>JADMIO011385359.1_pt1 | contig 38695 bp, 34 predicted proteins | sample 8958161 | NCBI WGS metagenome assembly JADMIO01 (sample SAMN16585339, study PRJNA669376) | soil metagenome | isolation source: Crop rotation soil | place: USA: Cullars Rotation, Alabama | collected 2011 | reverse complement strand
CCGCGACTTCAAGTCACGTGAATTCCAAGCTTCGGATCCCACTGTGCTGGAAAGACGTTGAAAAAGAGACCATTGTTCAGATGTTGTCAAAACTTTAAAATCCGGTGTCGAACTAATAAATAATTGTAAAGAATTTGAACATAATGTTATCATTTGAAGTGATTGATTTAAATCAAATTGAAGACTAGATGCGGATGTGGTGATTGTTTCAATAGTACGTCGAATTTCTGTTACTGGACTAAATGTATCGAATGCATGCACAACATTGGAGATCATAGTTTTTTCTGAATTATTCAAATATGAAACTGAACCATCTGATGAAAAATCCAATGCGGTTGTTTGTGGTATAACCTGAATTTAAAAAAATATGTATATTTTAGTTATATTCAATCACTAAATGATCCTTAGATAGTTGTATTATAGATAACTTTACAATTTAGATATGTTAATAATATTTTTGAATTTGTACGCACCATAACTGTTTTATTTTCAACAAGTTCTTCACTATAAGATTTAGTGGATTTATGCTTTTTTCCAGATAAATCTTTTTTACGGATTAAATGAGGACTCATGCCTACAGCAAGGCATTTAGCAAGACGACATGGAGCACAGTGTTTTCTAGCTGATTTAGTCATTTCACAATCAGCATCATATCGACATACAAGATCGTCCTAAACAAAAGAAAAAGAAAACATTTCTGTTGATTTTTATTTTTAAAAGCAAACTTTTTCAGAAAAACCATTTCGACGAAAAAACGTTCGACATGATAAACAAGTTAATGCACCATAATTAATGCTGGACGCTTCGTCTCCACATACTTGACAGTTGTTATTTGTTTTTGCCGGTGATTTTGTATCATCTATCGGAGATGGGGGTATAGACATCAGATTATTCCAATTTCTAAATAATAAGATATTATTTTTTAAAAAAAGTGAGATTTGACAATCTCTAACGACAAAAAACAGGTTACTCCTAATAACAAGAAAAACTATTATTTAATTAGTCCAAAACCATCAATTTTAATTTTCCATCTCTAATAAGAAAAAAAAACAAGCATCACTTACATTATACAATGATATCACTATTTTTTTTAATAAATAATACAATCATCGAATGCAAATAAGAAAAAATTATTCATGTAATTTTGTTGAAAAGATGGTTACTTATAGACGGGTGTTAAAAGAAAAAATGTAATCTTTCTATGTTGTTCGTCGACGACTTCCTTTCTGTTTTGACTGTTTAACCGATTTTCTAGGTAAATTTATATATGACCACGATGTTTTTTTGACCTTAGAATGAAATAATATGGATTTTATATAAAATATAGCGGCCGAATGGCATGGCTAATAGTATGAGTAATGCGATTCGTCATTAAATAGTTAATAAAAAATATGCTAATTCGAAATATTGATTTATTATAATCTCTTGCTTTGAATTGAATAAACGTAGAATGAACATTGTGTAATAAATTTAAAAAATACGGTTTCTTATAGGATTCAAAAACTATTGGTTTTGTGCAATATTATGCATGCATCGAATGGGAAATCCCAGGTTCGCTGAGTTGACTGGGATTAATCAATAATATTGACTGTCTCTATGCCTCAACCTATGATTTTTGGACTCGAAAGTGACCGAACCCGGGAAGTTCGATCTCGGTATGTAATGTGTATCCACAAAACAATCGCCATCAAGTATTATAATTTAGTTTGAGTGGTCAATTATTGTAGTATTCAATGTGATTATTGATCATCTCATCTAATTTCTACGGGTTTTTCGATAGTTGCACGATTTGTAATTTTTTTCTTTCTGTTGGTTCGTATATACTCTATCTATATTTTCGTCGTCCAGTTTGACATATTGTGTGTGACTATATGCATTCTTTTCCTAGTGCACTATGGTACATCGCACACGTGTTGGCTGCGTGATCAGTAAAGTTTTGCGACGATAAGATTACTATTTGAAAAAATGATAACTATAGCCTTATTACATGTCATATCGATAAGATTAACGTATGAAAACAGTATTTCAACAAATCGGCAATTCATTGAAGTGAGAAATTTATGAGTTTAGCACGAATCTTACAAGACTTTCGTATCATAGTCTTCTATTTATGAAATTTCAATCAGTAAAAGTAAGAGAATCTAATCCGTATTCCGACACTGAAAATCAAATATAAAATTGAACTAGGATCATTAGGTATGTTCTACTTACTAATATGATTGACGCGTGAAAACTAATATTCGGTCAAGATCGAATTATTACCATTATTGAATACAAAAGTTGATAATTCAATTCATTTATTTATTAAAAAATTAAATGTAAATTTTAGCTTACAGTCTGACTACAGATTTAATGAGAGTTTATTGAAGGAAAGACTGTTAATGTTTGGGATAGATTGTTCGAACATTTGACCAAAGTAGACCAGCATTAATTATATAAGTTATGATACAAACAAGACAGAAATCTTTGAGAACAAATGCTAATATACCACCTAAATATACCGAACCAATACAAGTCAATATTGATGAAGATAAAGCCAACTTATTAATTAATGGTGTAGCTATCAAACCTATAATACAACAAAAAAATATTTTTCTTAATAAATATTTATTTCATACCACAACCAATTTGTAAAATATAAAATCCAATACCTAAATTTACATTTGATGCATTCATCATACTATTTTCACCAAATAATGCCCTTGTAAGACCAAATCCAATACTATATCTATTTTAATATGATCTCTAATTTCTATTAATTAAATCAATAGTATTTTCTCACTTGCTTGTTAATACTTTACTACAACTGGCATTTGGTCCAAGATCACATAGAGCTTTATATTTAGGATTCTTTTTATGTTGTCGTTCAATATAATATGCATAGAATGTTACACCTAAACCTGCAATACTTAACAGTACCTGTCTAATAATCATTTATATGGCAACGAAAAAAAGTTTTTCTGAGAATGATTCAGTTCTCGATAGTAGCGACGTCTTTTAAACGAAAAATGAACTGACACACTAGTGCATCAAGGACAGACAGAACGAAATACACATCTCGTTTGGTATGGTTAAGGTTACTAACCAATGATGAATAGGAACAAAAGAGATTTGTTGTAGTTTTCTTTTTATTTATTTTCTTTAATAGAATGAGAAATTAAATTTTAATTATTTTAGATTAGATTGTTTTTCTTTGTGTAATTCGTCACTCAAAACAATGGTTCGTGGACGTAAGTTCTTTTTATTTAAAACTATTGGTTTTATGGTAAAATTCTAGGATTTGAACAAGCTTCATCTCATGTTCAATGGATGGTTATGCGTAATAATTCATCATTTTTACATAGAAGAAAATTGGGCACATTTACAACAGTTCGTAAAATAAATTCCTATGATCATTATCGTTATCTTTATTTATTTTAGGAACCAAATAATTTAAAAAATCGTAATAGTTTTCGTTTCAATGGTCTTATTCATCCAAAAGTCGTTGGTGTTGAATCTGTTACTGATGGTAAAGGTGTTGTTTTTACAACAGGCAGTGTTAAAAGTAAGAGTTGAATTTTGCCAACTTTTGTATCATTTGAGTTTTTTAGATACCAGAAAACCAGCTAAACGTTTGCATAAGGTTAAACTTACTAAGGATTCACGTCGTACATTAACCAGTATTCGACGAACAATTCGTAAACAACGTTATCGTAAAGATCTTAAAATGGTTTGTTGTTGTATTTAAATATTTCTCATTAGAGAAAGATTTTCTTTTAAGGCTGCACTTCGTCGAGCATCTGCATTACTTCGTGGTCAACGATCATCTTTACCTACTACAGCTACAACAAAACCAGCCGCTCCTGCCGGAAAACGTTCAGGCAAAAGTGCTACTACAACAAAATCTTCATAAAAAAATTCGTTGTTTATGTTAAAAATCAGAAACGAAAGAATAAAATAAAAAGAAGATAAGAAGAGGTATATCCTCTTTAGATAATATTTTAATTCAAGTTAGCAAATGAGGATTATATCAAGCATAATCTCGTTTTCTAAATGATAGTTGAATCGGGATTCATAATTTCAACATGAGTGCAAAATCTCTCATAAAAGGTGATACGACTTCATGAGGATCGTTGAGGTGACCCTCGCCTGAATGGTTAGTCTTTGGATTCAGATTGAATATTCCTTCACTCTTTATTTATCGTTATAGAAACTAATCATATTTATTATTCAAATGAAGATGTAACAGAATTTATCCCTTCATTGTCTTCTTGTATAGTAACAAATGTTGATAATTCATTTGTTTTATCATTAAATAGAACATAAAAGAAAGCTAATGTACCCATAAATAAAAAACTAACAAGAATCAATAATTGCCATTGAATTGCAAGAGAACCAGCATAGAAAAATGCAATACCAGAACCCAAAGCCTAAATGAATATACATAATCATAAATACATAATCAAATAATTTACTTGAACAAGTTTAAATATCGCAAAAACTGAAGCACTATTTTGTTTATAACGACTGCCTAAGACATTCATTACCTATGAAAAGACCGAAGTACAAAAGAAAAACTATTCCAAATATTTAAATTACTTGAGTATTTAAACTACTATCACCAAGTCCAGCTATAAATGAACCCATAAAAGTAATCACTTGACTTATCGTCGAACTATAAGAAAAGTTTATTTTGAAATAATTCAATTTCTTATTTTACCTAAAATCTACATATGGTTTACTATCAGTTTCATGTGATGATGCATCAAATGGAAGATTAATAAAAACAAAATAATAAAAAATTATATGTAAAATAAAACCACTTAAAACCATTAAAGCTAATTGTGATGATGTTTTTGGTTTTGTAATAAATCCAAATACACCACCACCTATAAAAAAAACTGTCGTTCATTTTCGATTTTCTCGAAAAATTTACCTAGAATTTCACCACTGCCGAGAAGAATACCATGTAAACCAATTAATCGTTTACGAGCATCTATAATAAAAGAAATTTTTAATTATCAAAAGAATTTTATTTTTACCTCCATATTTAATATAATGACCAATACAAGTACCATAAACTACGATAAAAAATGTTGGTGATAAACCTATAACATTCTTTTATATTAACAAAATTTTCTGAAACAAAAACAAATTTTTACCAATATAAGCAAATAGAATCAGTAGAAGTAACATGTTACGTGTTTTTAATAATCGACCAGCTGTTTTTAATGTTTGAGTAAAATTTGTTAAAGTATCGGTTTTAATTAAAATATTTCGACGACGTTCAATTAATGATCGCCATATAATACAAATAAATATCATTAAACCAATAGCAGATATAACAGAAAATATTGAAAATAATGAATAACGTCTTTTATGATCGATTATTTCAGTTTTTAATGATGCATAAATGTAAATATTACCAGCTAAAAGACTATTGGTTTTTAAATAAAATATAAAGCAAAATATCTCATAATTACCTAACTTGAAATAAAGCCCAAAAAATACCTGAATTTTGACTAATTGTTAAATCATCTGAATTAATAGCTAAATAAACTCCTTGTCCTGTCCAAAGAAGAGCAGCACCAATACCAACTAAAATTGATACAATATAATATGACCAAGTCATTGGAGAAATATATGAAAGTACATAAAGACTAGAAGAAAAAAAACGCAACTAGATATAGATAGATTTATACATGATTTTCCTTTTACAAATAAGTCGTTGCACCCAAAAACATTGATATACTTGGACCAAGTTTTGATACAATCACAGGAGCAAAAATATTGGCGATTGTAAAACATGAATATAATATAGCTTGGCTAAAATAGAGATGCTTATAGTAAGAAAGGGTAGTTGCCTATTATGTAGAATCCGTCAAGTCCGATAGAAAATTGAGCGTATTAATGGTGCGATTCAACACCGTGTTTGGATCTGCTTCTACAAGTGTCGAACAGTAGACTTTATTGTTCCAAAACGATTGTTTTCTACAAGCTTCTTCGATAAATGAAGTCTCACCTAATATAACCATTTCCATGGAAACTAGTCCCATTAATAGTTTCATTCTTGACACCTTCTAATACACTTTGCTAAGAGAAAAATAAACATGATCTATAGTTGAAAACTAAAATAATACTACCGAAATCATTGTTGTAGTTTGAAATGCCGTAAATAAGATCATAAAAGCAGAACCAAGTAGAAATATATTAATTAATTGCCTATCCATTGTTAATATATACTTTAAACCTAAGAAAATTCTCTTCAATTAAAAACAAATAAGTAACTCAAGTGGTTGTAAGATAAGAATACAACAAAGGAGATAAACAAAATATGCAGCACATTAATCTTTTTTCCCTTGTTATTTTTTTTTTATTTAAATAATATAAAAAGATAATTTAAAGAATTACACAATCACCATAACAATTTTGACAATAGTATCGTATACAACTAGCATTTGCCTTTTGTCGACGACACTGTAAACAGATAAGTCGATTACATTTATGACATTTGTCATAAGCTACGACATTTAGATGCCAAGCACATCGAGGAATCTACAAATATTCAATAGGCATTAACTTCTAAACGATCAATTGTCTTACAATAACAGTTGGCCGAGCAACAGGTACTTCACGTGTTCGTGCTGAAGTTGAAGCTTTATTTTGTAGACGCAAAATTCGTATACGACTAGATAAAAATAAATAGAATTTCTTTTAAGTTCACAATCAATTAGACATACTGTCCAGCTTTCTCAATTCCTATTGATTTAAGAACACCATCATTAAGTTCAGGTATCATATTTGTTTCAATTTCATTCGAAACAAATAATCTTGCATATTCAGTCGCTTCCTCTTGAGTGAACTGTAATGCTATGAGTCTTCTATGCCATGCTCGCCTATATATAGGAAAGTAAATGAGAATATCATTCTCAAAAAGCTGCTAAATACGTACCAATTTGCATTAGAAATCTTAGTAACTTCTTCATAAGCTGGTGGTGGAGGAAGTGCTTCTTCACTCATCGAATAAAATACAGACACAGAATGTTAATACGATGAGCAAAAACAAACTAAAACATGTGTCTTATATATATATATGAAAAGTACCACATCTAATGTTTTCGTACGTCATAAGACTTTATGTTAAGTCAATATAGGAATGCAGGACCTATCCGCCTGCGTGTACACCCATACAGGGAAATTTCCCGAGTCTTACTGGTTAAAACTATGTCTTATTGTTTTTTCTAAACAGAACATTCGCGACATAATTTCCTCATATGCGAAAACTCATTGCAACGCCCGCTTCTTCATCTCTTAGTCACTAAGAGTTGAATCAAAATAAAATACCATATAATCATTTGTGCATCATTTAGAAATAAATAAATTCTTCATTTCTTTCTGAAATATTTGTTTTTCAGTGATTAATTGCATAGATAATCTGTTATTCATATACATTCACATTCTAACACAATATAGTGGACTTTGACTTTATTTATATGTAAGATGAATAATATATGATACCCACACTGTATCAATTTTTCCTTGCGCTCTTCATTCCTTCCCATCTCTCATCCTGATATATATGTCATTCTGAGTAGGAGTGGCAAGTATTCGAATGGGGAGCTATGTTGGTATTTGTTTTCATTTAAGTTGGCAGTGGTTTTTGTTTTATAATGTGCAGATTGACTTTTCTTCTTACTCTCTCTATGGCTTTGGTATATAGTTTTTTCTTTTTGTTGTTTTGATTTCCTAAATAGAAGGGTGTCTTCACAGGAGTGACAAAAGCTCGCCTTTGTTTTTCGATATTATTCAATAGTTAGTTACTTAAACTTAAACTGTTTATAATAATCTTTCGACTATCTTTCTGTATTTTATTTTATTGTCATCAAAATTAAAAGAAAGACATTCTCTATTCTTTTTTGGTAAAGAAAAATTATTAACGGTACGGTTAAGGTGTTGACCCTAAAATGTTTGGATCTGATGGCTTCTACTATTCTGGAAAAGTCAAGTGTGAAATAGTAGACTTTATAAATCTTGCAAATTATCGTTTTTCTGTTGGTTCAAAAACGATTGATTTCCACGAGCTTCATCGACAAATGAAATTTTCTATTTTTATTAAATAAAAGGACAGTATCGATGCATTCTCATCTGATAGAATCCTTTCCATAGAAACTAGACCATTAATGGTAAACCGTCTGGTTGTAAGATAAAAATGCAAGAAGGGAGATACATAAAACATGCAACACATTAATCTTCTTTCGCTTGTTATTTTTATTAAAAAAAGATAGTTTAAAGGATTACGCATACATCATAACAATTTTGACAATAGTATCGTATACAACCATTACTTGGCTTTTCTCGACGACACTGTAAACAGATAAATTGATGGCATTTCTGACATTTCCCGTTAGCTGGTACATGTGGGTGCCAAGTGCATGGAGGAATCTGAAAATAGTCAATACTCATTAACTTTTAAACGAACAATTGTCTTACAACAACAGTTGGTCGAGAAACGGGTACTGCACGTGCTCCTGTTGGAATTGAAGCTTTATTTTTTAGACGTAAAACTCGTATACGACTAGATAAAACAAAAAACAGAATTTTTTTATTTTCATGATAACAATCAATTAGACATACTGTCCAGCTTTCTCAATTCCTATTGATTTAAGAACACCATCATTAAGTTCAGGAATCATATTTGTTTCAATTTCATTCGAAACAAATAATCTTGCATATTCACTCGCTTCCTCTTGAGTGAACTCTAATGCTATTAATTTTCTATGCCATGCTCGCCTATAATAAGGTAAATGAAATATCATGTTCGAAAAGATACTAAATACGTACCAATTTACATTAGAAGTTCTGATAACTGCTTCATAAGCTGGTGGTGGAGGAAATACTTCACTCATCGAGTAATATGCAGACAAGATGTTAATACGATGAAGAATAAAAAGTAAAAATATGTGTCTTATATATAATCATATCTCACATTTTCATGCGTCATAGAAATGACTTTATGATGCGTCAATACACGGGTGCAGAACCTATCCGTGTGCGCGTATGACCGTAAGTGGAAATTCCTCGAGACTTACTGGTTAAAACTGTGTTTTGTTCCTTTTCTAACCAGAGCAGTTTGCGACAAAATTTTCCTGTACTCGCAAATGTCACCGTTACAAGGACAGATTCTGCATCTCTAAGTCAATAAGAATCGTATAAAAATAAAATATCATATAATCATTTCCACATCATTTAGAAATAAAAAAAAAATTATTCATTTCTTTCGCAAGAGTCTGAAATATTTGTTTTTCAGTAATTAATTGCTTGGATAATCTGTCTTATTCATACGCATTCACATTCCAACACATGCAAGACAGCGAACTTTGACTTTATTTATATGTGAGATGAATAATGTATTGTCGTGGCTATTGGCCATGACATATACATTGCATCAATTTTTTCCCCGCGCTTTTCATTCCTACGCATCTCACAATATACGTAGGATGCATTGGGATTAGAGGCTATGCTTGTATTTATTTTATTTTATTTTGAATTGGCATGTGTTTTTCGTATTATGATGTGTAGGTTAGGTTTTTTTTTGTTTTTAAATCGGTTGATTGTACGAAATTATTCAATAGTCTCTTTAAAGTATGACATAATAGATTCTTCAATACCACTGAACCTTCATCGAATGCAAGTGAAATGATGAAATCCTATTAGAGATTTTTAAAACTCTTCTATGAAATAAAATCATGGATAAAAAGTAAATAGAAATCATCAGCAAATGAAATTGAAGAATTACAACTGAATAATGATAAAATACTTAAACTCAACGGGTGCGGTTAAGGTATTGTCCACAAAATCTTTTGACCTGATAGATTCTACTATTTTGGGAAAGTTAAGTGTGAAACAGCAGACTTTATTAATCATGAAATTATTGGTTAAAAAAAAACGATTGTTTTCTACGAATTTCTTCGACAAATGAAGTTATCTATTTTTATTAAAAAAAGTACAATACCAATATTTTCTAACCTGATATAACCGTTTCCATATGAACTAGTCGCATTAATTAATAGTCTATCCATTGTTAATACGTATCCGAAACCTAAGAAAATTTTCTCTTATTAAAAACAAAAAGGTAACCAACGTGGTTGTAAGATAAAAATGCAACAAAAGGGATAAATAAAACATGGAACACATTAATAATCTTCTTTCGCTTGTTATTTTTATTTAAATAATATTAAAAAAGATAGTTTAAAAGATTGCACAATCATCATAACACTCTTGACAATAGTATCGTATATAACCATTCCTTGTCTTTTCTTGACGGCACTTTAAACAGATAAGTCGATCGCATCGACGACATTTTTCATTGGCTGCTACATGTGGATGCCAAGCACATCAAGGACGCTAGAAATATTCGCTTTTAAACGATCAATTATCTTACATCAGCAGCTAGTTGAGCAACAGGTTCTGCATGTACTTGTGCTGGAGTAGAAACTTTATTTTATAGACGTAAAATTCGTATACGACTAAATAAAACAAAGAAGTTTTTTTTCAAGATAACATTCAAGCACACTTACTCTCCAGCTTTCTCAATTCCTATCGATTTAAGAATACTATCATTAAGTTCAGGAATCATATTCATTTCAATTTTATTCGAAACAAACAATTTTGCATATTCAGTCGCTTCCTGTTGACTGAACTCTAATGCTATTAATTTTGTATACCATGCTTGCCTATATATAGTAAGATAAATGAAAATATCATTTTCGAACAGCTACTACACACGTACCAATTTACATCAGAATTATTAGGTATAGAAGTCTTGTTAACTGCTTCATAAGCCGGCGGAGGAGGGAGCGATTCACTCATTGAAGAAGAAGAAGAATAAAAATTTGAATTACAATGTAAAATAAAAAAGGCGTTTCCTATATATATCATCATGCTTGACATTCCCGTGTGCCATAGATAAAATTGACTTTATTTGTATGTGAGATGAATGATGTAGTGTTATCACCATTGGCTACGATACATACATGGTATCTGTTTCTTCTCACGCTCTACATTTCTTCCCATCTTTCATATCCAGGACTACAGAGTCCACCTACATGCGCGTATGACCGTAGAGGGAAATTTTCGGCGCATTACTGGGTTAAGCTGTGTTTTATTGTTTTTCTGGCCAGAGAAATTTCCAGCAAAATTTCCCATCTGCACAAACTTTTTTGTCGTTTTCATTTCCTACAGTGCGTAACCACCTCGATGATTGATGTTTGGCTTCAACACAATTTCAAAAAAAGCTACAGTAAGAATATATAGTCGAATATTCTCTCTTATTAAAAACAAATAGGTAACCCGACTAGTTGTAAGATAAGAATGCAACAAATAAGGTAAACAAAACATAGAATACATTAATCTTCTTTCTTTAGTTAAATCGTATTTTTTTTAAAATAATTTAAAGAATTACACAGTCATCATAACAATTTTGACAGTAATATCGTACACAACCATCATATGACTTTTCTCGACGACACTGTAAACAGATAAGTCGATTGCACTTACGACATTTTTCATTAGCTGCTACATGTGGATGCCAAGCACATCGAGGAGTCTAGAAAATATTCAATACACATTAACTTTTAAACGATCAATTGTCTTACAATAACCGCTGCTTGAGCAGCAGGTTCTGCATATGTGCGTACTGGAGTATGAGCTTTATTTTGTAGACGTAAAATTCGTATACGACTAGATAAAAAATAAATAGAATTTCTTTTAAGATAACAATGAATTAGACATACTGTCCAGCTTTCTCAATTCCTATTGATTTAAGAACACCATCATTAAGTTCAGGAATCATATTCATTTCAATTTCATTCGAAACAAATAATCTTGCATATTCAGTCGCTTCATCTTGAGTGAAATCTAATGCTATTAATTTTCGATACCATCCTTGCCTGTAATAAGATAATTGAAAATATTATTGTCGAAAAGCTATTAAATACGTACCAATTTCCATTTGAAGTCTTACTAACTGCCTCATAAGATGGCGGTGGAGGAAGTGCTTCTTCGCTCATCGAGTAAGATATAAAGATTCAGAGTGTTGATACAATTGACAAAGAAAAGGTAAAAACGTGTGTCTTATATATAATCACATCTGACATTTTCGTTGGTTATAGATAAGAGTTTATGATGAGTCAGTAAGACTACAACCAACAAAAATCTTGTATAATCATCTCTACGTCATTTAAAAAAAATTTAGACTAACAATTAATTTCTTCATTTCTTTTGCAAAGGTGTGAAATATTTAATTTGCAGTAATTAATTGCGTAGATAACCTATGTTTATTCATACACATTCACTTTCTAATATAAGTAAGGAACTGAATTTTGACGAATCCTACAACAAAAGGTACGAATGTTGTATCCGTGGAGTGAAATTCATTAACACGATTCCCGAAAATCAAACAAAAATGTCTCATCATTCTACAGCGACCTCTGTCGTACAGCATTCTTGGTTGGTTAATTTCGAACTCTTTATGATGTCAGTCCGTCTTCCTTTGTTCACTCACATTTCTGTTTTTTGATTGAAAAACATTGAAAAAAATGACGGACCGGTTGACTTCAGGTATGATATCATTAATCTCTCTACCGAATAAAATCTTTTTTTATCTAATATAGATATGTCATTTTGGCTTAAATTTGTACGTGATTCAAATCTCACAGTTAATAATAGCACTATTCTGAAATATAGTATGGCATTAGCTGATCGATTTTCAACAATTGCCGAACTTTTAGCAGTTAATGAGAATGAATTAACTAAACTTGGTATTACTAATCAAGCTGATCGTGCTCGCTTGATAAAACAAGCTCGTCTCTTAGATGATAAAGTAAACAATTATTTTAATATCTGATCATTTATCTAAATGGGATTATCTTTAGACTAGTCAACAACTCACATTAAAAAGACGATCAACTAGTAAGTTCATCTATTTGCAAATCAAATGAAGATTTTTATTGAATGTATTTTAGTGGCTAATCGTGTTATTGAATCATGGATTGGTGATGAACAAGCAACACCATTAAATCCCAATTCATTATCAAAATCAACTTGTAATCTGTCACCAGCAATGTTAGCTCGAATCTCATACAATGATCGTAAGTTGAATATTTCATCTATCATTTAAATAAAAATTTCCATTTAGGTCCCGCATCAGTCGTTTATCCATTTGCTGAACCGACAAATGAAATACGAAAACGTAATTTTGGTCATTTAATGGAACCACAAGAAAAAATTCTTACAGTTGATGATAATGGAAAAGTTCGAAGTTCAGTTGAATCGTCCTCCTCCTCCTCCTCACCACTTGAATATCAAGGTGTTTTAAAAAAAACTCCATCGACATCAATTCATGGAATGCGAACAATAAAATCTCTTTCAGGTTGATTTCAATTTTTCTATTTATTTATAATTTGTTTTTTAAAATAGATACAATCTCATTACAAAAAAAAGTTACTGTTGGTAATGATCGTCTTAAACGACTTGATTCTTCGACATCATTATTTCAACGGCAAACATCATTTATAACGAAAAAAGTGACAAATTTAGCAAATAAACTTGTTAATCCATTTGCAATAATGAGAAAAAAACCAGAACCAACAACAACCACAACAGATGCTAGTCACATAGATTTACGTACGAATATGAAACGACAAATTTCTGTTGTTGAGAGTAATGATAATAATGTTACAATACAACCACGACGAACGGTTATGATTAGTCCACTCAAACGAGCACGAGAAGATGATGATGATGATGAACCACAAGAACGTCGAAAAGTACAAATGTTAAGTGTTAATAAAGAAATTCGACGACCAACAGGACTTTTTTCTTATGAAGAAGAAGAACCCAAACGTAATGGTAAGAAACGTTATTGATACTATATTAATTAATTTCTTTCTTTTAGTTGTACCTGTTCAAACATTGGGTAGTAAACGATTCAAACTTGGTGCAACAACATCATTTCTAACTCGTTCACTTGCTAATCATGGTCTTATGGAATGAAATCTTTAATTCATAGTTTATTTATATTTGTATAATCTTTATTTCTAATTTTGTGTCATAACATAAAAATAAAGAGACATGTTTTGTAGATAATATTCAACGATTTTTCAGGTGGTGGAGAAATCGATTATAGGGGTAACAAAGCAAAGTCAATATGTGAAATACAATCCAGTTGTTCATACTCCAAATGAAGGATTTAGATGATGATGTACGTCTTGAACATGAATCACTTTACGCAAAAGATGTAGTAGAACAGCTAAAACATTGAAACTGAAGTTTTTATTGTTTTCTAGATAAAAGTTTTAGACACTAGAAACTTATTCTATGCATCCACTCATATTCTCTACTCGACAGTTATTTGTAAAGCATTGTCACTTCAAGCAATGTTTCACACGTCTATTAAGTTATAAAAATATGGCAAATGATCGGTTAGTGGATCAGTTATTCAATGAAGATAAGTGAACGACATAACACCTTGATAATTGGATTTTCATCAGTCTCATATTCAGAAGACATCGATAATCAGTAGGAGTTGAAAGGTGTTCGGTATAACAGAGCGAGGAGCGTTTAGCGCAACAGCTTTTACTGTAGGAAAAATAAATAGTTTATATTCCTATGCTTCAAAAATCTAAAGAATATATTTTTCAGATTGAAAATGACAACATCCGAAAATAAAATCTTAACATCAGCTATTGAAACATATCGTCATTATGCTTGTCAACCAACATTATCTGATATTGAATCATGTCGTCAAGATTCAAATGATGAAATTCTTCATTTAACACCTTATTTTTCAACAATGGATCTTCTTAAATTAGAAGATTTAACATATACACGTTCATTTACTTATTCATTAAAACATCGTCAATTATTATTTACAAGTAATGTTTCACCAATAAATAAAAATATTGTTCGTCGTCTTGCTTCACCAGATGGAAAATATCTTGCATTAGTTACAAAAGAAACGAAAGGTGAACAAGAATTACAATATGTACAAATTTGGCATGATGAACATTTAATATTTGCATATGAAGTTAATGATGCAAAAATTTCTCCACATGGAAAAATTTTACCGAAAAATGATTATGGAAGTTTTTTTGAATGGAGTCCTGATTCACGTCGATTAATATTTACAGCTGAAGAAAAACGTAAACCATTAAAATCATATTTTACAGCTGAAAAACTTGATGATATTGGTGAACCAGCAAGTACTTATCGTGAAAATTGGGGTGAACAAATGGAAATATTTGAAACATCTGTTGTATGTGTATTTGATCTTGATACAAAACAAGTTAAATTAATTGAAAATCAACCAAAAGATTTATATTTTGGTCAATGTACATGGACAACAAATCAAGATGAAGTCATTTTAGTTGCATTTCGTCTTGAACCATATCGAATTGGTTTAATATATTGTGAAAATCGTTCATCAGCTTTATTTAAATGTAATTGGCGTAATAATGAATGGACACAATTAACTGAATTTGATGAATTATGTCGATTACATCCACGACATTTACCAAAGAAAGATAATGAATTTGTTTATCTTCAAAGTGATGTTTATCGAGCACATAGACAATGTCAACGATTGATATTATTCGATACAAATACAAAACAAGAAAAAATTTTAATCGATCGAATCGATAAGTAAGTAATAGGAAAATGTCTTATTTCAACATTCCTTTCCTTTTATAGTGTTACCTATTCGAATACAAATGCTGAACCATTTAAAGCAGAATGGGATACTCAATTTAAAGGTCTTTATTTACCTCTTCCACGCCGATGTTTTTCATCAGATGGTCGTTATCTTCTTGTTGGTTCTATATCTGGTTCACGTGATGTGTTATATGTTTATGATTTTACTGAACAAAAATTGATTCCTCTTGATTCACCATTGGGTGTCGATACATCTTTGGTTGGTCTTGCTATTTTTGGTCATTATGTTGCAGTTAATGTTTTTGATTGTCGTACACCTTATCGATTATATGCATTTGATTTAAAAACATTGAATAAGAAAGATAATGGTTGGTATTTAATCGCTGAACATGAATTTAAGAAAGCAGAAAAAAATAAAATTGAATGGAATCTTGATCGATTCTTTCCGGATAAGGAAAATATTCCGGTTGAATCAATTTATGTTCATGTACGTGATGATACTCAATCGAAACGACCTTTAATGGCATTAATACATGGTGGACCAAATGGCAATGTTCCATGTGAGTTTTTATTGATTGGTTTTTTTAAAGTATTTTACACATATGATTTTTTAGTGGAATATTACGTTGGTGTTGTTGCTTATGTTTCCATGGGTTTCGATGTTTTAATTGTCAATTATCGAGGTTCAACTGGCTTTGGACAAGGTAAATAAACAGAAATTTGTATTATTGATTCTATTTTTATTATTTAAGCATCAATCGATAAATTATTGGGTAATATATCAAAAACTGATGTTCAAGATTGTCATGAAGCTATTCGTCGTTGTCTTAATTATACTGATCCAAGTCGACCAGTTATACTTATAGGTGGATCACATGCAGGTGTAATCATTGGTCGTCTTATTGGAGAATATCCTGATGAATATGCAGTTGCTGTTTTACGAAATCCGGTTACTGATCTTCTTCATGTTTATTCTACATCAGACATACCTGATTGGGCTATAGCTCAATCAGTCAATTCATCATTTGATTTTAAAACAGGACGTAATTTATTTTCGGATACATCACTTATTACACATCTTATTGAAAGATCATCAATTCGTCTTATTGATAAAGTTAAAACACCCGTTTTATTACAATTAGGGAAGAAAGATCGACGTGTACCATATAGTATTGGTTTACGTTATTATGAATGTTTAAAAGCAAATCAAATTCCAACCAAATTATATGTTTATGATAGTAATCATGCACTTAGTGAAGTCTCCAGTGCTAGTGATTGCTTCATTAATACCATTCTTTTTATTCATGAACACTTAAAATTACCATCATCATAATCTATTTGACTTTTTTTTAAAAATTTTTATTGATTATTCTAGTGCTTTCTTTTTATAAACCAGAAATAAACTTTTGGAATTTTAAGTTCCACATATGCTCTAAGATTTAAGTACTTTATGAAGATCTTCACGAGACTTGATGATCACATCTGTGAACCTTCAAATTATAGCCGGTCGAGAATTTTCGAACCGATCCGGTCCGGACCGGTTACAACTCTGGGTGAGAGTGTGGGGTGGGTGAGGATATATGTAACACCCACAGACACCTCCCCACATTCGCCTTCAAATCTACAACAGCACTCTTACACCCTCACCCTCAAGTATTGTGAACTTAAATTTGTTCAATTTAAAGTTGCGAAATTATTCAACAAAAATTCTCAAAAATCAATAAAAATACTCTGGAATTAAAGTTATCCAATAAAAGATTGAATCTCTTATTTTATATATGCAACGATCGGAAACGATAGAGGTTTATCTCCGTATACGTCTTGAAAGCAGTGTACGGCGTGTTCGTATAATAAAGAAAGGGAGAGAGAAAAGAAAGAAAGAAGAAAAGAAGATGCCCATGTCGATAGTAGGTCTCATTTTTATCTCCTATAAGCGAGAAGAACATGAATTGGATCGTATTTAAAACGTATACATGCATTGCCTGTACGTGTATATCCCTTTCAGTTGATCTGTAATCTAGAAGATCGGTGAATCTTGTATTTTTTCATAACCTTCCGATTTGAACATCCATTCAGAAATTTGAATTTTTTCCTTAAAACTAGGTACCCAAGCTCGATGTTGAAAAAGTGAGAGTGATAATATAATATTATTGTCATTTTATCACTTTTATTATTTGCAATCAGTGATGGTGGTGACATTCTTTTTTCTGATTATCATTCGTACCTTGTCGTTTATGTACATTTTTCTTTCACGTTGTGTGCACGATCGTATATATGCTTGAAACAAAGAGAAAATAGAAATATTCATCTTAACAGTATATCGCACTGTTTTTCTTAATAGTTCGATCGTGATGTATTTTATAAAGAGAGAAAAGTGCGAGACAAAAGAAAGCCATTATTAAATCATGAGAAATATTCATTCATTTTGGTTTCTTTTTAGACGATATATACATCCCATCTGAGCTCTCATAATGGAATCGGATAATGCACATGGTGATGTATTTCTATTCACATCAGAATCAGTCGGTGAAGGTCATCCTGGTGAGTAATAAAATATTTAAAATGAACTGAAAGATCGTTGAAATTTGAATCTTTTTTAATTATATATCTAAGATTGAAAAATGAATTTTTATTTCTATTGAAATAGATAAAATCTGTGATCAAGTAAGCGATGCCATACTTGATGCTTGTTTAAGCCAAGATCCAAACGCTAAAGTAGCATGTGGTAAGTGTTTCTATTTGATGATTTCTATCTTTTTATTTTTTTTTAGAAACATGTGCCAAAACTGGTATGATCTTAGTATGTGGTGAAATAACAACAAAATCTCATATTGATTATCAATTAATTATCCGTGATACAGTTCGTGAAATTGGTTGGGATTCATCAGACAAAGGTTTTGATTACAAAACTATTAATGTTCTTGTTGCCCTTGAACAACAATCTCCTGATATAGCACAAGCTGTTCATGAAAAAAAATCTGATGAAGATATTGGTGCTGGTGATCAAGGTTTAATGTTTGGTTATGCAACGGATGAAACCGAAGAATGTATGCCATTAACTGTCGTACTTTCTCATCAATTGAATGCTAAAATGGCTGAATTAAGACGTAATGGTCAATTAGACTATCTTCGACCTGATTCAAAGACTCAAGTACAACAAAAAAAAAATGAATATTTTTATAATAAAAATAATTTTTTTTTAGGTTACTATTGAATATAAATTTGACAAAGGTGCATGTATTCCTCTACGTATACATACAATTGTTATTTCAACTCAACATAGTCCTCAAGTAACACAACAACAATTAAGAGATGATCTTCTTAATAAAATTATTAAACCAGTTGTACCAAAAGAATTACTTGATGATAAAACAGTTTATTATTTAAATCCATCAGGTAAATTTGAAATAGGTGGACCACAAAGTGATGCTGGTTTAACTGGCCGAAAAATTATTGTTGATACATATGGTGGATGGGGTGCTCATGGTGGTGGTGCTTTTAGTGGAAAAGATCCATCGAAAGTTGATCGATCAGGTGCATATGCTGCCCGTTGGGTTGCTAAATCACTTGTCGCAGCAAAACTTTGCCGTCGTTGCCTTGTTCAAGTGTCCTATAGTATTGCTGTTGCTGAACCATTATCTATTGCTGTTTTTTCATATGGTACTTCATCAAAAACAGATCGAGAATTACTTGATATAGTTAAAAATAATTTTGATCTTCGTCCAGGTAGTATCATTCGGTAAGTTACTTTTTGTACATTTATATCGGATTATTTATTTTATTTTTCAGGGATTTGAATTTAAAAACACCAATTTATAAGAAAACAGCATGTTATGGTCATTTTGGTAGACCAGAATTTCCATGGGAAAAAGCTAAACAACTTAAATTATAATGATTTCAAAGAAAAAGACATTTTATTTTATTCAGTTTTTTTTTTCTTGTGATAAAATATATTTATATACACGAAGTTTTTGAGTAAGTACTGAGAGAAGTAAAAGAAAAACTATTAACGAAATAAAAAGATTTACAACATGACCTTCATGAAATTAGTTTAGTAATCAACGATGGTAGTGAATGTTCATTTGCTAACTTACAAATCAAGAAAAAAAAAGAGTCTAAATATAGAAACATCAATATTTACTACTACTGCTTATGCCAAAAATAAAACAGTTGTCGAAAGTAACAGAAAAAAAAGTTAAACATGAAAAAATAAATTTGATCAAGAAGAACAGACGCACCAAACAACTACAACAGATTCAGCAGTTAATACAACAAAGTTAAATACTTCATGGCTGGAAAAGTTAGATTTGGACGGTACTCCTGTTAAACGATGGCTGAAACACGGTAAAAATCAATCAACATTCGTCTGCACATTACATAAAACTAATGATTTATGCTGTGGAAATAAAGGATGACAGTCTGTTGAACGTCATACGAAAAATAAAAAAACATTCTGTTTATTTAAAGTTATTAAAAGAAAACAATATATTTACTATTCGATCTGAACGATCTTTCTCAATCAAATCCAGGTTCTTCATCATCAACTATTTCACTCGATGTTCCTCAAACAAAGAATATAATATTTTATCATACTACCTTCAGAATATTAATGAGTTTAAACTTGCATAAAACTCGTTTTACGCCATAAAATGAAACTCCTCCTTTTTTTTTGGTAACTGCCGTTCACATATCAGATCGACCATCAAAAAGAGTTCGGGTCCATGACAGAATTATAACCCATCGAGAATTTTCGAACCGATCCGGTCCGGACAGGTTACAACTCTGGCTGGAGTCCATGGGCATGAACTCTTTCATGCTAATGACGGATCGAATTTATATATGATTTCAATTCTTCAATAGTTGTCGCTGGTATTCGAATTATTTATAAATACGAATTGTAGATGGCCGAACGAAAAAAAAATAACAATCCGAGATTGTGAGTCACAAATACACTTACTTTCATTCTCTCTCTCACACTCAACAACAGATAAAGATAGATAAAGACAACAAAATATGGTGTTAGAAAATTTCTCAGTAAGATTTTTTTAAATTGTTATTTCAGTCATATATTTCTCTCATCTTTGAGGTACCATCATTATATGTCATTAAGGGTATTATTATATTAGACAACGATGGAAATCGTATTTTATCTAAAGTAAATGGTTTTAGACCTACATAATTTTATTTCTTTTAATTTAGTATTACAATCAATCATTTTCTACAGTAAAAGAACAAAAAGAATTTGAAAAATCATTATTTAATAAAACACATAAAGGTGCAGGAGATGTTATTCTTCTTGATAATTGGACAATTGTCTATCGAAATAATGTTGATTTACTTTTTTATGTTATGGGTAGTACAAATGAAAATGAAGTATAAAGAAATTCAAAAAGAAATAAAATAATATTTTTATATTTAGTTAATGTTAAATGCTGTTTTAACATGTTTATTTGATTCATTAAGTGCAATGTTACGAAAAAATGTTGAAAAAAGATTTCTTTATGATAATCTTGATTTAGTTATGCTTACAATTGATGAAATTTGTGATGATGGGTAAACCAGATTTCTTTTGAAGGTTTATTATTCTTCTTCTTTCAGAATTATTCTCGAATCTGATCCAATGTTAATTACTCAACGTGTACAATTACGTCAAGATGATATTCCATTAGGTGAACAGACGGTTTCTCAGGTAAGTAATTTAACTTTTAAAATAGAATAGCGAATAGGAGATAATATTTTACTTGTCAGATATTCTATCAAGGACTTAATGCATTACTCAATAATAATACGGATCGATAGAAAATATGTGGGTCTTTTGATTTTGCTCTATTTCTCTCGCTCATGATGATGATTATTTTCGATATTATCTTATATTTATTCAAATCTTGATTTTTATTAGGTACTTAGTCATGCGAAAGAACAAATCAAATGGTCATTACTCAAATGAAGATATATGAAACATGGACAATTTTGTTCTTTCTTCTTATTATAGTTATTCTTTTTTCTTTTTAAAAAAAAATAAAACTTTAGTCTGTGTGCGTTCATATTATTGTAAAATATCTTTATTTGTTTTGGATGATGAATTCCCCATCTGGTCTTGGTCGACAAGAGCGCTTCAAATTTTGGATTGAATTTATTGGATTTTGGTAGATTCGTTTTGTTAAATATATGTATGAACTGTAATGCATGATTATTTTAGGCTTCTTGGTTTGTGTAATAATTTCGGTTATGTAGTAATGTTAAGTGCTGCTCATGATATTTTAAAAGAAGAAGAAGGTGATAATTCGACTCATCCTGTAATACATAATACAACAAATCAATTTGATTGTAATCCAGTATCAACAGGAGTGAGTAGATGAGAGGACTAATAGGAGATTGTAGTTCCGGCGTGTAGTTAGCTTCGAATCTTATGACTTTTTTTACAGGCTATTCTACTTGCGGATATTTTACCAGCATTAGTTATTAAAGTAACAGCTCCATTTTATATGCACAAGATTATATATAAGTAAGAGTAAATCTTCATTTGGATAAATTATTAATTTTTTTTTTGAAAAGTATTCGCTTTGTTTTTATTGTCTTATTTGCTGCTGGCGCTCTAGTCATTGTTGGTACTTCAAAAATTATTGCTTTGAGTTTATTTGGTAAGTAAATCGATGAAATTTTTGTAAAAAAAAATTGTAAATTGTCGATAAAAGGTGTCGCTTGTGCAAGTATCAGCTCAGGTTTTGGAGAAATTACAGTGTTACAGTTAACATCATTTTATTCAAAACATACAGTCAGTGCATGGTCAAGTGGTACAGGTGCTGCTGGCTTACTTGGTTCTCTTTCGTACGCAGCATTAACAGGTCCACTTGGAATAAAACCGAGAACTGCTATGCTTATACTACTTTTTATACCTGTTCTTCAAGTTATCAGGTAAAAGAAAATCTACAATAAGATATACGTATGTATTTCTTTATAACGAAAGTAAAGTTACATCATGGTTGGTGCTGGTAAAGCTGCTGCCAAACGTCAACAATATCAACCAATAAGTGGAAATACCACTGTCGATACAGATAGCGAATTTATTGATAAGCCACCAATAGTTGAAGTTACAACTACGAAAGATTTTCGAAGTCGACTTCAATTAGTTAAAGTAAATAATTCTTTCTCTAATTATAATTCATACTTTTTTTTATAGCCATTACTCAAATATATGATTCCATTAACACTGGTTTATTTTGCTGAATATTTAATCAATCAAGGATTAGTAAATATGAGATTGACAAAAATACTATGATTGTTTTTCTTCTCGTCTAGTACGAACTTATCTTCTTTCGTAATACAAGTATGCCACATTCAGCTCAATATCGTTGGTAAGTATCTACGATTTTGAGGATGTGAGTGTCACATCCAATATCTCGTCGGCACATCCGTATTTTTAGGTATTCTGTTTGTTATCAATTGGGTGTTTTTATCTCACGCTCATCAGTAGCTCTCTTCAGAATTCATTTTCTATGGGCTTTACCTATAATTCAAGTAAATCTCTTTTTATTTACTGAGCTCTTCTTGATTATGTCTATTGATTTAGTTTATTAATATGGGTCTATTTTTTACTTGTATCTATCGTACGGCATATATACCGAGCATTTGGCTTGTTTTCGGTTTAGTCGTATTTGAAGGTTTAATAGGTGGTGGAGCCTATGTTAATACATTTTACAAAATATCAGTTGAAGTATGATTTAAATTGAAAGAATATTTTGATTTTATCTATTGTATTCTTTAGATACCTGAACAAAATCGTGAATTTTCAATGGGTGTTGCATCTATTGGCGATTCATTTGGAATTACACTAGCTGGTTTATTAGCCATTCCACTTCATAATGCAATATGTCAATAATATTTATTCATGACAATGATTTTTTTTTTGATAATGTTATTTTTTGATGAAATGATTGCATTTCTTTTTTTTTTCTTTGGTAATTTTTCTAGATGACTGAAAGCGATTTTCAAAATAAAACAGTATGTGTAACAAGTGCTGGAAGAGATTTGTTATTTGAGTTGATTGACGATTTTATTATATTTGTTTTGGATAATGAATTCCCCACCTGGTCTTGGCCGACAAGAGCGCTTCAAATTTTGGATTGAATTTATTGGATTTTGGTAGATTCGTTTTGTTAAATATATGTATGAACTGTAATGCATGATTATTTTAGGCTTCTTGGTTTGTGTAATAATTTCGGTTATGTAGTAATGTTAAGTGCTGCTCATGATATTTTAAAAGAAGAAGAAGGTGGTAATTCGTCTCATCCTATAATACATAATACAACAAATCGATTTGATTGTAATCAAGTATCAACAGGAGTGAGTAGATTTTCGCAGACATAGGGGATTGTAGTTAGCTTCGAATCTTATGACTTTTTTTTACAGGCTATTCTACTTGCGGATATTTTACCATCGTTAATTATTAAAGTAACAGCTCCATTTTATATGCACAAAATTAGATATAAGTACGAATTAATCTTTATTTTGATAAATTATTTTTCTTTTCATTTATTTAAGCATTCGTTTTGCTTTGATTGTCCTATTTGCTGCTGCTGCTCTAATCATTGTTGGTATATCAAAAATTGTTGCTTTGAGTTTATTTGGTAAGTAAATCGATAAAAATTTTCGAAAAAAAAATTTAAATTGTCCATGAAAGGTGTGGCTTGTGCAAGTATTAGTTCAGGTTTTGGTGAAATAACAATGTTACAATTGACATCATTTTATTCAAAACATGCAGTTGGTGCATGGTCAAGTGGTACAGGTGCTGCTGGTTTATTTGGTGCTCTCTCCTATGCAGCATTGACAGGTCCACTTGGAATAAAGCCGAGAACTGCTATGCTCATTCTACTTTTCATACCTGTTCTTCAAGTTATCAGGTAACAATAAGAAATGCGTATTTCTTTATAAAGACAGTTCGTATGTATACAGTTATATCATGGTCGGTGCTAGTCAAGTTGTTGCCCAACAGCGACAATATCAACTAATAACTGGAAGTACTACTTTTGATATAGGTAAAAAATGAAATTGATTTTGATCAGAAAGAATCGATGTGTTTCACCTCTATATAGATAGTGAAGTTATTGATAAGCCCCCAGTAATTGATGTTATGAGAATGAATAAAGTTCGAAATCGACTTCGATTAGTTAAAGTAAGTAATTGTTAATAGTTTTCATTGGTAATTCATTTTTTTTTGCAGCCATTACTAAAATATATGATTCCATTGACACTTGTTTATGTTGCTGAATATCTAATCAATCAAGGATTAGTAAGTATGAGATTGACAAAATACTATATATTGTTTTTCTTCTCTCGTAGTACGAACTTATCTACTTTCGTAATACAAGTATACCACATTCCGATCAATATCGTTGGTAAGTAACTACGAAAATATTCGCTTGAATGAATACTATTTTATTTATAGGTATTCTCTTACCTATCAATTAGGTGTTTTCATTTCACGTTCGTCAGTATCTCTCTTCAGAATTCATTATCTATGGGTTTTACCTATTATTCAAGTAAATCGCTTTTTATTTACTTAGTTCTTCTTGATTATATTAACTTAGTTTACTAATTTGGGTATATTTTTTGCTTGTGTCTATCGTACGGCATATATACCAAGTATATGGCTTGTTTTCGGTTTAGTTGTATTTGAAGGTTTAATGGGTGGTGTAACCTATGTTAATGCATTTTATAAGATATCGATTGAGGTAGGATTTAAATTGAAAGAATATTTTGATTTTATCTATTGTATTCATTAGATACCTGAACCTAATCGTGAATTTTCAATGGGTGTTGCATCTATTGGGTAATGATTTTGGAGTTACACTCGCTGGTTTTTTAGCCATTCCACTTCATAATGCAATATGTCGATGATTTTTTTTATAATGCTTTTTTTTAATGAAATTATTGCAGTTCTTTATTTTTTCTAGATGACTGAAAGCGATTTTCGAGATAAAACAGTATGTGTAACAGGTGCTGGAAGAGGTCAGTTGATTGACTTTGTTATATCGAAAACATGAAGATTATTTAGGTATAGGAAGATCATTGACTTTAAGACTTGCTGAACTTGGTGCTAAAGTAATTGCAGTTAGTAAAACTGAGGAAAATTTAAAACAACTTACTGCAAAAGTATTATATTTTGTTGATTGTTTTCTAAATATCGCTTTACTGTTTGGTATAGAATAGCAATATCGTTCCAGTATGTGTTGATCTATATGATTGGAAAGCCACTAAAGAAGCTATCAAACCACATCTTCCAATTCAATTCTTGGTCAATAATGCTGCTATTGCTCCACTGAATCTATTTTTAGAAGTTACTCCAGAAGATTTTGATTTGTATGTAGACAACAAAAATAGATAGAATATAAAAATTTTTTTTTATTTTTCGAAGAGCATTCAATATCAATGTTAGATCAATTATATGTATTAGTCAGGTATTTTAGCTTTAAAATAACTACTTCTATACAAACGTGATTAATTCAATCAGGAAATTGCACGCGATTTGATTGAACGTAAAATGCCTGGTTCGATTGTTAATATATCAAGTCAAGCATCAGCAGCAGCACTTAAAGATCATAGTATTTATTGTGCAACAAAAGGAGCAGTTGATAGTTTAACACGTGTTATGGCGTTGGAATTAGGTCCTCATCAAGTAAGATTTCTTTTCTTATGAACAAAGACTGATTTGTTCATTTTAGATCCGAGTCAATAGTGTTCAACCAACAGTAAGATATTCATGTTCTTAAGATTGTTACTTTAGTTGTTATGTTTAGGTTGTTTTAACAGATATGGCACGAATTAGTTAGTATTCTAGTGAATATCGATAATAATTCATTTCTTCATGTAGATTGGGCTGATGAAAAGAAATCTTCAGCAATGTTATCAAAAATTCCATTAAATCGATTCGCTGGTTTGTAAAGAAAATATTTTCATTATCATTTTCTTCTCCGTAGAAGTGGAAGATGTTGTCGAGCCAATCCTTTTTCTACTTTCAAATAAATCCGGCATGATCAATGGTGCCAGTTTACCTATCGGTAATGTCAACAAAACAACAAATTAGTATATTTTTTCATTTATATAGATGGTGGATTTTTGGCTACATAACTGACTACAATGATCTTATGATTATTTCCTTTTTCGTAATTAATGTGATTTGATTGAATATAATGAATTTAAATCGTATATTTTAATAAATTATCTTTAGCTTTGATAACTTGAAAATTACAAATATATAATACCCATGATTTATATGTTATTTGAAATATAGGTATAATGTTCACTGTGGAAAAGAACGTCCGATGTGTTTAAATGAAAGAACAGATCGAAAGACACTTAGAAAGAATGAGATTTTCTTATAGAATTTATAAATAACAATAAACATTCTAAAATAAGCATAGGTGTAATCTAACACATGAACTTATAATTTTCCGCTTCATCATCAAAAAATTCTGGTAATATGCTCATGCTTCTCCACTCATTGACATAATATATCTTTTTTCATCTTTCTACAAAGGTAAAAATTATAATTTTCCACATCATGCTTACTTATTTTTCGAAATTAATTATAATATTTATTGAGATAAGGATTAGAGTGCAAGAAGAAATAGTCACACAATTCTCAAGAGAGAACTTCAAATGCGCATACATGCGAGATCTGTTGAAATAATGAGCAAAGAAAAAGTAATAATTACAGTTGAAGCATAAAATATCTACTGTAGGTACGTTTTTATTAATCATAACTTTTTTGTGTGAAAGATTAAAGTGACTTTTATGAAAATAATTTCTTGAAAAAAGACGCTGTTTTATTTGTCTTTCAAATGTCGGTTTCAACTATAGTTGATATTCAAAAAAATCTTGGTCGTTATGGTTTATCGACTTTAATTGTGCTTGGTAATGTGGGAAATATATTGACAATACTTATATTTATACAAACATTAAGGAAACAACTTAATTCATGTACAATCTATTTATTAGCTGCTTCAATAACAAATTGGATTTTAATTAATACATCTCTTATTTCAACAGTCTATGGTGTCGATCATATTGATCCACAACATCAATCAATAGTTGTTTGTAAATTACGTTGGTATGGAGGACAAATTTTATTAATGCTTTCACGAAGTTTTAGTAAGTTTGATTATCATACAAATAAAATCATTCATTTATTTCTCGTCTTGTAGTGATAGCCGCATGTATCGATCGATGGGCTCTTACATCTTCAAGTGTTAAAATTCGATTATTTTGTCAACCATATATTGCTCGAAATGTTATCATTGGTCTTATACTTATTTGGCCAATTATTCCGGTTCATATGGCTATTTTTGTTAACAATTATTCTGGCCATTGTGGTGCACCATCTTATTATGCTTTTGCATTTTCGATTTATTTATTTATTTTTATTGGCATTCTTCCACCAATTTTGATGATTTCTTTTGGTCTACTTGCTCGGCGTAACTTAAAGTTGATTCGATTACGAGTAACACCTCAAAATATATCGGCTCAAGTTCGTTTTAATAAAGCCAATCGTGATCTAATGAAAATGTTAACTGGTGAAGTACTTGTATATTTAATAACAACAGTTCTTTATCCCGTTAATGTTCTTTATGGTGTTGTTACAATACCAATTGCTCAACAAAAGAGTGAAATGCGATTAGCTATTGAATCACTTGTTGGATATATTGTTAGTCCTTTATTGAATTATGTTTATTGTGTTGCTCAATTCTATAGTATGATACTTGTTTGATATTTGAATGTAGATTTTCATATGATTTATTCTAGTTTATACAATTTGTTCAAGCAAATTTCGAAGTGATTTTATCCGTTTGATTCGTCGACAACCTGCAGTATAAATGAACTATGCGTAAACTAACATTAAAAAGAATTTGGTACACTGTAATAGAATATAATTCATTTTATTCTAAAAACGAATTTTTGATCGACAGACAAGAAAGATATATCTATTTATTGACGGTATATTTTACTAAAGGTGACTAATTTTATAATCTGAAAAGGTCGGAATACTACAAAAAATAACTGCGTCTTTGATTTGAAATCTGGAAATTTAGTGGGTTATCGTTTGCCACAAATGATAGATCTTTGAATCCATTCCTAAATCAAATCACCGTTTGCGGATGAGTGAAAAGTTATGGTGACCAAAGTAGGGAACAGAATATACACATGGGTATTTTATTCGAAAACATAAAAGCAGTTTGATGATTGCACTATAGTTTTTATAAATAGTTGAAAGCAATTGTGCAAGTTACAAAAAAAATATTGCAGAAGCAAATAACGAAAACAAGCAACCTGCAATATAAATGAACTATGCATAAACTAAATAGTAAGGAAAATGCATGATGTATTCGAATGATATCATTAGAGCAAAAATATTGACTCGTGTTAAGAAAAAACAAAAGAAAAAGAAAAAAAAATCTAGTAAAAGGACTATGTCGTATAAATATATGCATTTTTTTTCTTACATCGAACAAAGAATCGAAAGAAAAGACAAAACTGTATAGTGTAGCATGATGAAAAAACGTGTGCGAAAAATATTCACCCATGTATATGTGAAATAACACGATTGTTTGATTCACGTAAATAACCATTGCTGCTTGGAAAAAACCAACTAACTTCATTTAATATAAATACGTAAGCTTGCTTCCAAGGTGCACAAAAACCACATCAACATATTCCAGTGTTAATTTTCGGCATAAGTATACCTAATTATCTATATATCGATTTTTCTATGTAATGTGACACTTCAGACATAAGTATTTACGTCAGAATTCGAAATAAATGTTTATATCACGTTGTAGAGTAAACTCAAAAATATAAGAAAATATACTTTATTATTCGGAAGATCGTTTCTATATATATCTTTAAAATGTATATACTAAGCATTAATTGCAGTTTTCTCCGTTTCAATATATTTTATCTTGCATTGAAACTATTTATGCATCCCAATGTGAAGCTCCAACTTCCGCTATCAAAATGTTGTTTAAATTATCTTGTATGATCTTTCTATGGGAAACAGAAGAAACGTTTTTCTTTTTCTCTACGTGAAGTTATTCTCGATCAGTATCACTGTAATAGCATTACGAAAAGATAATAACTAATAATAAATGGAATAGAGGTGATTATTTTGTTATCACTTTTTTAAATCTGTTTTCCGGTACTTGAAATCCACTCTTGGACAAGTCTTTCCTCCTCTTTGTTTCATGCTATCATATTTGCGTAAGATTTATTACCGAGTAGATGTATGACATCAGTTTTATTTCGGTATGTGTGCGATCATACTGAAATAAAACTCTAATGTCATATCTCCACTCGTTAATAAATTTGATGCAAAGTATGTAATCCATGGTTACAGAATCTATCAACGTGCGCATACGGACGTGCGGGGAAAATTTTGTAAATTTATTAGAACTTGAGGAAATGTGTTGAAAAATATTCTTCCCTCCTCGGAAAAATTTTACAGATTTACGACCAACTCTTGATTTGTTTATATATATGCATCAATGAGATTTTGTACCTTTCTTCTTTTATTTTCGTTAAATTTTGGAAGAGATATCTGCTTCTTTCTCGTCATATCAGTGTCGTCTACTTTTGTTTAAAAAAAGTGAACAATATCAAGTTTGGAGACTTGTTTCTCCTGGCTCAATTGGGGTTCCGGAATTTCGCCAATTGGCGAAAATCCTGTGTAAACTATGATATATATATTCTAATAACATTAACTTCAGTGCTGATATATATCCTATATTAATATTGTTCTGTGACAACTCAGATAGTCCACCTCACTTTCGCCAATATACCCCTGACTTTCGCCATTGGCGAACATCCCGCCACCCGCTCAATATTTTAAAATCGTTTACGTAAAGTACAAGCGGGAAGATTATCTGAGCCAAACAGCAGTTGCAGAATGTTTACTAAGCGGAATTCAGAATTTTGTGGACTTATTTATTTTTTCATTATTATTTGTTAGCGAAATATAGGTATGATAAATGTTTTACAAAATTCTGTAGGATGTTAGTAATTCTATTCAATTATTTAACGACACAGGCTTTCATGGTTTAGAAACACAGAAGATCCGATCCTTTTGGTATATCAGAATTCTGCCTGGAATCTTAAAAATATCAACAGAATTTTGACAGAATTCTATCTTGATAGCAGTGGCGTAGCCAGGATTTTTTGAGTCATGGGCCATTTCCCAGCTAAATTACTTTGAGACATGGGCCGCATTGGGCAATTGAAAATCAATTGGGCTGCAACTAAAGGTTGTCAAAAGCTTATTGCTATCTCCTAGGGGTGTCGCAAGCGGGGACGGGTGGGAAACCTTCAATAATAGAAAATTTCTTTTTTGCTCGACAGATTGCGAAAATTTTTGAAAATTCTGAAAAAAAAATTGTCGATCCCCCAGTATTTTTCACCTCGATATCTCTGTTACCTCTAAATCTATGTTAACTGAGCTATATATTATCATTCCATTACTGGTACTACTAATTACTAAGTGAAACTTTCAAATGACACTCATTAACATCTTTTGTTGGGAATTGTAACTTTTATTACTTAAATTGCGAAAGTATTGTTAACACTGGCATCATTCAAGTATTCGCTTTCAGCTACACCAGCCGTTTACGTTCGAAAGAATTCTATGTTCTCTCGAAAAACTAATAAATATGCGTTTATATCTTTATAACCGTCTTTAAGCGAGAGTATAAGTTATTTTAGGTTAAGATACGACGGAATTGTCATTATTTTGATCGTTGCTTTGATGGGAAGTATCGTCAATTGCTTTTTCTTTATCATTTGAATAGATTTCAACAACAATCAGGGTTAAAAAGACATCGTCTAAGTTTTCAAAAATGCATATTGTATATCAATAATTTTTGGTATTGGGCCATTGCTATTGTCTAAAAAATTTATTGGGCAATAACGTTTGAACTATTGGGCAATTGCCCAATTGCCACCCCCCTGGCTACGCCACTGCTTGATAGAGTACATAAAAGATGAATATCGTACATATTCCTATTAGTTTAGAAGTTTATTAGAATCAAGTTGCTGGTTTTTGAATTCACAATAGAATTCTGTTGTTATCTTTCTGATTCGGAACAAATTCTAGTTTATCGAAGATAAGTGTCCGAAAGCTGGATTTTGTTAATATGTTACTATCGGTAGAGACGTTTGTCAGAATTGTTAGAGCAAATCTAAGAATAGAATAGATGACAAAGAAAGAAAAAAAAACATGGAAAGAGAAAAATATCCGAAAAAAAATATTGAAAAATGTTGAAAAATATTGTTCTTTTCTATAATTTTTTTTTCGGTATGTCACTTTTTGACATTTCCTTTCTTTCTTTTCTCATCATATCCGAGGATATGCAATAACTCTCAACAACAAAATAGAATTCTGCTGCAAATCTAAACAGCCTAGAAGAATTTCAACAGAATTCCTTTCGATCTGGTAGAATTATTTGTAAGTTAAGGAAGTGGTTTACCTCTGTGAATGAATACTAAAAGTTGAATTCAGCAGTACGAAAAAGAATTTTGACAAAATTCTGCTCATATTATAGCATTGTCAGCAGAACTCGGATACCTTTCTGGAGAGATCGATTCGATTTTGTCCACACTCTAAAAAAAGGTACTCTACCGAACCCCAAAAATGTTCTCCGAAGTGTACAGAATCAAAACAACAGGTTTTCAGATCTACGAAACCTTCAAAGGTTCTTCGCTCGGATACACGGGAAGAACCTTTAGATGCAAAACCTTTTTTAAGTTTCGTAGAGCAGAAAAAGGTTTCGTAGGACAAATGTGAACCCTTTAGAGTCTTTTATTAAACTCAGTTGGTTTCGTATTAAACCCCAAGGCTTAGTATAAAACCATTAGGGTTTAATACGAGACACTAAAAGGTTCGCATTTGTCCCACGAATTCTTTTTCTGCTCCACGAAACTTAAAAAAGGTTTCGCATCTAAAGGTTCTTCCCGTGTATCCAAGGGAAGAACCTTTAAAGGTTTCGTAGATCTGAAAATCTGTCTTTTCGATTCTGTACACCTCGGAGAACATTTGGGGAGGGGTGTAGAGTACCTTTTTTTAGAGTGCATATCATTGACTGTATTTATTTTCTGCTCGTGGCTTAAAGTTGCTAGCACATTAGAATTGTAGCAAAATTCTGTTGATCTTTTTGAATTCTTCACAGAATATTACTTTTCAAAGGGAAAGAGTTGTGTACGTTAGGGTTATTTTTCTCATAAGAGATATTGAATTCCATCGAAATTTTGTTGATCTTTTTTGAATTCTTTACAGAGTATTGGTTTCAAAGGAAGTTTCTTATGTTGGAGTTATTTTTCTGATAAGATATATAGGCGTCTTGAGACCACTTTACGTTTCACTTTATATGTAATATATATAAGTTTAGAAAATTCTGAATTCTGCAGCCTCTCTTGTTTTTCGAAATATACGTCTTAAACTGGAAAAACTCGTTTTCTAATTGAATCTTATAGTGGGGGAATATTTTTGCAAGAATTTGGCTGTATGGAGAAATTTGTTTATTTTTACGGCAGATTCTGCAGCCCTGGTCTAATCTTTGGAGAGCTTTTGTGTAGAAATGTTTGATTTTTCTGATAGTCTCAATATTTCTGTTGAAAAATCAAAGTATGCTATTGAATATACTGTTCAAGGCAAGTCATATTTTGAATATTACACTGAATAAATATTTTACCCTAATATTGTATAGGAAAAAAAGTAATCTGTAGTTACTTTGACGCACTTCATGATTTTTTTTATCGTTAATATGAAGCGGTGATTCTATTTTAAATTCGATTCTGCATCGAGGATCCTTTTCTACTACGCCCTTAAGATGTGTGTAACTTATAGGGATGCACCGGTGACGGTGCACCGTTCATCGGTCCATCGTCCACTGGTCTCACCGGTCGGCCGGTGAGAACGGTGGGCTGTCGTTCACCGTCACTGTTGCATCTCTATGTGTAACTTACACTGAAAAGAATATCACCGTTCTGAACTTAAAGATAGTTTCGTCCACTATATGGAACCTAAAACGGGTGTGGATATGGGTATAAGTCTTTTATTTATTCCACCCAGCCATCTACTCCAATCCTTGAATAGATAAGTAGCAGTTAATATAAAATGAGTTCCAAAAATCGTGTCATTATATCTAAGGGATCTCGGTTAAATTCATTGCTTAGGGCGCAGATGAGGATGAGTATACCTTAATATAATGACTATTTACCTCATACTTTATTTATTCTGTTTATAATAGAAATTGAAACTGAAATTATGCAACCAGTAATGCCAACGAAGAAGAGTGGCTTTGTACACAGTGGCATCTCTAACCAAAAAGATGAGAACTACAGTCCAATATACGGTTACCAAGATCTACCCCTTCTATCATTGAAAGAAGCTGTACAAAATGTCGCCATTTACGATTCTCGCTTCGATGATTATGCTAAAAAAGCTATAAGATCATGCAATAAAGATACTACTAATCTAACACTAAACGAATCAGCAGCAATTTATCTTTATACAATGCAAACAGCGTTCAATTCCAAACTTAATGATGTGCTTCGCGTTGGAAACCGAGGTGAACTAAAACAGTGGTTCGCCTATTTGAAACTGCTCATCAACGCTCTTGGGAAATTACCGTCGATGGAAACTATCGTGTGGCGAGGTGTTGCGAGTGATATTAGCCAAAATTTTTTTAAATTTTATGAGGAAACTTGGTGGACTGTGAATTCTTGTTCAAAGAACCTCAAGGTTGTTGAGTTTTATCTGGGTGGGATGGGCACCATATTTGGAATTGAGACAATTCATGGCAAAGATATTTCGGAATATTCAGCATTTCCAGACGAGCAAGAAGTTATTCTTATGCCTGGAACTCATGTGCGTGTCAAATGTCAACCACTAGAGGTCAGAGATAGACCGTACGTTATATCGCTGGAAGAATGGTAAGTTCGTATGCAAGACTCTGTGAAGTCGAATAAGTTGATACATAAACAATGAAGTCAGCAAAACGTCATAGTCTATAAATTGGCATCTAAAAGTGTACATTTGACAAGAGTTAGGCTCGAGAATGCTATAGTTTTATTTGAAAAAACTGAGAATTTCCGTCTGATTTTATTTGATCCATAGAAACAACTGTTGAGACATACTAGATGACAATTGTTTTTCAGTATATTTCAAAATCATGTACGAAGCTATAGTATATTTTACCATGAGAATACTTAGATACTGCAAATAATTTTATCACTAGTATGTGTTTTTCTTGGCAAATTTCGATCTACTTTGATTCTAGATTGCATATCAATACCTATCCTTCGAGCCATAGGCAATTCCAGTAAAACCAAAATATTTCGATCTTTTGCATACTGAATATGCTTCTTAAAGTCTGAGCGTCTCATTTCTTCCTTAACATTAAATGTTAGAATAAATTTCTCTTATTAATATTTAACTGCACAGCAACTATTATATATTTTAGTGGTACAATCCCTGAAGGAAAACACATCATGCTGTCTTATAATTCGAAGAGCCAAAATATTGTATCCGACATCCGTCGTATTCTTCAAAGCGAACATATACCAGTTTGGTTTGATGAACGAGGAGATATGAAAGATAATATACGCGATAGGTATGGACTTCAAAACGAGTGTTCCTTCTCTAAACGCTTCAATTACACTGTTCTTTTGTTTAGCTTGGTTGAAGGAATAGAAAATGCTGCAGTTGTGTGCTGCTTTATGACGCCAGATTATCAGAAATCTAATATTTGCCAACTCGAAATGCAATATGCACAGAAACGGCGCAAACGAATCATTCCATGTAAACTCACCGATTCAAACGTCTGGAACCCTTCTGGTTGGTTGGAATCAATGACCAAAGGGCTTGTCTACGTGAATTTTCACGATGTTTTACAGACAAATATTCATCGGAAAGTCATAGAACTAACTGAGTTAATAAAAGAGCAACCATCGATGCCACAATATGCGCAATCACAATTTGTTGATAAACCATGCTATAACTTTGAAATGATGAGATTTGAATATATACGAAATTGCTGTCTTGAACGTTTTATAAATTCGGAGAAATCTTTTCCAATCGAACAAGCATATATTAATCTTGCCATCGTAGAAAGCAAAGAACAACAAGAAAAAGAACAGAAGCTTCGTGAGACTCAATACATGGATGGGATGATCGGTACCTACGAAGAGATATATAGCACGAAGACTCCTGTAGATGTCAAAGACATTTTTGAAAAATGTCAGCAGCCGACAAAGAAAGTTCTCGTTATTGGACGAGCCGGGATTGGAAAATCAACATTTTGTCGATATGTTACTTACCGATGGGCTAAAGGCGAAATTTGGTCGCAATATCAGCTGGTCGTTTTAATTCCATTACGTTTGTTAACAACCAACCGTTATTCACCAGGACATAACTATGCACCAATTGATCTTGTGAAAAAAGAATATTTTCCGTTTGACTCTTTATCGAATGAAGATCACCAATACTTCAAAGAGCAGTGTGATAAAGGACAAGTTCTATGGATATTGGATGGTTATGATGAATTTGTTCAGCACATTCCAGAACAACTAAAAGATGTGTTCGATCATATACGTAAAACACAACATCATATTTTGACATCTCGTCCATACGCGACTGCACTGCCATACGATGTAAAAATGGAAATAACAGGCTTTACAGATGATAATATTATAAAGTACACGAAACAGTTCTTCCATCAAATTAACGATTCATTAAAAAGTGTCTTGTCAGAAAGCCAAAAGCTACTGAGTTTCTTAAGAACGAATTCTAGTATTTGGGGTGTTGCACACATTCCGATCAATTTAGAATTAATTTGCAGTGTTTGGGGTGATACAGACATGTCAAAAACAAGAATACTCACAATAACAGAACTCTACGATAACATGGTGGAATGGCTATGTCGACGATATTTGACAAAACAAAAACATCTCCTAAATATCCAAGTTGATGCAATGTTTAAAAACGACATTTATGAACGTTGCAAAAAAGAGCTGGTATTCTTAGAAAATTTGGCATTTCACGCAATGGAAACCAATACACTGGTTCTAAAACCAACATTTCTTGAAAAATTTTTAAAAGAAGCCAGCATCATGCCTCAAGATTTAACGTACGTCCTCAATATAGGCGTTCTCAAATCGTTCAATGACAAACCTACTCATAACCAAAGCCAAATAAAGAAAGATTATTATTTTGTTCACCTCAGTTTTCAGGAGCATTTTGCAGCACGCTACTTGATCAACGCTCTTAACAGTTCATCACCTCAAACAGCAGAAGAATTCATAAAAAGTAACAAGTACAATCAGCGTTTTTCATTAATGTTTAGTTTTACATCCGGCCTTCTCAATGAAAAGCATTCGGAATCATGCCTGAACATGTTCTGGGATTCCATTTTAGAAGAACCGCTGGATCTAATCGGTATAAGACATATACAACTAATTACGTCTTGCCTTCAGGAGGTTAATAGTGAATCAAGACTTTCTCGACATGCCGAGTTGATGAATACTGTAAGAAAGTGGATAAAATATGCTGCGCTCACGAAATATGATCCTATATACCATCAGCTCTGCAATTCATTCGAAAAGAGCATTTCATTAGCACGTCATCCATCTATCACAGACCAACTGATCGAGTTGCTCCAAAACAAAGTCTCAGAAACGAAAGCGAAAGCCTGTAGATTAATTTCAATATTGTCGGCTTATAATCCTCAGCCGATGCTTATCGATACACTAATTACTACACTTGGGGATGAGGATGGGAATGTCAGATCGAGTGCATGTGAAGTTCTTGGTAACTTGGGTGAAAAAGCAGCAACGAATGAAGTAATCAATAAGCTAGTGAGTGCCCTTGACAATGAGGATGGGTATGTCAGACGGAACGCATGTGCAGTTCTCGGTAAGATGGGTGAAAAGGCAGCAACCAATGAAGTGATCAGGAAGCTAGTGAATGCACTTGGAGATAAGGATGAAGATGTAAGACAGAATGCATGTGAAGCTCTCGGTAAAATGGGTGAAAAAGTAGCAACGAATGACGTAATCAGGAAGCTAGTGAGTGCACTTGAGGATGCGCATTGGAATGTCAGACGGAACGCATGTGAAGCGCTCGGTAAAATGGGTGAAAAAGTAGCAACGAATGAAGTGATCAGTAAGCTAGTGAGTGCACTTGGAGATAAGGATGGGAATGTCAGATCGAGTGCATGTGAAGTTCTTGGTAACATAGGTGAAAAAGCAGCAACGAATGAAGTGATCAGTAAGCTAGTGAGTGCACTTGGGAATCAGGATGGAAATGTAAGACAGAATGCATGTGAAGCTCTCGGTAAAATGAGTGAAAAAGCAGCAAAGAATGAAGTGATCAATAAGCTGCTAGTGAGTGCACTTGAGAATAACAATTGGAATGGCAGACGGAATGCATTAGTTGTCTGTAACATGGATAAAAAAGCATCAACGAATGAAACGATCAATAAGCTAGTGAGCGCATATGAAGCTCTCGGTAACATGGGTGAAAAAGCAGCAATGAATGAAGTAATCAATAAGCTAGTGAGTGCACTTGGGGATATGAATAGGGATGTCAGACGGAACGCATGTGCAGTTCTCGGTAAAATGGGTGAAAAAGCAGCAACGAATGAAGTGATCAATAAGCTAGTGAGTGCACTTGAGGATGCGCATTGGAATGTCAGACGGAACGCATGTGAAGCGCTCGGTAAAATGGGTGAAAAAGTAGCAACGAATGAAGTGATCAGTAAGCTAGTGAGTGCACTTGGAGATAAGGATGGGAATGTCAGATCGAGTGCATGTGAAGTTCTTGGTAACATAGGTGAAAAAGCAGCAACGAAGGAAGTGATCAGTAAGCTAGTGAATGCACTTGGGGATAAGGATGGGGATGTCAGACAGAATGCATGTGAAGCTCTCGGTAAAATGGGTGAAAAAGCAGCAACGAATGAAGTGATCA
>JADMIO011618409.1_pt1 | contig 38702 bp, 36 predicted proteins | sample 8958161 | NCBI WGS metagenome assembly JADMIO01 (sample SAMN16585339, study PRJNA669376) | soil metagenome | isolation source: Crop rotation soil | place: USA: Cullars Rotation, Alabama | collected 2011 | reverse complement strand
CTCCCCTGTAAGTTTACTGGAGAATAAAGCAAATTCAATAGCAGCATCTATATTAGGCTCCTTTCCCCCCTCGCTCCTCGCGGAACGCGGGAGATCCAGGACAGCGACGCTTTCCTTGACCTCCAACCAATTTCCAGCGGCGCGGCCGAGCGGCGTGTTCATGTCCGTCAACACGGCTCGCGTGTCCACGCCGCATTGGTTGCCGAGGGTGACCATGGCCTTCGCCAATTTACGGGCCTCTGCTTTCGTCGGCATGAACGCGGCGCGGCCGAACTTCACGTCCAACACGAGCGCATTGAGACTCTCGGCGAGTTTCTTCGAAAGGATTGAAGCAACGATCAGCGGGATGCTGGGTACCGTGCCGGTCACATCGCGCAGGGCGTAAAGCTTTTTATCCGCCGGCACCATGCGGTCGGTCTGGCCGCAGATGACGCAACCAATCGTTTGCACGATCTCCGTGATGCGCGCGGCGGGCAGCAAAGTTTTGAAGCCGGGAATGGAGTCGAGCTTGTCGAGCGTACCGCCGGTGATACCGAGGGCGCGCCCGGAGATCATCGGCACGCGGAAGCCAAGACACGCGAGCAACGGCGCGAGCGGCAGCGAAACCTTGTCGCCCACGCCGCCGGTGGAATGTTTGTCCACAAGCGGGCGCTCGTCTTTCGGAAATTTCAGCACCTCGCCGGAATCACGCATCGCGAGGGTGAACGCGGTAATTTCCGCGGGGTTGAGGCCGCGAAAGAGAACCGCCATGAGGAACGCCGCGAGTTGATAGTCGGGAATTTTCTCCGCGACGACAGCGGAAACGATGTCGCGGAATTGCCCGGCCGTGAGCGATTGGCCTTCGCGTTTTGATTCGATGAACGAGAGGAAGTTCACGCACCATGCCTCCGTCCACCCGCCACACTTAGGTGCCGGTCGCCGCTGAACTGGAGGCGGCGGCGGCTTCGTCTCTTCGCCGTTTTTCCGCCATCGCCAAATTCGGCCTCACTTGGAGATCCGCGGCCGCAATGGAAATCAGACCCCAACCGTAGCCTTTGAGGGGATTATGCCAGCGGATGATGCCAGTCTGAGGGTCGAGACAAAACAGTTCCCCGTGCGTTGCCGCGAGCAAATCGCTACCGCTGAGCGCCACGTTCACGAAGTCGCTGCCAGTCAGTTTTTTGGCCCACACTTCCCCACCGGTGGCTGAGTTAAGAGCTATTACCGCGCCTTTGATGCCGAGATAGATGAGCCTGGCTGGCATCACAATTCCTTAGCCTGGGAATTTCCTGGCCGAGATGCAGGCGTTGTGGCCACCAAAGCCAAACGAATTGTTGAGGATGGCGTTCACCGGCATCTGACGGGCGGTATTCGGCACGTAATCCAAATCACACTCCGGGTCGGGCGCTTCCAGATTGATGGTCGGCGGCACGATGCCATGCTTGATGGCGAGGGCGCAGATGGCCATTTCCACCGCGCCGGCCGCCCCAAGCATGTGGCCGGTCGCGCCCTTCGTGGAACTGACGGCGATGCTTTTCGCCCGCCCGCCGAAAACCGTCTTGATCGCTTGCGTCTCGCAGACGTCGCCTTGGGGCGTCGAGGTGCCGTGGGCATTGATATAGGAAATGTCCTCGACGTTCAGCCCGCCGTTGCGGAGGGCCATCTTCATGCAACGCGCCGCACCCTCCCCGCCGGGCGAAGGGGCCGTGAGATGGTGCGCATCGGCCGTGTTGCCGTAACCAGTCACTTCGCAATAAATTTTCGCGCCACGTTGCTTCGCGTGTTCCAGTTCCTCCAGCACGAGCACACCCGCGCCTTCGCCCATGACGAAGCCATCGCGCTCCCGGTCAAAGGGACGCGAAGCATGTTTGGGATCGTCGTTGCGCGTGCTCATCGCCTTCATCGCGCAGAAGCCGCCAATGCCAATGGGCACGATCGTCGCCTCGGCGCCGCCGGCGAACATCATCACGGCTTCGCCCATCTTGATCGTGCGCCAGGCTTCACCCAGGGCGTGGTTGGCGGTGGCACAGGCGGAGCACGTGGCGAAGTTTGGGCCGCGTAAATCGTAGTACATGGAAAACATGCCGGACGCCATGTTGCTGATCAGCATCGGAATCATGAACGGCGAAAGCCGGCCCGGTCCGCGCTCGAGCAGGATTTTGAGCTGCGCGGTGGTGGTTTCCAGGCCACCGATGCCCGAGCCAATAATGCAACCGATTTCGTCACGATTCAGTTTCGCCAGATCCGCCCCGGAATCCTGTAACGCACGCCAGCCGGCAAAAATCCCAAATTGGGAGTAGCGGTCCGTGCGGCGGAGTTCCTTGGGCGAAGGAAAGGCCGGCGTCAGATCGAATGGCTTGACCTGCCCGGCGATCTGCGTGTCGAACCCCGTGCAGTCGAACGCGGTGATCCGATCAATGCCGCACTGGCCGTTGAGGAGCTGGTCCCAAAATGTATCCAGTTGATGGCCCAGCGGGGTCACCACACCCAGGCCGGTGATGACGACTCTGCGTTTCGTCCAGTTGCTCGGCATAAAATGAAACGGGGCAGCTTAAGCTGTGTGCAGCCGAAACCGCCCCGAAATCCATCCCGTCAATTACATTACTTCTGGTGGGTGTCCTCGATGTACTTGACGACGTCGCCAACCGTGAGGAGTTTTTCCGCCTGTTCGTCGGGGATTTCGTTGCCGAATTCCTCCTCTAGCGCCATCACCAGTTCCACGATGTCAAGCGAGTCGGCGCCGAGGTCCTCGATGAATTTGGCCTCCGGGGTCACCTGGTCGGCGTTCACGCCGAGTTGCTCGACGATGATGTCTTTGACGCGTTGTTCAATGCTTTTGTCGGCCATGGTTGTTCTCCGGTTTAATTTTCGTTTTGCTGTGTGTGTCTAAGGCACGGGTGCGGGAGGCGTCAAGCCCTGAATCAGATTTTTTTTTCGCCATTTGATCCTTAACCTTGCACTTTTCCTTAATCTTAGTCTGCCCGGGCGGGAAAAGGATTGAGATCAAGAGCAAGATCCGGATCAAACACCCCTTCCCTACATCACCATGCCCCCATCTACGGTCAAAACCTGGCCCGTGATGTACCGCGCCGCCGGGCCGGCCAGGAACAGCGCCACGCCCGCGATATCGTCCACCACGCCGAAGCTGCCGAGCGGGATCTGCTTCAATACCGCCGCGCGCGCCTCCTCCTTCAACTCCGCCGTCATATCGGTTTCGATGAAGCCGGGCGCAATCGCGTTGACAGTGATGCCGCGGGAAGCGAATTCCCGCGCGCACGACTGGGTGAAACCGATCAAGCCCGCCTTGCTCGCCGCGTAATTGCACTGGCCCGCGTTGCCGATCAGCCCGATCACGGAAGTGAGGTTGATGATGCGGCCGGCCCGCGCCTTGATCATCGCCCGGCTGAACGCCTTGGTGACGAGGAATGCGCCTTTCAAATTCGTGTCCAGCACCGCATCCCAATCTGCGTCGCTCATTCGCATGAGCAAACCGTCGCGCGTGACACCGGCATTGTTCACCAGCACGTCCACCTGGCCGCAATCGGCCAGAATCTTCGCAGCCGCGGCCGCCACGGCAGCGGCGTCGGCCACGTCCACTCCATGCCCCCACGCGCGGCGGCCCAGCGCGCGGATCTCGGCGGCGACCTTTTCCGCATTTTCCGTCGTGCGGGACACGCAAACCACGTCCGCGCCGGCCGCGGCGAACCTCAGCGCGATGGCCCGGCCGATCCCGCGCCCCGCACCCGTGACGACGGCGATTTGATTCTCCAACTCGTTCATAGGCGTTGAGGTTAATCAGCCGCAATGGCGAAAGAACACGAAATTCTTCGGGAGGCTTTCGCCGCCCAGGCCGTCCAATGCTCGTGTGACGGATATTTGACCGATTATGAAAACAACCTCTCGAATTTTGGCCGCCTGCGCGGCGGCGCTGCTCACCGCAACTACTTTCGCTCCTGCCAAAAGTGAAAAGCCCCAACTCAAGCCCGCCCGGCCACGCATGGAAGTCTGTTTCGTGCTGGATACCACCGGCTCCATGTCCGGCCTGATCGAGGGCGCGAAGCAGAAAATCTGGTCCATCGCCAACGAAATGATTAGCACCAAACCCACGCCCGAGTTGCGGCTCGGCCTCATCGGCTATCGCGATCGGGGCGATGCCTACGTGGTGAAATCCTTCGACCTGACGAACGACATTGACGCTGTCTATGCGAACCTGCGCGGCTTCTCGGCGGACGGCGGGGGTGACACTCCGGAGTCCGTGAATGAGGCGCTGAACGAGGCCGTGACCCGGATGGCGTGGAGCAGCGACCGCAGCGTGTTGAAAATTATTTTCCTGGTGGGCGACGCCCCACCGCATATGAATTATGCCAACGCGCCGAAGTATCCGGAGATTTGCCAGGCCGCCATGAAAAAGGATTTGCTCATCAACACGGTCCAATGCGGCACGCTCAACGAAACCACCCCGGTTTGGAAGGAGATTGCAAAACTGAGTGAAGGCAGCTACGCGGCCATCGCTCAGGAAGGCGGGATGGTGGCCATCGCGACGCCGATGGACTCGGAATTGGCGGAGTTGAACCGCCAAGTGGGCGCGACGCTCGTGGCCTACGGCGGCGAGCGGGAACGGCGCTTGCTGGTCGCGAAGCAAGCCGCGTCGGAAGCGGCCCCGGCGGCGGTTGCGGCGGATCGGCTTTCGTACAACGCGAAATCGGGCAAAGCCGTCCAGGGCGACGGAGAACTGCTCGACTCGCTGGCCGCCGGCAAAGTGAAAATCAACGAACTGAGGAAGGATCAATTGCCCGCCGAGTGGCAGAAGCTCGACGACGTGAAACTCAAAGCGGAAGTCGCGAAGAAGCAAAAGGAGCGGGCGGACTTGCAGGCGAAGATTTTCAAACTGAACCGGGATCGCGAGGACTACCTCGCGGCCGAACGGAAGAAACAGGCATCCGGCAAAGCGGATTCGTTCGATGAACAGGTGGCCGCGGCCATCCACGCGCAAGCGGCGCGGAAGGGAATCAGCTACGGCGGGAAATGATTTTCGGCGCGCAGTCTTGCGCTTCGACCCAGCCCATGCAACTTTCCGCACGCCCGAAGGCGGCATGTCGCCGGTTTCGTGGCCCGAGAACGAAAGCTTATGGCAACGAATTCTACTGATTTAACGAAACAGTCACCGCGCAGTCCGCGCGTGCGGCTCGGTGGTTACGTGATTCTTCCTCGTATGCTCGACAAAGGCCGCGCGCTGTTGGCCGGCAAAATCGGCGAATACAAATACGCCTGCCCGCTGGATGAGGAATTCCTCGAGTTTGCGGGGGTGGACCCGAACGCGCTCAAGAAACAACTCGCCGTTGGCAAAGGCGATGGCGACATCCTCAAGTGGATCGAAGCCCACGCAAAAAACAAACGCACTGAATCCGAGATCGAAATCTGGTCGGCGAAGGAAGAGCGCCGCGCACCGGGCAATCCCGACTCGCGCGATTATTTCAACAACCTCCACAAAAACGTCGCGCCCAAACGGACGGACTTGGTTTCGTGGTTCGATCTGCTGGACGTGGATGATTACGCAAGCTTCGGCGGAAAGGCGTGAAGGAGCGCCAAACTCCGATCACGTGGTCTTGTACGGCTCGATTTTTTCGATGCGATGGCGATGGCGCACCCCGCCCACCTCCGCCTCCACTTCATCACCCACTTTGCGATTGAGCAGCGCCTGTCCAATGGGTGTGAGATAACTGATGATGCCCTTCTCGGCGTCGAAATCCCAGGCGCCGAGCACCGTGAAGGTTTCGGACTTGTTGGCGCCCAGATCGGTGGCTTGAACGATGGTGCCGATGCTGACGACGTCGGTGCGAGCATTGGAGAAATCCGTGCCGCGGGCGCGGGAAAGGAGCACTTCCAGTTCGGCTTTTCGGCGTTTGAGGATGCCCTGCATTTCCTTGGCCGCCTTGAATTCATGGTTTTCGCTCAGGTCGCCGTAGCTGCGGGCGACGGCGATTTCCGCGGAGTTGGCGGGGATCTTCTTATCCACGAGTTCGCGGTATTCGTTGCTGCGCCGCTCTAAACTATCCCACGAGACGTGCAGCACGGCGTCCTGCCTGGTTTGCTCGCCCGTCACCAACGCCTGCACCGCCGGATGGCTCTTGACCAGGCGCGCCAGGAGCGAGCGTTTGTCCATGTCGTCGAATACCGGCGAGAGCTGCAGCGCCCGCGTAAGGTCTTTGATCACGTCAATGTCCGCCTCCTGCGTGACGTCGGCGATCAAGTCCTGGTCGTTGATGATGAATTCACGGAGCTTGTTGGAGTGCCTTTCATTGAACTGGTCACGCTCCATGGCCGTGAGCATGGCGCGGAAAACTTCCGGCCCGAGCAGATCCGCGAAGGCCTCGTTGCGATCCTTGCCCAGCCACAACAGCAATTCACTGCTGGCCATGTGCTGGCTGATCAGCCGCGTGAGGGTTTCCTTCAAGGCCGCGCCGTGACCTTCCTGCACCAGCAGATCTGCAAACTCGCGACAGAGCCGGGCGGTTACATTGTTCAACTCGCGGCGCACCACTTCCTGCCAGCGCGCGGGTTGGTCGGCTTTGAACGCTTCCAGCGCGCGCCGGTGCTTGGCCGCGGGCAGGGTCTCCATCAGCACGCTGAATTTCGTGTCCTGCGCCCAGATTTGCGCCGCCGATATTTCCCCCTCGATCGGAGGCGTGCCCGCCATCGCCCGCAAATCTTCGCGCGCAAAAATCCCTTCCAGGGCCACGGCGGTCTGCGTGCGCAGGTAGGTGCCGAGATCCACATTGAGCGCCGCGATGACCTCGTTCGCGACGGCCACCTTGTCCGTCAAATCATCGGCATTCTTGACAATTTCCGCCGCGACCAGCACGCGCGCCTTCAAGCCCTTGGCCAGGCGAAAGTCGGCGAGCAGCCGTTCTTGCAGCGAGGTTTCCTGCGCCTGATAGACGACGGGTTCGGTTTTCTTGAGCGGCACCACGAAGTGGCCGTCCTTCTTCATCTCGCGTTTGGCTTGTTCCCACCATTTCTTCCAGTCGTCCGCAATGACATCCGGCACGAGGGCCTGCTGAATCTGATCCAGTGTCGCCTTTCCGCCGAAACTGCCGAGCACAACTTTGATGAGGTCGAGATGATGCAGCGCGGCCATCTGGCGCAGTCCTTCGAGATCAGCAGCCTTGCGCGCGAGAATATGATCCTTGGGAATGGCCTTGAGCGATTCGGCGGCAAAGGCCAGGTCCATGGTGTGCCCGGTCTTGTTCGGAAAATCAATCGTGAAGCGGGCGAACACCGTGTCCACCGTTTTGATGCGCCCGAACCCCCAGCTCCGGTGCATGCAAAAACCGCTGTTCGTCAAATGCAGCAACAACTCGACATGCCGGCCTTCGATTTTGCCGGCCGACGCTATTTTCTCGAATTCTTCTTTCATAAAGATCGCCTCACCAAACAATTTCGTCATCATTAAACGCCTTGAACGAACGGAAACCAAGACAAATTGCGGTCCGCGTCCTGGGTCAACGCCGGCTGAATGCTGAATTCACCGAAACCCTCCTCGAGCGGGCGCTGGCCGGCGCCTGTCTGACGCCCGCCGATCGCGGCCTCTGCCACGAATTGGTACTTGGAATCGTGCGCTGGCAGGCCACGCTCGACTGGCTCATCGCGCGCAAGACCCAGGACCGAACGCAAAAATCCGCGCTCCAGGACCTGCTCCGCCTCGGCCTCTACCAGATTTTCTGGCTCGACCGAATCCCCGATTACGCGGCCGTAAATGAAACGGTCGAGATGGCCAGGCACGCGGGTTTCGGCCCCCAAGCCGGCTTCATCAACGCCGTCCTGCGCGGCTTTCTGCGCGAAGCAGAAGCGACGAGGAAACTTCTGGCCGGATTGAAAACGCAACAACCGGCGCTGGGCCACTCGCACCCGGAATGGCTTTACGAGCGCTGGAACAATCGCTGGGGCGAGGAACGGGCCATGCAATTGATGACGTGGAATAACACGCCTCCAAAAACCTACGCCCGCGTTAACACGCTGCGCACTAACGCCACCGCCCTTATCGAGCAATGGCGGGAGGAACGCGTGGACTACGATTTCAAAACCTACGATTGGACGGGCGAAAATCTGGTCTTCGAGTTGAAGTCACACCCGTCGCTCCCCACGCTGAAGAGTTTCCGGGAAGGCGGATTCTACATTCAAGACCCGGGGACTTTGCTGGCGGTGCGAGAACTGGATCCATGCCCCGGTGAAGCAATTCTTGATCTTTGTGCCGCGCCCGGGGGTAAAACGACGTTCATCGCGCAACGCGTGCAAAATCGAAGCCGCCTCGTGGCCTGCGACGTGTCCGAGGAACGCCTGAAATTAATCCGCGAAAATTGCGATCGCCTTGGCGTCACTTGTGTGGACCCGGTGTTGGTTGGCAGTCCCCTTCCCTCCCACTTCGATAAGATCCTCGTGGACGCCCCCTGCTCCAACACCGGCGTGATGCGGCGCCGAGCCGACTTGCGCTGGCGCATCCGGCGCGAGGAAATCGAACGTTTGCGTACGGAGCAGCTCCAATTGCTGCGTCAGGCGGCGGCCCGGTTGAAGCCCGGTGGCATCCTGGTTTACAGCACCTGCAGCCTGGAGCCGGAAGAAAACAGCGAGGTGGTGCGGCAGTTTCTCGCCGAGCACAATGGCTTCAAATCCGAACGCGAGCGTGAATTGCTCCCGTTTGGCGACGGCGTGGACGGGGCTTTCACGTCGCGCCTGCGACGGGGGCGGTAGCCGGCTCTTTCCTGAACGACCGCAGGGCCAGCAGCATGGCGCTGAACATCAGCGCTGAGCCGAGGAAAAACGCAATGCCTGGCACGGGGGTGGGCGCTTGCGGGCTGATAAAGTAGCCAAACAAACTCGTCGTCAGCGGCGGTGCGAGCACGCCCGCGACACTGGCGAGACTCGCCAGCGCGCCCTGCACCGCGCCCTGTTCGTTCAGCGGCACATGGCGTGAGATCAAGCCCTGCAGCGCCGGCGACGCGATGGAACCAAACGATCCCAACGTGAGCAACACGTAGATCATCCAGCCTTGGGTCGCCAAACCGTAGGCGAACATAAATACCGTGGCGTTCGTCAGGCCGATGACGATGGAGCGTCGTTCGCCCAACGCCGGGATGATCCGACGCGACAAGCCGCCCTGCACGATCATGGCCATTACCCCGACGACCGCCAGCGACGCGCCGACCTGTCCGGGCGTCCAATGGTAGCGATAGCTCGTGTAAAGCACCCACGTGCTCGGAAACGTTTGATGGGCCAGCATCATCAGGAAGTAAGTCGCGGTCAGGCCGAGCACGACGGGGAATCTCTTGAGCGCCAGGAGCGAGCCAACGGGATTCGCGCGCTTCCAACTGAATGCGCGTCGTTGGTCGCGCGGCAGGGACTCCGGCAAAATCAGCAGGCCGTAAAGCCAGTTCAGCGTGGTCAGACCCGCGCCGACGAAAAAAGGCAGGCGCAGATGGATGTTGCCCAACCAGCCGCCCAGCGCCGGACCAGCCACGAAACCCAATCCAAACGCCGCCGCGACAAGGGCAAAATTTTGCGCGCGCTTTTCCGGCGGGCTGACATCCGCGATGTAGGCGTTCGCCGCGGTAATGTTGGCCGCGGTCATGCCCGAGATGATGCGCCCGAGGAAAAACCACGGGAGCGTGGGCGCAAATGCGAGCAGCAGATAATCGAGCGCCGATCCGAACAGCGAACCGAGAATCACCGCCCGCCGACCGAAGCGGTCCGACAAGCTGCCGAGCACCGGCGCGCATACAAATTGCATGAGCGAAAAGAGCGCGGCGAGCCAGCCATACGTGTGCGCCGCGGCGGAAAGGTCGCCGTCGGAAAGCACCGTGATCAGCTTCGGGAGGATCGGGATGATCAATCCGACCCCGAGGATGTCGAGGACGAGCGTGACGAAGATGAAGCCGAGGGCGGGTTTGCGGGCGGTCACTTGGTCACGAGGGGTTAGTCGCCGGCTTTAGGATTTCAGGATTGAGCGTTCAGGGTTCCGTTGTTTGGGCCCCGGGACTTCACCGATACTGAACACGGAGTACTGCTTCGGTTCACATCCCCATAATCTGATATCCCGAATCTACATAGAGGACCTGCCCCGTAATGGCCGCCGCGCCGTCGCTGGCGAGGAACACACCGGTGGCGCCGAGTTCCTCCGGCAGCACGTTTCGCTTGAGTGGCGCGTGAGCCGCGTAATGTTTCATCATGTCGGTAAAGCCAGCGATGCCGCGCGCGGCGAGGGTGTTCATCGGGCCGGCGCTGATGCAGTTCACGCGGATTTTTTTAGGACCGAGGTCGTAGGCCAGATAACGAGTGCTTGCTTCGAGCGCCGCCTTGGCCACGCCCATGACGTTGTAATGCGGCACGACTTTTTCCGCGCCGTAATAACTCATGGCGATGATGCTGCCGCCGTCGGGCATGAGCGGCGCGGCGCCTCGCGACAATGCCACCAGCGAATAAGCGCTTACGTCGTGGGCGATGCGGAACGCTTCCCGGCTCGTGTTCACAAATTCACCTTCGAGCGCTTCCTTAGGCGCGAAGGCCACCGAATGGAGAAGCAGATGCAGTTTGCCAAATTTCTCGCCGACCGTTCTGAAAACACCCGCGATATCGTCGTCCCGGGTTACGTCACAGGGCATGAGGAGCGTATCGCTGCCAAACGTGGCCACGAGTTCCTCGACATTTTCCTTGAGGCGTTCGCCCTGGTAGGTAAAGGCCAGCTGCGCACCCTGCTGATGCCAGGCCTGGGCAATGGCCCATGCAATGGAGCGTTTGTTGGCGACGCCGAAGACAAGGCCGAGTTTTCCGTCGAGTTGTGACATAGATTTGGAATGATTTCTTGAGTTCAGCATGGCGGCAACGTGGCGCGCGAGGCAAGGATTTCGTGTGGCGGATCGTGTTGCGTGTTGCGTGTTCCGTCAAGTGGTTGCGTCCGGTTGCTGCTTGACGCAACACGCAATACGCAACACGCCCCTCAGTTCTTCGTCGTGCGCCAAATCCCCAACAAACCGCCGAGGCCTCCGAGCAGCAGCACGCACACCGCCAGCGCGCCGCTATGCGCAAACTGTGGCAGAAAATGCAGCGACGCCGCTCCCACCGCCGGCCCGACACAATTTCCCAGCCCGATGGCGGCTTCGTGAATGCCGCCGTGCTCGCCTTTCGTATCGCCCACATCCATCGAGTAAAAGAGCGACGAGTAATAAATGAGCCCAATGGCCAGGCCCAAAGCAAGTTCCGCGGCGACCATGACCGCAAGATTCGGAACCATGAGAATCACCGCGAACGCGACCACGAGCCCAACGTAAGCCGTCAGCATCCAACGGAATCGGTAATGCCAGCCCGGCCAATACCACAGGCCAAAAAACGTCGCCAGCCGCGCAAAACACCACACTGAACAACAAACCCCGGCGAGCGTGGTGGAAAGGCCCAGGTCCTGCGCCACGCCTGGCATGACGGCGACGAGGGTATTAATGGCGATGTAGGAAAACGGGTTGGCCAGCCAAGCCATGCGAAGGAAGGCCCGGGCTTTTTCCGGAGGACGGGGATGAGAAAAGGTCGTTTCCGCGCTGGCGGGAACAGTCGTTTGAATTTTGTCCGCGCCGGAATTCCCGGCGACCGCGGCCAGCCAGAAAGTCAGAGCCAGTTGCGCACAATGGACCGCGATCGGCACGTAAAACATACTGTTCAAACCGAGCCGCTCGAGCATCGCCCCGCCGCTGAAGTAGGCCAGCGCGCCGGTCCCCGCCCAGACGACATTGTAAATGCCGACGTTCCGTTGCAGCCCTGGATAGTCCTCGTCCTCGCTGACCAGCCCTTCGAGCGTTGGCCAGGTAAAACACATGCCCACCGTGGTGACCAGCAGGACGATGATGTGTCCCGTGGTGGAATTGACCACGAACCAGCCCACGCCTAAGGCCCCAATCATGACGGTGAACCCGAGCTTGAGCGCCGTGAAGTATCCCGCGCGCTGCGCAAAGCGTCCGCCGAAAATGGACGCCGGGACGTAAACCAATCCGACCGCCGCCGCCAGCGTCAGATTCGCCTTATTGTTGAAGCTAAACTTCTGGTGGGCAAAAAAATAGAAGTAGTAAAAAAAGTAGGTGGTCGCGAAGGAATTCAATCCTTCGAGAACGAAGACGCCGTTTTTCACCTTCCGGGAATACATGGCGGCGCGTGATGAGTGATGCAGGATGCGTGAACCGCAATCAACCGGGCCCCTGACACCCCGCACCGGACACTTCGCCAATGGCCTGGCGGCAATACCATTTGACCGCATTGCTCATCGGCGGCCGGAGGGTGTCCAATTCCACGGCGGAACACCAGCGAATGTCATGATGTTCCTCAGCGGCCAGCGTCGTCGCCCCGCCCGTCGGCCGCGCCCAGTAAATCATCCCAATGTGTTCGTGGGTATCGCTGATGCGATGAATGTCCAGAAAACGCGGCGCGATAAGGGCGCGAGTGCCAGGTTCGGTCGTAGGCGGGCGTTCGCCCAGCAACTCGACTTCCAATCCGCTCTCCTCGCGCGCCTCGCGCAACGCGGCCTGCTCCGGGTCTTCGTCCAATTCGATGTGCCCGCCCAGCGGCAGCCACTGGTCGAGCTTGCGATGATGGATGAGCAGAATCCTTCCGCCATGAACGACGAAGATGGCGACCGTAAAATCAATCTTTTCGTGAATGTGGGCCATCTTCCAATAGAGTATTCAGTGTTCACTATTAACGCGACCCGCACGCGTTAAAGCTGAATCCTGCCCCTGAACACGGACACTTCCCCCGGGCTCAGTAGTCATACAGCCCGCTGTCCTTCGTGTAGTCGCCGCCGCCCGCGCCACCTTCCGGGCCGCCCATAAAATCGCCCAGCACATCGCCCATGTCGGCTTCGATTTTCTCAGGGTCTTCGCCAGCTTCCAGACGTTTGATGGCGACGTCCATTTCCTTCGGCATAGTACCCGGCGGCATGAGGTCTTTCATCTTGCGCATCATGTGCGCCATGTGCTTGGGGTTGTTCTCGTCCAGGCTCTCCATGTCGCGCTCCATCTCCATCATCGCGCGCTCAACGCGCGGATCGTCCATGTCCGGCATCGGCGGGCCGCCTTCATCGGCGCCGGTCTTGGCAGAGGGTTCTTTGAGCCCGCGCGTCATGGCGAAACGACTGACCTCCTTCTTCAATTTCTTGTTTCCGCACTTGGGGCAGACGGGAGGGCGGTCGGGAGTCACACGCTTCGAAAGGAAGCTGAAAATCTTCCGACATTTCGGACAGGCAAATTCGTAAATGGGCATAGGTTCACAACTGTTGTCTGGCCAAGCATAGTGTGGAGCGCCGGTTGAGAAAAGACTGAAGAAGTAGTGCGTGATTCGTGGTGCGTGATCAAGTTCCGCGTTGAAACGAGATTCACGCACCACGCATCACGCGTCACGGTTTGGAAAAGAAAAAAGCCGCGGCTAGCGCCGAGGCTTGGAGAAAACGGCTGGCTACCGCCAACCAATCACTTCATCCGATCAAACGTCTTCTGCAGGATCTCCCAGTCTTTCAAGTCCTTGACCTTTTCCCGCGCGCCCTGATTGATGCCGGCTTCCTTCGCGTTCTTGGTCGGTTTGTTGACCTTGTAGAAAATTCCGAAACTGCCGGGAAACGGCTCGCCCGCGAGTTTGTAGGCGGCCAGCTCGTCGGTGACGTCGTGGGTCGCGGGGACGAGGTTGAAGGTCCCGCCTTTGCGCGGGTTCGAGGAGTCGAACGCCCCTTCATAGAACTCGACGCACTCGCTGAGGCATTCAATGAAGCTGAACCCATCATGGTCCATCGCGGCTTCCATCATTTGCAGGACGTGGTTGGGATTGGTGTGGGTGGTCCGGGCCACGAAGGTCGCGCCGGCGGCGATAGCCTGCTTCATCGGGTTGATGGGATAATCCACCGCGCCCCATTGGTCGGTCTTGCTCTTAAAGCCGAGTGGGGACGTGGGCGAGGTCTGTTTTTTGGTCAGGCCGTAAACCCAATTGTCCATGACCAGGTAGGTCAGCTTGATGTTCTTGCGCGCGGTGTGATTGAAATGGTTGCCGCCGATGGAGAACGCGTCGCCGTCCCCACCGAACACGAACACGTGCAGGTCGGGCCGGCTCAAGGATATCCCGCTCGCAAAAGGCAGTGCGCGGCCGTGAATGTAATGGGCCCCGTGCGCCTGCACGAAATAAGGGAAACGGCTCGAGCAACCGATACCCGCAACGGTCGTTATCTTCTCGTGCCAGATTTTGCGCTTTTCGATGAGCTTGAAGTAAAGCGCGAGCACCGAAAAGTCGCCGCAGCCCGGACACCAGGTCGGGTGGTCGGCGGCGATTTCTTTTTTCGTCAGGCCCTTACGCTCGGCGTCGGGTAACGAGGGCAGCACCGTGAGGTTGCCGCTGCGCGCGGGAATGTCTGTAATGGTTTGGCTCATGTCTTCGTTAGATCGTAGATTGTGAAAATTATTTTCCGTTGCCTGAAATTTTCGCCTGCACGGCGGCCAGGATGTCCTTCACTTTCCACGGCAAACCGTCGGTTTTGTTGATGCCGCGGATCTTCGGATCGGCATACCGCGCCCGCAACAAGCCGGCAAGCTGTCCGTAACCGTAAAGGCCCTCATCGTTGATCTCGACGACCAGCACGTGATGGAAGCCGGAGAAAATATTTTCCAAGCCATTCGGCAGCGGGTTGAGGTGGCGAAGGTTCAGCGCCGAAATACTGTCACCGGCGGCGCGGGCTCGATCCACTACTTCCTTGATCGGCCCTTGGGACGAACCCCAGCCGACGAGCAGGACATTGCCTTCCACCGAACCGTAGATTTTCGGCAAAGGCAGCGTGGCGGCGAGCGCTTGGAGCTTTTTGCGGCGCTTGGCGGTCATCGCCATGTGCAGCTTCGGCGAGCCGGTCGGGTGGCCAAACTCATCGTGTTCCAGCCCCGTGGCGATGGGATATCTTCCACTGGCGATCCGCGTGCCCGGTGCCACCCGTGGCGTTACACTGTTCGGAGTGGACAAATCATACGGCTTGTGATCGGCCACCGGGGTCAGGTCCGGCGACAGGTCCTGACAGATTTTTTCCAGGTCTGGCTGGGGAAAGGCCTCGATACGCGTGGCGATGGCCTGATCGCTCAGGAGCAACACTGGCACGTTGTAAGCCCGCGCGAGGTTTACGGCCTCGATGGCGGTGTAAAAACAATCGGCCACGTTGGACGGCGCGAGCACGACCCGCGGCGAATCGCCGTGGCTGCCGAAGCAGGCCTGGTTCAAATCCGATTGCTCGACGTTGGTGGGCATACCGGTGGAGGGCCCGCCGCGTTGAACATTGCAAATCACCAGCGGCACTTCGGCCATCACGGCCCAGCCCAGCGCCTCGGTCTTGAGCGAAATACCGGGGCCGCTCGATCCCGTGACCGCCACCCTCCCGCCGTAACTCGCGCCCAGAGCCATCGAGATCGCGGCGATTTCATCTTCGCACTGGATGAAGGAGCCGCCGTATTTCGGAAGCTCGCGGCGCAGGGATTCCATGATATCCGACCACGGCGTGATGGGATAGCCCGCCCCGAATCGCACGCCCGCTGCGATCAAGCCGAAGGTGATGGCTTCATTGCCGTTCATCACGACCTGGTGGCTGTCGCGTTTCTGGCTGTCCAGGAACTTGAATGTGTCCAGCAGGCCGCCGACCGAGCGCGAGTAACCAGCGTGAAAAGCCGCAAGCGCGTTCTTCACGATGCTCAGATCTTTGCCGGTGAATCGTTCCTGAATGAGTGCTTCGAGTTTCGGCACGTTGAGATCGAACATGCGCGCGATCAGCCCGAGCGCGTAAATGTTTTTGCCCTTATCCTTGGCCGTGCCGCCAATGGCCTCAACCGTGAGGCCCGAAATCGGAACGCCAACGTGATGGTAGTCCTGCTGCCATTCGGACCTGGGTTCGACGTGATCGGAATCGTAAAGCGCAATGCCGCCCTTCTTGAGCGAGCCGATGTGATCATCGTAGGAATGTTGGTAAAACGCCAGCAGCACGTCGGCATCATCGCCGGCGCTCAGAACTTCACCCGAGCCGATGCGGACCTGGAAAATGGACGGCCCACCGGAAATCGTGGAGGGAATGGTCATGAACGTCATGACCTCCTGTTCGCTGCGACCGGCGAGCCGCGCGAGGAATCCGCCGATGGCCTGGATGCCATCCTGCGAATTGCCGGCGATGCGGATGACCGCCTCGGAAATCTTGGAAACCTTGGGCGTTCCGCCCGACGGTTGAGCCGCTAATGTTGCATCACTCATGAAATCTCACGTCAAAACGAATGAATTCCTTGCAAGGTGAAAGTAAACTACTGAAGACCGTTCAGCGCGCCCACCGTTGCCCAAACAGGCTATCACCCGTCCCCGGAGTGTCAAATTCTAATCCTCCTTTCCGGGACCGGGTCAGAATTAGTTAAGTTAAGCGCCAATTCCCCATGACCAGGAACCCACCTGGCCTTCGCCAACGTGTCTCGGCCTCCAATGAAATTTGTTGTTACTCGGCCGTCTTACCCAGCCAGTAGCGCAGTCCGTCGGCCACGCCCTCGCCGCAATTCCGGTCACTCACAAATCCGCCCTGCCGGCGGATGGCTGCCTTTACGGACGAGGCCGCGTTCGCCGGCGCGGCCAGCCAGCGCGCCCGGGTCGTGGACAACATGGGCAGATCGTTCAAGTGATCGCCTGCGGCAAAAACATCTTCCGCCCCGATGTTCAGCCGCCGGCAAATATCGGCGAGCGCGGTGCCTTTGTCGTAACCCGCGTGACTGAAACGCGCATAAACGTCATTTCGTACGATGACCAGTTGTGGCTCCGCACGGCAGAATTCCTCCAGGTGCGCGTGAATTTCATCCGCTTCGCCATTGCTGGCCGCCATGAGGCAGAACGGCGAATGAGCATCCTCGTAAACTGTCGCGCGAAAACGGGCGTTGACCCACTCCATCAACCCCGGCACTCGCGGCCGCACGCGGGCGAACAACTCCTCGTGATCGCGCGCGCAGGCCTCATTCCAGTCCGCCTGGCCAACGTATCGCACTCCATCGTGAAAATAAATTTCGCGTTCCACGAGCACGAGGTAATCCGGTTGGATGGAAATGCGGGTGCGGGCCAGTGCTTCCATCAGGCTCGACATGTCGCGGCCCGTGTTGATCACCCATTTGACCCCGCGCGCCTGCAACTCGCCGATCAGTGTGACGATGGATTCGGGAATGGGAGGACTCTCGAACTCGGCGAACAAGGTCCCGTCGAAGTCGGTTGAAAGCAGTTTGATGGGCAGGGCCAAAGGCGTGTTGCGTGTTGCGTGTTGCGTCAAGTGTCACCGGACGAGTCCGAGCATACTTGACGCAACACGCAACACGCAACACGTACGGCATGCACGCGCGACTTGCGCCAGGCGCCGTGGTTGCGTTAGCGTGCGTCACGCTGCAATGGACCTTCAGCAACAATACGACGATGCGATGTTCGACTTCAGTCGGGGCGATTTTGAATCGGCCATTACTCGGCTGCGCGCGGTTCTGGCCACGGATCCCGCGCATTTCGACGCGCAACTTTCCCTCGGCATGGCGCTCTACCGCAAGGGCGACTACGCGGCCGCCATCCTCGAGGGTCATCGAGCCGAACAACTCAGGCCGCGGGAACAACTCGTTCACACAAACCTCTCCCTGTTCTACATGAAGGCCGGAGACAAAAAGACCGCCGAGCATCACGGCCTGCAGGCCCGTATCGCCTCGTGGCGTGACGACAAATCTCCGCCCGGAGCAGCACCGGCGGACGACCCGGAATTGGCCCTGGCCAAACCCGCGCCGCCGGCCAGGAAGCCGCCGGAACAATTTCCCGAAATGCCCTGGAAAAAGAAACCACCCATCGGCCATTGACCGTCCACCCCATATGAAGACCGCCTACGAACTTGCCATGGAGCGATTGGACAAATCATCGCCCGGCGTCAAACTCAACGACCGTCAGAAGCAGGAGCTCGCCGATCTTGATTCCCGATGGGCTGCGAAAGTTGCCGAACGCGAATTCGCGTTAAATGGCGAGATCAACCGTCTGAAGGCGGTCGGTGAATTTGAGAAAATCGAAGCGCTGGAACAGCAGTTGGTCCGTGAACGTAAAGCCCTCCAGGCGGAACTGGAGGGAAAGAAAGAAAAGGTTCGCCAGCGCTCCGGGCGCAAGTAATGGGTGGCACGGGATGCGAGGACTCGGCGGTCCGCGCTCCTATGGCGGCGTCTCCGTCTGCTTCAACCCACGTTGCCAGAGATCGAAATAATACAGCGCCACCACCACGAGGCAGTGGCCGATCTTGCCTTCGGCGACCAGCCGCGCTGCGTCGTCCCCCGCCACCAACCGCGTCAATAGATCCTCGCCCGGATCGAACTCCACGGGATGCGTGCAGCGACAGCCTTCAATTAATACCGTAAAACAGGTGTTGCTCATGAGGGCAGGGTTCGGGGAAATCCGGCCGAGCACGCGGGCCTGCCCGCCCTCGTAACCGGTTTCTTCACGCAACTCGCGGATGGCCGCCGCGACCGGGGATTCGCCCGCGTCCATCAAGCCTCCGGGAATTTCCAATTCCACCTGGTCCGAGCCGTGACGGAATTGCTCGATCATTACCAGTTGGCGCTCCGGTGTGAGAGCGATGACGTTCACCCAGTTCGCGCTTTCGAGGACGTAGAAGTCATGCTCCTCGCCGGTGCGCGGAGAAACGCGCCGGTCCGACCGGAGCTTGAACACGCGAAAATCGCCGAGCGGCGTCGAACCGGTTTTGAGCCAGGGCTTAATCATTCAAAGCCCCTTTTCCTTTGCCGCCCAGCCTTGCTTCATGAGGTTCAACAAATGCGCCAGCGCCTCCTCGTGATTGCGCCCCTTCTCCGCCGCCAGCTGTTGCGCGCGTTTGTCCAGTTGGGCCGCCATGTCGGCGGACTTTTCCGGCGGGCAGCCCAGCGAGACGAGCAGGGTCGCGAGATGGACCTGGTTCATGAAACGAAAACGCGAATGAAGCGCAGGCCTCATTCGCGTTGGTTGCGAAATGAATTACTTCATCGGGTCGCGCGTGACGATTTTGACGCTTGCCACGTTCATGCGTTTCACCGGGCGGTCGCCCGGCAGCGTTGGCGTGGTGCCGATTTTTTCCAGCACGTCGTCGCCTTCGATCAACCGGCCGAACGCCGTGTATTGCTTGTCGAGGAAACGCGGGTCACCGTGGCAGATGAAGAACTGCGAACCGGCGGAATTGGGATCGTTCGAGCGCGCCATTGAGAGCACCCCGCGCAGGTGCGGCTTGTCGTTGAACTCGGCCTTGATCTGGTGGCCCGGTCCGCCCGTACCCCAACGGCTCTTGTTCGCCTCATCCTTGGTCAGCGGATCGCCGCCCTGGATCATGAAGCCCTTGATCACGCGATGAAAACACGTGCCGTCGTAAAACCCCTGCCGCGCGAGCTTTTTGAAATTCTCCACGTGGCCGGGTGCTACGTCCGGCCAGAATTCGAGAACCATTTCGCCTTCGGATGTGTTAATGACTGCAACTTCGCTCATAAAAAAATCGTGGACTGGATTACTTAAGGATGGTGGCAGACTTGATGTAATCAAGATTAGGGAAATCCTTTTTCAAATAGACATTCCCTTCCCCTTGAATGTGCCCTTGGTGGGGGTTTTCGCCATACTCGCTGTTAATTTTGTCCACGACGTCCATTCCTTCGATGACTTTGCCAAAGGGTGAAAAACCCTGGCCGTCCAGACCCTGATTATTTCCGAAATTAATAAAGATTTGCGTCGTGCGCGTGTTCGGCCCGGCCGTGGCGAAGGTGATCGCGCCGCGGGTGTTGCTGCCTTTCACCGGGTCGTCGGAAAACGACGCCGCGCGCCATTTCGCTGAAACGGTTGGATCACCGTGGATTCCAAATTGAACCATGAAACCCGGGACCACCCGGAAGAACGCAATCTCCTTGAAGTAACCCGAACGAACTAGATTGTAAAACCGATCAGCTCCGTTGGGCGACAGGGAACGGGTGACTTCGACGGTGAACTTTCCTTTCGTCGTATCGAACTGCGCCTTGAAGGTATCGGGCGCTTTCTCGGTGAGCTTGGAAGGATCGGCGAAGCCGGGCGAGTTGGCCGAAGGTTTCGTTTCCTCGGACTGGGTTTCGGGTTTGCCGTCCTTTTTCGACGGATCTTTCTTGGTTTCCTCGGCGCGCGCCACCGCCAGACCGCACACCAACGACAACGAACAGGCAATCAATAATTTTTTCATAGTGTGCGGGAGTTTTGCCCAAACCTCGGTCGAAGTCACGCGCGGAATTTGCCCAGTAATTCCGGGGCGCCACGAAGCGTTTTGGCTTTCCGACTCCCTCAGTCTGCGGCGAGAAATGCGGGAAAATGAAACACTTTGGGTTCGAGGAAGTGCGGACGGATTTCGAATTCCTCGTCAACTCAAACCATTGCTTGCGGCCTTTCCGGCGCTGAATGCACCTGGGAAACATTCAACATTCAACATTCAACGCTCAACGTCCGCGCGGACGGCCTCGGAGACGCCTCCGGAATCGAAGGTTCGAAGTTGGGAGTTGAATGTTGAGCGTTGAATGTTCTGTTGAGTTCCTTTCCCTCATCCCACTTGGCTATTGGCTATCGCCCATGGCCTATTTACCTTCCGCCCGTGAGCATTTTCGATGAATTGAACTGGCGCGGCCTCGTCGCCGATTGCACGGACACGGCGGAATTGACCAAGCGTCTCGCCGCGCCCCTTACGCTCTATGCCGGCTTCGATCCCACCGCCGACAGCCTGCACGTCGGCAATCTGGTCCCGCTGCTCGGCCTGCGGCGATTTCAATTGCTCGGCCATCATCCCATCGCCGTCGCCGGCGGCGCGACCGGCAGCATCGGTGATCCCAGCGGCAAGAGCGCCGAGCGCCAGTTACTCACGAAGGAAATCCTCGACCGCAACATCGCCAGCGTAAAACTCCAACTGGCCAAGCTCCTCGACTTCGACACAAACCAAAACCCCGCCCGCCTTGTGGACAACGCCTCCTGGACCGCAGGCATTTCATATCTCGATTTCCTGCGCGACATCGGAAAACATTTTTCCGTCAACCAGATGGTCGCCAAGGAAAGCGTCCGGGCCCGCATGGAAGACCGCGAAGTCGGGATCAGCTACACCGAGTTCAGCTATATGCTGCTTCAAGCTTTCGACTTTTATGTGTTGGCCCGGGATCACAACTGTGAATTGCAAATCGGCGGCAGCGATCAATGGGGCAACATCACCGCTGGTATTGACCTCTGCCGCAAGAAACTCGGCCAACCTGTCTTCGGCCTCACGCTCCCGCTCATCACCAATGCTGACGGCTCGAAATTCGGCAAGACCGAAGCCGGCGCCGTCTGGCTCGACCCGAAACGCACCAGCGTCTATCGCTTCTACCAATTCTGGATCAACACCGACGACCGCGATGTCATCAGCTACCTGAAGATCTTCACGTTTCTCTCGCGTGAAGAAATCGCCGCGCTTGAAAAGAAGCACGCGGAAAATCCCGGCCCCCGCGAAGCGCACAAAGCGTTGGCCAAATCCGCAACCGACCTGATCCACGGCGAATCCGCCACGCAGGAAGCCATGCGCGCCAGCGAAATTCTGTTTGGCGGGAAACTTGACGGCCTGGCCGAAGCCACTTTCAACGAAATCATTGGCGAAATTCCGACGAAAGAAATCGAGAAATCAAAACTCGACGGCGCCGGTTTGCCGCTCGTCGAGTTGCTCGTCCACTCCGGCCTGTGTCCGTCCAAAGGCCAGGCGCGAAAAGACATCGAAGGCGGCGGCGTCAACCTCAACAACGTCCGCGAACCCAGCGCCACCCGGGCCGTGACGACGAACGATTTGCTCTTCGGCAAACACGTCCTGCTGCGGAAGGGGAAAAAGAATTATGTGGTCGTCACGGCCTCGTAGCAGCCGACGTAAGGAGGCTCGAACTTCAACCGATTGTTAATCTCCTGCCCGGAAATATGGAAGTCTTCATCATTGTCACCGTCTTGTGGGTCTTCTCGGTCTGCATCCACGAGTTCGGCCACGCGTGGGCGGCCTACCGCGGCGGCGACCACACCGTCCGCGACAAAGGTTATCTGACTCTTAACCCGCTTCGCTATACACATCCCGTTTATAGCATCCTGATGCCAGTGGTCTTCATGCTGCTGGGTGGAATTGGGCTGCCCGGAGGCGCGGTTTATATCGAACGTAATCGGCTTCGGTCGCGTGGTTGGGAAACATGGGTGTCGCTGGCCGGACCGGCCATGCAGCTCCCGTTGATCATTCTGATCAGCGCCGCGTTCAAATTCGGCTGGGTACAGAACGATCCGGAGAGCCTTGCCTCCGTTTCGCTGGGATTTTTGCTACAACTGGAGATCAGTTCCTTGATTTTGAATCTGCTACCGGTGCCGCCACTGGACGGCTTTCAGGCCATTGCGCCCTGGTTGCCGGGTGAAATGAGAGAAAAGCTCTATGCCGCCTCCAACCAAACCCTCTGGATTCTGTTCCTCGCCCTTTGGTTCATTCCACCGCTGAACTCCGCGCTGTGGCAACTGGTTTATTTCATCAGCGATTTGCTGGGAGCAGACCCTTATCTTGGCCAGGTCGGCTGGAAGACGTTTCGGTTTTGGGCCCGCTAGACCATAGCAAAGGTCCCGAATCCGCGCGGCACGGGGTCTGAACTCATTTCGCCGGCCCTTTCCTTAAGTGATGTAGGGTTAATCCGACGCAATGAGTTTTTGCCAGAGGGCTTCATTGAGCAGGACTTTCCTAATAAATTCTTGATCGGCGTCAAGGGTGACGGCGCGCTCTGGATTCAAGGGCAGCCGCAAGAGAAAGGTTGTGCCCAGGCCCGGGTCGCTCTTGGCTTCGATCTTGCCCCCGTGATGAAACACGATGAAGTAGCAGGCCATCAGGTGAATGCCGTATTCCGAGGGCGCGTCGCTGCGGACGAAGAACGGATCGAAGATCGCACGCAATGCCTCCTGCGGAAGGCCCGGACCGTCGTCAGTGACTTCGACCACAATCTCCGGTTTGTCGCCGCTCTCAATCGCGTGTGCGGTGAAGGTGACGCGCGCGCCGGCCGGCAGACTGGCGAGCGCGTCCTTGAGCAGCAGGTCAAAAAGCCGGGTGAATTTCCGTCCGTCCACCCTAAGCAGCGGCAAGGAATCAGGAATCTGGTTTTCCACGGAAATTTGCTTCGCCGCGAACGCGGCCGCGAAGGATGCGATAGCGGCGTTGACGACCTCGCGCAAAGCAACGAGGTCGCCAAACCTGGCGGGGGCGTTGTCCGAAGCGGCCCAAAGGTCGGTGAGCAGGTTGTTGATGCGTTCGATCTGCCCCTGGACGTTTTGGTGGTACTCGCGCCAGAACTCTGGATAACGCAGGCCGTGCATGTCCAGCTTCTCCTCTTCCATCTTGAGGGGCGCCAGATCGAGGAAGGTTTTGACGGCCACGAGTGCGTTGCGGATGTGATGACTCAGCCCGGCGGCGAGCAAGCCGAGGCTGATCAGGCGATCCGCGATCATCAGGTTGTGCAGGATGGACACCTTTTCCTGGAGCAACTGATCGCGCTCGCGCCGGACCAGGAAAAATTCCAGCCCGCGTTTCAACGTGTGCTCCAGCGTCAGCGGGTCCCAAGGCTTGATGATGTATTTATAGATCGCGCCGGTGTTGACGGCCGCGATGGCGGCATCCATGTCCGCGAAGGCCGTGGCGAGGATGCGGATGACGCGAGGCTGAACCTGCCGGGCGCGTTCGAGCAACCACACGCCCTTTTCCCCAGGCATGCGCTGGTCGGTCATAAGCAAGCCGAGGTCATCCTTGTGCCGCTCAAAGAGGCGAAGTCCCTCCTGGGCGTTCGGGGCCGTGAGGATACGGAATTGATCGCCAAAGGCCCGCGCGAAGCTCTTCAACGATTTCTCCTCGTCGTCCACATAAAGGACGGCGAAGCGTTTGTAATTGTAAGCGGGTTCCATGATGGGTTGGGGGCGCGGGCGTTATCGCTCATCCGGGGCGGGAAATTCCAGGGTGAATTCGCAATACTTCCCGCGCTCCGTGCGCACGGAAATCCGGCCTTCGTAATTCTGCACGATGCGATAACAGATGCTCAAGCCCAGGCCCATGCCCAGGCCCGCGTCTTTCGTGGTGAAGAAGGGATCGAAAATCTTGTCGAGGTTCTTGGTCTCGATCCCCGGGCCATTGTCGCGGATGACCAGCCGACTCCAACCGTTTTCACACCGGCCTTCGATCCGAATGGCTGGCGTTTCTCCCTGAAACGGCTTGCTTTTCAGGGCGTCCAGCGAGTTCTGGAGCAAGTTCACGATGACGTGATGGAGTTTGTTCTGATTGGCGGAGATCGTCTGATCCTTGGCCAGCTGCTGCTCCACGTTGACCCTGCCTTGCCACTCGGCGCTCAGGAACCGCAACGCCGACCCGACCACATCGGCGACCGCCACCTCCTCGCGGTTCTCCGTCTCGGGATGCGAAAAGGTGCGCAGGTCTGAGATGATGTTTTTCACGCGAGAAACGCCCTCCTCCACGTCGTGAAGCACTTCCTCGAACTCGGCCGGCTGTTCCGCCGCGAGTTGCGGGCCCCGCTTGCGCAGGGTGTAGAGGCCGGTCGTGGCGTAATTCAGCGGGTTGTTGATTTCATGGATGATGCCCGCGCTCATCACGCCCAGGGAAGCCATTTTCTCCTGTTGGACCAGTTGCAACTCCGCATCGGTCAGTTTCTGCAGGGCGTCGGCCAGTTCTTTGTTTTGCGTGTCCAGCTTCTGATTGGTTTGCTCCAAAGTCTGCTTGTGCTTGTCCAGTTCATGACTGAGCACGAATTCGCGGAAGCGCAGCCGGTTGAAAACAGAGTTGCCGGCGATGACGATGATGCCCGTCAAGACGAGGAAATAGACGTTGGTGAAAACGACGCCTTGCACGTTCTCCGTGACCAGCGGATACGCGAATCCCAGATACATGCAAAGGACGGACCCGACGGCAAAAAAGGTTTCGCCCACGCTCCAATGGCCGACTGCGCTGACCGCCAGCAGGATCAGATTCAACGCGGCATAGTAAGGCGACCCGGCGCCCCCCAGCAGCGTAGCGACCCCGCCCTCCTCCGAACTCTGGAGGCTATGGACCATCCAGGTCATAAAGAAGGCTGGCAACAGCACGATGGGCATGCCAACCACCGGATAATGTTTCCGGGCCAGAGGCGTCGAGTGCAGCAGCCACACGCCAACGACCAGGAACGAGCACAGCAGACGCAGCTTGAGAAAGTCCCACGTGTATTCCCGATACAATTGCCAATCCGCGATCGTCCCCAGAGGCATCAGGAGAATCACCAGCCAGCAAGCCAGCCGGCCAGTGCTGATGCGAACCTGCCGCTCGTGTTCAACAAAGGCGGCCCGCAATCCGGCGGCGTTTTCCATGGTCGTTGTGTCAGACATCCGGCTTTCTGACCTCCAGGAACATGTTCACGGCGGTGTCATCGCTGTAAAGGCGCACGCTCTCGGCCGCGGCTCCCTCGGGCGCCAACGTGGCGAACCGTGGCGCGTCGCGATAGATCAAATGCCAGTCCAGCAACAAATCAAGGCTGCGGCGGTTCGGACTGCGCGGGGTCACGTTCGTGGCCAGCACCAGACCGCCGGGCCCCGTCCAATTCCAAAAAATATTCATCAACTGCTTGCACGTGCGGTCCGGAAGATAATCAAACAGGCCGGAGCAGTAAACGAAGTCGTAGCCGCGGTCGTCCCCCTTCAACGGCCGACTGCCCTCCTTGAGGACTTGTTGGACGGATTTCTTGAGGACTTCGATCTTGCTTCGCCGGCGGTGTTGACAACAAATTTCGCTGAGCACCCGCGTCGTGTACTGGATGGTTTCGTCGTTGAAATCGAGCAGCGTGAATTGAGCGTGGTCCGCGAGACTGCCCTGGGTAAGAAATTTTTGAACTTCGCCCGCCGGACCACAACCCAGACTCAGAATTCGCAGTGGCTGCCCCCGACGCAGGCCGCGGAGGGATTCCTGGCTCAGCCGCCCGCCCAGAAACTCCAGGCGGTTGCGATGGGCGGCCGCGGAATCCTGTTTCAGCAGCCAGCAGTTCAACAGTTTCGCAAAAAGCGATGCGCCTTCCTTTGGGTCCCGCAGGATCATGTTCACCATTTCATAATCGCCGGCGTAGCCCAGCGGCTTTTGATAAGTGCGATTCGCAAACGGCGCGCAAAGGACGGACGGATGCAGGATGCGCTGGGCGTAACTCCGGTGCCAGGGTTGCGAAGCGCTGTCGAGCGCGTTCGCGCTTTCCTCGAACTTCGCGAAGAGGTTGTCCAACACAAACACGACTGGCCCACTGAGTTGTTGGATGGTTTCGTGCTCGATCGTCTCCCCGTTGGACGCCGACGCGGAGCTGAAACCGAGTGCGACCTGCTCGGTCCAGCGCCGCAGTTCCAGCAGGAAAGATTGAATATCCGCCACCGCCACTTTGAAATCAGGCCGCACCAGACAAACCTTCTGCCAGTCCCGCACAAAGTCATCAAAGTGCGCACCGATCTGGCCAGGTTGGGCGACGGAAGAGAAAAAGTCCGCGTCGAAACCGAAGCCTTCGAGGGCCGCTTCGCACACCAGAACTGTGCCGGCATGGACCAACTCACAAATCACCGCGCGACCGGAATAAACCACGCGTTCCTGGGAAAATATTTTGAACTCCTGGAGGACCTCGGACGTGCGCAGCCCCGTGTCCAGCCCGTAAACCTCGAAGCTGACTGCCTGACGGCTCAAGCGCAGCAACTGCCCGCGGCCTTTGCCACCCTGGCTGTTTTGAAACTTTACCACGCTGTCGGTCATCTCAAATTCAGAAATGCATCCCCACCGTCACGAGCACGGCATGGCTGATAAAATCATACTTGCCGTCCGCGGTTTGCCCGGCGAACTCTGCCGGCTGCGATGAAGGCGTGCTGCCGGTCACCGTGCGCGCCGGGCCGTAGCCAAGTTGGTAGGCCACATCGAAATCAAAGCGCTTGCCCTTGAACCCGGTTCCCAGCGCAAAGAAATGCCGGTCCAAGTCCGCGACCAACGGGGTGTAATAGGTGTCCGGGACGGAGCTCTCATTAAAAACGTAGCCCGCGCTGGCATGCCAGCCGTTGTCGAAATACCGTGTCACTCCAAATTTGTACGCCCAACTGGGTTTCCAGAGCAGCGTGAACGGAATATCCTGCTGCACCGGGAACGGGGCGATGCCTTGCTGTTGGAGGGTGACCGTCCCGAAGCTGCTCCAATCGGTGTAGTCCGCATCAAACTCCAGATTCCATTTCGGCGTCGGCCGGTAGGAGAGTCCAATCACGGCGGTCAAAGGAAATTCAAAATCCGCGGTGGCGGGCAACTGCGTGGACGGCGTGATGATGGGCCATTGCTCAATCTCCGTATGGCCCGCCAGAGTCACCGTCGTCGCGCTGCGGAAAGAAGCGCCCAACGATACTTGCTCATGCGCTTGCCAGAGCAAACCGACGTTGTAACCCACGCTCCAACCGTCACCCTTGAATTGAAAAGAGTTGTCGTAAGGCGGCAGGTAATTGGCCAGAAGGCCCTGTTGCAATTTCATGTCCGCATAGTTCGCCGTTACCCCGGCGGCAATTGAAAAACGGCGCGTCAGCTTCCAAGCCACGACCGGATTGATGGTCAGATAGGTCAACGAACCTTCCGTCGCGACCGCGCGAAAGCCCGTATCCTGAGGCCACTTCGCACTCAGACCGAAAGGCGCGTAAACTCCGAGTCCAAAGCTCAGCGGCCAGTCCGACAGCGTGTGCGAGGCGAAGAATTGCGGTACCGCCGCGAGTTTGTTTTCGATGTGGTAAGTGTTCCCACTGTTCATCGCGTCGTCAGGCGGACGATAGGTGGGGTCGAGGTAAAGCCCGTAGAGGCCGGCCCGAAGCTGCGTGCCCTCGAGCTGCGTGAGGCCGGCCGCATTGTAGTAAATGGCCGACGGATTATCGGCCGTCGCCACAAACGCCTCACCGCGGGCCGTGGCGAATCCATCCTGGCTCAAGAGTCTCAGTCCATTTGCCAGGAGCGTCCCCGGCCCTCCACCCAAAGCGACCGCGATCACAAGCTTCAAAACATCACGTCGGTTCATACTTGCAGATTTACAGGTTCAAACCATGGAACAATTGGCGGTATGTGCGCATGAGCATAGCGTTTCAGCAAGCAAGTTTCCACGAATTCCCATCGAATGACACTCGCTCTTCCAGCCGGCGACAAAGGCCGCGCTCATTCCCACCTTTACTTTGGGCGGAGGGACGGCAGATTGGATACGTGCGAAGCTTGCTCGGATTCACCGCATGGATCTTGATGCTTGGACCGTGCAGTTTTCCGGCCCAGGCCGCTTTCACATCGCTCTACGTTTTTGGCGATGGCATTTCCACTACCACCAACGGACCGGGCGGGACTTATTACTACGGCCGGCGATATTCCAACGGACGCGTCTGGGTCGAGTCGCTCGCTCAATGGCAAGGATTGGCCTACGACCCGAACAAGAACTGGTCCTATTTCGGCCATTACAGCCCGAATCTGGTGAGTAATGTTATGTCTCTGCCCGCACCGCTGGATGCCAGCAATGCGCTCGCGGTCGTCTGGATCAACAATGCGGATTTTGTTTATGGCATGAGTCATAACTATGGTACGAATACCGCCCTCTGGACCAACGCCATCAATCAGTCCCTCACCAACCATTTCCGGGCCATCATCAACCTCTACACCAAGGGCTTCCGCACCCTGATCCTGCCGCCGGCGGTGGACATCATGAAAATTCCGATCTATGTGAATTATGCGCCCACGAGCAAAAAGTTCATTCGTGAAAGGATCGTGGATTTCAACGCCGGCCTCGCCGCCCTGGTGAATGACGTACGGGCCTTGTGCCCCGGCCTGACCATTTTTGTGCCCGACATATTCACGCTGCTCGACCGGCTGCTTGCGAAGCCCGCCGACTATGGCTTGACCAATGCCCTGCGTAACGGACTGAGTGTTGACGCGCTGGGAGATCCCCTCCTCACGGACAAATCGCTGAATGGCCGCGGCACCAACTACATCTTTTGGGATAACTTGCATCCGACCGCATTGGCCCAGACTTGGCTTGCCGATGAAATCCAGCAACTCATCTCGCCGATGCGGATCGCCTCGATGACCTTTGGCCCTGGTGGCTGCGCTCTCGAGTTGGCCAACCTTCCGATCGGCCGGAACGGATTCGTGGAAGGCAGCGCAACCCTTGGGGACTGGGCGGCCGTGGCCGACGTCACCACCACCCAGGCAACCCAGCCGGTGTTTGTGCCGGCCGTTGGGCCGCAGTGGTTTTACCGGTTGCGTTTTCCCTTCACCTGGGCCTGGCCGTAGCCGGCCCAGCGTGCCGATTTTTGTTGCGCCCACCGCCGCGGCGCGGTTGTCTCAAGGGCGTTTGTTAGTTGAAATGCACAGTTCATTGGGCCATTGCCCGAATGAACGAAGGCTGACGGCTCGAATCGCTACGGAATTTGCCTGTCGTAATATGTCGCAGCTGAGTCCAACGCAAAACCCTGAATCCGGCCAAGCCCCCGGCCTCGCCACGATCCTCCACGATTCCGTCAGTCCGGGCATCCTGGTCGTGGACGAACAGGAACAAATCCTCTACTGCACACCCGAGGCCCGACGCCTCCTGCACCTGCCGCCCGACCAGACGGCCGGTGGCAAACTCTCGGCCCTGCCCGTCGCCATCAAAACCATCCTGCGCGAAGCCGCCACCACCCAACAACCCATCGCCAGCCGCCCCGTTGCCCTTGCCGCCGGCGAGGATGCTCCCGTGCTTCGTGTCGCAGCCTCTCCCTTTCCAACGCGCGAAGGAAAAACTCACGTTCTCGTCATCATAAACGATCCCGCGATTGCCCAGCGCCTTGAGCAAAACCTCAACCAACTCGACCGCCTCGCCAGTATCGGCATGCTTTCCTCCGGCATGGCCCACGAAATCAAGAACGCCCTCGTGGCGGTCAAAACCTTCGTAGAGCTGTTGCTCGAAAAAAATCCAGACGCCGAACTGGGCGAAATCGTCAGCCGGGAACTCAAGCGGATTGACGCCCTCTTAAGCGAGATGCTGAGCTTCCGGTCGCCGGCACCCGCCGACCCTGCGATCGTTAGCATTCACGCGGTGATTGACCATTCACTGCGGATGTTGCGACACCTGTTCGAGACCAAACTCATCACGGTCCACCGCCGGTTCAACGCGGATTTCGAGGCCGTGAAGGGGAACGACTACCAGCTTGAACAAGTCTTCGTGAACCTGTTCTTCAACGCCCTCGAAGCCATGGGGCCCAACGGCACGCTCACGGTCACGACCGACAACCCGGAAGCCGCCGCCCCGGGCCCGGGGCCGGCGGCGCGCCAGTTGCGCATCGGCATTGCGGACAATGGCATTGGCATTTCGCCGGAAAACCTCCCTCGTCTCTTCGAGCCGTTCTTCACGACCAAGCAGAACGGCACCGGCCTCGGTATGGCTATCACCCGCCGCATCATTCGGGATCACCACGGCGACATCACCGCCCAAAGCAAACCCAAGTGCGGCACGAGATTCGAAATCCTCCTGCCCGTTCAGGCGGCGGCAGAGTAAGCCGATGTTCACCGCTGCCGAGATCATGCCCTCCAAACGGATGAAATATCTAAACGCCGCCATGCCCCGCCACTCAGGTGCGATTCGGATTTTGGCTATTTCGGTCTTGGGGTGCCTGGCTATTTGACGATCCTTCATGCCCCGCACTTTCCACCTCGCCATCCTCAGCGACGCCCACTACGCCGGCCCCGCCGAGCAGGCGCGCGGCGATGATTACGAGCATCGCGGTATTGCCAACCCGCTGGTCCGTCACGCTTACCACGCTTATCGCCACTTCGTCTGGATGCGTCATCCGCTCCGGCAAAATGGCCAACTCGACCGCTTCCTGGGCGAAATCGGCGAAGTGGATTACGTCATTGCCAATGGGGATTACTCGGCCAGCACGGCGCATTTGGGTTTGAGCGATGATGCCGCGTTCGAAAGCGCCGCCGAGTGCATCGGCAAACTCCGCGCGAAATTCGGCGCGCGACTCCACCTCGGCTTTGGTGATCACGAACTAGGTAAGGTCAGCCTCGGCGGTGAGCGCGGCGGGCTACGGCTGGCGGGCTGGCGACGGGCAACCGACGAACTCGGCATCCGGCCATTTTGGCAGCTTGATCTCGGGCGTTGCGTTTTGATGGGGGTGGTCTCAACGCTGATTGCGTTGCCGCTGTACACGGCGGACATGCTGCCGGAGGAGCGGCCCGCATGGGAAAAACTTCGCGCGCAACACCTCGAAGAAATTCGCGCCGCCTTTGCTGCGCTCGCACCCGATCGCCGGGTGCTGCTGTTCTGCCATGACCCGACCGCCTTGCCGTTCCTGGCGCGCGAAGCAGTCGTTCGAGCGAGGCTGCCGCAAGTCGAACAGACTATCATCGGCCATCTGCACTCGAATTTTTACCTGTGGCAAAGCAAACTTCTGGCGGGCATGCCGGTCATCAAATTCCTCGGGCACGCGGTCGAGCGGATGAGCCGCGCGCTAAACGAGGCGCGCAACTGGCGGCCCTTTCACGTCCGCCTCTGCCCCTCTCTCGCAGGCATTCAATTGCTGAATGACGGCGGCTACTTCACGGTGACCATGGACGCTGAAGCCAACCCACCGGCGCGATTCCATTTTCACCCGCTCAAGCGGTGAAGAGCCGGTTGAAACTGCGCGATGCGGGCGACTCGTCTGCTCTGGTCGGCGACCCACCGACCGATATGGACGCGCATAATAAATCCGCCATTCTGCCTGACTATGGACGTTGAAGCGGGCTGAAGCCCGCGCGCCGGGGCGCGGCATTCATGCCGCTTCACCGACCGCATGACCAAGATGTCAAAGAACCTCTGGGCGGACATATGGTTCCAAGGAGGCCGAGTTCCTCGACATGAGTCACCGCTCCCACGGGAGTGTTTGAATAATTGGTTCCACCAAAAGCAACTGGCGAAAACCATCTGATAAATGTCCCTGAACCCGCATCCGCAGCCCGTTGGCCATTGAAAGACTCGACCGTTTGGGTAATCCACTTCAGGCTTCGTCACCGTCGTTTGCACAAAACCCGCCAGCCGAGGAGCAACGCGCCAAGGCCAAATAAACAAATCGTGCTTGGTTCGGGAACAATGACGGTCTGAGTGCCGGCAAAGATTCCCCCTCCGCCATACTCCAGCGCACCGTCAAGCAGTCGGATTACTCCTTGGTCGTTTACCAGTCGAGCCCAGCCGAACAGAGGGTTGGGATATATTCCATTTTGAGGAAAAATTTCACCCGTGTACAGCCCTACATAGACGGGGACGCCCTCCTCAAATACATAATTGTTCGGATACACCAACTCGGTATAACTGTTCGCCAAGATGGGTTGCAAACTGATAGGTTGACCCAACGACACCGAAAACGTGCGGACCCCTTCATCGAGAAACGGACTGAACAAAAACATGTTTGCGCCTTGGGCAACTAAGCTAAAGCCAGTGTGGTTGAGATTAGTAGGATTCTGTACCACATGAATCGTGCCACCCGGAAGACTGCCGCCATAAGTCACACCATTCGGAACGATATACCCTTGCGAGCATAGCTGGATGGTAACAATGAGGCTAAATCCTATGATAGCAAGACGTTGTCTTTTCATTGTTTTTCTTTTGATTAATTGCTCTCAGCCACACAATTCAATGAATGCTTGACCAGTTGGTCAATGGAAACAGAGTCAATTGGTAATCCGGCGCGTTATTGTTGGTGGAAAGCTGAAGAGACAATCGAACGCGGCCCGGGCTGATCACTTGCCCGGCTTGAACTCCGCCTTGGCTGCGGGCATCCATTGTTGCAATTGCCGGATGCGCGTTTCGTCCGTCGGGTGCGTGCGCAGAAACGAGGGCGTCCCGCTGCCCTGCTGCGAATTGAAAGCCGCAAAGCGTTGCCAGAACTGCACGGCCGCTTCCGGGTCGTACCCCGCGCGGGCCATATAGCGCAAGCCGATCTGGTCCGCTTCGGATTCCTGCTTCCGGCTGTGCGGCAGTTCGAGGCCAACGTTCGCGGTGACGCCGTAAGCCACCTGCGTCACCCCTACCCAGCGCGGATCGACGGCCGCCACGCCCACATTGAGCAACTGCCCGCCCGTCTGCATCAACATCGCCTCGCTCATCCGTGCGCCGCCGTGCCGGGCCACCGCGTGCGCAATTTCGTGGCCGAGCACGGTGGCCATGCCCGCTTCGTCCTTGGTGATCGGCAGGATGCCGGTATAAACGCCAACCTTGCCCCCCGGCAAACAAAACGCATTCACCTCTTTGCTTTCGAAAACCACAAACTCCCACTGGGCGTTCGGCATGTCCGGTCCGGCCACCGCGGCGATGCGTTGGCCGACCTTTTTCACGAGCGCATTGGCGACGGCGTCCCCGCTCACGGGCGTTTGTTTCTTGAGCTCGGTGAAACTGGTCAGGCCCAATTCCATTTCCTGTGCGGGCGACATGAAATTCAATTGCGAGCGCCCCGTAACGGGCACGGTGGAACAGCCGCTCAAAAACGCGGCGGTGGCGACGGCCAGCACAGGGAGCCAAAAGCGTTGGAGCAATTTCATTGGCATAAGGAAATTCAATTCACGCTCCAAGCCAACCAAAAAATCTCCAATTTGCCAACGCGGGGTGTGATTAAAGGCGGGTGAAGGTCACCTTTTTTCCTGGTTCCATTTCTGAGTTTTTGAGTTTTGGCTTTGTCATTCCAGTGGCCCGCCTTGGCTGGCAGCCATCAACCAATCCGCCCAACCTTGCGGAAAGCCGAAACTCAAAAACTCATAAAAAGTCATGCCGGCCCGTTGGCTGGAGGGCGACCAGACGTTTCCAGCAATCCAGCCCCACCCGCTTTTAATCACATCCGCCAACGCGGCGTTGCGCGGCTGATTGCTAACCCTGGATTGAATTGCCACCGCCGTATAGTCGTCCTCGTCCTCGTTCTCGTCCTCGAACCGTCTCGTACGCACGTCTTCAAAAATCGAGGACGAGGACGAGGACGAGGAGGATTGGATCTCGCCGAGTGCCCGCACCGGCACACCCTCATCCTTGGGCTTGTGCCGGAGCAAGTTTCGTCTATAACCCGCCCAGCCAGTTCAAGCCATGCGCAAAAGCATTTTCCGCCACCTCTACACCTGGGTGTTGCTGGCCATTGTCTCGGGAGCGCTCCTGGGTTATTTCTATCCCAGCCCGCCGCCGCTTTATCTCTCTGCCGATGGCGCGGTCCTGGGGGCGACTGCCGCTCTGACAGGTGACAGCGTCAAGTCCAGCGATTTGCCGGAACACATTCTTCGCGCGATTCAGACCCAACGACCCGGCCAGCAAATCAAGGAGCTCAAGGCCACCCCCGCTCCCAGCGTGCTTTACCAAATCACGTTCCACAAAAAAATCGGCCTCGCCCTCAAACCCCTCGGCGACGGTTTCATCAAGCTCATCCGCATGGTGGTTGCGCCCATCATCTTCACCACGGTCGTTATCGGCATTGCGGGGATGGGCAGCTTCAAAAGGGTCGGGCGCGTCGGGCTGAAAGCCATTCTGTATTTTGAAATCGTCACTACCTTCGCGCTGGTCATCGGCTGGGTGGTGGTCAAATGGATTCAACCCGGGGCCGGGGTGAACGCGCACCCCGACACGCTCGACACCAAGGCGATTCAGGGCTACGTCGCCCAATCCCAAGGCCATGGCCTCGTGGAATTCTTCCTCAACGTCATCCCCAGCAGCGTCGTGGACGCCTTCGCGCGAGGCGACATTGTGCAGGTCTTGTTTTTTTCGGTGTTGTTCGGTTTTGCGCTGTTGGCACTCGGCGACCGCGGCCGGCCCATCGTGCAGTTGCTGGAACAACTCTCCGAGGTGCTGATGAAAATCATCGGCTTCATTGTGCAACTGGCGCCCCTCGCCGCGTTCGGGGCCATTACCTACACCACCGCGAGTCTTGGCCTCGAAGCGTTGAGGGGACAACTCAAACTCATGGCCTGCGTTTATCTGACGTGCTTCGTGTTCATCTCGATCGTGCTGGGAACGCTCCTGCGCCTCAACGGCGTGAGTCTGTGGCGTTTTTTGAAATTCATTCGCGAGGAACTCTTCATCGTGCTCGGCACCTCGTCCTCGGAATCGGTCCTCCCGCGCATGATGACCCGGCTCGAACAACTCGGCTGCGCGCCACCCGTCGTGCGCCTCGTGTTGCCAGCGGGCTACTCGTTCAACATGGACGGCTCGTGCATCTACCTCACCATGGCTGCGATCTTCATCGCCCAAGCCACCAACTCGCACCTCACCCTCGGAAAGGAGCTGAGCATGATTCTCATCTGCCTGGTCACGTCGAAAGGCGCGGCGGGCATAACGGGGGGCGGGTTCATCGCGTTGGCCGCGACGCTAGGCTCGCTCAAAACCATTCCCGTCGAGGGCATGGTTCTAATTCTCGGCGTGGACCGGTTGATGTCCGAAGCCCGTGCGATCACCAACCTCATCGGTAACGGCGTGGCCACCATTCTTGTTTCGAAGTGGGAAGGAGAGTTCGACGCTGCGAAAGCGGAAACCATGTTGCGCCTCGGTCCGCCCGCCCAGGCGGAAACGGTTCTTGTCCTCTCGCCCGAAAATCTCGCGGCAAATGCCAGCGAGGAATTGCAGGACCGAAAAAGATAGTGGAGCGCGATGGGCCTCGTCAGCGCCACGCATAACACAGAAGGGCAACGCAAGGCGACCAATCCCGCGAACGCTGCCCATCGGCAAACGCATCGAGAAATGATTTGTGTCAAGAACCAGCAATCTCTTTTTCGTAGGTTTGCTGTTCCCGATACTCGCGACCGAGCCGAACGGCTTCCTCGAATTCCGGGTCGTCCTTAAATGCGCCGTAAGTTTGCCAAGGGTCTTTCTTGCGCTGCGAGACACCCGGTCGCGCGCTCAACTCAGCGACTTTCCTTTCCAGCCGCTCGACTCGTGTTTCAAGTGTTTCTGGCATGGCGCGAATTTAGTTCATCGCTTTCGAGAGTTCCACAACGAATTCCCGCTGTCCCCCTCAGACAGCGACTGCAGCCTTCGGACTGGTGTGCATCCCCGCCATCACCCACTTGCGCGCTAGCCACAGTCCGATAGGCGAACTGAGCGCAATGCAACTGTAGATGAGCCACATCGTGCCGGTGTGCAACTCGGCCGGGGGCGTTTTGTCCGGACAATAAGTGGCGAGAATCCAGCCGGAGTAGAATCCGGTGGTCCCTTTGGCCAACAGCCACGGGATTTGCGCAAGGCCCATATATTGCGCCACGCGGCCGGGCGGCGCGAGTTCGGAGGCGTATTCCAGAAAACGGGCCGACCACAGCGCCTCACCAATGGAAAAGATCACGAAGTAAGTGATGAGCATGGTCAGGTTGGGCCCGCCGCACAGCAGAAACGTCGGCAAGGCCGATACCAGCGTGCCGATGACCATCATCTTGTACACGTTGACGTGCCGGGTGAAGGCCACGGCGAGTGGCACTCCGAAAAAGATGATCCCGGGGTTGATCCAGTTGACGAGCCATTCCATGTGATCGGCCACGTCCTTATTGTAGGCGCGCATGATGTATTGCGGCATCGTGAGCCACTGGTGGGCAAAAAGCGTGCGCACCGGCAGCAGCATGAAAATGAAAAAGATAAAGCGCGTGTTGGAGAACGGGCCCTCGGTAAAATAAGCCCTAAGCCGCGCTGCCCACGGTCCCGTGCGGGTTTTTCGCAATTCCTCGGCGGTATCGGGGCGCATCTTGCCGGCTTCGACTTTTTTGGTGAAAAACAACAAAAAAGCCAGCAGCGTAAAAATGGTGACGCCGAGGCACGTCCAGTTTACCGCCTCGACGCCCGTGCGTGAGAATCCGGCCAGCCAGTGGATGATGGGGCCGGAGTGGTCGCCGGCTTTGCCGTCCTTAAGATCTTGAACCGCGGGCCGGATCCAGGAGGAAAGCGTAGCCATGACCACGATCCCCAAGTTCATCACGGCGTAAATCAGCCCATAGCCCATCGAACTCGTCTTCTCATCGGTGTACTGCTTGATGCCAGAATAACAGACGGGTTGCAGGATGGCTTCCCCGCACGCGATCACAAACAATGAAACCACCACGCTGATCGCCACCAGCGTCGCGCCGCCGAGACCGGGAGCGAAACAATAAAGCGATCGCCCCACAATGGTCATCACCAGCGCCACGATGATCGCTCGTCGCAATCCGAATCCCTCCGCGATGCTGCCGAGGCCCAACATCAACAGTGTGATTAACATCGTGAAAATCGAGACGGACACGCCCGCCCATCGGTCGCCCCAGCCCAGACCCGTCGAAAGATACGTCGTCATCAACGTCAGCACGCCGAAGTATGCCGCCGAGTCCACCACGAATACGCCGATCATGAACCACAAGGCCCGCGGGCATCGGAGGATGTCCGTGAAGGAAGTGATGAAGTTGCGGAGGCCGGAAGGAGCGTCGTTGGTCATCGCGCCGGCATTAAGCCGCAAACCGGCAGGCCGGGCAAGCGCCAGATAGGTTGCCGAGCGCGCATCTTGACCCTGCCCCCGGAGCGCCGGTCTCCGACCCGGCAGGTATTGAAAATCGCCGAGAAAGGCGCCGGGTCGGAGATCGGCGCTCCGCAATGCCAATCGAGTCGGGGGCAGGGTCAAGATGCGTCCGATTGCCGAGCGCGGAGAAGAAATCCGTTGAGAAATTCCGAGGGGCGGTTACTTTCGCATTTCAATCAACCAGGCGTAATTCATTCCGACCCCACCAAACCATCTTATGAAACGCATCTCTCTGCTCGCCCTCTTCATGTTCGTGGCCGGGTCTGCTCCCGCGGTGACCCACAGTTGGACCAACACGGTCGGCGGCGATTGGTCCGTCGCTGCGAACTGGTCGCCCAATGGCGTGCCGTCGGCGATTGACACGGCAAACATCAACGTCGGCGGCGCCTACACGGTCACCATCCTTACCAGTGCGGTGTCGGTCGCGGTTCTCAACCTTGGGGCCGCCACCGGTACGCAAACCCTGCTCAATGGCACGGCAAACAACCTCTTCGTAGCCAATCTCGGCACGGTTGGGGCCAAGGGCATTCTCAGTATTACGAACGGCGGCTTGCAGGGGAATATCGCGATTCAACCGGGCGGCCAGTTGCTCTTCCCCGGTGCTGCCGCCAAGAATGTGTATGCCCTGACCTTGCTCAATCAAGGGACGGTGGCGTGGAGTGGCGGCACTTTGCAAGGTGGCAGCACCCCCGGCACGGTGATCAGCAACGGCGGATTGTGGGAAATCACCGGAGACAATCTGCTTTACCAGTATTATAGCGGTGCACCGCTGTATTGGACCAATACGGGCACCCTGCGCAAGAGCGCCGGCAGCGGAACCACCAGCATCAATTCCTTCAACTTTTTTAATCAACCCGCTGGCGTCGTCGAAACGTTGAGCGGCACCTTGTCCTTGAATGGCAGCACAAGCAGTGCGCTGGGCGGATCCTTGAAGGCCACCGCGCCCGGCTTGACGAGCATCGCCGGCGGGACTTGGACCGACGCCGGTGGAAGCGCCTCCGGCACAGGCACGAATCAGTTTGCCAGCGGGACATTGAACCTACGGACGAATATTATTAACGGTCTGCGCCTCTTTGGCGGCGAGGTCTATGTGACCG
>JADMIO010897366.1_pt1 | contig 38704 bp, 48 predicted proteins | sample 8958161 | NCBI WGS metagenome assembly JADMIO01 (sample SAMN16585339, study PRJNA669376) | soil metagenome | isolation source: Crop rotation soil | place: USA: Cullars Rotation, Alabama | collected 2011 | reverse complement strand
CCGCGACTTCAAGTCACGTGAATTCCAAGCTTCGGATCCCACTGTGCTGGAAAGTTCAATATTTTCTTCGCTTTGATCGAGCTCTGTCAGGAATAAAGAAAGATAGTTGTACAGTTGCTCGTTCACTTCGTGCTCGCGGATACATTTCGAAATTAATTCGATACAAAACAAAGCAACACTTTGCCGGACGAAATCGATGTGGAGGTTTTTGTAAATGTAATTCGGCGAATATTCGCGGATGCGGTTGAGGTTGCGCTGTTCCTTTAAATAAATTTCCAGGTCGAGCATATTGAGTGGCTGCAGGATATTTCCCTTCGTTTTGTTGCGCGCGCTGCGCACGCCGGGCGTGATAAAACTAAGCAAGCCGAATTTCCTTGTAAAGATCCTGGTGATCATGCTCGTCTCCGAGTAACGGGTTGTTTTTAAGACAATACCTTCTGTTTTATCGAGCATGGACAAATGTAACAACTTCGTTTAACATGATTTAGATGTAGAGCTATTGAATTATTAGTGAAAAGTTAGTACCTTACTCTCCTAAACTCTACCATGAAACGAACATATTTCCTCCTCTTGTTTTCGTTACTTTTATCTTCATGCCATAAAGATTGGGACTGCGTATGCAGCTCCAACGGCCGAGTAGAAAGCACAGTTGTTATTCACGATGTGGGCCGCATGGGCGCAAAAAATGTTTGCGAAGGATATGCCATCCAAAATAACAGGAAAGGGGCCGCACAAAGCTGCGAATTGAAATAATCTCACGACTGATTATTATCATTTTTTTCTGACTTGATGCATATAAGATGCTCTTTCATGAATAATTTTTCTATTTTTATACATTGTAAAATTTTAAAACACGAAAAAATATGAAAAAGATTATTTTAGTCGCAACTGTCCTGGTATTATGTGTACTAGCCGGCTGCAAAAAAAGCAGTACAACCACTACTGCATCTGCTGCAGGTTTTTGGACAGGTACACTTAATGCAGATGGATTTGAATTGTTGTTGCGTTCAAACGGAACTGCAAGAGCATATCTTGCATCTGCGGATACATCTCTTGCTGACAAGTACGATGGAACATGGGTAGAGGGTTCAGATTCGTTGAGAGCGTATTGGAGTATTGGTGGCTTTGGAGGCGCTATGGCAGGCAAGTTAAACTCCGCCAAAACTTCGATGAATTGTACTGTTGGTAGTGGTACAAACACTTCCGGTACAGGAACAGTAACTATGACAAAACATTAATCAGGTCATAAGAAAATAAAAAAAGCGTGAGATCATCTCACGCTTTTTTTATTTTATAAAGATTTATTTCGAATGCATCCTGTCTTCAATCTCGTCCGCTTCCACCGGAATATCGTGCATCAGATCGATCACGCCGTCTTGTGTAATCAAAATATCATTTTCTATACGGATTCCCAGTTTTTCTTCCGGAATGTAAATGCCGGGCTCGCAGGTGAACACATTGCCTGCCTGCATCGGTGCGTAACGGTTGCCGATATCGTGTACGTCGATTCCGAGGAAATGTGAAGTGCCGTGCATAAAATATTTTTTATAAAGTGGATTGTCAGGATCCTGTTTCGCTATTTCTTCTTTTTTCAATAATCCAAGTCCGATCAATTCGCTTTCCATGATCTTTCCAACTTCTTTATGGTATTCGGGGATCGTATTTCCCGGCCGCAGCATTTGCTTTGCTTCGTTCATCACGTGCAATACTGCATTGTAAACATCTTTCTGGCGCTTGGTAAATTTTCCATTTGCAGGAATCGTGCGCGTCAGGTCTGCATTGTAATTGGCGTACTCGGCACCAAAATCCATCAGCACTAAATCGCCGTCCTTGCATTCCTTGTTATTTTCAACATAGTGCAAAACACATGCACTGTATCCGCTCGCGATGATAGGCGTGTACGCGTGTCCCGTTGCGCGCTGGCGAATGAATTCGTGAATGATCTCCGCTTCCACTTCATATTCCATCACTCCGGGTTTCATAAATTTCAAAACGCGATCAAATGCATCGCGCGTGATTTCGCAGGCTTTGCGGATCAGCTCCACTTCCACCGGATGTTTTACGCTGCGCAATTTTGCCATGACCGGTCCGAGGCGTTTGATCTCATGCCCCGGATAATTGTATTTTAATTCATTCGCAAAACGAATGTCTTTATAAGGCACATGGATATCCGCGCGATCATTTTCGTTGATGTTGATGAAGACGCGGTCGCAATAGGTCATCAAACCCTTTAATGCAGGCTCAAAACTTTCTTCCCAAAATATTTGGGGAATGCCGGAAGTCAGGCGCGCTTCTTCCATGGTGTATTTATGTCCTTCCCAAATGGAAATAAGCTCGTTCGTTTTACGAAGAAATAACGCTTCGCGATAGATCGGGTTCGGGCAATCGGGATAGATGATGAGCGCTGTTTTTTCCTGGTCGATGCCGGAAAGCCAGAAAAGATCGGGGTTTTGATGGAAGGAGAAGGTCGCATCACCACTTCGTGGCATTTCATCGCTGGCTAAAATGATCGCCATTGAATTCGGCGGCAATTGCTCCGCGAATTTTTTTCTGTTGTCGATAAAGAGTTGGGAATTGATCGATTCGTACTTCATTTTTTAATTTGAAAATTAGCTAATTTGAAGATGATGGAGTAAATCTAAAATAAAATAAAACCATTTTCAAATTTTCAAATCAATACATCTTCAAATTAAGCCCGTGACATTTGCTTGTTCACTTCTTTCAGCTGTTTCTTCACTTCGTCGTTCTTCACTTTTAAATTATTCGCGCGTCGCAAATACTCTTTCGCCACTTTGATCTCTCGGCGTTGCGCATAGATGGAAACCATTTGAAGATAGGCCGTCGCTAAGTTGTCGTCATCGGGAAGACCTTTTTGTACAGCAAGTTTGAGATTGCGCAGCGCTTCTTTCGAGTCGCCTTTTTGCAATGCGATGCTTCCCAATTGCAGATAAGAAATTCCTTCCTGCGAACCGCCGAGCATATCGCTCTTATTCGCCAAACTCTTTCTGATATTCGCTTCTGCAGAAACTAAATCCTGATTCGCCATATCAAAATTTGATTTCAGCATGTAATATCCTTGTCGCACGGGCTTGATCAGTAAACTTGGAAATTTGATCCACGACATCACTTCCTTTGCGCCGTCGATATCGCCCGCTTCCACTTTCTTTTGCAGGTAGCGCATCGGCCCGATAAAAATGTCGAACAAAATTACGGAGACGGAAACGATGTACAACAGGATCGACCATTGCCAACCCTTGTAAACAAAAATGTTGATGAGTATTCCAACCGCGAGCAACACAAACGCTGCGTAAAAACGATACTTCACATATAACCTTCCGAAATCCATAAATAAAAAATTGAACTGCAAAAATACGATATTCCAAAGTTTTAATTTGGAAAAGTTTAAGAATTAAAAATTAGGAGAAAAACTGATCGCCCAGCGGAAACGTTTTATGCCGGGCTCGTTGAGCTGCGTGAGGCGCCAGCTGAAATCAACGCGCACCAACTTCGCAATGTTTTCAATTCCAAATCCGATCTCCGCATAAAATCCGTTTAGTCCTTTTAAGCCGATCGGCAGATCGCTGAACGATATTTTTTTAGGATCGAGGCTCGATACTGCCATCTTCGTCGTAAACACTTCGCGCAATTGCAATCGTCTCCATCCCGGAATTTTGTTGAAGAAAAATCCGTCGAAGTGATGCTCGATGAACAATGTCAATTGCTGATCGGCGATGTATTCGGTTTCCAACATATTCGTGAAACGCTCGTCGTTGTATAAATAGGATTGATTGCCCGGATGCACTGTCAATAAAGGGTATGGCGCCGATCCGAACAATTTTGATCCCGACAAACGGATATTGGTATGCCCGATCGGAGAAGGCAATCTTTCTTCCATTAAGAAATCGATCTTTTGATAATTGAAATCGCTTCCGAGTTTGGTGTTCGCGAATTCATAATTGAAATTCAAGCGCGGCAGTTTTCCTTTCAGGAATTGTTTTTTGCGCGATGTCTGCAAAAATTTTGCGCCCGGAGTATAGGTAATATTTAAGCTTGGCGCAAAAAGATGAAAGCGCGCGTAGGTTTCTTTATGGCCGTCGTCATACGTTTTCGTGAATTCCACTTTGCCCGGAATTGTCTGATAGATCTTATAATGAAAACCGAGCGTAGTGGAGAAATTTTCTTTCCATTGGCGATAGTAATTCAATCGCGCATCTTTTAAATACACGAGATCGGCGATCGATTTTCTTCTTAAGATAGAATAGTAAATATAATCGTAATCAAGTCCTGTGCCGCTCAGCGTGAATCGCTGGTAATCGTCGTGGTACCCAACAGAAATATTGTGATAGATATGTTTTTTATCCGGAAGATTCACTCCAAATTCCGCGCCGTATTTAAAGCGATGATCCTTGATGCCGTAAGCGCCATACATATTATACCAAACGAGCTTGTTAGTGCGCCAGTTGCTCTTTAAATTCAGGCGGAGACGCACACCTTCGAGGTCATTCCACGTGACGCATTGATACAAGCTTCCGATCTCCGTATACTTTGTTTTGTAATAACCGCTCGCAATAAATCCGCCGATATGCGAAACCACTTTATAGAATTTTGTTTTTTTGAGAGAATCGATCAAGCCGTATACTTTCGATTCCGGGCCGCTCAGTGTATCGTGCCGGTGATTCACCCAAAATGTATCCGCTTTCCTGCGATAATCTTTTAAATAGACCGTGCTTTCCTGTTTTAAGATGGTATCCGCGATGGGTTGGTCGACGATGATATCTTTTCGATGAAGATACCGCGCGATGCGAACGCTCTTCGCTTTTTTTCGCTTGGTGATCGCCACATTCGTTGCGCGCGATTCTTCATTTAAAAACCATCCTTTTCCTGTATTCGCAAATCCTTGTCGCAATGAAAAATCGTTGATGAAATTTAAATTCGCGCGCTTATCGATTCCCAAATCAATTTTCATAATAGCGAAAGAAGAATCGTGGATCGTTGCTTTTCCGTTGAACAATAAATCGCCTTTTGATTTTGGAACAAATGCGAGATTGTAATTCCACGCGCTGTCCTTGCCTTTCACGCTATCGATCAGGTAATAATTGTAAAGTGCGAGCCCGCCATCCGCGAACGGGAGCACAAAAGTTTTGTTTTGCACGACAGCCTGGTTCGCATAAATTTCAACATCATCGAATGCCACATCTAGGAGATCGGAAAAACGCAACTGCTCGATCCCCGAGACTTTACTGGCCTTGACGACGTCTTTATTTTTTTTCGGATCTTTATTAAAATAATGATCGGTGAGCGTTTCTTTTAAAATTAAAGGAATAAAACATGTGCCGTCGGAAGTGGTATCCTGGTTCTCTAAAATAAAACGAAACGGCTTGAAAATTTTTCGTTTCGTAATTTTTGAACTGATGTTGTAAAGCGATGCGACGGTTTTTTGATATTCTTCGTATTGATAAGAATCGTACGATTTCGGTTTGTTGTCGTCTTTATGTCGCACCACATTTCTGAAGATACGAATGGCAACAGTATCTTTCGGAATTCTTCCCTTCTTTGCTTTTACGGTAAATTCTTCGAGCATAAAACTTTCAAGGTGCATCTTAATGATGATGGAATCCTTCCGGAAGAAACGTTTCTTCAGTACTTCATCTTTATAACCGATGTAAGAGAAAATAATAGAATCTGTTTTTGATTCGACTGAAATTTCAAACCGCCCGCTGTCGTCAGTCGTGCCGCCGAGACCCGCGCCGATGGTATAATTTACATAGGGAAGAGGTTCTTTTGTTTTCGCATCGATCACTATTCCCTTCAAGTCGTATTGTCCGAAGCTCAGGAAGGAAATCAATAAAAAACAAAAAGAAAAAAATAGTTTTTGCACGATGGATGAATATCAACGACAAAAGTAGTTATAAGTTCAACGTTGCTTGTTGCGAATACATGATCTTAAACAATTCATAACAAAAAATAGCATATCTATTTTTTCCTGGTGCCCGTACGGATATTTCCGTTGGAATTGCCCCCGTGATAGTGATTGTTGTTATTGTACGAAGGTTTCGGTCCGTAATTTTGTTTATTTCCTCCGCGGTATGGATTATTCGGAGCAGATTGCGTGTTCGTTCCCCATTTATTACTTCCGTTGTTGCCCTGAGATTTCCCTGAATACGGATTGGAATTGCCTTGCTGTGGTTTGTTCATTCCACCCCATTTGTCAACACCATTGTTATTCGTTGTTTTTTCGGGTGATTGTCCGGCGTGCTGATAGACATTCGGATTGTTAGATTGCGGCTTGTTCATTCCGCCCCAATTATTTTTATTTTGAGTGTTCTGTCCAGAAGGCGCTGCATTGCCGTTAGTTGATTTATATGGCTTCTGCCCGTTGTAATTTTTGTTTACAAAGTGCGTGTTATTGTCATACGTGTTTGTTCGGTAAACGTTCTTTGTAATATTTACCTGAACGGTTGGCGACACGGCGCGGCGCGGTGCATAGTATGTATTATAATATCCGCGGTTAATGAAGCGATGCGTTCTGTAATAACCATGCCATCCGAATGTATAGAAGCGCGCGCAGTACGCATGATAATATACATGCGGCCACGGATGCCACCACACCGGGTAATAACTCCAATACCACGGTGAAACCCATGGAACGTAATTCATGCCGAAAATAAATTCCACAGAAGGCCATCCCCAAACATTTACATACGCAGGCGGCGGAGTGCTGTAATAATTATTATTGATGACAGTTGGAGGAGGAGATGCAGGTTGTGTTTCTGGAGTTATATTTTGAGTCGTGTTTTCGAGCTGAGGTTCGATAATATAATTTTTTCCATAGAGGCTTTCATCGCCTACAATTTGTACGTGCGCGATATCATTGCCCTTTTTCTCTATGCTGATAATGGCAACATCCTGTGTTTCCGATGCGCTGACGGGATCCTGGATCACGATGGTATGATAGTCGCCCTTTCCATAATCCACCACGCGAAGGTAATCCGTGTTGCCATCGTTGTTGAGGTCGAGATTATTGATGGCATTATCTGAATTGTTGAGCTGCTTCTCAAAGTCCTCAATTGAGGATGACTGTTTAAAAAGATTGAGCACCAGCGACAGATTCAGGTTGTCGCCCGGTAGCCCCAGTGCCGGTGGAGTGGTATCGTTTGCTGCAGATTGCGCAAAAACGGTTGCACTTAGCAGCAGGTTCAGTAAAAGGATCAGTTTTCTCATGTTGTTTATTTCACTTACTTGTTAGACAATATGAATGCCAAAATGTAAAAACTTCCCTCCTTAATTATTAGTTAAAAATTTATTTGAACCTCAATTTGAACAGGAATAAAATCACCTATAAAAAAAGCACGAAAAATCCGATTTTTGGCGCGGAAAGGGTACACTTGGGCGAATTGATAATCAATGCCGTGCACCAAACGTCTACCTGATTGCGGGTAAAAAGAATCTTAACCCCAAATTAATATGGAATAATTTTCCACAATTGGGAATTAGTTCGTATATTTGCGCCCACTTCAGAAAGGAATATTCTGTTTTAGTAACAAATTCTTTCTGTAGTTACTGCCTTCGGAGGGAAGGTAAGACTACAAAAAATAAGGCTTCACCAGGCATTATTTGGTTCTTACTCTCTCTTTTTACGGCAACAAAAATTAAAGAAAAGAGTAAAGAATGCCTACAATTCAACAGTTAGTAAGAAAAGGAAGACAAGAACTCCACTGGTCTTCAAAATCACGTGCGCTCGATTCATGTCCACAGCGCCGCGGTGTTTGTACACGTGTGTACACGACCACTCCTAAGAAACCAAACTCAGCTTTGCGCAAAGTAGCAAAGGTGCGTTTGACCAACAAGTTTGAGGTGATCGCATACATCCCGGGAGAAGGGCACAATCTGCAGGAACACTCGATCGTGATGATCCGCGGAGGCCGTGTGAAAGATTTGCCGGGCGTGCGTTACCACATCGTTCGCGGTGCATTGGATACGGCAGGAGTGAACAACAGGCAAAAAAGCCGTTCTAAATACGGAACTAAGAAAGCAAAAGGCGGCGCTGCAGCAGCTCCGGCAAAAGGAAAGAAATAATAATGTATGGAGATAATCTCTCCTTATAAATAAAGAAAGAATGAGAAAGCAAAAAGCAAAGAAAAGATATTTAGCACCGGACCCGATCTACGGAGATCCGCTGATCACTCGCTTTGTAAACAACTTAATGATAGGCGGAAAAAAGAGTACCGCTTATACAGCTTTTTATGAGGCAATGGAGCGCATCAAGAAATCGACGAACGAAGAAGGGTACGATACCTGGAGAAAGGCGATGGACAATGTGCAGCCTGCTGTGGAAGTAAAAAGCCGCCGTATCGGTGGAGCTACTTTCCAGATCCCGACGCCGATCCGCGAAGACAGAAAGATCTTCATGACGATCCGCTGGATCATCCTCTATGCTCGTAAGAGAAACGGAAAATCTATGGGAGACAAATTGGCGGCGGAATTGATCGCAGCATCCAAGGGAGAAGGAGCTGCAGTGAAGAAGAAAGAGGATACGCACAAAATGGCGGAAGCAAATAAAGCATTCTCACACTTTAAAGTATAAGAAACAACAAAAGAACTAAACCTGGGAGATATATAAAATGGCACGCGACTTAAAATATACGAGAAACATTGGGATTGCAGCGCACATCGACGCGGGCAAAACAACTACGACTGAACGTATTCTTTACTATGCAGGTGTAAACCACAAAATCGGTGAAGTGCACGATGGTGCAGCTACGATGGACTGGATGGCGCAGGAGCAGGAAAGAGGTATTACAATCACATCTGCAGCTACTACGGTATTCTGGAAATATCGTGGACAAGATTATCATGTAAACATCATCGATACTCCGGGACACGTTGACTTCACTGTGGAGGTGAACCGTTCACTCCGTGTACTTGACGGATTGGTGTTCTTGTTTTCTGCGGTTGACGGCGTAGAGCCTCAATCAGAAACAAACTGGCGCCTTGCTAACAATTATAATGTGGCACGTATCGGTTTCGTGAACAAGATGGACCGTGCAGGTGCTGACTTCTTAATGGTAGTAGAACAAGTGAAAAAGATGTTGGGAAGTAATGCCGTTCCTCTTCAATTGCCGATCGGCGCTGAAGATTCTTTCAAAGGAGTGGTTGATTTGATCAACTTCCGCGGAATGATCTGGAACGAGCAAGATAAAGGTATGACGTATGAAGTAGTGGATATTCCTGCAGATATGCTGGAAGAAGCTACGATGTATCGTGAAAAATTACTCGAAGCAGTTTCTGAATACGACGATCATTTGATGGAGAAATTCTTCGAAGATCCAAATTCAATTACAGAAAGAGAAATACTCGACGCTCTTCGTGCAGCTTGTTTGGATATGAAGATCGTTCCGATGGTTTGTGGTTCATCTTTCAAAAATAAAGGTGTTCAAACCATGCTCGACCTCGTGATGGAATTGATGCCAAGCCCGATGGATCGTCCTAACATTATAGGAACGCATCCTGACACAGGCGCGGAAATCATTCGCAAGCCGAGCTACGATGAGCCTTTTACGGCTTTGGCGTTTAAGATCGCTACTGATCCTTATGTTGGACGTTTAGCATTTACTCGTGTTTATGCAGGAATGCTGAATGCAGGTTCTTATATATTAAATACACGCAGCGGAAGCAAGGAGCGTATCTCCCGTATCTTCCAGATGCACGCAAACAAGCAAAATCCGGTGGATAGCTTAGGAGCAGGAGATATCGGCGCAGTAGTAGGATTTAAAGATATCCGCACAGGTGATACACTTTGTGCTGAAAATTCACCGATCGTTCTCGAGTCGATGAAATTCCCGGATCCTGTTATTGGTTTGGCGATCGAACCTAAGACACAAAAAGATGCGGACAAACTCGGTATGGCTTTATCTAAGCTCGCTGAAGAAGATCCGACATTCAAAGTAAGATACGACGAAGACACTGCTCAAACAGTGATCAGCGGTATGGGTGAGCTTCACCTTGAAATTATCGTTGACCGTTTGTTGCGCGAGTTCAAAGTAGAATGTAACCAGGGTGCTCCTCAGGTGAACTATAAAGAAACGATCACGAAAACAATTGACCATCGCGAAAAATACGCGAAGCAAACAGGTGGTCGTGGTAAGTTCGCAGACATTCAAGTGGAAGTGGGTCCCGGCGATGAAGGAAAAGAAGGCCTCGAATTCATCAACGATATTTTCGGTGGTGCTATTCCGCGCGAGTTCATTCCATCTGTAGAAAAAGGCTTCAAAGAGGCAATGAAATCAGGTGTTCTCGCAGGATACGAAGTTCCATCTTTGAAAGTTCGTTTACATGATGGTTCTTACCACCAGGTAGACTCTGACTCTTTCTCTTTCGAGCAGGCTGCGAAATTCGCATTCCGTGATGCATGCAAAAAAGCAAATCCGATTTTGTTGGAGCCGATCATGAAACTTGAAGTAATCACACCGGAAGAAAATACCGGAGATGTTGTAGGTGACTTGAACCGTCGTCGTGGTATGATGGAAGGAATGGAGATGAAGAACAACGCGAACGTCATCAAAGCGAAAGTTCCGTTGTCGGAAATGTTCGGATATGTAACAGATTTGAGAACGATCACTTCAGGAAGAGCAACTTCCATCATGGAGTTCTCTCACTATGCACCAACGCCGAACAACATCACGGAGCAAGTGATCTCAAAACAAAATAAAAAAGTAAAAGCTGACTAAGATTATAATATCATGGCACAGAAAATCAGAATAAAATTAAAATCATACGATCACAACCTGGTAGACAAGTCTGCTGAGAAGATCGTAAAGACAGTGCGCAGCGCTGGCGCGGTAGTGACGGGTCCAATTCCGTTGCCGACCAACAAGAAAATTTTTACAGTGCTGAAATCTCCGCACGTAAATAAAGTAGCGCGCGAGCAATTCAAACTGTGCACGTATAAAAGATTACTCGACATCTACAGTGCGACACCAAAAACTGTTGATGCATTAATGAAATTAGAATTACCAAGTGGTGTGGACGTAGAAATTAAAGTGTAATAGTCATGGCAGGATTAATAGGAACAAAAGTAGGAATGACCAGCATCTTCGGAGAAGGCGGCGCGATGATACCGTGCACCGTGATCCAGGTGGGTCCATGTGTAGTAACGCAGAAAAAATCGAAAGATAAAGACGGTTACGATGCAGTGCAATTAGGCTTCGGCGACGCGAAAGAAAAGAACACGACCAAGCCGATGAAGAAACACTTTGAAAAATCAGGTGCTTCTCCAAAGTCGAAACTCGTTGAGTTCAAAGGAATGGATGAGCTGAATGTCGGCGATGTAGTAACTTCTGAATTATTGAAAGAAGGCGAAAACATTGCAGTGATCGGAACATCTAAAGGAAAGGGCTTCCAGGGTGTTGTTAAGCGCCACGGCTTTAGCGGTGTGGGCGGACAAACACACGGTCAGCACAACCGTTTGCGCGCGCCGGGCTCATTGGGTGCTTGCTCTACACCATCACGCGTAATGAAAGGTATGCGCATGGGCGGCCGCATGGGCAACGATCGCGTGAAGGAATTGAACATGAAGATCGTGAAGATCCTGAATGAAGAGAATTTGATTTTGGTGAAAGGAAGCGTTCCGGGTCACAACGGAGCTTTTGTAATTATTGAGAAGAAAAAATAATACCTCAGGGTAAAATTATAAATGATGAAAGCAGACGTATATAATATCAGCGGACAAGCAACAGGAAGATCGATCGAATTGCCGGATGCGGTGTTCGGCATCGAACCGAATGAGCACGTGATCTACCTTGCGGTGAAACAATATCTCGCAGGAAGAAGAAGCGGTACGCACAAGACTTTGGAAAAATCTGAATTGTCAGGTTCAACACGCAAGCTGCACAAGCAAAAAGGTACGGGTGGATCCAGAAAAGGAAGCATCAAGAACCCTTTGTTTAAAGGCGGTGCGCGCATTTTCGGTCCTCGTCCGCGTTACTACGATTTCAAATTGAATAAGAAAGTGAAATCACTCGCGAAGAATTCGGCGCTGTCTGCAAAAGCTGCAGGAAACAGCATCAAGATCGTAGAAGATTTTTCTTTCGAAACGCCAAAGACAAAAGAGTATGCAACCTTTTTGAAAGCATTCGGACTCGAAAACAAAAAAACATTATTGGTATTGCCTGAACTCGTAGACAATGTTTACTTGTCCAGCAGAAATATCCAGGGCGCTGAAGTTGCGTTGGCAGATAATCTGAACACGTACGAGATCATGAACAACAACGTGATCCTCATCAGCGAGAAATCATTGGAAGCAATTGCAAATTCATAAAAAATAAAAGAATGGAAGTTCTGAGAAAACCTTTGATCACGGAGAAAGCATCGGCACTGTCTGAAAAAGCAGGCAAGTATACTTTCTTAGTTGACAAGAAGGCAAATAAGGTAGAGATCAAGAAGGCAGTAGAAAAAATGTACGGCGTGAACGTAGAAGAAGTGAACACCGCGACAATGCCATCTAAACCAAAAAACCGCAACACGAAAAAACAAGTGATCAGCGGAAGAAAACCGAGCTACAAAAAAGCAATAGTGAAAGTTGCGAAAGGCGAAGTGATCGATTTCTACAACGAAATTTAATTTAAGAAAGAAAGATAAAGCAAAGCGATGTCAATTAAAAAATACAGACCGGTAACGCCAAGTTCGAGATACAGAGTAACCAACTCGTATGCTGAAGTAACGACGAACGAACCTGAAAAATCATTAGTGGTTTCTCAAAAGAGATCAGGCGGTCGTAACCAGAAAGGCGAAATGACGATGCGTTACATCGGCGGTGGCCACAAGAAACAATATCGTATCATCGACTTCAAAAGAAACAAGTTCGATATTCCTGCAACGGTAAAAACGATCGAGTACGATCCGAACCGCTCTGCATTTATCGCATTGGTAGTTTATAAAGATGGCGAGAAGAAATACATCATCTCTCCGGAAGGATTGAAAGTAGGACAAGAAATTGTATCCGGACAAAACGCAGCGCCTGAAGTAGGAAATACACTTCCTGTTTCAAACATGCCGCTTGGTTCTGTGATTCACAACATCGAATTGCAACCGGGAAAAGGTGCATCGATCTGCAGAAGCGCAGGAACATTTGCACAGCTGACAGGTAAGGATGGAAAATATGCGATCATCAAATTGCCTTCAGGCGAAGCGCGCATGATCCTCGGCACTTGCTTAGCAACGATCGGAACGGTTTCTAACTCTGACCACAATCTCGTAGTAGGAGGAAAAGCTGGTGTTTCAAGATGGAAAGGCCGTCGTCCTCGTACACGTCCTGTCGTGATGAACCCTGTTGATCACCCGATGGGCGGTGGAGAAGGAAGAGCATCAGGAGGCCACCCGCGCTCACGCAAAGGTATTCCTTCAAAGGGCTTGAAGACACGTAACAAAACGAAAGCATCAAACAGACATATCATCTCAAGAAGATCAAAATAATAATTGAATAATGGCAAGAAGTTTAAAAAAAGGTCCTTACGTAGCATACCATTTACAAGGTAAGGTGGATGCGATGAACGCCTCTAACAAAAAGACAGTGATCAAAACATGGTCAAGAGCATCGATGATCACACCGGAATTTGTTGGACACACTTTCGCAGTGCACAACGGAAATAAATTCATCCCGGTGTACATCACAGAAAACATGGTAGGACACAAGCTCGGCGAATTTTCACCGACGCGTCAATTCAAAGGACATTCAGGAAACAGAAAATAAAGTATCATGCGTAGAAAAAAAATAGCAGCGGATCTCCGGAAGGAAGCAAAGAAATTAATTTGCGAAGCAAAGGCAGTTGGTGTTACTACTTCCCCGCGCAAAATGAGATTGCTGGCAGATGTCATCAGAGGCAAGGATGTGAATGAAGCATTGAACACGCTTATCTTCTCTACGAAGCATGCATCTAAAACGATCGAAAAATTACTCCGCTCGGCGATCCATAACTGGGAGCAAAAATTTGAAACCAAGGCGGAAGACAGCGAGCTGTACATCCAGGAAATTAAGGTGGATAGCGGCATGATGATGAAAAGATTTCAACCGGCACCGCAAGGTCGCGCATACAGAATCCGCAAGCGTTCTAACCATATCACCTTGAGACTGGCAAGCAGAAACGGATCGAATGCAGTAGCGGTAGAAACGGAAGAAGAATCAGAAAATAACGAAAACTAAAATAAAAAATAATTAATGGGAACTAAAGCTAATCCGATAGCAAATAGGTTGGGTATCATCCGCGGATGGGATTCTAACTGGTACGGCGGAAAAGATTTCAGCGAAAAATTGATTGAAGATCAAAAGATTCGCAAATACTTAAATGCGCGTATTCAGAAAGGTGGTATCTCTAAGATTGTGATCGAGCGTACGCTGAACAGAATCACGATCTCTATCCATACATCACGCCCCGGCATTATCATCGGTAAAGGTGGTAACGAGGTGGACCGTATCAAGGAAGAGATCAAGAAGCTGACGAAGAAAGATGTGCAGATCAATATCGTGGAGATCCGTCGTCCGGAAGTAGATGCGGCCATCGTTGGTGAAACAGTTTGCAAGCAGCTAGAAGCGCGTGTGAATTTCCGCCGTGCAGTAAAGATGGCGATCGCATCTGCAATGAGATTAGGAGTAGAAGGAATCAAGATCAAATGTTCAGGCCGTTTAGGCGGTGCGGAAATGGCGAGAAGCGAAGAATATAAAGAAGGACGTACACCGTTACATACATTCCGCGCAGATATCGATTACGCATGGAAAGAAGCGGAAACGATCTACGGAAAGATCGGTGTGAAGGTTTGGATCTGTAAAGGTGAAGTATTCTCGAAGCGCGATCTTTCTCCAAACGTTGGAATGGATGAAGGCAGCAAGAAAGGCCAGTCGGAAAGACGCGGCGGCGACAGAAGAGATGACAGACGCGGCGGCGGCGGCGAGAGAAGAGGTGGCGGTGGCGACAGACGCGGCGGCGGTGGCGGTAAGCCAAGAGGTGATCGTTCTGATTCAAGAGGAAAAAAATAAAAATATTTCGGGCGGCGAGCAAATCTCAAATCCCCAATCATAAATCTCAAATTAACATAGGTCATGTTACAACCGAAAAGAGTAAAGTTTAGAAGAGTCCACAAAATGAAATCAAAAGGCATTGCGCACAGAGGTTCGCAGTTGTCCTTCGGTTCATTCGGATTGAAATCGATTGGCGAAGCATGGGTGACCGACCGCCAGATCGAAGCAGCGCGTATCGCATTGACACGCCACATGAAGAGAGAAGGAAAAGTATGGATCAACATCTTCCCGGATAAGCCTATCACTAAAAAACCTGCAGAGGTTCGTATGGGTAAAGGAAAAGGAGCATTGGATCACTGGGTAGCGGTGGTAAAACCGGGACGTATTTTGTTTGAAGTGGAAGGTGTATCCAAACAAATCGCACAGGAATCATTGGCACTCGCTGCACAAAAATTACCGGTGCTGACAAAATTCATCACCAGAAGAGATTACGACGGAACGATTTAAAATATAGTAGAATGGCAACAGTACATTACAGCGAAATAGCAGGATGGAGCGACGAAGAGCTGAACAACGAATTGGCAGCTTCGCAAACAAAGCTGGTGAAATTAAAATTCAACCACGCGATCACTCCACTGGAAAATACCAACGTGCTCAAGGAAACAAAGCAGCACATTGCGCGCATCAAAACAGAATTTAAAAGAAGACAATTAACTAAACAAGCATAAACCAAGTGCAAATGGCAACTGAGTTAGAACAAAGCGCGGACAGAAAATTAAGGAAGACGAGAATTGGCGTCGTGACCAGCAATAAAATGGAAAAGACGATCACCGTTTCTGTTGTCCGTAAGCTGAAGCATCCGAAGTATGGAAAGTTTTTAAAGAAGACGAAAAAATTCCATGCGCACGATGAAAAGAATGAATGCAGCATCGGCGATACCGTGAAGATCATGGAAACACGCCCGTTGAGTGCAACAAAGAGATGGAGATTACTAGAAATTGTAGAAAAGGCAAAATAACATGGTACAGCAAGAATCAAGATTAAAAGTAGCAGACAACAGCGGCGCAAAAGAAGTGCTCTGCATCCGCGTGCTGAAAGGTACGAAAGCGCGTTACGCTTCTATCGGCGACAAGATCGTAGTGTCTGTTAAAGATGCGATGCCCGGCGGAAACGTCAAGAAAAAACAAGTTTCGAAAGCAGTAGTAGTTCGCGTGAAGAAAGAGATCAAGAGAAAAGACGGAACCTACATCCGCTTCGACGACAACGCAGTAGTATTGCTGAACAACCAGGATGAGCCGCGCGGCACCCGTATTTTCGGGCCGGTTGCGAGAGAATTGCGCGACAAAGATTTTATGAAAATTATTTCACTGGCACCAGAAGTATTATAATCATGAGCATACCAACACAAAAGCGCTTCGCGCCGAAAGTAAAAATAAAAAAGGGAGATACGGTGATCGTGATCACAGGAAGCAACCGTGGTAAAAGCGGTAAAGTGCTCGAAGTATATCCGAAAGAAAATAAAGCGCTCGTGCAGGGAGTACACGTAGTTTCAAGACATACGAAACCAAATGCACAAGAGCAAAAAGGCGGGATCATTCGTAAAGAATCGCCGATCCATATTTCTAACCTCATGTTGTCTGTTGGCGGAAACGCAACGCGCGTAGGAAGAAAAGTGGAAAATGGAAAATCAGTTAGAATCGCTAAAACAACAGGGGAGGTAATACGATGAGCTACGTTCCAACATTAAAGAAAAAATATACCGGAGAAGTAATCGCTGCTTTGATGACAAAGTACGAATACAAATCCATTATGCAGGTGCCGAAAATCGCGAAGATTGTAATCAATCAAGGAGTGGGCGCTGCAGTCGGAGACAAGAAATTAATTGATAACGCAATCGACGAGATCTCAAGAATCTCAGGACAGAAAGCGGTATCGACGAAATCTAAAAAAGCCATCTCCAACTTTAAGCTGAGAGAAGATCTGCCGATCGGCGTTCGCGTTACACTGCGAGGCGACAGGATGTATGAATTCCTGGAAAGATTGATGGCAGTAGCGTTACCGCAAGTGCGCGACTTCAAAGGCATCAGCGATAAATCGTTTGACGGAAGAGGAAATTATACGCTTGGAATTACAGAGCATATCATCTTCCCGGAAATCGATATCGACAAAATTTCCAGAATCAGTGGTATGGACATCACGATCGTGACGACTGCTAACACGGATGAGGAAGCGCATTCATTATTACAAGAAATAGGTTTACCGTTTAGAAAAAAATAGTATGGCAAAAGAATCAATGAAAGCACGCGACGCGAAGCGTAAAAAGCTGATCACTAAATATGCGGCGAAGCGTGAACAATTTAAAAAAGAAGGCAACTGGGCGGCATTGGATAAGCTTCCGAAAAATGCTTCTCCGGTTCGTTACAGAAATCGCTGCAAGCTGACAGGACGTCCGCGCGGATACATCGGTTTCTTCGGCATCTCGAGAATTCAATTCAGAGATCTCGCGAGCTACGGAAAGATCCCGGGTTTAACTAAAGCAAGCTGGTAAAAGAAAAAAATTATTCAAAATAAAGTGAGGGTGGGAAACTGAATTGCTGTCAATTTAAGTCTCACATCTAAGCGATCTAAAACAAAAAAACAAAATGGTTACAGATCCAATAGCAGACTTCTTAACGAGAATCAGAAATGCGCAACTCGCAGGACACACTATCGTTGACATTCCTGCTTCTAACATGAAGAAGAAATTAACCGAGATCTTGCACGAGAACGGTTACATTTTAAAATTTAAGTTCGAAGAAGACGGACCACAGGGAACGATCAAGATTGCACTCAAGTACAATCCTGAAACAAAGGAACCTGCGATCCGCGAACTCGTTCGTATATCAAAACCGGGCTTGAGAAAGTATGCTCACGTAGGTGGCATTCCAAGAGTGAAGAACGGTTTGGGACTCGCGATCTTGTCTACATCAAGAGGAATTTTGACAGACAAGCAAGCTAAGAACTTGAAAGTAGGTGGTGAAATTATTTGCATAGTATCATAAAAAAATTGACATGTCACGCGTAGGAAAATTACCAATTACAATACCGGCAAAAATTGAAGTGAGCGTTGCAGATAATAACGTAGTCACTGTTAAAGGGCCAAAAGGAACGTTGACCGAAAAGATCGACCGCGACATCACGGTGAAAGTGGAAGACGGAAAGATCACGTTGGAAAGACCGACTGAACAAAAAAGACACAAGGCATTACACGGTTTGTACCGTGCGCTCATCCACAATATGGTGAATGGTGTAAACGAAGGCTACAAAAAACAACTCGATGTGGTTGGGGTAGGTTTTCGTGCGAGCAACCAGGGACAATTGTTAGAATTGTCGATCGGTTTCTCTCACCCGATCTATGTATTGTTGCCGAATGAGATCAAGGTGACAACGGCTACTGAAAAAGGTTCGCCGCCAAGAATCACGCTCGAAAGCAACGACAAGCAATTGATCGGACAAGTAGCAGCGAAGATCCGCAGCCTGAGAAAACCGGAGCCTTACAAGGGTAAAGGTATTAAGTATGCTGAAGAAATCTTGAGAAAGAAAGCAGGTAAATCAGCAGGTAAAAAATAATCGATCGGTGCGTTAGCATCATTAAAAAATAAAAAGATAAAATCATGGCAGTAGCTAAATTATCAAGAAGGGAAAAAATAAAATTCCGCATCCGCAGAAAAGTAAGCGGCACTGCAGAGCGCCCGAGATTGTGCATCTTCCGCAGCAACAGCGAAATCTATGCACAGCTGATCGACGATGAATCGAGCAAAACACTTGCTTCTGTTTCTTCTCTGAAATCTACAGGATCGAAAACAGAAAAAGCAAAAGCGGTAGGCGTATCGATCGCAGAAAAAGCGAAAGCAGTAAACATCTCTCAAGTGGTGTTCGACAGAAACGGATTTTTATATCACGGAAGAGTGAAAGCATTAGCAGATGCTGCAAGAGAAGGCGGATTACAATTCTAAAAATAATGTCGGACGGAAACGTCTCTCAAAAAAACAAAAAATAAAATGTCAAAAGTAAAAGAAACAAAAGTAAGAGCAGCAGCCGAACTCGAGTTGAAAGAAAAAGTAGTGGGCATCCAACGCGTAGCAAAAGTTACAAAGGGCGGGCGTACATTCAGCTTTTCAGCACTGGTAGTTGTTGGCGACGGACACGGAACAGTTGGACATGGTTTAGGAAAAGCGCGCGAGGTACAAGAGGCAATCTCTAAAGGTATCGACGATGCTAAGAAAAATCTTGTGAAGGTTCCTGTATTGAAAGGCACGATTCCTCACGACCAGTTGGCTGAGTTCGACGGAGCGAAAGTGTTGATCAAACCTGCATCTCATGGTACAGGTGTGATCGCGGGAGGCTCGATGCGTGCCGTGCTCGAAAGCGCAGGTATTCATGACGTGCTCGCGAAATCACTCGGTTCTGCAAATCCGCACAACGTAGTGAAAGCAACAGTTCGTGCATTGACATTATTAAGAGATCCGTTCCGCGTTTCTAAAGATCGTGGAATCAAATTGAATAAAGTATTTAACGGTTAATATGGCGAAGATCAGAATCACCCAGGTTAAAAGCGCGATCGACAGAAGTCATCGCCAGAAAGGAACCATCAAGGCTTTGGGCATCCAAAAGGTAAACAGAAGCGTTGAAAAAGAAGCTACACCACAAGTATTGGGCATGGTAGCGAAAGTAAAACATTTGGTAACGGTAGAAAATATTTAAGATGAACATCAGTTTAAACACTTTAAGACCTGCAAAGGGAGCGGTAAAAGGACGTAAGCGTATTGCGCGCGGACAAGGTTCCGGATCAGGTGGTACAGCCGGCAGAGGACATAAGGGAGCAAAATCCCGTTCAGGTTATAAATCCAAAAGAGGATTTGAAGGCGGACAGATGCCATTGCAACGTCGTGTGCCAAAACGCGGATTTAAAAACAACGGACGTGAAGAATTCAGAACAATTAATTTATCTGAATTGCAGGCGCTCGCTGATAAAAATAAATTGACAGAATTCAACTTCGATACTTATCGTTCATTGAAACTCATCAAGGGCGGAGATAAATTGAAAGTACTCGGAAACGGCGAATTAAAAGGCGCTCTCAAAGTTTCTGCGCACGCGTTCAGCGAAAAAGCAAAAGAAGCTATTGAAAAAAACAGCGGCGTTGCTACGGTAATTGGATAATGTGAATGGGCGCCGTTTCGGACCCTAAAAAACTATAACGAATGAAGCAATTCTTAGAAACATTAAAAAATATCTTTAGCATTGAAGACTTAAGGAAGAGAATCTTTTTAACCTTAGGTCTTATTTTCATTTACCGCATCGGTTGCTTCGTAGTATTGCCGGGTGTGGACCCTACGCGGATCTCCGCTGCAGGCGCGAAAGGCATCTTCCAGATCTTCGACTTATTCGCAGGTGGTGCTTTCACAAAATCATCGGTGTTTGCTTTAGGTATCATGCCTTACATTTCTACCTCCATCGTGATGCAGTTGTTGACGCTGGCAGTTCCTTACTTCCAGAAATTGCAGAAAGAAGGTGAAAGCGGCAGAAAGAAAATTACACAGTGGACGCGTTACGGAACTGTAGGCGTTACAGGCTTGCAAGGTTTCGCATACGTGAAATTTTTATACTCACAAGGAATCGTATCGCCAACAATTTCTCCTGTATTATTTACCATGTCGACGATGATCATCCTCATAGCAGGAACGATCTTCGTAATGTGGCTGGGTGAACAAATCCAGGAAAGAGGATTGGGAAATGGTACATCGCTCATCATCATGTCAAACATCATTTCCCGTTTGCCGGGATCATTTTGGGCGGAAGCAAAATCGCGCGCAACAACAGGTAGCGGAATTTTGATGTTGGTGCTCGAACTGACAGTATTAGCTGCGGTTGTCATCAGCACGATCATGCTGATACAAGCGATTCGCAAAGTGCCTTTGAGCTATGCAAAACAAATGTCGGGCGGCAATGCAGCGTATTCACAACGCAGAGGATTTCTTCCTTTGAAAGTGAATATCGCGGGTGTGATGCCGATCATTTTTGCGCAGGCATTTTTATTTATTCCGGGAACGATCGCGCAGTTATTTCCTGATAGCGCTGCTTCCGGATTCTTGCGAAAAATTACAGACTTCACATCGCTGCCGTATAACATCATCATGTTTTTAATGGTGGTTTTGTTTACGTATTTCTACACGGCGCTTATCATGAACCCGATGCAGATGGCAGACGATCTGAAAAGAAATAACGGTTTCATTCCGGGTGTAAAACCGGGCGCGAACACTGCAGAATATATCGACACGGTGTTGTCGAGAATTACGCTGCCGGGCTCTATTTTCTTAGGGTTCATCGCTATCATGCCTTCGTTTGCAAAGATGTTCGGCGTGAACAGCCAGTTTGCGTATTTCTTCGGAGGCACGTCGTTGTTGATCCTGGTTTCTGTGGTATTGGATACGATGCAGCAGATCAATTCACACTTGCTGAGCCGTCACTATGATGGTTTGACAAAATCAGGCGCGAAAATTCGCGGCCGTAATGTAGCAGCAGATTATTAAAAATTTCTTTGGAGATGATACATTATAAAACTCCGGAAGAAATTGAATATATACGAAAGAGTTCTTTGTTAGTCAGCCAGACGCATGCGATGCTGGTGGAATACATAAAGCCGGGCGTGAAAACGTCAAGGCTGGATGAGCTGGCCGAACAGTTCATTCGCGACAACGGCGCAGAGCCAGCATTTAAAGGCTATCGCGGCTTTCCGTATACGCTTTGTATTTCTCCCAACGAGCAGGTGGTGCATGGTTTTCCGGGCGAACGTGAAGTGAAAGAAGGAGATATTCTCTCTGTCGATTGCGGCGTTTCCAAGGACGGTTTTTTTGGCGATTCGGCGTTCACATTTCCAATCGGAGATGTTGCACCGGAAGTCAAAAAATTACTCCAGGTGACGTTCAATTCGCTCTTTCTCGGCATCGAGAAGGCAGTGGTGGGCAACCGCCTCGGCGACATCGGCTTTGCCATCCAGCATTACTGCGAAGATGAGCACGGGTTCGGCGTCGTCCGCGACCTGATCGGGCACGGCATCGGAAGAAACCTGCACGAGGAACCGGATGTTCCGAACTACGGCAAGCGCGGAAAAGGCGCGATGCTGCAGGACGGCCTGGTGATCGCCATCGAGCCCATGATCAATATGGGGACGTGGCAAGTGAAGCATTTGCCGGATAAATGGACAGTGGTTTCCAAAGATTTGAAACCATCCGCCCATTTTGAGCATACGGTGGCTGTAAAGCGACAAAAAGCTGATGTTCTTAGTGACCATAATTTAATATTCGAGGCTATAAAAAAATCGGAGTACATTAAAGATTTCAGGTAATATTTCCGATATTTGCAGTCCGAAATTTATGGGTAAAACAGATTTAATAAAGTTAGATGGTACGATCACGGAAGCGCTTTCTAACGCGATGTTTCGCGTGAAGCTCGAAAACGGCCACGAAATTTTAGCTACAATATCCGGTAAAATGCGTATGAATTACATACGAATCCTTCCGGGCGACAAAGTCGCAGTTGAAATTTCTCCGTATGATCTCTCCAGGGGAAGAATAACATTTCGATATAAATAATAAATAATAGAAGATGGAAACATCTTCATCAAATAAAAAGTCATGAAAGTTAAAGCATCTGTAAAAAAGAGAAGCGAAGACTGCATCATCGTGCGCAGAAAAGGCCGCGTGTATGTGGTGAACAAAAAGAATCCAAAATTTAAACAACGTCAAGGATAAAATATGGCAAGAGTATCAGGGATCGACCTTCCGAAAAACAAAAGAGGCTATGTAGCCTTAACCTACATTTATGGTATCGGAAGATCCACAGCAAAGTATCTTTTACAAACTGCAGGAGTAGATCCTGAGAAGAAAGTGCATGAATGGAACGACGAAGAAGCGACTGCGATTCGTAATGCCATCACTTCAGAAATAAAAGTGGAAGGACAATTGCGTTCTGAAACCCAACTCAACATCAAGCGACTGATGGACATCGGTTCTTACCGTGGTATTCGCCATCGTAAAGGATTGCCGGTTCGCGGACAAAGCACCAAGAGAAATGCACGTACGCGCAAAGGAAAGAGAAAGACAGTAGCAGGAAAGAAAAAAGTAACTAAATAATTTATTGTAACGCTTTATCAATGGCAACACAACAAACAACAGCAACAGGAAAGAAAACCACCAAGAAACGCGTGGTGAAGGTGGAAGCGGAAGGGTATGCATATATCAAGGCGACTTTCAACAACATCATCATTTCTTACACGAATAAAGGCGGACAAGTGATCTCCTGGAGCAGCGCGGGAAAATGCGGCTTCAAAGGTTCTAAGAAAAGCACGCCGTATGCAGCACAGATGGCAGCACAGGATGCAGGATCAAAAGCATATGAAGCAGGCTTGCGCCGTGTGGAAGTATTTGTAAAAGGACCGGGCGGCGGCAGAGAATCTGCTATCCGTACGATCGGCAACGCTGGTATCGAAGTAACGGTGATCCGCGATGTAACGCCGCTTCCGCACAACGGTTGTCGTCCACCAAAAAGAAGAAGAGTATAAAAATTTTGAATTTTAAATTCTGAATTTTGAATGAAGAAACTCTAGAAAATTCAACATTCAACATTCAACATTCAACATAAACAAATGGCAAGATATACAGGACCTCGTACAAAGAAAGCAAGAACATTCGGAGACTCAATCTACGGATACGATAAGGCTTTCGAAAAAAGAAAATATGCTCCGGGCCAGCATGGAAATTCACGCAAGCGTTCTTCTCAATCTGAATACGCAGTTCAGCTGAAGGAAAAACAAAAAGCGAAATATACCTACGGTGTGTTGGAGCGCCAGTTCTACAAAACATTTGAAGAAGCTGCGCGCAAGCACGGTGTAACGGGTGAAAACTTGTTGCGTTTGCTGGAGCAACGCCTCGACAATACATGCTATCGCTTAGGTTTTGCAGCGACAAGAAGTGCGGCTCGCCAATTGGTGAACCACAAACACATTACTGTTAACGGAAGAATCGTAAACATTCCTTCTTTCACTGTGAAATTGGGCGATGTAGTAGGTGTTCGTGAGAAATCAAAGAACCTCGATGTGGTGCAGGATAATGTGAAGACAGGAAGAGTAAAAAAATACGGATGGTTGGAATTCAACTCAGAAAAGCTGGAAGGCAAGTATGTGGAGATTCCAAACAGAGATCAGATCCCTGAGAATATCAAGGAACAATTGATCGTCGAGTTATATTCTAAATAATTAATTTTTGAAGAGAGGCCGGTATTCGGTACTCAGAATTCACCTTTAAAAATAAATACAAACATGGCAATTTTATCATTTCAGAAACCGGACAAGATCCTCTTACAGAAAGCAACCGACTTCGAAGGAACATTTGAATTCGCTCCGCTGGAACCTGGTTTTGGAAATACGATCGGTAACGCGCTCCGCAGAGTGTTGTTATCTTCTCTCGAAGGATACGCAATCACAGCGATCAAGATCGCGGGCGTTAACCACGAATTTTCTACTATCAAGGGCGTGATCGAAGATGTAACAGAGATCGTTCTCAACATCAAACAAGTTCGCTTAAAAAGAATTTTACAGGATGCAGATGCAGGTTTCGAAAAGATCTACATCTCTCTTAAAAATAAAGAACAGTTCACAGCAGGAGATATCGAAGCGCACACAAACGTGTTCTCGGTAACCAATCCTGATCTCGTGATCTGCAACATGGAAAAGAATGTTCACCTCGAGCTCGAAATTTCTATCGGCAAAGGCCGCGGATATGTTGCTGCAGAAGAACATTACGTAGACAGCTCTATCGTTGGTTTGATCCCGGTAGATTCTATCTATACACCGATCAAGAACGTTCGTTACAAGATCGAAAACACGCGTGTTGAACAAAGAACAGACTTCGAAAAGCTGATCATCGACGTAAAGACAGATGGAACGATCCATCCGGAAGATGCGGTGAAAGAAGCAGCGAAGATCTTGATCCAGCACTTGATGTTGGTGTCTGACGAAAACATCACATTCGATTCAGAAGAAAAAGGACAGGAGGAAGTAGTGGACGAGCACATCCTGCACATGAGAAAAATCTTGAAGACTCCTTTGGAAGATCTCGACTTGTCGGTGCGTGCTTACAATTGTTTGAAAGCAGCAAAGATCAATTCACTTTCCGAATTGGTGCAGTACGATACGAACGAATTATTAAAGTTCAGAAACTTCGGACGTAAATCCTTAGTGGAAATCGAAGAGCTCATCATCGAAAAAGGAATGCACTTCGGAATGGATCTTTCTAAATACAAATTAGACGACTAATAGTTAGTAAGCAGTAGAAAAGTAAGCAGTAGGCAGTACTGCATACTGCCTACCCAAATACTGACTACTAAAAATAATAAGATGAGACACGGAAATAAAATAAATCACTTAAGCAGAACATACGGACACCGTTCCGCATTGCTGAAGAATTTAGCCGCTGCGTTATTCACGCACAAGCGCATCGAAACGACGATTGCAAAGGCAAAGGAACTGAGAAAATATGTAGAGCCTTTGATCACAAAAGCGAAAACCAATTCGACGCACTCGCGCCGGACTGCGTTCAGCTACTTGCAAGACAAAACTGCTACACAGGAACTGTTTGATGTGATCGCACCAAAAGTAGGAGAACGTCCGGGTGGTTATTTGCGCATCGTGCGCCTCGGCACTCGCACAGGGGATGCTACGGAAATGGCGCTCATCGAGTTGGTGGACTTCAACGAAACTTACCAGCCGAAGAAAGCGAAATCTGCTGAACCTAAGAAGAAGACACGTCGTGCGGGAAGCGGTAAGAAGAAGGCAGAAGATGCTGCTGTTGTGACGGAAACAAATGCGGAAGATACTAAAGTGGAAGAAGCCCCGGCAGAAGAAACTCAAAACGAAACAGCCGCGGAAGAATAAAAAATGATTTTTCCAAACAATACAAAAAGGATAGCGTTAAATAGCTATCCTTTTTTATTTCAGGGAGGGACAAGAAGCAGAAGGCAAGCGCACCGGATAAGTCAGATTATCCGTGTTATAAATATGCAGCAAGCGATTTTTGCGTTTCGAAAAGAGATAATAATTAGCAGGAAGATGAGAGGTATATTTTGCCTGGAAGGTTTTTGGTACGGCGATCACCGCGATCCCACTTCCGTGCTGCCTATTTTGGAATTGATCAGCCGTTGTTATAAGATGCCTTACCTGCATCATCGCTGCGCGACCAAGGAAGAGGTGCTGTATGCGCTGAAGCGATGGAAGACAAAATCATTCAACTCTAAATATCCCATTCTTTATTTGGCATTTCACGGCCAGGAATACGAGATCAAGGTAGGCGATTATCATTTTACTTTGGATGAGATCGCCGATGTGCTCGAAGATAAATGCGAAGGCGTGATCATTCACTTCGGAAGCTGCCTGACGCTGAACGTGAACAAACGCAAACTTCAGAGATTTATGGAAAAGACAAAAGCGCTTTGCATTATGGGCTACAAGCAGGAAGTGGATTTTATTGAATCGACGTCGCTCGATCTCCTGATGTTTCACAATATTATTACGGGCGGACAATTGCTCAACCGGCTCGGCGCGACCAAGATCGCAAAGGAGATGCAGCTGAGCAGCGGACGGCAAATGCGAAAGCTGAAATTCAGAATGGAGATCAACGAGCGCACGAAGTTTTCGAGAAGCAAGATGAAGGGGTAATAGTGATAAGTAGTAAGTGATTAACCTGAATGTTGAAGGATTAGTTAGGAATGTTGAAGAATTGAATGTTGAATATTTTTGAAGAATGACGATCTGTTTATATTTTCATTTCCTGATAACGTATAACCTATAACTTATAACGATTACTATGTCAACTCCAGCAATACTTTTACTTGAAGACGGAACTACTTATGAAGGCATTGCCTGCGGAAAGATCGGAACAGCCACCGGCGAGATCTGCTTCAATACTTCGATGACGGGTTATCAGGAATTATTTACGGATCCGAGTTATTCGGGACAGTTGCTCGTAACGACGAACGTGCACGTTGGAAATTATGGTATCAAGGAATCGGAAGAAGAATCCAATCAGATCCGGATCGCGGGATTGATTTGCCGCGAGTACACGAACAGTTATTCGCGCAAGAAAGCAGATGAGCCGATCGAAGATTATTTCATTCAAAATAATTTAGTGGGAATTACAGGGGTCGACACGCGCGCCGTGGTGCGCCACGTGCGCGAAAAAGGCGCGATGAATGCAATTGTCTCTTCTGAAAATACAGATGTAGAATTTCTGAAAAAAGAATTGGCGAAAGTGCCGAGCATGGAAGGCCTCGAGTTATCGTCGCAGATAACAACGAAAGAAAGCTACACACTTGGCGATGAAAATTCAAAATATAAAATCGCCGTGCTCGATCTCGGTGTGAAGAAAAACATTCTGCGCAACTTTTTAGACAGAGATTGCTACGTGAAAGTGTTTCCTGCAAAGACATCGTTTGCGGAAATGAAAAACTTTCAGCCCGACGGATATTTTATTTCTAACGGACCCGGCGATCCCGGCGTGATGGATTATGCGGTGAATACGGTGAAAGAAATTCTGAATGAAGATAAACCATTGTTTGGAATTTGCCTCGGTAATCAATTACTCGCGCGCGCGGTGGATATTCCGACTTACAAATTACATCACGGCCATCGCGGAGGAAATCATCCGGTAAAAAATTTAAAAACGGGAAAGTGTGAAGTGACGACACAGAACCACGGCTTTTCTGTCGACATGGAAAAATTAAAAGCATCTCCGAAAGCAAAACTCACACATATCAATTTAAATGACGATACGGTGGAAGGCCTCGAAATAGTAGGAAAGAAAGCCTTTTCCGTGCAATACCATCCCGAAGCAGCGCCCGGCCCGCACGACTCGCATTACCTGTTCGATCAGTTTATGGGGATGATTAAAGAATAAGAATTAATTTCACTTTCACTCTTCACTTTGACTATCGAAGCAACGTTACATTCCCTTTCAGAAAAAGCGTTTCGCCGTTGACACACATACCTTCAAAATAATAACCGTATGCATCCTGCACCGCAGGCTCTCCGTGATAAATTCCATCCCATCCTTTTGAGAGATCATTTGTTTCAAAAACTTTATTTCCCCACCGGTCATACACTCTTAATAATCCTGATTGTAAAACAGAAGATCGAACTTTAAAGATATCGTTCACGCCGTCGTTATTCGGTGTAAAGGAATTTGGAATGAAAACGTCGCTTGCAGAACACGTGTGATAAATATCTATGAACACAGAATCGCTGTTTACACAGCCATGATAAGCTTGTGCACCTATCGCCTGCACATATATCCAGGACGGATTGTTGATGTTTGCAATAGGATTGTAAATGCTGTCATTGTTCAGCGTGGCTGTGCTTGTCCAGTTAAAAGTTACGGGGACATTGGAAGATGCTAGCAGTTGAACAGTGTCGCCCGGTGGAACGATATTTCGCGATGCACTTACCTGCAATGAAATTTGCTGTTCTATATTCAGATGTAAAATGATAATACTATCGCATGAATTCGCAGCAACAAGTGTATCGCTATAATTTCCCGGAATGTTATAAATATGATTTCCAATCTGGAAATTTCTACCGACGCAGATGGTTGTGTCAATCGTTATAAGAGAAATCGGAAGCACCGACAAATTCAATGTGTAAATCGTATCGCAACCGGGAGAAGGAATTGTATCGAAGTATGTTCCCGGTTGAGTATATACATGTGTGCCTTGTAAAACTTGTTGTCCGGCGCAAATAACTCTGGATAAAACAATACCGCTGTTGCTGGTAAGATGATAGGTAGTCATTAAAGTATCTTTGCAATTGTTGATGTTGGTATAACGCGTTACGTTATACGCGCCTGTATCTGCAGAGGTAACACCTTGAATAATTAAAGTATCTCCGATATAAATACTTCCATCCGGCTTTGTCCATTGATAAATAAAGAAGGGTGATGATGGATAAAATAATTTTACAGATCCGCCTAAGCAAGAAGAACCAAGTTTTGTTATCGGAGGAAAGATCAATGTATCGACACCGAAGTTGAGAATATTGGAATTTCCGCAAGCATCAATAATGCGCGAAACATAATCGCCCGGTGGAATAAAATTGAATACATTGGAAGACTGAACAGAATAAGTTCGCGGCCCTGAAATTACTTCATATTGATAAGGCGGAATTCCTTTCGTGCTATCCGGATGTAATTCTGCATAACGGTTGCCGTTGCAATAGATAATTGAGTAACTGGATACAGAAGGCCTTTCGTAAGATGGTATCTGGACGCTGTCGTTGATAATCCAGCAATCGTCAATATTATTATCGATAGGAGAAGCAGCATATCCGAAATCATAATTGATGCGGATAGTATATTTCCCCGAGTCAACAGACGTAAGCGAATCCAGAAATATCGGAAGATTATTTCCCGCATGATATCTTAAAAAATGATCTTTATTATAGATCCAGATTTCAGAACGTGTCATATTCCGGGAATTCATACCAAAACGTAAAACGTTTTGTCCAAGGCAGCCCTTCTTGAATGAAAAAGTGTGATTAAGCAGTGTAAGCTCATTCGGAAAAACAGTAAAACTTCCATTTAGAATATGTCCACATGAATCCGTAATTCTGTAGGAATACGTTCCCATGGGCAAATTTTTGATAAGAACGGAACGATATAGAACTATATAAGTATTGCCTGTTAAAACTATACCGTTCTGAAAATGTGTAAATGCTTTTGGATATACAATCGAATCGAAATATGCATATTTAGATTTTGTGCTTCGTAAAAAAGAGGGACCACTCAAAATTTCGAGTTTTAATCCGGGGCCAAAACCAAACATTCTGATTTCTTTCCCAGCAGTGGAGTCGATACAGCCTGGATAGGTGATATAGTTTACATAAACCTGTCCCGGGACCGGCCATATCGTATCGAAAGCATACACTTGTCCGCACCCGTCTTTTATGGTAATCAGGTAATTTCTCCCGGCAACTTTAGGTGTAATATTTATTAAGCCACTATAAATCGTGTCAGACTGTACTATCTTATTCGAATCAACATCCAGCATAGTAAAGCTTAAAGGATATTTTACTGTTTGATACGTATAATTATTTGGGGGATATACATTGTGATAGAGGTCAAGAATAGCACCGAGATTCCCCGTGCAGGAAGCTGTGTCCAGATACCATAAATAAACTGTAAAAATATAAGCGGGTGTATGAATTACCGGAGAACTCATGTGGAAGTTGCAGGTGTCTTCGAGGAGAAATGTGAATATATTGCCGTACGTAAAATTAGCAATGGAGTCCTTGATCTGGAAAGTATTCACTCCATAAACGGGATAATTCGTGTACCAAAGAATCGGTCTTACATAATGAACAACAGAAGTGTGATTATAATACACGGTGAGTTTTAACGGATGATTGTAACTGCTTTTATTGCTGTTAAAGTAGAATGTTATCCTTGTTGAATCACAACCGATCTTAGCAGAAGTCATATTCATGCTTTGCATTAGGCGGAAAACCGTGTCATCATTGGTGATGTATATGGTACGCGTTACAAAATTCTGACAGGAATCATACATACGCAAGGTGTATTGCGCCGTACTGAGATTATTGAAAGTATCGGTAGCTTGTGCAGTAACAGCGCCTGTATTTATATTCGTCAATACCCAGGAATAAGGTTTGCGTCCCATGGCATCGTTTGGATGCCCAATGATCTGTCCGTCGCTACCGTTGGGACAAGTTGGATTTTTTGTAGTAGGAGAAAAATCAGGCACTACATAATTCGAACCTTTTACAATCACATTGCGCGTTGCTGTTATTCCTGAAACATCGGTTACTGTTATCTCATATGTTCCCGGAAACAATCCTACAAAAATCGAATCACTTTGATAAGGTCTTAACTCCGGTCCGGCCGTAATGGAATATAACATGGGCGGTTTATCGGTCGTCGCAAAAACAGTAATCGTTCCACTGTTCGGGCAACGGCTTACCGTGGTGTGAACGGAATCAATCCGCACGGTGGCAAAACATTCACTGAAATTATAGAAACAGATGCATAGGAGCAGGACAGGAAGATAGCGGCGAATCATAAACAGTTATGTTTTTACACATAGATAAAAATCAATTAAGCTCTGCTATTTAGTTCACCGGTATAAAACAGCAGCCTGCAGGCGTACTGTATCCTTTGGTAAGGTAATAATTTTTTCTATATAAAAACCACTATCAAACTTTTCCGGATCGTTTTTGTTCTTCCCGCAGGCATTTCATTTTATATATTTATGCAACCGATCAAAATGAAAAAGCACTGCTGTCTTTTATTTTTATTATTTTTTGTGTTGGATGTCTGTGCGCAAAATCACTACTGGTCGCAGCAATACGGAGCGGAAAACACCATGCTCGGAGGAGCAGTAGTGGCAGGCGTAGAAGATAACAGTGCCATGTTTTATAATCCCGGAAGGTTAGGTTTTATTGAAGCGCCGAAATTCAGCGTGAGCGCGAATGCATACGGGATCGATCTCGTCAATCTCAAAAATGCAGCAGGCACAAAATTGGATCTTCGTTCCGCGAAACTTATGCTCTATCCGCAAATTGCTTCCGGCTCCATTAATATTCGCCGCAATCCTAAATTCAAAATGGTCTACGGATCGCTGGTTCGATACCGCACCGCCTTGCATTACGAACAAAGCGCCGCGTTCAATTACGACGTGTATCCCAACTTGCCCGGCGATGAATTTTATAATGCTTCCGTTGAATACGATTATAACGGCATCACCAACTGGTTCGGCGCGGCATTCGGTTATAAGATCAATGATCATTGGGCAGTGGGCTATTCGCAATTCTTTTCTTACAGCAATTTGCAGTATCATCAGAATTACAATATTACCAGCGACAACAAAATCGGCAGCACGTATTTTGTTTCGTCGAATCACAACAACATCAACTTTACGATCAATAATGTGAATGCGATCGAAAAGCTCGGTATCGCCTATGAAACAAAATCTTCTAAAAAACAAGATTTGATTTTTCGCCTTGGGCTTACAGGAACAATGCCGTCCCTGCGAATTTTCAATTTGAGTAAAGTTTCCCAATCACTCGAGCTCAATAATATTGTCGACCAAAACATTTCTGTCACCGACTCCTTTACTCCGGCTGCGTATGTTTTGTATAATTCCAACAAGAGGATCAAAAGTAATTTTAAAGAAGCGGGATCAATTGCATTGGGATTTGAAGTGGAAAATAAACACATCCGTTTTTGTGCGAGCGTGGAATATTTTGTCGGCGTGAAGGATTACAATATGATCAAGGATAATTCATTGACGGAAGAAAGGCCCGTGCAAAATAATAAGCCGACTTACATCAGCGATTTTATGACGATCAAGCAGTCCAACCAGCCGATCGTAAACGGTGCGATCGGGTTTGAATATAAATTCAAAACGAAAGTAAAAGCGGTAGATAAAGAACGAACGTGGAGCCTTTTGTTGGGTATACGTACCGACTTTAATAATCACGACCAGGTATATCGGTTACAAAAGTTACAGCCCGGAAAAGAAGCTGCATTCAACCCGGATAACTGGAAATACATTCATTATTCTTTAGGAGTGAGTGTAGATCGTAAAACGGATAAATTCAGCTTCGGGATCGATTATGGAAAAGGCCTTACGCGCAAAACACAACAGGCGATCAATATTACGGAGCCATCCGCTGCCAATTATTTATTAGGAGAAAAACAGAATTCGGTCGTACCGCAAATCAATTCGATCAATTTTGTGATGGGATATAACTATCACTTTAATAAAACTTCGAGATTGATCAATATGAAACCTCTTTAGGCGTGAAGAGTGAAGAGTGCATCCCACTTTCACTTTTCACTAAACAGTTGCAATTACGTCCTGCTTCTTTTTCTTTTGTATTTCCATCAGTTCTTTTAGCAGTCCGCGCGCGATCAATAATTTCATGATCTCGTTGGTGCCTGCGTAAATGCGCGCCACGCGGCAATCTGCATATGCGCGCGCGATATAATATTCCCACATGTAGCCGTAACCGCCGTGAAACTGCACGCATTCGTCGACGATCGTTTGATGCAAATCAGTGCACGAATATTTTGCCATCGATGCAGTCTCTGCAGTGAGCTCGCCCTTTACAAATAATTCCACGCAACGATCACAGAAAGTTTGATGCATTTGTAATTGCGTCGCGAGCTCTGCGAATTTGAATTGTGTATTTTGAAACGCCGCGATCGGTTGTTTGAATGCGGTTCTTTCTAAAGTATATTGAATCGTGTGCTCGAGTGCGCCTTCCGCTCCGCCGATCGCCATCAATGCAACAGACAATCTTTCTCTTCCCAATTTCTGCATCATATAGATAAATCCTTTGCCGACTTCTCCTAACAAACCATCTTTCGGAATTTCTACATTGTCGAAAAACAATTCGCACGTGTCCTGCGCTTTCATGCCCACTTTCTTAAACGGTTTTCCTTTTGAAAAACCCGGACGATTCGCTTCCACTAAAAATAAACTGATGCCATTGTCTTTTTCATTGATGATCGTGCGCGCAGCAATGATCGCGAGGTCGCTCATGTAGCCGTTGGTGATAAATGTTTTTTGTCCGTTCAGCACATAGTGATCGCCCATATCCACCGCAGTCGTTTTGATTGCCTGCAGATCACTGCCGCAGCTTGGCTCCGTCATTCCTATAGAAGTAATGATCTCTCCCGTGCACATTTTCGGTAGCCACTTTTTCTTTTGCTCTTCAGTGCCGTAATCAATAATATAAGGAGCGACAATATCGGAGTGAAGAAAAAATCCGGGACCGGTAAATCCGTATTTTGGGATTTCTTCTGTGATCAATGCATTGAAAGAAAAATCGAGTCCGGCACCGCCGTATTCTTCCGCAACATCGAGGCAAAGCAAGCCTGTCTCGCCCGCTTTCTGCCATACTTCGCGGCTCACCATGCCGTCCTCTTCCCATTGCGCGTGATAGGGCGCAATCTCTTTCTCAATGAACTGCTGCGTCGTTTTCAGCAACATTTCATGCTCTTCCGTCTGGTAGATACTTCTCTTTAATTTGATGTTCGAAAACATAGATCTTGTTTGTTCAAAAATACGGAGAAATACAAGAAATCGGAATCAATTCAAAATTCATAATTCAAAATTCATAATTTTACTACATGGAAACCAAGCAACGTTTTTCCGACCGCGTAGAAAATTATATCAAGTATCGACCCGGCTATCCCGATGATGTGATACCAATGCTTCAATTAGAGATTGGGTTGATGGATTCGGATATCGTGGCCGATATTGGCAGCGGCACGGGCATCTCTGCGAAATTGTTTTTAGAACATGGAAATAAGGTGTACGGAGTAGAACCGAACGAACCGATGCGCAAGGCCGCCGAAGGATTGCTCAGCGAATACGAAAATTTTATCAGCGTTCACGGGAGTTCGGAAGAAACAAATCTCGAAGATCATTCCATCGATGTGATCGTTTGCGCCCAGGCATTTCATTGGTTCGATCGTGAGAAAACCAAAAAAGAATTTACGCATATTGCTAATAAAGGCGCGCATCTCGTTTTATTATTTAATGATAGAAAAGAATCAGAACCGTTTCAACAGGATTATCAAAAGCTGATCGAGCAATATTCAATCGATTATAATGAAGTATCACATCGGAATATTTCCGAAGAGATCATCGCCGATTTTTATGCGCCGCATAAATTCAAGAAATTCATTTTCCATTACGAGCAGCATTTCGATTTGGAAGGATTGACCGGCCGGGTTTTGTCGTCGTCCTATATGCCAAATGAAGATCATCCCAATTTCACATCGTTAAAAAATGCTATAAGTGTGCTCTTCAATTCCCACAAACAAAACGAAATGGTTACTTTTGCCTACGAAACAAGATTATTCGTTGGAAGTATTTAGTATTTAAGTAGGCAGTAGGCAGTACTGCATACTGCCTACTTAAATACTGCCTACTCACTAAAAAATCAAAAAATGAGTTACATTCTTTCCGTTCATGCGCGACAAATTCTCGACTCGCGCGGCAATCCGACTGTTGAGGCAGACGTAATTACTGAAGACGGCATCATCGGCCGCGCGGCCGTTCCGTCCGGAGCATCGACGGGCTCGCATGAAGCAGTGGAATTGCGCGACGGCGGAAAAACATACATGGGCAAGGGCGTTTTGAAGGCAGTGGAAAATGTAAATACATTGATTGCAGAAGCGCTGGTAGGAGAGAGTGTGTTGCATCAAAGAGATATCGATTCTATTTTATTGGAACTCGATGGAACAGAAAATAAAAAGAAACTTGGAGCGAATGCGATCCTCGCCGTGTCGTTAGCCGCAGCAAAAGCAGGCGCTCAGGCTGCCGGACTTCCTTTATATAGATATGTGGGCGGAACAAATGCGCGTACGTTGCCGATTCCGTTGATGAATATTTTGAACGGCGGCGCACATGCAGATAACAAGATCGATTTCCAGGAATTTATGGTGGTGCCTGTTGGCGCAGACACTTTCTCCGATGGCTTGCGCATGGGTGTTGAAATTTTTCACAACCTGAAAAAAGTGCTGAAGGCGAAAGGATATTCAACAAACGTAGGCGATGAAGGCGGATTTGCGCCGGAAATAAAATCGAATGAAGAAGCGATCGAAACAGTATTGAAAGCGATTGAAAGCGCGGGCTACAAACCGGGCGACCAAGTGAAGATTGCAATGGATGCAGCGGCCTCTGAGTTCTACGATGCGAAAAAGAAAAAATACATCTTCAAAAAATCCGATAATAAAATTTTGTCTTCGGAAGAGATGGCAGAATATTGGGCGAAGTGGGTGAAAAAATATCCGATCGTTTCGATTGAAGACGGATTAGCGGAAGACGATTGGAAAGGATGGAAATTACTCACCGATAAACTCGGCAGCAAATGCCAGTTGGTGGGCGATGATTTATTTGTGACGAATGTAAAGCGGTTGAAAGAAGGAATCGATAACGGCATTGCAAATTCTATTCTCGTAAAAGTAAACCAGATCGGAAGCTTAACGGAAACAATTGAAGCAGTCGATCTCGCACATCGCAATAGCTATACGAGTGTGATGAGCCACAGAAGTGGCGAAACCGAAGACAGCACGATCGCAGATTTAGCGGTGGCGTTGAACTGCGGACAAATAAAAACGGGCTCTGCCAGCCGCAGCGACCGCATGGCGAAATACAATCAATTGCTTCGCATCGAAGAAGAATTAGGGAGCGAAGCATACTATCCGGGTAAGAATTTCAGATTTTATTAATACATTTAGTATTAATAAAAGTTGATACCATGCGCTTTTTGATATTGTCGGTTTTCCTGCTTGTGGGAAGTTTTCATTTTACATTTGCAGGTGATTATGTAAGGCAGATACAAAAGCTGCAGGACAAAAAACTGCCGTACAAGCAGCGGGAAATCGAGAAAGAAAAAATCATTGACCAGGCACTAAAGAAAAAAGTGAAAGACGACGGTTTGTATTACTATGCATCCACTGTTTATTCCTATCATGACAAATACGAACAGGCACTTTCCTGTATCAATCAAGCCATCGCATTAAACCCATATACCTTTGCATACTATATGCAGCGCGCTTCGGTATTTATTGATTTGAAAAGATATGAAGATGCCATGACAGACATCAATACGATGTTTAAAATGGATCCGAATATTCCGGAGCCATACGTAGAAAAGGGAGATTATTATTTTTATCGCGATAGCTTTTCCTCAGCGTTACAATGGTATGCCAAAGCAATTAATGTTTTTGAATCGAATCATGCTAATTCCGGGTGGATCAGTTATTGTTATGGTCAGTACGGCCGATTGAATATTGCGTTGGGCAGGGCGGACAGTGCAGTTTCTGATTTTACCAAGCTGCTGGCGCGCTTTTCTAATCCCATCAGGCCTCAAATTTTTATGAGTCGAGCCATGGCCTTCGACAAAAAAGGTGATCTGATCGGCAAGGCAAGAGACCTCGATTCTGCATTCGCATTAAAACCCGATTCCGTTTATCTTCCTTATTTATATGCATTGAAAGGTGATACCGAAAAAGTCAATACGCTTATCGATATAGCTTCCAAAACACAGAAGATGTATCCGTATGACCTGGCGCGTTGTTATTCGGAATTAGGCGAAACACAAAAGGCGGTCGACAATCTTGAGAAATTTATACAGAAAGATTATTATGGTTTGGGCTGGATACAAATAGATTATTCTTTTCATAAGATCAATCAAACACCGGAATTTGCCGCACTGATCGAGAAGTACCGCAAAAAGGAATAACCAATCCACACATGTGCCAAACAATTTTTAGCGACTAATTTTTTACAGCGTACTTTTACTTACAACTTATTACTTACGACTTACGACTAAAAAGATGCCTGTCATCGATCCAAATCTCAAAGAAAAAATTCCTGCGCCGCTTCGCAATAAATTTATATTGCTCTTTCTCGGCTACTTCATCTATCTTTTATTTTTCGATCAAAATACATTGATCTCTCAAGTTAAACTCGCGTTGCAATTGCATGAGCTGAATAAAGAGGAGGTGTATTACACCAAAGAAATCGACAAAGTAAACAAGCAGCAAAAAGAATTATTTTCCGGCGTCGATCAAATGGAAAAGTACGCGCGCGAAAACTACTGGATGAAACGCGACAGCGAAGATCTCTACATCTTTGTGGAGGAAGAGAAATAATTTGAAAATAATTTGATTTGAAAATTTGAAGATGATGCAATTTTCAAATCTTCAAATCAAATTATTTCTACTCTTTCGTAAAATACAAGAACCAATAAGGTCGTTGACTTGTATCTGCAATCACCGAGAAATTCATAGTTGTCAGCGTAACAAACTTACTAACGGTAGTCGTTCCTAAAGACGGAATATTGGTTGTGATATACGTATCCGTCGGATCGATTGTCCACGTTAAGTCGGCAGTTCCGTTGTGCGTATCGTCTGCATTATAATACGAGACATTTCCGGTGCCGTTGTCATTTAAATGGAAATGCATGATCACATTCGTTGAGTCGGCATAATGCAACTCAGTGTATTGCGGCTGACCGTCTCCGTTCGTGTCGAATCCGGATTGCAATAATTTCCAGTTGTTGCCGGTGAGCTTCTGTGAGGCGGTAGTGTTTACAAAATCACTAGGTTCGGCTTTTTTGCAGGAATTAGCAAGGAGCGCGAGCGCCATTAGGGGAACAAGAATTTTCATAGCGTAATTTTTATTAATTAAAATTAACGCCGATGCAAAGTGATGCCGTTATATAATCTCCATCAAACTTTGTAAACATCCCATATTCTTCTTAATTTTAAAGAGCTATTTTCTTATCCATGCTCAATCTTATTACACTTTCCATTCCGGCATTTTTTATTTTAATGGGTGTCGAATTATTCGTCAATAAATTAAAGAAGACAAATTATTATCGTCTCAATGATTCATTGGCGAATCTCAACACGGGTATTATGTCGCAGGTAGTGGGCTTGTTCACGAAGTTTGCAACAGTTGGCGTATACATCTGGATCTACAACAATCATCGCCTCGTTCACGATATCCCAAATAAATGGTATACGTGGGCGTTGCTCTTTATCGGCGTCGATTTTTTTTATTACTGGTTTCAC
>JADMIO010806504.1_pt1 | contig 38713 bp, 34 predicted proteins | sample 8958161 | NCBI WGS metagenome assembly JADMIO01 (sample SAMN16585339, study PRJNA669376) | soil metagenome | isolation source: Crop rotation soil | place: USA: Cullars Rotation, Alabama | collected 2011 | reverse complement strand
CGACAACTTGTCCACGTGGAATTCTAAGCTTAGGATCCCAATGTGCTGGAAAGGCCAGCAAATAACGCCGCACGCCCTGCGGAGTCTTCGCTGCTTGCCGGAAGTGTTCTTCCCATTCAGCGCGCCGAGGAGCTCTTGGCCACGCTGCCTGGAGTGATTTCGGCGCGGATCGTCGCCGCGCACAATGGAGCGGTGGACGAGATTCATCTGTTGACGACGACCGAGTTTGCGCCGAAGCAGACGGTTCGCAACGTCGAGAGTGCGCTGATGGCGCACCTCGGCATGCGTGTGAGTCATAAGAAGATTTCAGTGGCGCAGTCGGATGAGGCGTTGAGGCCGCCGAAGGCGACGCCGCAGCAGCCGATGCATCTTCCTCCTGCCGCGCCGTCGCTTCATGCCGTGCATGCTACGCCCACGCATTCGACGCCGGTTGTCCCCATTTCGCCGGCCGTAGCCGCAGCGATGCCAACAGATCGAATCACGCCGATTGGGCTGCCGTCGCAGCGTCGTCGGATCTATTTCGAGGATGTCGAGGTTCGCCGTTCCCGTTTGAAGGGCATTGCGTGCCGGGTGACGCTGCGGAAGGGTGAGGAGACGTTTGTTGGCGAGGCGGAGGGGATGGAGCATGAGCGTGCGCGGATCGAGCTGGCGGCGCGGGCGGCGATTGCGGCGATGCGGGCGGCGGAGGTTGGGGAGCGGCAGTTGGCGTTCGAGGGGTGCCGGGTGATCGATGCGTTCGATCGTCAGTTCGTTTTCGTGGGGATCACGACGCGGTTGGGTCGTGAGAGTACGCTCACGACGGGGAGTGCAGAGGTTCGGGAGAGTCCGGAGACGGCGGGGGTGTTGGCGGTGTTGGACGCGACGAATCGGTGGTTGGATCGGTAGCGATTGGCCGGACGGGCGTGCGGAGTTTTTTCCCGACGCAGATCGCAACGAAGTAATGCAAAGTGAAGGAGTTGCGTGAAGGCGGCGGGCATGGGGGACGATATTTTGGGGCGGGCAGGACCAGGTGTTTCTGCGTCGGTGTTGGTTCTGAAATGCTCTTGATGGTTTTTGAATTCTAGATCGTTGGTTGGGCTTGCCGGCGCGATGCGGTGTTGGCGGGCAGAATGGGGCGGGCGCGATGTGCGGGCCTGCGGGACATTCTAAATCTCTCATTATACGACTTAAAAAAAACGACCCCCTCCCTCGCTGAAGCGAAGTTGAGCGGAGGACATCCTGTCGGTAGTTGAGCGGAGCTCACTTTTGGATTAGCACGGGCGTAAGCCTCGTGACTGTAGGACCAAGGGGGGTGACGCAAAATGGATATTCTTCTCGCAATTCTGAGTGGGATTATCATCTGGAACTAGCGAGGGTTTGGGGGTCAGTCTTTCTATGCGAGCAGCCGTCAAGATTTACGTCGCACTCGTGTGTCTGACCGCCATAGCGCTCAGCGTCCAGCTGGGCTATGCGGCACCACACACGTCTCAGCAGATGCTGCAGGATGCATTTGTGCTGGGCGGTCTCGCGGCGACTGCGGAGTTGCTCGCGTATCTGTTGCCACGTGCCGCCTTGGGGTCTATCGGCTATATCCCGTACTTTGCCGCGGCGATTATCATGCCCGCGTGGCCAAGCGTTGCGGCCGCCGTCGCTGTCCGCGCCGCAGTTGAGCTGTGGCAGCGTCGCGCTTTCATGAAGTCTGTGTTGAACGTGTCGGCCTATGCGATCATGGAGGTCATGGTAGTAAGGACCTACCTGGTTCTTGGCGGTCAGCCGCTGGGTTCCATCGACAATTTGCAAAACCTGTTGCATGTCACGCGAGCGGCGGCGGCACCAGCATTGATCGCTTTCTTGCCGGGCTTTATAGCGTGCAATTTGATCGTGACTCAGGCCATAGCCCTCAGCACGAATCGGCCGCTCGTGGAGATTCTCAAAGGGAATCACAATCACAGCAATGCTGGACTAGACTTTCTGTCCGCGCCGTTGATTTTTGTATTCGCTTGGGTGTTCGCAGCTTTTGGCGTTGTAGCTGCGGCAACGCTTTGGGTCCCGATTCTCGGCCTGCGGCAATTTCACCGAACGAACCTGGAACTGGAGCAGACGAACGAGGAATTGCTCGAACTGATGGTCAAGTCCATCGAAGCCCGCGATCCTTATACATCGGGCCATTCCCGCCGCGTTCGGCAGTTCTCAATGACCATTGCCCGTGCAATTGGGCTTTCGGAAAGCAAGATCGAGGAGGTTGGCCGGGCCGCTCTTCTTCACGATGTTGGTAAGATTTACGAAAAGTACGCAGCAGTGATTTCGAAACAAGATAAGCTTACTCCCGAGGAGTGGTCGCTCATTCAAGACCATCCTGGCGATGGTGCCAATTTGGTCGCGACAATGACGCGTCTTCGCGACTTAGTACCAGCGGTGCGTCATCACCACGAAAACTGGGACGGGACTGGCTATCCCGATCGAATTGCCGGCGAAGCTATCCCACTTGGTGCTCGAATTATCCGTTTTGCCGATACGATCGACGCGATGACCACGCTTCGCCCATACCGCCGTCCGCTGAGTGAGGCTCAAGTGCGGGCGGAGGTTATTCGTTGCCGTGGAACGCAGTTCGATCCGCAGATTGCCGACCGCTTGCTCGCCAGCCCGCTCTGGCACACGTTGTTTGCCCCCGAGAGCAACGCGACCGCTATAGGCGCGCCGCTATCAGTCGTCGCCTCCATTACAGGCCGCGATAGCGGCGCTGCAGCCCCCAAAAAGCTTCTGCGCCGGGCGTAAAACCGCCTTCTTGTTCGGCTGCAGTTGGAACCTTGCCGCCGCTTCGGCGCCGCCACCGTTCTGCGATTTCGGGCGCTAACTCGCTGGGGTGCTTGTAGCCCGCCCGCGCGGCCACTGAGTTCGCTGGGTTCGCTAAGGCCTCATTTTCTGAGCCTTGAATCAGGCTGGCTTTACATGGCCGACGCAACGCGTGAATGACGCGCGCGTGACGGTGTGGCCTGAGTTTGCATCCGGGGCGATTGCGAGGGGCGAATTGACGAGCTTCTCCGTTTGCGCTCATCTGTATCAGTTGGAAAGCCGGAAGAGCAACCGTTATCGAATCCAACTCATGACTGCACTGGCGCATCATCTCGTCATTCTCGCTTGTCATCAAGTCCGAACGATACGCTCCCGAATCGACCGAGGCCACGGGCTCAACTTGACGCGAGTAGGCAGTCCGCATTCGGCATCCAATAACCAATGAGCGGCAGTCGTCCGAAGTTAATCGTGACGACCCTCGGAGGATCGCTGTTGACGACATCGCATATGTCGTTGACGCCGACATCCGTTCGGAAGTTCGCTCTATTGCTGTACCTCGCCGCGCAGCCGGACCGGCGACTTTCCCGGGCTGGCTTGCAGGAGCTCGTCTTCGCGGACGGAAAGGCCGCAAACGGTCGCCACTCATTGCGCGAGTTGTTGTATCAACTTCGCCGAGCCGGCTTGGTATTCAAGGCAGACGCAGATGCGGTCGAACTGTCGAGCGAATCAGTCTCACGGGACTATGTTGAATTCATTCAGGCCGGTCGCCTAACCCCCGAGCAAGTTGCAGCGGCGGAAAACGGATTCCTGCCCGGATACGCACCGGTCCTCTCGGAGAGCTTTACAGAGTGGTTGGATGGCTTTCGAGCACGCACGATCTCGGAATTGGTCCGCGTGATTCTTCGCGAGGTGCAACGCGCGCTCGCCGCCAACAGCTGGGTGGCCACGGAGCGCGCAGCGCGCGCTTGCCTTGCGCTGGACCCACTAAACGAAGAAGCCACACTGAGCCTCGCAGAGGCGGTGGCGCGTTCGGGCTCGAAAGCCAAAGCGGTTGCCATGCTCAATACGTTCATAAACGACGTCGGCGCGTCGTCGACGAACTTGACTCTACCTGCAACTCTACTTCGAAGACGAATAGACGAAGGGGTCTCCGATCGCGTGGGGAAGGGCGAGCCACCATTTGTGGGCCGCGAAGCGGAAATGCACGCATTAATGGAGAATTTTCTTCCCACGCTAAACGGCGCACCTCGCTATGTGATCATTGGCGGCGAACCCGGAATCGGAAAGACGCGGCTGGCCGCAGAGTTTAGAACGTCGGCTCAGCTTCGAGGTGCGAACGTTCTTAGAATGGTCGCGCAGTCAAACGACACCAGTCGACCGCTTGCTACGTTCGTCGATCTCGTCCCAATGTTGATGCAGTTGCCTGGTGCGCTTGGATGTTCACCGGCGACAATGGAGTCGCTGCGCCGGCTGACGACGCATGACGCGGACTTCACTCTGCCGATCCCCAGTTCTCCACAAATGGAGGCGCTGGAGTTTGCGATAAGCGGCGCGATTGCGGATCTGATCGATGCGGTTTCGTCGGAAGCGCCGCTAGTTCTGCTCATCGAAGACGCACACTGGCTAGATCGCCCGTCTCAGCAGGTTCTCAACGCACTTGTCGCTCCGCAAACAAAACGACGACTATTCGTCGTTATTACAACACGCGAGCCACGGAAACAGGAAAAGGCATTTGTAGACGGCGATAGTATAAGGACGATCAACCTCGGTGGGCTGAGTCGACCGGCGTCTCAGCACCTTGCTGACTGGATATTAAGTGGCATGTCGGACCGACGTAGCGCTGAAATCACTGAGGCGCTGGTCTCCAGGTCAGCCGGCAACCCGTATTTCCTCATCGAACTCGCGGCAGCCAACCCAGATCAGGGTCCAAAATTAGTTGTGCCGGAGTCGCTGAGATCGTTAATCCACAGCCGCGTTGTTAAGCTCGATGATCGGGCAATGGCATTGCTACAAACTTGCCGCTCATTCGGAAAGCACTGTACTGTTGATCGACTCGTTGCGGCTCTGCAAATGCCGCATATAGATCTCCTCGGAAGCGTTTCAACGCTGTGCGATGCAAGACTTCTCGATCACGAGGCCGATGAGGTGCGGCTGACGCATCCGCTCCTTGCCGAAGTATTAGAAGGCGAGATGTTCGAAGTATGGCGGAAACTTGTCGCCTATCGCGTTGCTGGCGTACTGCAGGTGGATGCAGATCGGTTAAGATCGCCGGCCTTGTTATGGGATTGTGCAGAACAGTGGCGACGCGCAGGTGAAGCGAGCAAAGCGGTTGATGCTATTCGGGCGTGCGCACGGCATTCAACAGAGCTGGGCCGACCCGCTGAGGCACTGAGAATGTTGGAGGCGGCACTCGACGTCTCAAACTCGGCTGAGGCGCGGGAACTCGTTGGCCGAGAACTTGTCCTAACTGCAGACTCGGTGCTTGATCCCGCGGTTGTACTTAGGTTGGCGGAATCGGCTGATTTGAGTATCGTCCACGCGCATGACGATGTCGAAATTGCGATACTGCGCGCCCAACTTCGACAAGGCGGCGAACAGTTACAAGTCGAAGACAGAGTCTTTTCCTGCCTTTCAGCGAAGGCGGCCGATGTCAATCATCGAGTCAAGATCGCATTCGCTCTCTTGAGGCACGCTGATTCACATGGGAGAGAGGACCTTCTTCGGCGGCTTCAAGAAGCGTTCAATCTTCGCGATCTTGATTCTGTGGACGAGGCGCTCCGACTCGAATACTTGTTGGTTTGGCATTGTACGAGAAACGAGAACGTTGAGTCAGTTCAAGTTGCAGAGCGGCTTCGGAGCGTCGCCGCCGAACTCATTCCCACCGAACGCCTACGATGCTTGCGCAATTTAGGTGTTGCCTTGTGGCGAGTTGGCGATGTTCGCGCTTCTTTGGAAGCGTTGCTGGAGGCGCACGGCGTTGCAACGGCGCTTGGCGCCGCTCGATCGCGTTTCCATTGTGAGTATCAAATGGCGGTCTTGTTTGGCGAAACACTTGAACCGGCCAAATCCAATGAGTGGCTAACCCGGGCTCGCGACAGCGTCGCTGCGAATGCGGAACTGGCTGACGACCCGGAATGGATGTTCGCTCAGATGGACCTCGCGCTTAATCGTGGCGAGGTCGTGATCGCGCGCAGGCTTCTTCAAGAACTCTCGCGTGGCAGTACGCCTCACAGCGGGTCGTCTCAGCGTTTCCAAGCTGCGGCGGAGTTGTGGATTAGAGTACTGAGCGGTGACGTGCGGCCGTCAGATGCGGATATCGCTCGCGAGATGTTAGCCGCAGGTCACCTATTTACTGCTGGTATCAGGGAGACAGAGGTAGCGGTGGCCTGCATGGCTTTAGATGCTCTCGGCGAAGCGAGAGAGGCGCGTGCGTCACTTGAACGCTATCTCGGACGTGGCCGTACGCGGCAAGTGGAGCCCTACGGCGCGTTGCGCACTGCTTGCTCTCGACTCGATTGGTGGCCTCAACGCAATTCCAACGACACACCATTGTAGGTGCGACACCACGCACCCACCGAGCTCGGTGACGAATCGTGAGCTCATGGCCCAGAAATGTCGCGCCCCTGGAATAAGCGCAAGTCGAACCTCTGTCGGCGTCTCATGCGGAGCGACAAGTGGTGACGTCTATGCGGCGCCGCCGACCGATCCTCCACCGATGATGCGCGATCGAGGAGCGGGGACAGATCGGGCTTTGCCTCGCTCGCGCTGCGAACCCTCGGACTTGCTCGACGTTACCACATCGCTCCCACAGCAGCGTATCGCTTGACTGCCGCCACCCTCAAGCTTAGGCATCGCGATCGACTACGCCTCCTCCCACCGAAACCGCCACACCGCGATCGCGGCAAACATCAACGCAAAGCCGAGGAGCACGACGATCGGCATGATCGCGCTGTCGAGTCCCAATCCACGCCACGTCATCGCATCGAATCCGTCCACCGCCCACCGCGTCGGCACCACGACCGTCAGACGCTGCAGCCATACCGGAAAGATGAACGTCGGCACCCACGCGCCACCCAACATCACCATCATCAGCGTCGCGAAAATCGACGCACCGCGCGCGGCATTCGGCGTCTTACCCAGCGACGCGATGAGCAGCCCATACGCCGCCGCCATCATCGCGCACGCGACCCCAATGCCGACGAAGCCGACGACGCTGCCCGCCACGCGCACGTGAAACACGATCATCGCAAACGCGAACGACACGAACAACACGAGCGAACCGATCACCGTCACGCTGCCCAGCTTGCCCGCGAGCAGCGTCGCGCGCGACACCGGCGCGCTGCGAAGACGCTTCCACAATCCGCGCTGCCGCTCGAGCAACACCTCGACGCCGAGGTTGATCGCAGCGAATAAGAGAAATTGAATGCCCATCCCCGCGAACGCGTGCGCGTAGCCGTTGAACGTCGCGTTCGCGCGCGCGGTGACCGCTTCCTCGCCGACGTCGTACGGCATCGTCAACCCCGTCGACGCCGTCGCGCCGTCGCCGCTTGCCGAAAACCGCTTCGCCGTCGCCATCAGCTGCCGAAGGATGCTCTGTCGCTCCGGAGGCATCGAGGTCGCCGGCAGGTCGGCGAGCATTTCGTCCATGAGGCGCGCGCCATACGCACCGCCGAACATCTCGCGCGACACGGCCTCCATCACGTGCTGCGTCATGAGGCCGGTCACCATGCCGCGCTCGAGGGCATGCGACGGATCATAGAGAACGCGAAGACGCGGCCGCGGCGCGCTGCCGAATAGTGCTCGACCCGCGGAGTCGCCGAATCCTCGTGGAATGACGACGGCAACGGTCGCCGCTCCGCGTTTGACGCGCGCGCGCGCCGTGTCGCTGCCAACCATCGTGACGGCCAAACTCTTGTCGCCCTGAACCCCGGTGACGATCTCCCTCGAGATCACGCTCGAGTCTTCGTCGGTGAGGAGGACGTCGAGCCGCGTCGGCCGATCGCTCGTGCCCTGCCCGCCAAAGATGAATCCAAAGAACGACGCGATGGCGATCGGCATCGCGAATGCCATGATGACCGCGCGCCGATCGCTGAGGAAGAGCTGCAGATCTTTCTTGATCAGCGCGCGAAATGCGATGAGCGCCATCAGTCGCGGAGGCTCCGTCCTGTGAGATTGAGAAAGACCTCCTCGAGCGAGCCCTTTGCCGTCAAACCGGAGAGCGTGTCGTCAGCGATCACGCGACCGTGATCGATCACCACGACGCGATCGGCGAGCCGCTCCACCTCTTCCATGTAATGCGTGGTGTACAGCAACCCTTTGCCCTCGGCTTTGAGCTGCTCGAGATTGGCGAAGATGGCATTTCGACTCTGCGGGTCGACGCCGACGGTGGGCTCGTCGAGCAGCAAGATGTCCGGGTCGTGGAGGAGTCCGATCGCGAGATTCAACCGGCGTTTCATGCCGCCGCTATACGTCTTCACCTTGTCGTTGGCGCGGTCGGCGAGACCGACGGTCTCGAGCACGCGCGCGGCCGCCGCGCCGAGCGCGCGACCCGCCAGATCGTAGAGCGCGCCGAAGAATTTCAAGTTCTCTAATGCCGAGAGCTCCTCGTAGAGCGCGAGGTCTTGTGGGACGAGGCCGAAGCGGCGCTTCGCTGGATCCGTATCGCCGTTCACTGGGCGACCTTCGATCGCGACGGTGCCTGCATCGGGCGCGACGAGTCCGGCGATCATCGAGAGCGTCGTCGTCTTGCCGGCGCCATTCGGGCCCAGAAGACCGAGCAGCTTTCCGCGCTCCACGGTGAACGAGACGTTGTCGACGGCGACGACGCGGTCATAGCGCTTGCGGAGGTTGGCCACCTGGAGCATGGCGATTCCAAACGGATCGGCGCCGGGGTGAGTTTCATAACCGGCATGTAATGTTTACTTGACATTATGTCAGGTATGCTTTACAGTCACAGCACGTCTCTTCCACCGGCACACGCGACGATGCACCCCGACCAACGACTCCGAAAATCCGTCAAAGGCTTCTACGCCTACGTCGGATCTGTCCTCCTCGCCATGGTCTCTCCGCCGATCGCCGATTGGCTCGTTCATCAACCGCCGGCGGCAACACGGACGCTTGGCGTCATCGTCGGCGTCGGCGGATGGGTGCCCCTCATGGTCATCGTCGCACACGTCATCCGCGCGAGCGACGAGTTCACGCAGCGCATCCACTACCTCTCGTTGTCGATCTCGTTCGGTGTCGGCTTCGTCGTGATCGCGTCGCTCGACTGGCTCGTCCGCGCCGGATTCATCGAGCCGATCCCCTACATGGTGCTGTGGCTCGCGATGGCCGTGGTGTGGGTGATCACGCTGTTCACGGTCAAGCACCGACTCGAGCGCGTACCGAGCGGCTCGTGAAGAACAAGGTTCGAGACCTTCGCCTCGCGCGCCGCTGGTCGCAAGCGGAGCTCGGCATTCGGGTCGGCGTGTCGCGCCAGGCGATCATCGCGATCGAGATGGGGCATTTCGATCCGAGTCTTCCCCTCGCGTTCAAGCTCGCCCGCGTGTTCGAGCTGCCTATCGAAGAGATCTTCCAAGCCGACTAGGAGTCACGCATGCAGCTGTTCAAGTACACCATCGTCATTCAACGGCCGCGGCGCGCGGTGTTCGAGTTCTTTGCTGATCTTCGCAACGCGCCGCTGTGGCGACAGTACGTCCGCACGATGCACGTGGTGGACGACCGCCAGCTCGGCGTGGGCTCACGCGTGCGCTTCACGATGGATCTGCACGGCGAGGAGGTCGAGTACGAATTGACGGTGCTCGCGTACGAGCCGCCGGCGTTATGGCGACATCGAACGAATGAGACCGACTTCAATGGGTACGTCGAGTATCGGTTCGACGACGCGCCGGGCAACGCGACGCAGGTGACGTTCAGCTGTGTCGTGAAGCCGCGATCACTCGTCGGTTGGCTCGCGATGCCGCAGCTCTGGTTGTCGCGCAACAGGTCGTATCGAGACCAGCTGCCGCGCCTCAAACAGGCGCTCGAAGAGGACTCCGAAATAGCTCAGTCGACGACGAGGTCGACCACAACCGGACGATGATCGGACGCTTGTGACTCGGGCACAACCGCCCTCCGCACGCGAAAGTGTGGCGAGACGAGCACGTAGTCGATCCGCTTCTCGGGCTTGTCGGCTGGGTAGGTGAGACCGGGTCCATTCGCCGCCGGCCACGTGTCATGCAATCGCTCGAGCAACGGTCGCAACTCGGCAGCCGTCGGAGGGGCGTTCATGTCGCCAAAGACGATCGTCGGCACCGGCCGCTCGCCGATCGCGCGAAGCATCTCGGTTACCTGCTGGCGACGGACGCCGGGATCGGCGCGGTAATCGAGATGCGTGTTGAAGACGCGAATCATCGTTCCATGCGCGTTGATCTCTGCCTCGAGCAATCCAGGCGCCGGCTCAGGGCGCGGATTCACGTCTTGCGTCGACAATCTGGTGATCGTGTCGTTGCGCCACGACACGATGGGGAATCGGCTCAAGAGCGCGACGCCGAATTCACGCGGCGGTTTCGTCGCGTCGGTATTTGGAATTCTATAAATACGTGCGAAGCGCACCTCCATGCGAAGACGTTCGCCGAGGAGCGCGGCTTGGTCTGCGAAGGCGCTTCGGTCGGCCCAGTGGACGTCGACCTCTTGCAGGGCAACGATGTCCGGCGCCTCGGCGTGAATTGCCGCGACCGTCCCGTCGAGATTGCCGTGGCCGGACTGGATGTTGTACGTCATCACGCGGATCAGCCGGTCGGCGGACGACGCACGCCTGTATACGCAGCTGACGGCCGCGATCCACATCAAAAGACTTGCGAACTGTCGAACCCGAAGCGACCTTCCCATAGTCTTGCCAAGGGGAGATGAATCCACATGCGCGACGAACGCGCCGACCTCCTACAAGGAACACTCGGACTCGTCGTCTTGAAAGCGCTGCTCGGCGACAAGTTGCACGGATACGCGATCGCGCGCTGGGTCGAGGAGACGACCGGCGACGTGCTTCGCCTCGAGGAGGGATCGCTGTATCCCGCGCTCCGGCGCCTCGAGGACCGCGGTCTCATTCGATCGAGTTGGGGCCTGTCGGAAAACAACCGCCGTGCACGCTACTACGAGCTCACTGCGCAGGGCGGACGGTTTCTCGAGCGAGAGGCGGAACGATGGATCGCGTTCTCCGGTGCCGTGACTCGCGTGCTCAAAGCAGCGCCGAGCTTGGCGTGAGCGGCTATGGAAACCGATCGTTCGCCGGCGTGGCGCCGGTATCTCCGATTCCTTCGGTCGGACATCGAAGCCGATGTCGACGACGAGATGCGGTTTCATCTCGAGATGCGCGCGCGCGAGTACGAGGCGCGCGGATTCGCGCCGCGCGCGGCGCGACGCGCTGCACGTGAACGGTTTGGCGACGTCGACCGCGTGGCCGGTTGGCTGCGAGCGCACGATCGCCGGCAGGAGCGGGAGAGACACGTGAGAGAGTTCTTGAATATCCTTCGTCAAAATCTCGTCGTCGGCGGACGGTTGCTGCGCAAGCAGCCGACGTTCACCGCCGCCGCGGCACTCACGCTCGCCTTGGGCATCGGCGCGACGACGGCGATGTTCAGCGTCGTTTACGGGGTCCTGTTGCGACCGCTGCCATTCCCGGAACCCGACCGTGTTGTGCGCCTGTGGACCGTCTGGAAGCCGAGTCTTGGACGTGCGGCAGTGGGTGCGGCGAACGCACGCGACTGGCGTGCGCAGAATCACGTCTTCGAGGACATCGCGCTCATCCACACCGCGACGAGCTTCAACTTTACCGAGCGCGGTGAACCCGAGCGACTCCGAGGCGCGCGCGTATCGGCGAGCTTCTTTCCACTCTTGCGCGTGACGCCGCTGTTGGGACGAACGTTCGCGGCGAGTGAGAACGAGATCGGTCGCGACAATGTCGTCGTCCTGAGCCATCATCTCTGGGTGCGTGCCTTCGGTGCGAATCCATCGATCGTCGGGCAAACGATTCACCTCAACGGTGCGCCGACGACCGTGATCGGCGTAATGCGGCCGGACTTTCAATATCCGACGCGCGAGTTCGATCTGTGGACGCCAATCACGGTGCCGGCGGACGAGTATGGCGAGCGCACGGCGTTCTCCTATAGCGCGATCGCGCGACTGAAGCCCGGCGTGACGATCGACCAAGCGCGCGCCGACATGCATCGCGTGTCGATGAATCTTGCCAACGAGTATCGCGTGAACAGGCGAATCGAGGTTGGTCTCGCGCCACTCCTGGACGACATGATCGGCACTGTTCGGCGACCGCTCTTCATTCTCCTCGGCGCGGTCGGAGTGATGCTGCTGATCGGGTGCGCGAATCTCACGAATCTCTTGCTTGCGCGTGGCGTTGCCCGACGACGCGAACTTGCGGTTCGTGCCGCGCTCGGCGCATCGCGAGCGCGTCTGATCGAGCAATCAATCACGGAGCTGGTGCCATTGCTGGCGCTCGGAGCGGCGCTGGGACTTGCATCGGCGACGTGGATCGTTCACGGACTCGTGCCATTGTTGCCCGCGGATTTGCCGCGGGTCGAAGCGATCTCGATCAATCTGCCCGTCCTTGGATTCACGATGTGCGTCACCATGGTCATCGCTGTACTGGTTGCGGTCTGGCCTGCCGTGGCCGTTGCAAGATCGAGCGTGAGCGGCGCTGCGACGGAGCTTTCGCGTGCGTCGACATTGGCCCCTCGTCGAGCGCGACTTCGCGACCTGCTCGTGATCGGGCAGATCGCGACGACGATGCTCCTGCTCGTCGGCGCCATGGTGTTGATGCGCAGCTTCATCGCGCTTCGGCAGGTGAGTCCGGGGTTCAACGCCGATCACGTTCTGAGCGTGCACATTGCGGTTCCGCGGCCCAAGTATCCGTTGGACGACGACGTCAACGCGTTCTTCACGCAGGCGCTCGAGCGTGTGCACGAGTTGCCCAGTGTAACGGCCGCGGGTCTGGTCAGCCGGTTGCCGCTCAGCGGCAACAATCAAACGGGAAGCGTCGAGATCGACGGTGCGCGGGCCGCAGTGCGGTCGCCGAACGTGGAGACCCGCAGCGTGTCGCCGGAGTACTTTAAAGTTCTAGAAATTCCGCTACTGAGCGGCCGGGCATTCCTCGCGACAGACGGGGAGCATGCGCCGCAGGTGGCGATCGTCGACGAGCGGTTTGCGCGACAAATCTGGCCGGGCGAGAATCCGATCGGAAAGCGCATTCGTGAGTCCTCGACGGCGCCGTGGAACACGGTGGTGGGACTAGTCGCTCACATCAAACATCGCGGGCTCGACGACGACTCCGATCCGCAGATCTACTGGAACTACGAGCAGCGGTCGGCGGACCGGATGGCGCTCGTCATCAAGACGAAGGTCGATCCCGCGACGCTCACGCATTCGGTCGCTGAAGCGATCCGGTCGGTCGACCGCGAGCAACCGATCTACGACGCCATGTCGCTGGACGACGTGGTTGACCGGTCGCTCGGCCAACGTCGCTTCCAGATGCTGTTGCTCGGGACATTCGCAGCGATCGCGCTGATGCTGGCGAGCATCGGGGCGTATGGCGTCATCGCGTACGGTGTGGGCCAACGACTACGCGAGTTCGGAATTCGCATCGCTCTCGGCGCGCGGCGGCGAGATGTCGTGACCAACGTCCTCGCTCGCGGTGGCGTGTTGTTCGGCGTCGGAGCGGTCCTCGGCATTGGACTCGCCACGGTCGCTGTGCGTCTCCTCTCGACGTTGGTCTATTCGGTGGCACCACGCGATCTGGTCAGCTTCGCGCTGTCGACGGCGGTGTTGTTCGTCGTGAGTATGGCGGCGTGCTACATCCCGGCGCGGCGTGCGGCGCGGGTCGATCCGTCAATCGCGTTGAGGAGCGAGTGACGACTGGGTGTGAACGAGAGCTGATAGCGTAGGCGCTAACGACGCTGAAACTCCGGCGAGGACAGCGCAATCGATACGAGCTCTTTCAAGCGTTGCATGCTGCCCGCATTCTCGTTCGATGCTGCATCGTCGAGCACGCGTCGCGTCGCCGGACTGACGGAGCCGCCGAGCAAGTCTGTGATGACGCCCTCGACCTGCGCGACGGCCGGTCGGGCGCAGAACGGCTGCCAATCGCGCCAACTCTCGAGCGACATCGACGCAACGCGACCATCCACGACGTCGCCGGCGAACTTGATGCGATTGTAGATCGCACCGGAGTTCATCCATGCATCGCCTTTCTCGGGCCAGCCTTCAGGAGTTTGATAGCCAAACTCCGCCTGGCCGAGCTGTGAGATTCTCCGCGACGTTTGAATCGTGGTATCGGGAGCCGCGCCGAGCGCGCGCCGAGCGCTCACGACGAGCTCGAACGGCGTTTTCACCTTGGCGCGGAACGCACTGCGCGAGAAAAACTCCGGGCTCGTGACAATCGTGCGCACGACGGCAGCAATGTCACCGTCGGTGCGAGCAAAGGTTGCGGCGGCGCGCTTGACGAGCGCCGGCGGCGGGTCGTCGCTCACGAGTCGTCGCGCCAGCTTGAACGCGATGTAATGCGCGGTCGACGGATGGTGTGCGAGAATGTCCAAGACGTCTTCGCCATCCTCGGCGCCTCGTCCGGCCTTGAGCGTGTGGCCGAGCACTGTTTTGGCGGCCGTGTCGTGTCGTCCGGCTTGAAACGTGAAGGTGCTCGTCGGGCCTTGCGCAATCGTCCATCCTGTCAGAGCGCGAGCGACTTCGATCACGTCGTGTTGCGTGTAGCCGCCATCGACGCCGAGGGTGTGGAGCTCCATCAACTCGCGCGCGTAGTTCTCGTTCAGTCCACCGCTCCGACTCAGTTGGTTGTCGAGATAAAAAAGCATGGCGGGACTATGCGCGACCGCGCCGAGCAGATCGCGGAACTTGCCGAACGCGTGCGGGCGGATGACGTCGCGGTCGAAGACGATCAATGCTTCGCGCGACGGCATCTTCGCGCTGTAGACGGAGAAATGGTTTTCCCAGAAGTCTGAAATGACCTCGAGCAGTTGCCGTTCACTCAGCTGTGCGCGAATGATTTTGCCGGCGGCGAGTTGATCGGCGGGCGTCGTCACGAGAAACACGCGCAGCGCGTTGATTTTCGCCATTGTCGCGCGAAGCCCACTGTCCCTCGCCGCGATCGTGGCGAAACCGGTCACGGCGGTTGCTGGCAGCGGTGTCGGCTTGACCGATGTGAGCGCCGCGACATTCGTCGTCGGCTGACTCCACGAGGGAATTGGCCGCAGCGCGATTGTGACTGCGCTGTCGACGATCCATTCCGGGTGCAGCTGCTCGTCGATCCATCGACCGACGCCCATCGCGGCTACGCGCTCGGCGTCGCCCGGCCGCGCGCCGAAGGTCAGGCGCGACAGCACGTGCGCGATGCGCTCGGCCTCAGTCAGCTCGGTCGAGGGAGACGGAATGGTCTCGGGGCGCGGCTTGGCGGTTGTGCAGCCGGCGACGGCGACGAGGAACGCAACGCGAGCGAGGGACGACATGGAGTCCTCCACGTTTTCTCATTAGAACACGTCAAACGTGGAAAGGTTGTCTCGAGATCAAGCGACAGTCTTATGCGTTGAACTGACGGAAATGGTGGTCCAGATGTTTGTACATCAGGATCGACCACTCGTCCGGCGTCATCGGTCCGAAGAACGTGTGCGGATGCTTGGAGCATCCGCCGGCTCCTGCACTGCAAAAGCGATCGATCAACGACCGCAGCCGAGTCCGCTCCGTCTCAAAATCGGGAGTTTCGCGTACGATCAGCTCTTTCGCCGTCGGCGAGTTTTTGCCGAGGGGTGCGTCGTCGGCGGTGATCTTCTTTCGAACGGACCCGCCGATGAGCCGCCCGATGAATGATCGCGGCGGGTTCATGTCTCCGACGGCCATCTCCATTGCGTTCGCACAGTGCGCGAGCATTTGCGCTTGGTTCATCTTGCCCCAGGCGCGGGAATTGTCCGGACGAAGGCGTCCGAGTCGCTGCTGAATCTCGTCCGCGGCTGAAGGGTCGTAGAGGTTCTTCATGCGGTAGACGCTGCCGCATTCCGCCGACATCGTCAACCCTGGTCAACCCTGGTGCGGCCGTTTCGCTGCCCATTCAACGCGGCAATGGGCGAATCGACCGGTTTCGCGCCAGTATGAGAACTCTCATGGACGATCGATTGCCTGTAAGACGCGGTAGACGGCCGCTGCGATCAATGCGACGACGACGCCAATACACCACCCGCTCAACACGTCGGTCGCCCAGTGCATGTCGAGGACGATTCGGCTCAATCCGATGACCATCGTCGGGAGCACCGCGATCGCAATCGCGGCGCGGGTCGTGAGGAGGCGCTCGCGCCAAAGTACGTAGGCCAGCGTGCAGAACATCGCCGCCGAAGCCGTGCTGTGCGCCGACGGAAAGGAGCTCGTGATCTCGTGGGCTGCAGCGGCGCCCGGCGGCCGCTGGCGATAGAAGAATCGACGCGGGAGGGCGTATCCGGCGATGGACGCCCACGCGCCGACCACGAGGGTGATCGCGGCGCGATGTCGACGGTGCACGATGAACGGCAGGGCGGCGATGGTCAGTGTCCATCGCAGCGGACCGGCTGCACCGACTTTACTCACGAAGGCCGCGGCCGCGCGCACGGCGCCGCTCTGGTGGGCGAGAAACCATCCGCGAACGGCGATGTCGAACGAAGTGCCGCCGACTTGCATGGGTCGACCGAGTTGCTACGATCGTGCCGGAAGTGCCCGCGGGAGTCACGAGAGCGAGGCTGACGCGCGCACAGAAGCGTACCAGCGTCTTCCGCGCGGTCCAGCCTGGTCGCAAGTTGCGCCGACCGCCACGGAGCGTTTTCGTCGACCCATGAACACTATGAAAGCCGTTGTTGCGTTGCTCATTGGCGGTGCTGCGCTGCGCGCGCAGGTTACTCCGCTTCCCGCGCCGGCTCCGCCGGTGGGACCTGTCGTCCTCCTGACCGATCGCGCGCTCGATGGGCGCGGTGCGGTGTTGCGCGACATGAAGATCACCATCGCGCAGGGGAAGATCTCATCGGTCGCGAAGACGGCGCCGAACGCGGCCGCGACGACGATCGACCTTCGCGGCTACACGGTGCTCCCTGGATGGATCGATACGCACGTTCATCTCGATTCACACTTCGATCGGTCGGGTCGGATTGCGCCGCGCAACGAGCCACCCGCCGAGGCGGCATTAGAGATTGCGAATAACGCGTTGGCGATGCTGATGGCGGGCTTCACGACCGTGCAGTCGGTTGGCGCAAACTCCGACGCCGCGCTCCGCGACATGATTCGCGATCGAGGGTTTCCGGGGCCGCGCATTCTCACGTCGCTGTCGCCAATTCAGGGCGACACGACGTTATCGGCGGATTCGCTGCGCGCGTTGGTTCGCCGTCGAAAGGAGCAGGGCGCAGACCTCATCAAGATCTTCGCATCGAAGAGTCAGCGGGTTGGGGCTGGCCCAACGCTTACCGAAGACCAGCTACGCGCACTGTGCAGCGAGGCGGCGTCGCTCGGCCTGCGAACGATGGTCCACGCGTACCGCTCGCAGTCGGCGGCCGCGGCGCGAGCCGGCTGCCGTCAAATCGAGCATCTCACGTACGGAACGCAGGCGGACGTCGACGCCGTCGTGAAGGCGGGTGCGTTCATCGGACCGCAGGTTGGCCTCGTGGTGCAGAACTATCTCGAGAACAAGGCGCGCTACCTGAGCGGCGGATTCACCGAAGAAGGCATGGCGATCATGGAGCGCGACCTTCCGCTCGACTTTCAAATTTGCTCAATGGCGGCGAAGACCCCCGGTGCGAAGGTCGTGTTCTCGACGGATGCGACCGCGGGCGCGCATGGCCGAAATGCAGAGGAGCTCATCGGTCGCGTCGAGCATTGTGGGCAGTCGCCGATGGCGGCGCTGGTGTCGGCCAATTCGCTCGCGGCCGAAGCGATCGGCATGGGCGATCGTCTTGGCTCGCTTGCCTCGGGCTACGACGCGGACATCATTGCGGTCGACGGAGATCCGGTGGCGGACATCAGCGCCGTGCGCCGTGTGGTGTTCGTGATGCGAGGCGGTGTCGTGTACAAGTGGGCAGGCGCAAAGACGCGGTAGTCGTGGGCGTGGACATCACGGAGCAGCGATAGCTGGGCTATGATGTATGCATGAGGATTGGCTGGGCGGCGCCATGCATCGTCGCGCTCATCGGTTGCGGGCGCGAAACGGCGCCGTCAATCGACGCATCGGTCGCCGAACGCGCGCCGCCTCCGCCGACCGTCCCGTCGCGCTTCAGCGTTCCACTGGACTACGACATCGGTGCGGTGCTTCGCCTCGTCGATCGTGTCGTGCCACGCACCTTCGGGTCGATCGACAGCGTGCATCGCGTTGGCGACGACGACCGCCGACACTATGCGTTCCAAGCGGAACGCGGCGACTTTACCGCATTCGCCGACGGACGACTCGTGCATTTGCGCGCGACGCTCGAGTACCGCGCCCGCGGCTTCTTCAAACCCTTCGTGGGTCCAACGATCAGCCTCGGCTGTGGCGACGGCGAGGAACGACCGCGGATCGTGATCGAGCTGGCGACGCCGCTGAGTCTCACGAGTGACTGGCATCTGTCGTCGCACGCGGAGCTCGTGCGTCTCGAGCCTCCGAGCGACAGCGCGCGCGATCGATGCAACGTCAGTCTGTTACGCTACGACGTGACCGGCCGCGTCGTCGAGGCAGCGCGTGGCGCGATCACGGCCCACCTCCGAGACATCGATCGCAAGGTGAGCGAGGTCGATCTCCGCTCGCGGTTTGCCGACCTGTGGGCGCTGCTCGCACGGCCGATTCAACTCACCGAAGGCGTTTGGTTGATGCTCGCGCCAGAGAAGTTGCTGATGGGCCAGGTGAATGGGTCGGAGCATATTCTCACGGTGCCGGTCACGCTCGTCGCAGATCCGGTGATTGTCACGTCGGCGACGGCGCCGGCGATTGCAACGACGGCATTGCCGGCGCTCGGCCGCGATAGTGCAAAGGGTGGGTTTCGCGTGTCGCTCGACGGCGTCGTGGATTACGAGCTTGCGTCGAGCGTGATCACGTTGGCGCTCGCCGACAAGCAGATCACGCAGAGCGGGCATTCGGTCACGCCGAAGAAGATCGTCGTCGCGCCGACGTCCGCGGGACGACTCTCCGTGACGATGGCCTTCACCGGCGATGCGACGGGTGAGTTGCGGCTCGTTGGAACACCGGTCTTCGACGCCGCGCATCGAGAGATCACCGTGCCGGATCTCGACTATGATCTCGTGACCGACAACAAGCTCATTAAAACGTACGCATGGCTACGGTCAGATGCGCTTCGCGGTACGCTGCGTCAAAAAGCACACGTGCCGGTGGATCAAGCGCTGTCGAAAGGCCGTGAGCTGTTGTTGCTGGGATTGAATCGAACGATTGGCGATGTATTGACGCTGTCAGCGGTGGTCGATTCGGTGGGTGTCGAGAATTTGTTCGTCACGCGCTCGGGCGTCGTCGTTCGTGCGCTCGCGACGGGACAGGCGAAGGTCTCGGTGCACCAGCGATGACGACGCGACTCGCGAGCCTCGTTTGACACTGCGCTCCTGACACAGCGATACTTCCGCGTAGCGCGCCTGACAGGGCGCCTCCCGCCCGCGGCCAGGGAAGCATTCCCACCTGTCGAGTCTGAATGCGGTGCGGTGCACCTTCTTTCAGCCTGATTTCTCAGCGGGTACAGGCGTTCCACGAAAGGAGGCGCTATGTCCCCGGCTCGAGATCTGCCCGCACGTCCGTCGCTCGACTCGCTCCGCAAGCAAGCGAAGCGACTCGCCCGCGACGCATCCGCTGGAAGCGCTGACGCCGTCGCACGGATCCATGCGCACCTGCCGCACGCGACGCTTCCGCTCTCGCATCGCGACGCGCAGCTCGTCGTCGCACGGGAGTATGGGTTTCCCGGTTGGTCCGACCTCACTGCCGAAGTGCAAAAGCGCACCGGCAATGCGCTCGAGTGGGCCGCGTCACAAGCCCGTGTAGCGATCCACGATCACGACAACGATCGATTGCGCGAGCTGTTGGCCGAGTATCCGGCGCTCGTCTCGTGGAGACAGGACGGGGGTGAAAACCTGCTGTCGAGCACGACGCCGTACGCGCTCGACGTGTCGAATCCAGAGCGGGAGAAGCTGTTCACGCGGCCGGAAGCTGCGGAGATCCTGATCGACGCCGGCGTTCGGGTCCAGCCGTCGACATGGGAGTACCTGATCTTCACCGGCGCGTCGACAATGCTCCACACGCTCGCGCGAAAGGGCGCCTTGCCCCAGCTCCTTCCCATTCTCGCCGCCCTCGGCGACGACGACGCGGTTCAGGCGGCACTCGACGAGCAAGAGAATGCTCATGATAAAACAGTCATCGCTCGAGCGGTGACGAGCGCGGCCCGCTTCAGGCACCGAGCCATCACGATGCGGCTGGTGAACCGAGCGATCGAGCTCGATCCAGAGCTCGGACGTCGCATCGACCGCTGGAAGGATCGCGATGCGTTCGTGGATTTTCTCATCGAGCACCACGCGAGCTGGGACACCGAGCGGCCGGAAGCCACCCTCTGGCAATCGTTCGTCATTCGACAGCTGACATTTGCGCAGGACAACAACGACATCGCCGCGTTTCGCCAGTGGCTCGCCGAGGAGTCGTGGGTGCTCGAGCCGCCGTTCGTCCACTTGCAGATCAAGTGGATCGACCGCGCGGCATACGGAAAGCACAAAGACGCGTTCATTGCGGCGTTGCTCGAGCGCAATACGGGGTTGCTCCGGGCAGCGTCAAACGATAGGTCGACGCCCGTCACGACCGCGCTCGCCTATGGAAACGGGCACCTCGTTCCAATGCTCACGCGTGTTTGGCCGTTGCCGGACGATTTGCCGCACGCAGCCGGAACCGGAAATGCCGCGGCCGTCGCCCGATGGTTCGACGACGACGGCAAGCCCGCGCTTGGATCATTGAAGAACCACTATCCCGGCAGCGATCCACGATTCCCGTGGGGCGATATGCATTGGGATGGTCCCACAGTCCAACGTGTGTTGGACGTCGCGTTTGCCTGGGCGGCTCACAATCATCACTTCGCGATCGCGGAACTGTTGCTGAAGCGCGGCGCGAACATCAACACGACGTACAGCACGCACGAGCCGGCGAGCCCACTACACGAAGCGGCGATCAGCGGGAACGAACCCGCGGTGCGCTTTCTCATCGACCACGGCGTCGATCTCGACGTGCGGGATTACCGCTACCAGTCGACTGCCGAGGGGTGGGCGCGATACGGCGCAAACGACGAGCACATGGCTGGCCTATTGGCGTCGGCGTCGGCGGAAAGGCGCGCCGCATCCAGCGAGAGCGGGAACGACGGACCTCCAGATGAAACGCGGCGTTGACAGCGCAGGTCCGCGTTCAGCAGTGGGTTGGTTGTCGTCGTCGGCTCGGCGGAACCTGACATCCGACGGAGCGGATTTTCTGATTATCCAACTGGAATCCCCGCCGCACGAGCCTGCCAACAAATGGACCGATGAGTTTTGTCGGGTCGACCGGTCTAATCCTGCAAACACCAACGGAGACGACCGATGACCACGACCCTACAGGGACCAACCCTCACAAACACGGGGACAAAGCCGAAGACGCCCCATAAGCTCTTCGTCAACATCCCCGTCGCCGACCTCCAGCGCTCGATCACGTTCTTCGAGGCCCTCGGCTTCACGTTCAACGCCCAGTTCACAGGGCCGCGCGAGACCTGCATGCTCGTCGGCGAGGATGCGTACTTCATGCTGCTCGCGCGTGACCGCTTCGCCGAGTTTGCGAGGCGGCCGGTGGGCGACACGTGGGAGGAGACGACCTCGCTCTTCTCGATCAGCGTCGACAGTCGCGCGGCGGTCGACGAAATGGTCGAGCGAGCGGTGGCGGCCGGTGGCGCGCACGTCGCGGACAAACACGATCACGGCTTCATGTACGGCTGGAGCTTCTACGATCCCGATGGCCACCACTGGGAAGTCTTTTGGATGGACCCAAGCGCCATCAACGGCTGAGGACATGACCATGCGCACCCTTTCGCATACTCTTACACGCGCGGCCGCCGTCGTAACGATCGCCACCGTCGCCAACGCCCAACAACAATCACCGAGAGCTCCGATGCCAGCCAAGAACGGATACGTCACCGCCAACGGCGTGAAGTACTACTATGAGATCCATGGCCAGGGCGCGCCGCTGATTCTCTTCCATGGCGGCATGGGATCGATCGAGATGTTCGAGCCCGACCTCGCTGCGCTTTCAAAGAATCATCAAGTGATCGCGGTGGATCTCTATGGGCATGGGCGCACCGCGCTCACGGATCGACCGGTGAGCGTCGTCGACATGGGCGATGACATGGCGATCGTCCTCAAAGAGCTCGGTATCGCGCAGGCCGATGCGATGGGCTACTCGCTCGGCGGCGGTGTTGCGCTGCGCCTCGCCATTCAGCATCCGGACGTCGTCCGGCGCCTCGTGCTCGTGTCGACACCGTACGCGCAGTCGGGCTTCTATCCCGAGATGCTGCCGCAGCAAGCGATGGTCAGCTCGGCGATCTTCGACCAGATGAAGCAGACCCCGATGTATCAGTCGTACGCGAGGATTGCGCCGAATGCGAACGACTTTCCAAAGCTGCTCGACAAGATGGGCGCGTACATGAAGCAGTCATACGATTGGACCGACGACGTGAAGAAGTTGACCATGCCCGTGATCCTGATCTATGGCGACGCCGACATGATCACGCTCGACCACGCGGTGAGCTTCTACCATCTGCTTGGCGGCGGGCTGAAGGATGCGGGTTGGCAGCGCGAACACATGTCGAAGAATCGCCTTGCGATTCTCCCGAATCTCACGCACTACGAGATGGCCGCGTCTCCGTCGCTCGTGCCCACGGCGCTGTCGTTCCTCGACGGCGACGCCGGTGCGCCGTAACCCTGCTCGGATAGATTGGTTCAGATGACCTCCGCCGCCACACCGATTGCCGCCGATTTCGAGAGCCATCGGCGCGAGCTCACCGGACACTGCTATCGCATGCTCGGCTCGGTGCTCGACGCCGAGGATGCGGTGCAGGAGACGATGCTCCGAGCGTGGAAGGCGACGGATCGCTTTCGCGGTCAGTCGAGTCTCAAGACGTGGCTGTATCGCATTGCGACGAATGTCTGTCTCGACGCGCTCGAGTCATCCAAGCGAACGCGTGTCCGCCCGGCGGAAGTGTACGAGGGTCCGGTATTCGTAACAGACAGTCTCACGTTCACCACGCACCCGCGTGAGCATTGGGTCGAGCCGATTCCCGACGCGCTTGCGTTGCCGGTCGAAGCCGAGTGCGATCCGGCCGAGCGGGCGATTCTCAAGGAGAGCATTCGCTTGGCGTTCGTTGCGGCGTTGCAGTATCTGCCGCCGCGCCAGCGCGCCGTGTTGTTGTTGACGCAAGTCTTGAACTGGAGCGCATCCGAGGCGGCGCAAGCGCTCGACATGAGCACCGCCGCCGTCAACAGCGCGTTGCAGCGCGCGAGGGCAACGCTCGACGCAAGGAATCCCGCGGTGGCTCCGCGCGAGCTGACGACGGAACAGAAGGCGGTGCTGGCCCGCTATCTCGACGCATTCGAGAAGTATGATGTCGACGCGCTCACGATGCTATTGCACGAAGAGGCCACGATGTCGATGCCACCATACGAGCTCTGGATGCGCGGCCCGGAGTCGATTGCGCAGTGGATGTTGACCTACGGCATCGGGTGCAAAGGGTCGCGGCTCGTACCGATCGAGTCGGCGTGTGGTCTCCCGGCGTTCGCGCAATACCGCCAGGCCGGCGCTCAGCCGTGGGCGTTGATTCTCGTCGATCTCGACGGCGATCGCATCGCGAGCTTGAACTACTTTCTCGATTGCGAGGGTCTGTTCCCGAAGTTTGGCCTCGCGATGCAGCTGGAGAGTTAAAGAGCTCTCACCGCGTTGACGATCAGGCCTGCTACGGGTTTCCCGGCCTCGTGGCGAATCATGACTCGATCGAGTGAGCGCAACGCCAATCCCGCTTCACGCGCGTGCTGCTCCACGTACTCGCGCGCGTGTGCGTACCGGCCACTGAGCTCGAGTCTGTACCCGCCTCCGTCAGATGTCTCGAGCAGCTCAGTGTTGGCGACGAACCGACCGCTTGGCGCGAGCGCGCGAGCAACGAGCGCGAACAGTGTCGCCAGGTCGCCAAAGTAGATGAGCACGTCGCCGGCGGTGATTGCGTCGAACTCCATCGGATGCTGCGCGAGAAACTCGGTAATCTCGCGCTGGTGCAGCTCGTCGTAGTCGCCCCGCTGGCGCGCGAGTGCCAGCATGTTCGTCGAGAGGTCGACGCCAACGAGGCATCGCGCAATCGGGCGAAGCTGTCGACCACACAAGCCCGTTCCGCAGCCGATGTCGAGGACGTTCCATGCCGCCGGCGCCTCGGCGAGAAGGAGATCGCCAATCAATTCTGGAACGACATACCCGAGATGATGCAGCTGTCGCTCGAAGCTCGGCGCGAAGCTGTCGAACTCCGTTTCCAGATATCGGTCGGAGCATCGGGGCGGCACTTGGACACCCGTGCACGCTGCCAGGAAGTGCTGTGCGCGGGCGTTGTCGGGATCGATGCGGAGCCACCGGCGGAAGAAATCGGCGGCATAGTCGGCTCGCCCCTGACGACACAGCTCTCGGCAAAACACCTCGTACGAGCTTGGATCATACGGCCGCAGCGTGACGGCCTTCTGCAGCGCGATCAGATCAGACACCGTGTCTCGCTCTCGCGGATCACCGCTTGAAATGCATGATCGTGACGTACAGCGGGTTCGGACCCAGCACGCCGCCGCGCACGTGCATCATCTGGACATCATGGAGGTCAACCTGGTCCGTCGCCAGATGCAATGCTTCCAGCGACCGCCGATTGCTCGATGCGATCACCTGCGCGCGTTCTTCGTGCCGCATTGTCGTCACGATGATCGCCCCTCCGTTTGACGCGGCTCCGTACTTCACGGCGTCAGCGCCCTTCTTGAATTCAATGTTCTCGATGGCGTCCGCGCTCAGCGAGTCCAGGCGATTCACACGTACGCCATCCACGATGTAGACAGCTTGGCCCTCCGATCCTGGCACACGCAGCTGCCCGGCGACCAACTCGCGCGCAATCTCGGCGACGGCATTGCGTGCGCCCACCGAGTCGAATGTCGAGTCGATCGCCGCCGAAACCTCGATCGGCAGTGAATCGGCACGACTCGCGACGTACTGGCCGTTCGTGTCCAGGACGATGAAAACAGAGTTCACACGGGGATCGCCGGCGATCACAGCTGGATGATTGCGCTCGATCCATCCGCGAACCTCGCGCGCGCCAAACGGCTGCGCTGTCGCCGAGGGCGCGAGCGATGTCATCGCAGCGAGTGCGACGGTCGCAAAACACACGCGCGCGCTATTCATATCGCAAAGCCTCCGTAGGGTCGACGCGCGCTGCTCGTACTGCTGGAAGCAAGGCGGCAATGAACGCGGTCAAAAGCAGAATCGCGATCGACGTTCCAATCGTCATCGCATCAGTTGCCTTCACGTCGTAGAGGTACGACTGAACGAATCGAGACAACGCGAGCCCGAGCCCGACGCCGGCGACGCACCCGCCGATGACCATACCCATCGCGCTCCGCATGACGAGCCAGACCACATTCGACGCGTCGGCGCCCAGCGAGACCCGAATGCCGATCTCCCGCGTGCGGCTCGCTGCGCCAAAGCTCACGAGTCCATAGAGCGCGATGGCGGCCAACACCAACGCCACACCGCCCGACCACGCCGAGAGCGTCGCGACCAGACGTTCGCGCGACAACGACTGTGCCTTTTGTGCTGCGAACGTCTTGACGTTGTAGACTGGCACCGTCTTGTCGATCGTCCGGACGACGGAGGCCAGTGTTGTCGCGAATGCAGACGCGTTCTCCGTCGTGCGGACGTAGACCGTGCGCTCGCCCTCGCTGCCGACGAACACTTGTCCATCGGGATTGAACGGCGCGTACACGATGCGCCGATTCTCCTCGCGCACGGAGGTGTACTTCGAATCGCTCGCGACGCCAACGACGGTCGTCGGATACCTGCCGATGAGAAGCGTTCGGCCGATTGCGTCACGATCGCCGAAATAGCTGCGCGCCGCCGCCTCGTTCAGGACCACGACGTGCGTCCCTTTCACCGCGTCCGCGGGACCAAGCGCACGGCCGCGACGAATGTGAAGCCCGGCCGCGGCGAAGAAATCGCCGCCGACGACATTGGACGACAACAGCCACTCGTCGATCTTGGAAGGCTGCGGCACTCCCGGCAGTCGCACCGTGATCATGCTGAGCTCGCCCCCGAGTAACGGCCACGCCGAGTAGCCGACGGCCTGTACGCCGCCAACGGCCCGCAGCCGCGACTCGAGCGCGTTATAAAAACTCTCAATGCCGTCCGGTGAGTACCCGCTCAGCGACGGATCGACAGAGGCCATCACGACGTTGTCCGTCTCGAACCCGAGCGGGATCGCCGCAACACGGTCCAGGCTTCGCACGAACAGCGAAGCGCCAATCACCAGCACCAGTGAGAGCGCCACCTGCGCGCCCACGAGAATCTTCCGCGCGTTGAACCGCCTTCCTCGCGCCGTCGTCGCCGAATCGCTGCCCGTTTTGATGGCGCCACCGAGATCGGGCCGTGTGAACCGCAGTGCCGGTCCCGCAGAAAAGAGCAGCGCGGCAAGCATGGACAGCGCCAGGGAAAACATGAGCGAGTGCGCATTCAATCGTGCGTCTAGCGAGAGCGGCAAGCGCCCGGTCGGCAGCAGATGAAGCAGCATGTCGAGTCCCCACCGCGCGACGAGAAGCCCGAGCGCGCCGCCGCAGAGGCTGAGCAACGCACCCTCGGTAACGAGTTGACGGACGAGCCGTGTGCGCGTGGCGCCGAGCGTGAGACGGACGGCCATTTCCTGTCGGCGCGCCGTCGAGCGCGTCATCAACAGCGTCGTGATGCTCGCGCATGCGATCAGCATCACCATCGCAACCACGATCATCAACAGGCGGAGCGAGCCCTCGTAGCGCTCTCTGAACCCCGAGAGACCGCGACTGGCGTCGACGAGTCGCACGGTCTTGGGCCAGTCGTCCGGTGCCGGTCGCGGCAGAGACTTCTGAAATTGCTGGAAGGCGAGCGTTGCACCGGATTCGGCGCGCGCGTGCGTCACGCCCTGCGCACGACGGCCAATCACCTCGAGCCAGTTTGCTTCGCGATCGTCCGCGAGGGGCCGTCCGGACCACATGAGTTGCGGCTGCATCGAGAGCGGCACCCACACGTCCGGCGTCGCGCTGACATCGACGCCGAAGAACTCAGGTGCCGCTACGCCGACGACCGTGAATGCACGGCTATCGATCTGAATCAGTCGACCGACGACGGCCGGGTTGCTCGAGAAATGCGTTCGCCAATACCGATGACTCATGACTGCAACGGGTCCGGCCGACGACGTCTGCTCGTCGTCATCGGTCAACAGCCGACCATAGGTCGCCGACGTGCCGAGAACCGAGAAGTAGTTTCCCGACACGAGCTCCACGAGACCACGACGTGCTTCGCCGTCACTGGCGATCGTCGCCGGCGTGAGTGTACGCGCGACGACGCCGGAAAAAACGTCGGTGCGCCGGCGCAACTCGCGGACGAACGGTGCACTGAACGATGACCAATCGTTCGGAAGGGTGAGCTGTTCCAATTCGCCCGCGCGTTGAACCGGGAGTGTTCGGAGCAGAAGCCGATCGACGAGCGTAAAGACCGTCGCATTCGCTCCGACACCGATGCCGACCGACAGGATCACCGTCGCCGAGAGGATCTTCTGCTTGAGGAGGATGCGTGTTCCGTAGCGAACGTCCTGCACGAGCATCTCAATCCACCCGCCGCCTCGGACGTCGTACGCCGCGTCACCCAGCCGTGCCGCGGACCCGAACCGCTTCTCGGCGTCGGCGCGCGCGTCGCCGGCGCTTAGGCCGCGGCCCTCGTTGTCCCGTGCACGCATCTCCATGTGAAAGCGGAACTCGTCGGCAATCTCGTCGCGCACGCGCTGCGGATGTAGCAGCGCACGTACGCGGTCGCGCACGAGTCTCAGAATGCTCATATAATATCTCTCATCACGCAGTGGTTGCGCGCATGATCTTCGCGACGGCCGCCGTGAGGTGGTTCCATCGCTCTCCCTCGACGCCGAGTTGCTTCCACCCCGCGCGAGTGAGCTTGTAGAAGCGGGCGCGCCGATTGTTCTCGGACGTGCCCCAGGTGCTGTCGATCCACCCGGTTTGCTCGATCCGGTAGAGGGCGGGGTAGAGCGTCCCTTCTTCAATCCGCAGCATGTCGTCGGCGAGCTGCTGGATGCGCTGCCCAACGCCGTACCCATGCGTTTCGCCGAGGCTCAAGGCCTTGAGCACGAGCATGTCGAGCGTGCCCTGCGGAAGGTCGGGCTTGTGTCGCACGCGCTGTCTCCTCTTCGCTTCTAGGGGAGAGGAACATAGGACACTCCCCCTAGAAGTCAAGAGGGAAGAACGAACGTTGTCCGGTGCGACCTCAGTCCGCGGGCGGCTTGTCGGCGGCCGGCGTCTTGCGCGTCAACTGCACCGAGCCAACGCTCGTGTTCTGCATCCAGATCTGGCCGGTGAACTTGTCGGCCGTCACGACGCCGCTGACGTAGACGGTCACGCCGTTCACGGGAATCCCGAACTCCACCGTATCGGCGCGAACGCTCACGTCGACGAGTCGCAGTGAATCGCTCGTCGTCGAAGGCGCGACGGCCGCGCCCTTCCATCCCGACGCGGCGCTGTCGAGGACGATGGTGAATGGCTGCGTGCCCTGTTGCGTGACCGATGTGCCGGCCCACGTGCCACGCTTTGACTGCGCGGCCGCGAGATTCGCGAACAGCAGCGCAAGCACGATGGCGGTGGCGGGAACGCGAGGCACGCGCATGTGGACGATCTCCTTGGGAATTGTGGGTGGGTTCACGGCTTCAGGAACGCGGCCGATGACGTGAGAAATCAATAATCGCACAGAGGGTCTCCCAAGCGCCGCGCGTCTCATCGAGGGATGACTTGAACCAACTTGCCCGTGTCGATGCGCCACAGTTGTCCAACGCGATGGTCGGCTACCCACGCGGCGCCGTAGCCCCATCGAATCGCGTCGGCACCGCTGCCACCCACGAACTGGTGCGTGACCGCATTCGTTCGCGGATCGATGCGCGTCACCGGTTTGCCGTCGACCGACAGCCACACCGCTCCGCCGCCGGTTGCAATGTCGCCCGCCGGCGTCGGCGCCGCGGCAGCGATGCGAGCGATCTCGCGGTTCGTCGACGGGTCGATCCGCGAGACGGAACCGTCTTTCCGATTCTGCACCCATACAGCGCCTTCGCCGGCGGTCATGAACTTTGGCGATTCGCCGACGGGAATCGTCGCGACAATTGCGTTGGTCTTCGGATCGATGCGCGCCACGGTGTTCGCGCTGCTGCTGGCGACCCACACCGCGCCGAAGCCTGTAATGATGACGTCCGACCGAGCGCCGGTTGAAATTCTCGCGACGAGGGCGCCACTCGTGCGATCGATGCGCACGACGGTGCTCGACAGCGAGTCGTGCACGTTGTCCGGAATCCAGTACGCGTCGTCGCTCATCGCAAACGATCCTTCGCGGCCGCGTGTGATCGGAACCGGCACGCGGCGAACGATGGAATCCACCGCGGGATCGATCTCGTTGACGACTCCGGTCACGCACGACGGAACGACGATGCGACGAGCGTCGGCAAGAATGCCGAGGCAGCCGTTCCGTCCAATCGGAATGTCGGCGCGGACCGTGTTCGTCGCACTGTCGATGCGCGAGACGCGGTCGGGCCGATAGTTGACGACCCAAATCGAGCCGAAGCCGAACGCTATCCAGTCGGCGGACGAAGGAAGGTCGATGCGCGCGACGACCGGCAGTTTGTCGAGCGAAAGCTGGACCGCGGCGATTCCGCTCGGCGCCTGCGCACGCACGTCGCCCGCGACCGCAAGGACGAGGAACAGCCCGAGTCCAGAACCACGCTGCGTCAGTCGCATGGCGAAGATACTAACCGTCTCGGCGATTAGGGACGCGATCGCGCCAACAACGATCGAGGAAAGCACGCATTCGAGGTCGCGGCGAATCTCTATTTCGTGAACGTCGCCGAGCAGTAGCTACGCGTTGCCCGCGGCCCCCTTGGGAACGAAACAGTTGAGGGAGAGGTAGGCATCGTCCGGCGTGTCACGTCGATCCAGATAGTCTGACACACCAGCCAGCAGCGCGGTGACGCTGTCGTACTTGAAAAACCCCGTATCGGGATCGAAGAAGATGATGCCGCTCTTCGCGTCGTAGGCAATTCCCATCGCGTGCGAGGGCGTAGTGAGCAGGCAATACGCGCTCTTTGCCCCGCTGGTGATATGCGTGCCGACCTTCGTCGTGAACTGACGCAGAATCTCTCGATCGGTGCCGCAGAAATAAAAGGCTCGGGCGAGACCGAAGTACTTGAGGGCAAAGTTGACGGCGGACGTGAGGTCATGCATGGGGTTCCTCTTGTCGTGGAACCAGCCCTTGCTCTCGGCGTACGCGTCCGACTCGAGCACATATATGCCGTGGGCGAATTGGGCCACGTTCGTCGGGACGGTTCGCGCGGCCTGCACCGCGGACGTTTTCATCGAGCACTCAATCCACACCATGACTGCGCCGAGACAGATTCCCAAACCCGGATCGTAGTCCTTCGTCTCTTTCGTCTCCGTGAGGAGGCTCTGCTTCGTCTCGTGGGTGAGAGGGAGCACGGGTGCGACGTTGTTGTTGAACCGGAACAAGAGTTGTCCGCCTGTCGGTGCTGTCATGAGTCCTCTCCGGTTGGGACGTCGTATCTCCTACCATCAGCGACACCCTGGCATCTTGAACGCCCCAATTTTTGTCGAATAGCTCGTTGCGTCCTTCTTGAAGTAGTCGCCGACATACCACACCGTGCAGTCGTCGTCGGGATCGAGCGAGGTCGTCGTATAGTCCTCCCAGCGCAGCGTGTTCGTCTGCGCCGCTTCGCCGGTTGCCAAGATCGCCTCGGCGAATGTGAGCTGGCCGAGTGGATCGTTCGGTTGCCGTCCGGAGAAGCGTTGGCCCGCGAAGTCCCTTGGCCCGCCGAACGAATAGCCAATGCCGATGTTGCCGAATTTGTCGATCGTGCCGCTCGCCATCCATCGATAGTCGCCGTCGCCGAGATATGTGCCCTGCTGATAGAGCGAGACGGCACGACTCTTCTCGTTCACTCGAAACTCGTACCACCGCACGCCGCCGCCGCCGGCTGCCGTCGCGATCGAGTGCGTGGCGAGAATCGACTCGTGATCGCCGAGCCGTCGATAGACGAGTCGCGACATGATCTTGTCCCCCTGCGAATCGAGCCGTCGCTCCGCGCCCGGTTGCGGGACGCAGTTCGTGAGCTGGCCACCGCAGAGATACGAGTACGGCGCGACTTTGATCGCGGTCGGTCCATCGATCTTCGTCTTTGACGGATCCTTCCAGTCGACGTGGAACTGCCAGACGTTGACCACGCTGTCCGACAGCAGCGTGTCGAGCTGTCTGCCGCCGCCGGCGATCATGATGTTCGGCGCGCCCTTGGGCGGCAGCGTCTTTCCGTCGATATCGGCGTTATTAAAGAAGTTTACATTCTCGACGATGATGCACTGTTCGGTCGCGGGCCTGCCCGCGAGCATCGCCTCGCGATCCGCGACGCACGCGTGCTTCTGCGTTGCGACCGTCGGCGAGATGCGGTTGTCGCTCGTGCTGGTCGGGATGTAGTAGCCGTCGGGCCAGATCGCCGGACGAGGATAGTCCGGGAAGTACGGGCGCAAGAATTCGTAGCGGTAGTACGAGCCGAGCGGATCGGAGGACGTGCTCACCGCATAGCACATCGAGTACGGGCCGAGTGGACCTTGCGGCGCACCTGCACCGCGGCCGGCACCGCCGCGTCCACGTCCACCACCTCGGCCGGCCGTGTCAGCAGGCGACGGCGGCGGAGGCGGTGGGGGCACGAACATCGTCTCCGCCTTACCTGGCTGCCCCGGCACACCGATCACGCTCGCATGCGCGCCGTCCGCGGGACCGAACGGCTCGGGTTGGTCCGGTCGCACGGGTCCTCGTGAGAAAAGTGGTAAGATGATGAGCCAGCGATCGGCGAGTTGATCGTAGCGGACGACGACGTCGCCGCTGTTTCGCGCCTCGCAGTTGCCGGTGAAGTTCTTGAAGACGTTGTTCGCCGGAACAGGACCGAAGAGCACCTTGCCGGTCTCGCCGTACTTCTTGCCTTTCTTCGTGAAGACGGCGATGCCGCGTCCATTCACGATCTGCATGATGTGATCCGGTCCGACGGCAAGCGCGTTGTCCGATGGATTGCCGCCGCGGCCGGAGCCGTTCGGTCCCTCGAAACCAACGCCGAGCCCATCGAAGCTTGCCGCGAGCGTGGCTGGCGGCTTCGTCCCGGGCTTCATCTGCTCGACGTCAGCACTCGCGCGCGAAACCGCGAAGTGCATCGGAGCAGTCGAAGGAGTTTGTTCTTCGTGTTGATCGGGATCGTCCGCGCCGTCGTTGTCAGGCGGAGACAACGTCGACAGCGGCTTGGAGACGTCGGCGGCGACGGCCGCACTTGTCGTCACGCGACCGAAGGTCGGTCCTCGGTGCGCACGAACGTGCCAGATGTATGCGCTCGCGAGCGCGATGACGGCGACGGAGACAACGGCAGTGGGTTTCACAAATCGTGTGGCACCAGACATAGGGTCAAATCGGGAAAATGTGGATCCTGTTTTGCGATGCGGTCTGCGTTCCAACGTCACGTGTGGCTATCGGCTCATTCGCATCACGTCGCCATAGTTCTGGATCCTTCCGTCGGCATACGCGCTGAGAAGCTGCTGCATCGAGCACACGGCAGTCTCCCATTGGAGGATTGGAAAGCTGATGTATCCTGTGCGAAAGCCGCCGCCAATGGATCGGATGAAGGTGCTCGTGGAATCGATGGGAAGCGCTGCCACGTTGTCGTAATACCGTCGCCAATCGTCGTACTGTCGAAAGAGTGAGATCTCGACGATCGACGCGTAGAAGGCGCCCACGACTGCTCCATGGTCGCGAACGTATTGTCCGGCCGCGCGGAGTGCTTTGTCGCCGGCGAGATCGCCGACGACCGGCACCACGAGATTGCGCTGCTCGAGTGACCGGACCGTGCGCCAATTCGCTTCGGTCGCGAGAAAGCTGCGTGGTATGCCCGAGCTATCGATGCTCGTCATGAGCTCGCCGTACGTCGGCAGTCTGCGCCCTTCTGAGCGCTGGTAGTCGAAATCGAGGTCGACTCCCATCTCGCAGAATGCTCCGGAGATGTATTCGAGTTGCGAGATGTCGGCGTTGCTGAGCACGAAGCCGCGGATCTCGAGATTCTGTAGCACGGCGCCGCGCGTGCGTCGTGCGAGCGCAGTGTCGCGCGCGGCGGTGCGATACGCGGCCACGAGCGCAGCCGCGGTTGACGTCGAGTCGAGGCCGGCGGGCCGTGGCCGACAGAAGAGCTTCGACATGAAGTCGGCGCGATCCGAGGAGGTCTCGAAGAGCACCTTGTACAGCAGGTGTTCGACGAGCGTTTGCCGTCGCGCGTCGACGATGAACGCGAGCTTCGGCCGGAGTGCCGCGATGTAGGTAAAGTTCTGCTCGAGGCCGACGCCAACGAAGACGGTTCCGGGCGCGATCGTCCGCTCTAGCGAAGCAATCGGACGCTGCGCTTGCCCTTCGTTGGAGACGACGTTGTTGCTCCACTCATAACCGCCGGGCTCGGACATGTCGGTGACGAGCTTCCAGAACTGCTGGTCGGTGAGGTGGTCGGGAAGGCTCTGGGCTCTGGCCGGCGCGACTGCGATCAACACGACGCCGAGCGCGCGACGAATGGTGGTCATGCTGCAGGCAATCATGTCAGCGGGAGTGGGGTGGTCGGCTGATTACGGGATACATTATGCACGCGACCTCGACGCTCGGACAGTAGACAGACCTGTTTCCTTGCCAACTGCAGATTGCCGACGCCTTATCCTCCACCATGCGAGCCACCTTCGTTCTCTTGTGCGCCCTCGCCGGCATCGCGCCGGAGGCGTCAGCCCAGATCACCGACACGGAATTCCGCGAGCGGCGCGATTCGTTGATCGCGCGCCTTCCGCGCGATGCGGTCGTCATCGCCTTCGGCGAACGCGACGAGATCGGCTTTCCGGCCTTTTATCAATCTCCAAACTTTCGCTATCTCACCGGACTGTCCGAGCCGAACGCCGTTCTCGTGATCTCCGGACGCACCGCCTCCGGACAATCGATCGGGACGCTGTTTCGTCAGGACCGCGCTCCGTCCGACATCCTCTTCAACGGTCCGCTCGAGGATCCGGCGCAACTCATGCGACGAACGAACCTCGTCGTGCGTCCGCTCGCTCAGCTCGGGACGGTTGTGGATTCTCTCATTGCCGCGGGACGACCGCTCTACATGGTGCGCGACACACGGCCGTACGGCGGAACGAACGACACGCTGACGCGGGGATCCGTCTTTGCCGCGACACTCCGTCGCCGCGTTCCGGCGCCGACCATTCGTTCGGCCGACACCGAGATCCTCGCGCTACGAGGCCGCAAGAGCGCCGCCGAGGAGCAGTTGGTGCGTCGCTCGGCGGCAATCACGTCGCAGAGCGTGAACAATGCCATTCGCAACATTCGTCCAGGGCTTCACGAATACGACGTTCAGGCGATGCTCGAAGCCGGCTTCCGCTCGGGAGGCGGCGACTCGCATCCGGGCTTCGCGACGAATGTCAGTGCTGGAATGAACTCGACGACGGCGCACCATCGCGCCGACGACGCGCCCCTGGAGGCGGGCAAGCTCGTGCTGATGGACGTCGGCGCAGCGTATCACGGCTACAGCGCCGACGTGACGCGCACCGTGCCCGTGAGCGGCAAGTTCACGCCGGAGCAGCGTGCGATCTATCAACTCGTTCGCGACGCGCAGGCGTCGGCAGAGCGCGCAGCCACGTTGGGCGCCCCGGGCAATGGAATGGGCGACAGCGCGAGCGCGACGATCGCGCGCGGGCTCGCGCGACTCGGTCTCATCGAATCCGCGGACGCGACGTTCGACCCGCCGTGGGCCGATCGATGCGCGCGAAGCGCAGCGTCGTGCCGGCAGAGCTACTTCTTCTACTTCCATGGAGTCGGACACGGGATCGGGCTCGACGTCCACGACGCAACGCAGTACTCGACGGGGCGCGGCGGCGGTGCCGGCGACGGCATCAAGCCGGGCGACGCGTTCACGATCGAGCCCGGGATCTACATCGACGCACGCCGGATCTCGCTGTTGGCGGATACGCCGAAGAATCGAGCGTTCATCGCCACAATGCGCGCCGTGATCGCGAAGTACGACGGCATCGGCGTACGGATCGAGGACGATTACATGGCGACGTCGCGCGGCGTCGAGCGGATCACGTCGGCGGTCCGCGAGATCAGCGAGATCGAGGCGCTGATGCAGTCACCACGCCCCTAGTCGAGCCCGAGTGGCTAGCGCGTGAACGACTAGATGTCCACGAAGCCGAGGCATTGCAGGTCTTCAGTGAGCTTGGACTCGCTCATGTCGCCGGCGGTGATCTGCGCGGTGAATTTCCAAACGCCATCGGAGTTCGCCTCGCCCCAGACGAACACCGAGCTGTTCTCCTTCGGCCTCCCGAAACCGGTTCCGCGGTATTCATGGATGACGGAGCCGGGCTTGAGCTTGCCCTTGGACCATTCGCCTCGTCCACCGGTGACGGACAAGCGCCGCTTGTCCTTGGTCTCTCCTTTGAGAACCTCGCCCTCCAACTTCGAGCGATCGACTTGCTTCGGAATGGTGCCGGCGATGTGGGCCACCGTCGGTTTCTTGGGATCGGTCACGAGAACGGAGAACCGGCAGTTGGTCATCTCAGAGGTGAAAAAGAACTTCGCGTCCGATCCCAGCTGCATCGATGGCGCGGCCATCGTCTCCCACGGCAGCCAATAGGCCGAGATGAAGTCGTCTCCCTGTCCGGCGAAAAACGTCAACGTCGCCGTCTTTTTGCTCGGCACCTGCGCCAACGTGAATTTTGCGATTCGATTCTTCGCGTTCTTGTCGTTCTGTTCATCTTCTTTGACGACGACGACGTACTTCTCGAGGAAGGCCTTTGGGTTGGCCATGAATTCGGTGTTGAGACTCATTGCACGTCTCCCGATGTCTCGACCTACGGATGCGCGGCACGCGAGCGCGTTAGCGTTCTAGTATCACTCCGGTCGATACATCGCGCCAGCCGCTCGAGCGGTACGCCCATCTCGTTCCGGAGCAACTGCGAGAATGCGTCTCCCGAAAGACGCAATCGCGGGCGAATCAACCGATGGGCACTCTCTACCCATGCGCGCAATTCGTTTCTCCGTCATGGCTGGCGGCATGCCATCGCGCGCCGATCGGCGTCAATCACTTCTACAACCGCGTGCGCGCCGGGTACTACAAACACCCACGCTTCAGTCGACGCCGTGCGCGCGCACAACGTGCGCGGCAGCGCGCCGGCAAGCAGGGAGAAGCGATCGTCGGGGGCAACGCGTGGTTCGACGCGCATTACCCCCGACGCGATCACCTCATTCGAATGACGATCCTTCCCGCCGAGCGCTGAGCTCTTTCTAACCCTCGAATGAGAATTTCCTACTGCGGCGTATACGACGCAGTCTTCCCCTGCAGGTTGGGATTGTTCTGCACTTCGAGGTCCGGCAGCGGTACGCACGACATTGGACCGAAGAGCTGGTTCTTGAAGTTCACGCCGGACGGGAAGGGAATGCCCTTGCGGAGCATGTCGCCCAACCGCGTGCCCTCGCTGAACAGCTGACGCCGACGCTCCTCGAGCACAACCGCCGTCAGGTCGGAGCCCTCGCTACCGTCGAGCGGTGACACGCCCGCGATGGCGCGCACGCGATTGATCGCGTCCTTGGCCGACTGAGGTGCCGTGGTCGCAACGGCTTCGGCGTAGATCAACTGTGCTTCGATGTATGACGCGAGATTGATCGGCGCCGCGCCGCTGCCGGTGAATTTCTGTTGCGTCCACTGACGAGTCACCTGGTCCTGACCGTTGCGTCCAGCGTCGACGTTTTTCACTCGTGGATCCGCCTTGCCGCCGACGGTGAGGCCGCGATACGCCGGCCCGACCGAAAGGAAGTCGTTGCGCACGGTCATGTTGTAAACGCGATTCTCGCGCGCCGGCGTCGACTCGGAGTACTCCGAGATCCGCACGTAACCCGCGGGCACCAGCGTCGCATCCGCCGCCGCGTTGGGTAGGTCCGCTAGATCGAGATACGTTCGCGCTCGGCCCACGTGCGCCATGTTGGTGATGTCGGTGTTGCTCGTGGTCGCGGCGTACTTGAGCGCGTCGGCGTACTTGGTGAGTGCCAGCTTCCACGTGTCGGCACGAGTCATCAGCGGGCCGTTGTCTACGGTCATCTGACACATCCCTTCACCAAGCAGCGTGAGTGCGTACCCTTCGTATGCACTCAGCTCGGCGAGCATGTTCACGCGGCCCGGCACCTGGTCGTCGGTGAAGGCGCTGATGCGATTGACCGCGTCCTCCGCCAGGAAACGCGCCTGCTGCATGGGCGAGTAGAACCCCATCGACGTCGCGGTGCGAGTGCCAGGACAGCTTCCTGGCGCGGTCCGCGTCTCGACGCCGCGCCAACCCCAGATGTTGGAGTCGACGAACGAGTTCGACGTGATGTACTCCTGCGTCAACGTTCCCGCCGTGACGATGTAGTTCGCGAATGCGCACTCGAATGCGCCGAGCGCGGACGCATCGAGTGTCGGCGCCATCGCTGGATCACCGAGTGCGCTCGTCGGCACGCGGCCTGGGTTGTCAACCGAGAGAAGGTTGTTGCACGCCGCCGTCGAGACGAGGGCGATCGCTGCCATCATATGGTGGATGGTGCGACCGATCGCGCATCGTCTCCGGGGCCGTCGTGTGTCGCTGCTATGCTGTGACATCGTGGATTCTCGCGTCGGTTAGAAAGAGAGTCGGAGCGTCGCAACGAAGCTTGCCGTCGGCGGCATGATCGTCTGGTAGCCTTGCGACAGCTGGCCGGCGGCGCGGATTTCCGGATCCCACGCATGCATGTTCGCGATGGGCACGAAGACTTCGGCGTCGCGCGCCGTGTTCCATCCGTTCGCTCCCGTCCACAACATCGCGACGTTGCGCACGGCGAGATTGATCGCGCTGGTGCGTGCGCCAAGCCGAGCCGCAAAGCGCGCCGGCAGCGAGTAGTTCGCGGCCAACTCGCGGAGTCGGAGGAAACTGGCGTTGAAGGTTCCGACTGCGTCGGCGTCGATCGCGCGATACTCGTTGAGGATCGGATCGTTCAGGAGAATGGACGCTCTCGATTCGCCGAGGTTGTGCGCGGCGCGAATCTCGGTGTCGGATTGGTACTCACCGCCGTTGCCGTCGACGCGTGCGTAGAGGAGCAGGTTCTGCCAGAGCGTGACCGATGTGTTGAAGCCGATCTGCCACGTGGGTTGCGAGTGCCCCCACAGCACGCGAGGCGCCGACGCGCACGGCGTGTCGGGACCACCCTGCTCGAGGCCGAGCTTCCCGGTCCCTCCGTCGCATGTCGCCGACAGCACTTTGCCGGTGGCGTCGATAGTGGCCGAGCGCACTTTGTACATGAAGATGTCGGCAATGCCGAACCCAACGCGATTCTGTGCCTGGCCGCCGGCGACGGTGATGAACGGGATCCCGCCCATGTCTTCGATCCGATTGCCGTTCTTGGCGAGCTGCGTCCCGAACTCCCACGAGACGTTTCGGCGGTTGACGAGGCGCGCGTTTAGAGAAAGCCTTTCCAGCACAGTGGGATCCGAAGCTTGGAATTCACGTGACTTGAAGTCGCGGC
>JADMIO011529828.1_pt1 | contig 38715 bp, 28 predicted proteins | sample 8958161 | NCBI WGS metagenome assembly JADMIO01 (sample SAMN16585339, study PRJNA669376) | soil metagenome | isolation source: Crop rotation soil | place: USA: Cullars Rotation, Alabama | collected 2011 | reverse complement strand
CGAACCCGATCACATTACGCAAACCAGGGGGCAGGCCCCGCCACCAGTCTCCGTAATAGACCCCAAGGTGACGTTTGTAACCTCCGAATAGCTCGTCCGGCCCCTGGCCATTAAGTGCGACTTTCACGTCCTGTCGCGCCCGCTCCGAAACAAAGTACATCGGTACAATAGATGAGGCCGCGATAGGTTCTTCCAGGCAACGCACGATTTCCGGCAGAGATCGCTCAAACTCCGCTTGATCGAGCTTGATGCTGACGTGTCGTGCCCCAAAAAGAGACGCGGTCTCGGCCGCATCGCGCAATTCGTCGTCTTGGAAGGTGTCTCCGTAGCCGATAGTATAGGCAGGCCACGATTCGCCTTCCTCATTCATCAACGCCAAAAGGAGACCCGAGTCGAGTCCGCCGCTTAACAACAATCCAACAGGGACATCACTGAGAAGATGCCGGCGGACCGCGGCGCGATACAACTGCAATAGTTCTTCGCGCGCGTCTTCGTCTGACTTTGGAGTCGCGAATGGCGTCGGCTTGTAATTATACCACCGTTCTTCGCGGCATCTTCCCTTCTCAACTATGAGCATCGTGCCGGCGGCCAGTTTCCGAATACCTTGAAAGATTGTCAGCGGCGAAGGCGTGTAACGAAATCTCAAAAACAGATTAAGCGCCAGCGGATCTACTTCGGTCCGTGAGTCTCCTGCCGCGAGGATCGCGCGAATTTCGGAGCCAAAAGTTAACTGATTTCCTGAGATGCGATAATAGACCAGCTTAATGCCCATGGCATCGCGAGCCACTACCAGCCGTTTCTTTCTCACATCCCAAATGGCGAGTCCGAACATTCCATTAAGATGATTGAAAACATCGGTTCCCCACTCCCGGTAACCGTGAACAATAACCTCAGTGTCAGAATTCGTTCGGAAGGAATATCCCACTTGCTCGAGCTCTACCCGCAGTTCCTTGAAATTGTAGACCTCACCATTGAAAATTACCCAGACTGCTTCTTCGGCGTCGGTCATTGGTTGATGCCCGCCGGCCAGATCGATGATGGAAAGCCGGCGAAACCCGAGCCCGATCGGACCAGAAACAAAGTATCCTTCGTCGTCCGGTCCCCGGTGCCTAATGGAATCCGCCATTCTCCGAACCACTTCCGGCTCGACCGGTTCGTTGGTTGCGAAATTAAACTGCCCGCAAATGCCGCACATTCCCTTACGAGAGTTGGGAGTTGATGGTTGAGAGTTGATTGACCGAGGCACTCGTCATACGACACTCTTCACTCGTCAGGCGATGCGCCTCGCGCAAATAGAACGCGAGACTGCGAAACATTTGCGATTGTCCCCAACGGTGCATGGGAACGTTGTCCCAGCCCACATGCAGTCGGCGCGACCGGAAAGAGCCATCCCGCTTCAGCCAATTAGCAGCCACTTCATTAATTACCCTTACGACGGTCTTCTCCAGAGCGGGAAACTCCTTACGGAGGACCAGCCCTAAATTGATGCATTCAGCACAATCGTAAAGTTCTCTTTTGTAAACCGTCAGGCGAGGCGCTTTGGAAAAGGGTTTTGGTAAACCCTCTTCGTCAAAAAGATTTTCCAGATAATACTTCGTCCCTCGGGCAAGTGCGTCATGACACCTTTCATCGCCATTTAGTGCATAAATCTTTCCAAGCGCTTTCATGACAAAGCAGGTATGAAAATGATCAACAAAATCGCGGACACCATCGACTGCGTAATACCACGAACCATCCGGATTTTGGGCATCGAGAACAAATTTCAAATTCCGTTCCGCCGTCTTCCGATAATCGTCATTCGAGAAAAACTGCGACGCACTGAATAACAAGAATGCTCGATAAGCGGCAGCGTTGATGACTCCGCCTCTGTCGAACGGAGTATACGAGCAGCTGCTGGCAAGCGGCCCTGTTTCAAAATCCTTGATTTCAAATCGTGCATGCCGGGCAATGGAAGCGAGGACTTCCTTCCATTCCTCCCGTGGCGATACTTTGAACGCCTCAAGGAAAGCCTCGTAAACGTAAGGTGTTGTCGTGATCAAGGGGGTATCCTTCTTGATCACCCCGCCGCGCGTGACCCAATTAAACGGGTAACCCCAGGAATATTCCTTGAAAGCAGAACAACGGGACTTTTTTAATTCATTGAGAAAGTGAACCGCCTTTTCCAGGCAACGGGATTCCCCGGTCGCCTCGTACAGGAATAAAAATCCCATTGCATAATGCGCATCGGCGATAGGAAAACGGATCGGATGATGAAAGAAGCGCCGCGCCGATGGTAGAAAAGCCTCACAAAGGATCATCGGGGCGACGGCGAGAGTGCCGATCTTTCCATACCGATAATAAAGCGTTTTCGCATTGCCGCCCACTGGCCCAGCAAAAAAGCTTTGGTGATCCCACGAAGTCTCGCCATAGGAATCCAACCACTGACTAAAGCGCGCTAACGCCGCTGCGACTTCGCCGGTCAATTTTGCATTGTCGTTGGAAATTGACGGTAGCGAGGGAACAGTCGCTACTACTTGCCCTGGCCTGGCAAACTGACCCGCGATTGAGACAGCCTCTCCTGTTTGTCCGCCCCTCATTCCTAGCTAATTCCCATTCGGTAACGTTAGCCTATGGAGGTAATTATCGCGAAGTTCACAAAGATAACGACGTAACATCGTCCGCGCCCGATAGTTCAGATTTTCCGCCCTGCTCACTTCACCCAATTCAGAATAGCGAAGTCGAATCATGACCTTCTCCCCAGCTTTGACTTCCACCGCAAATTGGATTCGGTCGCCGGAAGTTTCCCAGGAGATGTTGCGACTCCCAGCAAAGATTCCGTTGATCATCGAAGGTGTAGATTCGCGTCGCCGGATGAGAAACTGTTTTGTCCGATCTGACAGATTCTCCAGACGCACTTCCTTTCCGTACATCTCCACTTGAGTTACATCTTCGGATAAGGGCCTCTGTCGGCAGCTTCGTTTTATTACCTCACCAAGACTGCGCCAGGTCAGCGGGCAGGGCAAAGCATTCAATCGTTCTATGAATTTGACTAAGTGGCCGCAATGATCGCGGCAAAAGTCGTGATGAATGACGACGATTGTCGGTTTCCCCAGCAAACTATCAAAAGCAAAGTTTTCAACCCCACTCCAAGGATATCGTCGAGTATACAATGGAAAATTCCCGTAGGCCATTATCGCGGCATCCCATACATCAGCAACTGTAATGGCCCGAGGTGGTCTATCCGAGCTGAGCGTGTCGTTGTTTACCGCAGCGATGAGGTTGGTTTGTTTTAGGACGCTCATCGCGGCTTCGGAGAAGACCCCCTGGGGGAACACCATCACCCGGTCATGCACAAGACCAGTAGCGGTTTCATGTCGATCCATCTGCTCAATCGCCTGCCTTGCCTTTGCATGCAGGTAGTGGGAATCATCTCTGCCAAATTCTGCCTGCGTGTGCGCGCAGCCATGGACTGAAATTGAGTAATACTCCGGATTCTCGCGAAACATCCTGGTAACACCAGAATCACTTCTGCGCCAGTTCCATGGAATGAATGCAATGTTCGTGGAAAACTTGTAACGGCGCATGAGAGATAGCAGCTCCCGGTAATCGACAAACCCATAGGTCGGCCTCAAGAGAGGATCGTCGATTACCAGGCATGCGCTTCGTTCTGGTGCCACCCATGAAGTGGTAGGGAACGCCCATTTGACATAGAGAACCGGAGGTATCGCTTCAAGAACGTGATGCCGGACGTCAAATATGCCATCAGGAAGCTCGCTTTCGATATCGATCATTCTCGAGCCGGAGCAGAGAAACACAGGGGCTCCTTCATAGTCTCGCCTGATGAAGACCGCTCCGCGACCTGTGGAGATAATTTCGACACTCTGATCTGGAGATGGCGAAGGGAAGATAGACTCAACCTCCGCATCCTTCGCAGCGATCTGGACGCCGGCCATTATTCCAGAGAAATCAGGCAACTTGTCGGATACGGTAAACGGGCCGTTATCGGAAATTGGAGATGTCTTCACCAGCTTGTCCAAAGCCGCCGAATCCTCCCCGGCATAAACAAAGGCCGAGTGGATTTGTTCACGCCATCGTCCAGCTCGTTTAGAATTACGGCCCAAATCTGCAATCAATGACGCGAAACGATTGGCCGAGCATAATAGTCTTACAGCAGATCCAGTAACGTTATGCTCACCGAGTAAATCCTGAGGCGTTGCGGCGCGCCAGGAAACGCCAAAGAAATCCAGCAATTTTGCCAGATTACGGTCTTGCGATGACAAACCATCGCTTCCTGCCAATAAGATTGCTTCCTCGCTCAAGATAGAGATTGCTGAAGTATGAAAAATGCCATTGTCAAGCCAGTCAAGCCGGCTTGCGAGCGACAACCAGAGCGCGCATGGCGCGCGAGGGTGCCACTATGCTCAGGACCGGCGACAGCAAACGCATTATACCGCATAGGAGTTTTCCTGACGAGTGAGGAATCCAGCAAAAATGCTCTTTTCGTTCCAAGGAAAACCCAGCCTTGATAAAGGGCTCGGCATATTCTTCCAACGACGCAACATAGCATTCCTCTTCCTTCATTCCGCGAAGCCGATTCTTTAGATCGCTTCGGAAGAGAGGGAAGCGACAGTTCATGTCGATGACTACACAGACTCCACCAGGCACGAGCAATTCGAAAATGTCTTTCGCACAATCAAGTTCATTACCGGCGTCGTGACAGTAGCGGATGGTATTAACCCCGAAAATGAAATCAAATGCACCTTGCAAATCGGATTTCTCTGTCTTCAAAGCGACCGAGAGATCGGACAAGAGGCTTTCGTTCTTCGCCTGATGAAATTCAAGTCGTTGGACATCATCCGGGATGAGGAAACTTTTCGCCTCGCGCTGCGCCGCTTCAATCAGGACTGGCGAAAAATCGGTCCCAATCGCCCGTCCAATCTGCACCCCCTGCCCTCTCAAAACGGACATGAGGTGAAGCAGGTTCATACCACCGCCGCAACCGAATTCAAGAATTCGGATGGCGCGTTTTTTCACACTATCTGGCAATGAATCGAAAGCGCACAAATAAACATCCTTATAGTCGTGGTCCAGCAGATAACTGATTCCATGCCCGGCCGTTGCCCGCGTGTACTTCGAAAGTGCCTCTGCGGATGTATATTCCCTAAAATATTCGGCTTGAAATCGATGTCTGTCTTCCGGCCGGTTCTGAGTTGCACTGTTTGTCATGAGCGATTGATGCATAGATTTCCTGATATAATTAGAGAATTCTGCGATTCTGTGCCGTAGCGAGACGAAAGTTATCCACCCTTTTAAACTGCAAGAGCGCAATCAAGATTGCCCGTAGCTTTTTCATCTGTTCCCTCCGGTGAAAGTACATCAACTCCCGTGAAACTGGTCTTTTCATCCGTCGTAAGGCTGCCCAGCAATACCCCGCTAACAACGCGAAACCCGCGGCCGGATGCTTGGCGCTTCGATAAAATACGCGAAACAGTTGCCATACCGGTGAGTTACCCAAGTAATAGTCTTTTTCGCCATATGAGAAGGCCGATGCAATCATACCCCGTTCAGCTGTACCCAGAGAACGGTAATGATGAAACCGCTTCTCTGGAAAAGAACACGTTTTCCACCCTTTCATTCGGGCGGTCGTAACCGCGATCCAATCGATCCCACCAGCCTGGTTGCCAACGTAACCGCCGATTTCTTCAAAGCACTGACGCCGAAACAATTGACATCCTCCGGCAACGTGATTCTCACCTTCAAAGCTATCTTTGGCTGAGTCGTAGCCATTCTCCAGGAAGGGCGTGCCCGCTACTCCGAGCTTGGGATCCGCGGCGAACTTGTTCATCAAAAACTCGAGATATTCTGAATCAAATGAAAGGTCTGCGTCCAGATTTCCGATCACATCGAACTCACGCGAACTCACCCTTTGTAGGCCGGCGTTGAATGCATCCACCTTCCTTGAAAAACTGCGGTCGGGCCGCTGATCCCGTCGCACCAATTCGATCCACGGATTATCGCAGATGTATTTCTTGACCAATTGCGCAGTCGAATCTGTCGAGCCATCATCAACAATCACCCATTTTTCGGGCAAAACCGTCTGGCTAACCATGGAGTCGAGCGTTTTTCCTATAAACGCTTCTTCATTACGCGCAGGAGTGATCAAAACGTATTTCATTTCAGCCGTTTCCCTTACTTGTGCGCGAAAAGAGAGGCACCCTTGGAGGAATGGACGCTGCTCATCCGCTCATCAAACCCTCCTTGCCGCCCCTCGGGGTAGACTTGCTCGAATATTCGATCCATGAGCCGACCTACTAGTATGATGTCCCGATATGGGATAGGCACGGCAATTTCGCCGCGAATGCTTCGATAAAACCGCTGGATCAGCTCTTTCATACCAAAATCCTGGTACAAACGTCTTCGGATAAAATTACTGGCGCTGGCAGCTGCATTCCTAAAGTACTCGCTCGCGTCATTCAGTGGTGGAATGAAATACGTGAGGTAACTCTTATAGGCGCGGCTGCGCCTTCGGACAGCCGTTCCAGTAATAATGTCCGCAGCTATGGATCCAGACGGACCGAAAATGCGCAATTGGTTTACTCCCTTGATCTGCGTCGAGAAACAGAAGAATGCCGTCGTACCATTTTTGTCCCTGATCAGCACTCGTAATTCATCCAGGAGTTCTTTAGCGCGAAGTTGTCGAAGTTGTGAGCTCTGGTATGCGGTCGCGACAATCTCAGTCACATCGTCATCCAGAAATTCCACGATCTTGGCAAGACCATGGCTAACTAGGTTATGAAATAACTGTCCTGGGAGTTGTCGCACCCAGTGACCAGGGTTGCTCACCATGGGCCCCACGTAACTAATGTCTCCTAAGTCATAGGACCAATAGCTTTCGAGATGAACAGGTGGTCCTCCCAGAAAGCCCTGCCCCACTGACCGGCGCATCTCCATCATTTCAAGCGTGAACTGATAGTTATGCCCAACGGTCAGCTTCAATCCGCGCTGTTCCGCAGATTGTATCAGTCCTTCTGCTTCTGCAGCCGTAACGGTAAAGGGCTTTTCGATATAGACGTGGCTTCCAAACTCGAGACACTGGCTGGCAAGCTGAAAATGACTTTGGGGCGGAGTCGTAATATGGACTACTTGCGGCGTGGCACTCCGCAGCATCTCTTGCACATCCGAAAAGCATTGAGATACATGGCAGCGCTCCCCTAACTGTTTGGCCATCAATAACTCCCGGTCACAGAGAGCAACGATCTGGCAATTCGGTACGCGGTGAATGGCAGCGGCATGCTGATCTGCCACTTTTCCACATCCAACTATCGCTATACGTAACATCGCTGATTTGTTTGACTCTAGAACTGAGCTAAAAACGCTTCGATGGCGTCATCCATGCCGACGCGTGGCTTCCAACCGAGTCGCTCCCGCAGCTTTCGATTCGAATAGCGATTTCCCTTCCACTCCGCTCTGCAACGTCTCCGATTGAAGGCAGGGGGCAACTGATTGCGCGACCAGCTCGCATATCTTTCCCACAAATAACAGAGCAAGTATGTAATAGGATACGGTAGCGAGATGGAGCGCACCCCGGCCTTCTTTTTGTAAGCACGCAGAAATTGCCGACTCGTTGGCAATTCATCGTCAACAATGTTGAAAATCTCTCCATCAATGCCTGGAGTAAGACCGGCCAGAACGATCGCTTCGGCACAATTGTCAACGAACGTCAACGGGAGTTGGTTGCGACCACCAAGGTCCATGAAAAAGCCAAAGGTATCGATTCCCACCCGTCCGTTTAGTTGCGTCTTCCCGGGTCCAAAGACGGCTCCGGGTCTAACAATCACGTACGGCAGATGGCATCGTTCGCCATATTCCTTAACGAGTTCCTCCTGTTTAAGCTTTCCGAAGCCATAAGCGTCCCACCGCTCCTCGGGAACATCTTCCAAGGGGCATGTCTCGTCCAACACCGCTCCCCTTTCCAAACTCAAGTTAGAATAAACCGCAAACGAACTGACATTCACAAACCGCTTCGGCTTGCCCTTGTTTAGGAAAGCATCCATGAGATTTCGCGTAGCCAGCGCCGAATTCATAAAGGCTCCGGCAAAAGACTTATCGAAACCAGCGGCAAGATGGTAAATGATCGAAACGCGTTCAGCAGCTTTCGTGCAGTCCTCGGGTGAAAGGAGATCGCCTTTTACAAGCTCAACGTTGGCCTGAGTGTTGAATCGGGAGATCGCATCTTCAAGTCGGGCGAGCCTACTCGAGGGCCGAACGAAGCACCGGAGATTACGAAAGCCGTATTCAAGAAGAATCTCGACGACTTTTGCGCCGATAAAGCCGTTCGATCCAGTCACCAGAACACGGTCAGCGGCAGCAATATTGTATTCAGTCATGAAAACACGAACAAGTGCTTTCTCATTAGGCGACTCGCGATCGGAAGATTTCGATCACTCCCTGACATGGGACGCTGGGAACAATTGACTTCTCTGAGAATCGTTGACCGGCCGATGCTGTCGTTCCCTTTCAACTTGGACGCGCTTGGCAGTTAATTCCAAAAGTCTTCACACGTTCTCGAGCTCATTTCGGAAAAAACGGCGCCTAGGAAGCAGCAGATCCCATCCGTGATCTCAAGAGCGAGTTCGAATCCCGCCGTGAGTTTAATCTTCTAACTCGAGCAACGGATAAACCTAGGGAACAATTGCAAGGTTGCTAGGCGGAAGCACGTCGTTCGTCAGGGGATGCGGATAAGTGTAAGTGCCAGTGTAAGCAACGCCATTCAATGAAGCAGTATAGGTGCTGGACACCTGCGATGGAGTGCTGTTAGCCGGAAATCCTTTTCCCAAATTATAATAATCGCGGCCGCCAATTACGGTCGGCGCGGCACCGGTGTATCCGTAGGCGGTGCCGTCTGTATGCACATTGTTCCATGACATTATTGGCTCCAAGGCTTGGTGTGCCGAAGTGTGTCCTGCGACAGTGTTGGACATCGGAGCAGAAGCATTACCGCTGAGCAGATCGCCCTTCCCTCTGCCCGCTTGATCCGTCGCAACAAGAACCTTGTGTATTTGGTAGGTGTCGCCAGCGGCAAATTTGAGCGTCGGGCCACGGTCTGTCGCGCCATAGTAGGCATAGGTCAACGTGTTAGCTGTGTTTGAGATAATGTAAGAGCCTTTGCCGTAACATGGGGAAGAGGGGTTGGTCTGCTTTACGCTGTAGCCTGCCCATTGATTCACCTTCCAGTTCTTAGATGAATCGGTCAGTGCAGCGTTGCTGGACTGCGAACCTGATACTGCCGTCCCGCTCTCAAATACATGCGGCGAATGACCGTCAACAAATGTTCCATTGCCTTCGGTGTCGTTCTGATCGAATGGACCGGTGCCATCGCCAAACCCGAAGGGACAATCCGGTCCTACTCCACCAAACTCACGAAAAATAGCAATTGTGGTAATGGCGTTATTTGATGATGTTTTTCCGGTGTAATTGTTATCGTGCCATAACGCGTTCCCTGAGCGAAGCATCGAACCTGGGGTATTCGTCCAGTTAAATGTGTTGTTGTAACATTCAATCGCTCTACCACCTCGGTTTCCTCCTTCGGTGCCATGATTGCCCACTTTAGCGTTGTATAAATAATTATGCCGAACGACGAATCTTGCACCATTTTCGGCGTCCGTTGCACCGTTACCCACCTGTGAGGCAGAACCGATCATTGTGTTGTCCTCAATGAAAAAGAACTTGTCGGTGCCGAACCACGGATAATCAGCCCACGCTCCATGCCCTGCGAGTTTTCCCCCGTAGGTCGGCATGTTGAGAAAGAAAAACTGCCCGGTACCGGCACTTTGCATGTAGTTATGATCCGCTACGCCATAGACCCATCCACCTGTCCAAACCGCGCGGTCAGTCCATCCCACGAAATGGTTATGATCGATCCGCATTTTCGTAACCGGTGCGCTGCCACTACTTCCCACGTTTACCAGGGTTCCCTTACTCAGATTAGCCTGAAAAGTGAAGCCAGTCAGTCGAAAGCTTTGGGCGGCAGTGATACTAATGTAGAGCATGTTAGGCTTCGACGTGACATCGTTCTTAATGATCGTTTTATCACTAGCGATCGGCGTGCTGGTGCCCGCACCAGTGATTGTTGTCTGCCCTTGTAGGGTGATGCCTTTTGTAATAGTTAGCTGATTAGCCCAGTTGGCGGTGCCCGCCGGGACTATTACCGTGTCGCCGTCCTTCGCCAAAGCGATGGCTGTCTGGACATCGGCAAGAGCGGGACTACGCGCATTGATTTCGGCGCCGTTGGCCGGATGAAGAGCATTGGTGAGGAGCCCGCCTGCAATGACAACGAGGCCTTTCCAGCAGAGACCAGCATATGAGGTTAAATGGAGGCGGGAGACGTGCATGCTGCTAGAATTTCCATATTCACCTACAGCAGTGGACATGCCACATACCGGGATCTTATACATGCTCACAATTGCTTCCCCTGCCAATTTCGCCTCCCATCTGCTCTGGCCATCCCACCCAATCCGCCCACCAAAGGATGTGGATATTTATACGGCTTATAATAAAATGACCACGTGTTCGGTGCGGTGCAAACGTAGAGTTGGCCGTCGGGACCCTCGTGCGTGCTATCCCACTCGCCTTGGTCTGTCGCCCAATACGCCACCCCAGGCGCGCAGGTCTTAGGCCGGCTAGCCAGTTTGCCGACTCCTACACCTGCTGTCCCGTCGAACGGGGTTTTTTGATTATAAAACTCGTGATTCTCCCGAATCGTCGGGTAACCACTTGCGACGTCGAGTTGCAGCGAGTGATTGTAGGTGTTGCCCCACGCGTAAACTGGTTCCAACGCCTGGTGCGGCCATGACCCCGTCGCCGCTGGGTCACTATCAGCAAGTAATCCGCCTTCTCCTCTGCCCGGCTGGTCAAGCGCAGCTAAGAGCTTGTAAAGCTCGTAGCCGTCGCCGGTATTAAACATCATTGGCGAGCCCATATCGCTCCCTCTAAAGGTAATCGTGTCACTCGTATTTCCCGTGATGCAACTGCTGGGATGGAATACGGCTCCGGTTCTAGTATTCGACCTTTGGGTCGTATTCGTGACGCTATACCCGACCCATTGATTGACCTTCCAACCGGCACCTGCTACAACCAGAGTTGTCGAGTTATTCCCTCCTGTATGCTTGCCGCTGGCGTACAATCCGTGGGAATCGTTTAGGTCCAGCCGATTATTTCCGTTTGCTCCACCCCAATATGGGAAAGGCCGAAACTCGCGATAACAAGTTAAACGAGTACTTTTATCGAGACGATCTTCCTTTCCGGTCCATTCATTGTTAAATTGGAGCATGGTTCCGCTCCGGAGCTGACCTCGCGGTTCAACCAAGCTCCAAACGCAGGTGTTGTTATAAACTTCTATGGCTCGGACCCCACGGGATCGTCCGCTTGTTTCGGTTCCGTGCCCTCCAATTGGGGTATCAACCAGGTAATTGTGCCGCGCGACATACCTGCCGCCGCCGTAGGCGTCTATACCATTGCTTTTATATCCCCTACCGTTTCGGAAGGTATTGTCCTCGATAAACAGGAACTTCTCGCTCCCAAAATAGGTGTCGTCAGCCCATGAGCCATCGCCATGGGTATGCCCACCCCAACCGTCATGGTAAATCTGAAAAGTTTGTGCCCTTCCTCTTTCGTCAAAAATACAATGATCGACCACACCGTAAATCTGGCCATGCGTCATGACAAACGGGGCATACAACTGATCAAAATGGCAGTGGTCGATTCTCGCAGACGGACAGCTGCCTACTAAATGCACGCCGCCGTTACTAGCAAACGTTGTGACCGATCCAGATTTGAACGTGAAGCCGGTCAGCCGAAACGAGTCCGCGGACTTGAGTGTCGCCATGATAATACCCGGCATGTGACCTGACTGAGTGCCGGCTGATGCATTCTGTGGAGAAGCTGCGCCCGTCTGGCCGCGGAAAGACGTTCCGCCGCTAGAAAATGCTCCGCGCTGCTGCGGCCGACCTTGTTGTCTCTTGGCCGACTCCGGCCTGTGGCCTTGTCGGGGCACGTTGTCGAGAATCACGGTTTTGTCTGTTACCAGGGGACTACTTAAGCTACCGCCGACACTCGTCGCTCCCTGTAGAGTAATACCCTTTGCGATAATGAGAGAAGAAGTCCAGCTCGCCTCCCCAGCCGGAACCATCACTGTGTCACCAGCATGAGCTGAAGCGATGGCGGATTTAACGTCTGAGAGCTCAGCGCTCTTTGCCGCAACGATGGCGCCTTTCGCCTGGCCAGTGGGAGCCAGCAACATAACAGCAACCGCGGCTGTCGCTAAAGCATGAGTCATCTGCAATGCGTTCGCCCGAGAAATGGTATCCTGACTATAGTTGGCTTTCGACGAAATGCGGACTGCCAGATCCGGTTACGACACGTGCACCAGTTTTTCTTCCTCTTGCAATTCACGTGTTTCCGAGGTTTGCAACTCTCGCTCGTATTCAGCTACTGGATACTCCATCGCTATGATGAAGAACACGAACCAAGTCAGGCTAAGTCCTCTAAAGGTTGCCTCGGTCACGTTGTAGAAGACCATGGCGGTAAGAAACGCCAATCGGTACCGTCCCCAATCAGGATTTCGGAACAGTTCCAGGCGAATTTTTCGAAATGTTGCTATAATCAAGCCGAAGAGCATGAAGATTCCTACCCAGCCCAGATTCAAATAGATCTCAAGATATCCATTGTGCGCCTCATTAGGCTGCCACGGCCTGCCCTGTTTAATTATGTGAAGCCGGTCACCCAGCCAAAAGCTTTCAAAGCCGACTCCAAAGATTGGGTTCGTGCCGACGTCCAGACAATCGCGCCAGAGTTCCATTCTACCCATTGCGGTCGATTGGTGGCCTACAAGATCCGCAACGCGCTCAAAAATCCCGAATGCCAATTGCGCGACCAGGAGCGCAGCCATGGCCGCAAGAACGTAGGCGCCGATCAATTTCTTGTTCACCCAATGCCGCCCCACCACAACCATCACCGTTATGGCGATCAGTATACAGAGCATAGCGGTCGCATCGTGAGATTTCCGGAGGAGGTAGGCAATCATGAACAGTAGAACGCCAACTAAGCGAAGCTCATTTTTCCGTTCTTTGCTCTTTTCAGCGCGCCATGTTCTTAGGAAATGCCAGGTGAGGAATAAACCCAGGACAAGGCAGCCACCGCCCAGGGCGTTCTTGCTTTGAGCTATGCCGACGTTAATTGCCAAACCGCTCCAATCGTCGTAGCGCTTACCTATCTCCGGATAATATTTGAGAGCCAGGATGGAAAATGTCATCAGAACGTAAGCACTTCTTTTCATCAATCTAACCAAGGCTTCGTCGGGATCCGGCTCGGTAAAGACAATCAGGACCATAATGGGATGACCTAGCACCTTGATCCAATGCTTGAACGCAACGAAGGGATAGTCGGACCAGAAGATAGCAATGAAGCAATAAAGAAGAAATGCCACGATCCATCCGTTATTGTGAACAACCTTTGAAAGGCTCACTTGCCTTTTGTTCAGAACATTAAGGCCCAGGACTATCAAGGTGAGGTACACCAATGCATCGAGAGGATTTCCTTCGTCTGCTGCGCCAATGGGAACGGGAAAATGCAAAACAGACAGCCATTGCGTAACCGACCGCGATCCCATAAGCACGACCCATATAACCGGCAGCCAGACCGCGCCGGTTATGTTTGGTCGTTGCCGAATATCACGGCGAAAAAGATACCAGACGAAGATCACCGCTCCGAGCAGGCCGATGCGCGGCGGAAGCCCGATAAGAGCTGCGATGGTCGCTGTCATCAATCTAGGATGCGTTTAGCAATCGGAAGTCGCAGGGCAGACCGCAGGCAACGGGAAATGATCCTTTCGGTAACGAGCGCTCGACAAGTTCGGCAGCAGTTCGGAACAGTCCTCACTCATAAGGTAGGCCTGTTCTCCCGGACTAATCGGGTGCGTCATGAGCTCGACCTCCTCTAATCGCGCTAATGCTGCAACTCGGCCTAACTTTTTCTTCTCCATGCATTGCGTTAGATCGAAAAAGTAATCCGTGAGCCGATATCGGCGGGCCAGCCACCGGTCAACAGCACCACGATAGACGCGATTAAGCAAACTCTTCTCACCTGGCCAGAAGGAGAAGCTTCGCCGGACAGCCATTCCAGCTGGAATCGACCGACTCAAAAGAACGTTCGCACAAAGGTGCATGTGATGATGGCCATCGATATGAGTTGGCAACGCGCCAAAAAGCCGCGTGAATTCTTCCAACTGGGACTGACAGGAATAGGCGAATTGTGTCCGCAAAAATGGATTGTAGAATAGTTGTGCATATTTGTTGGTGGTCAAGAAAGCCACGATGCTGCGATGGTGGTTTCGCAGTGCGGGGGAAACAGTTTCTCCGGTAAATTGCTGAGAGAAGTTAAGGTGCAAGCCGACATCGACCCTGTTTTCCCCCGCCAATCCGGCAGCGCGTTCGGAGTCTTCCATGAAGACCATCGCACTGACGGAAGTGATATGACCGCCCAGGTGGCATTGTAGGATGGCATCTGTTTCCGCGCGCGAGCGCCCCCAGTCATCAGCATTTACGATAAGCATTCGCTCAACTTTGCGACCGCTAGTCAGTCCCGGTCCATCCGATTTTAGAACTCTTGCGGCTCGAGACTTTTCTTTTTTAGCGTATTCGACCAAGTGATGGCCTGCAAAAGATCGGAAGGAAATCTTTCCAATAAGATTGCGATATTTGGCATGACGCAATGACCGCCGATGACGCCTGGAAAATACCGTGCCCGGGGAAAGAATTTTATCTCTTCGTAGAAGGACACGACCTCATCATAGTCGACCCCTAATTTCCTGGACAATCGTTCTACTTCCTGCGCCCAGGCAATCATCAGACCGAAGTACGTTGTTTCTGTAAGCTTGGCGATCTCAGTCGCCTCCGGAGAGGAGAGAAGCCGTGTCTTCATTCCCAGTCCTTGAAAATGGTCCACCGCCCGCTTCCCCGTATCAGGGTCGAGCGCCCCAATAAATTTCGTGTAGTGCAGCAGTTCTTCCCGCATGCGAGCATGCTTGCCCCGGATCGGACTGTTTACTACCGAGGTCCCGGATTTTGTTGCGATCTGTCGAGTCGTTCCAGGTGCCACGGTACTGTTAATAATCGTCAGACTGGGTCGGTACTGCCCGATATATTCCGACACTTGATCGACAAATTCTTTGTCGCGGAAAGGAAAACAAACGTGCATAACATCGCATTGATTCACCGGTGCAGCTAAATCAATATCGACGCCGAAAACCTCATGTCGTGTCGTAATAATCTCCAACAAAGGTTTCCCTACTTCCCCGAGACCGACTATGACTACTCTTTGGCTCACCCGCGCAACTTCAAATCACGCCGTCCAGACGTTTCTAGACATTGACTAGCCTCGCAGAGCCGATCCGGCTGGAGGAATTATTCGCAAGCGCGCCCCTGCACTGACTACCTACATAATCAACCATTTCGTCAGTCATCTCCGGGAAGATGGGAAGCGATAGAATTCTAAATTGATTGCGGTAGGCAGCCGGGAAATCGGCGGGCTTGTGACCGAGATAAGCGTAAGCGGGATAAAATGGCAAAGCCTTGGGATAGTTCAGAGAAGTCGTTATACCACCATCCGCGAGAGCTTGTTTTAGCGAGTCTCGTCTATCCGTTGTTACAACATAAAGATGGTAAACATGACTCCTGTCCTCTGCTACTTTCGGCGTAGTGAGATTATCAACATGCCCTAGTAAGTCGTTGTAACGTGTTGCTACCCTGCGTCGGGCGGTTATCCATGCCGACAGGTGGGGCAACTTGACGTTTAATATCGCCGCCTGCAATCCATCCATTCGGCTGTTGATACCTTCCATCACGTGCTCCCCCTTCCCACCGTGCCGGGCGAAGGTCGCCGCCCAATCGGCCAGGCGATCATCGTTCGTTACGATACAACCGGCGTCACCATAAGCGCCGAGATTTTTGCCGGGGTAAAATGAGAACGTAGCTGCGTTGCCGAAGGTTCCCACCAACCGTCCCTTGTAAGTGGCCAAGTGTGCCTGCGCACAATCTTCGATTATCCAGAGATTATGCTTCTTCGCGATCGCCATGATCTCGTCCATGTCGGCTGGTTGGCCGCAAAGATGCACTGGAATAATCCCGACCGTTGCCTTTGTAATCTTGGCCTCGATCAGGCTTGGGTCGATGTTGAAGGTATCTTCTCGCGTGTCACAAAGGACAACGCGACCGCCGGCTTGCGTAATTGTCTCTGACGTTGCGATCCACGAGTGGGCCGTCGTGATTACTTCGTCACCGAGCTTGATACCCAACCCCCGCATCGCAATATAAAGCGCATCGGTCCCATTGGCGCAGGAGACACAGTGCTTCACCTTAAGCGCATCAGCCCACGCTCGCTCGAAAGCATCAACGTGCCTGCCTCGAATAAAAGCCGACTCTGCGATTACCTCGGCAATAGCGCAGTCGATTTCCGCCTTGATACTCAAGTATTGTGCGTGCAGATCGACGAAAGGTACCTTCATGAATGTTCGGCTATTGGTCGCAGAAATCGCGCCGGATTTCCGGCATAAACACCGGGCTCAGTAATTGGTTTGGTTACTACAGCGCCGGCGCCTATTACGACGCGATCACAAATCGTTACGGGCATAATAGTCGCATTTGTGCCAACACTGACATTGTTTCCAATTTTTGTCGGACGCCACAATTCACGTTTTCCCCGCGCCGGGCCTCCGATGGCAAACGGATCGTTGATAAACTTTGCACCATGCGAAATAAAACAATCATCCCCAATGCTAACCAGTTCGCAGATGAAAGCGTGTGACTGAATTTTGCAACGTCTGCCTATGACCACCCCTCGTTGAATTTCGACGAACGGCCCCACAAACGTGCCATCGCCAATCGTGCAATCGTAAATATTAACAGGTTCAACGACTGTAGTGTTTAGTCCAAATTGAACATTACGAATCCCAACCGACCGCAAGGCGGGACTAGTCATCGGACCGTGGCAACCTCTCCATTCACATTGATCGGGCGAGCGCGTTCCAGAACGGAAACAACGTTACGGGCATGTTGAAGTCCGGTAAGAGGCGTTTGGCCGGTCCGAACGCATTCGAGGAAATGCTCAGCTTCAACGCGCAACGGTTCGCGGAATTTGATTTCCGGTAGGACGATGTCGCCACTGCGATAATTAAATTGGGCGCGCTGTGGATTATCAAAGTCCATGTTCTCGCCCAGCACCGCCTTGCGATCAATTCCCTTATCGTAGATCGCAATCTTGTTATCCGCTAAGTCGTCATAGACGACCATCTTGCGTGAACCAACAACGATCATTTTCCGCACTTTTTGTGGATCGAGCCAGCTCACGTGCACATTGGCAATAATCTTGCCTGGATATTCCAGGTTTAAGAAGACAACGTCATCAATCCCCTCCTGCATATAGGCCATCCCCTGGCGACGCACCGCTACGGGTTCGACATCATTGAGCCAGTACTGAATGATACTGACGTCGTGCGGTGCGAAATTCCACAAGGCGTCAACGTCGTCCCGGATACGGCCGAGATTGAGGCGCTGGCTATAGATGTAACGAATATCTCCAAGTTCGCCGGAATCGAGTAACTCCTTCACGTAGCGGACGGCTGAATTATAGACAAAGGTGTGCCCAGCCATGACGACAAGGCACCTGGCCTGTGCCTGTCTCGCAAGCTCGTCTACTTCCGATACCTTTGTGGCGAGCGGCTTTTCGACGAAGACATGTTTGCCGGCACAGAGGGCATTGCTGGCCATGGTGAAATGAGAACCAGCCGGAGTTGCAACAATGATTGCATCGATTTCCGGATCTTTTAGAACTGCCTCGGCTGTATCGATTGCAGAAGTGTGGGGAAAATTGCGTTCAACAAAACCGCGGCGTTCCGGGCTGGAATCAACAACGTATTTCACCGAACAACCCGGCAAGGCCGAAAAGTTTCGCAGCAAATTCGGGCCCCAATACCCGCAGCCAATCTGTGCAGCTACTATAGGTCTGGATTCCATTCGTACGTAAACGAAATCTTGTTAGTGTTAATGTGTCAGTTAGATCACAGTTGCAACTGCCCCTGCGTTTTTCGGCAAAACGTCTGAGGAACCGGCGCCGGAAACTCTCGATGGCGTTATACGCGAGGGTGACCCTGATGGATAGGACCGAAGTCGCAACCCGGGCAGATCATGTTTGTCCTGGGCTTGAGTCAGTGCCATCGCAGTTTTACTGGTTTCAAAGCTCACCTCACGGCGACGCCGAAACCACGCCGCTGCCTGACCCGCCGTGCAAAACCACGCTCCAGCAGCTTCTAACTTCGCGACCAACCGAACATAAAAATCGTCCCACAAACGCTCCGGAGCAATACTTCGATCGTGCCAGTTAACCACTAGCGCGCCACCGAACTGTCTCATATCATCTACCATCGCATTCACTCGGACCATACCTTGTTCTGGAGACAAATGCAGATGGCTCGGATAAAAGAGGGCCGTGTCCATGATGTGCAAAGGCAATTCTAAGAGGCACTTTGCTCCGAATGGCCTGAATCCCTGTGTGGTACCAGCGCGATAACCAACCGTCTCGTTGTAACCAAATGTGCTATCATAAGAGAAGCCAGCCTCGTCCAATTTGCGGGCCGATTCGGAACCAAAGAAAAGCCAGTGCATTCGCACTCCAGCCGCCGGCGACTGCGTGAGCGTTTGAATTTGCTCTCTTTCCTTCTTCGCCTTCATGGTGTCACGCCAGGCGTCGATCCCGTGAACGGCAATTTCTCCCTGCCGGGCGAGAATTTCGCCAATGGTCGTTTGCAATTGAGAAACGTCGTAGCGCGCGGCACGCCGCGAACGGCGCTCTCCAGTCGGCGTCAAACCGGCTTCGCCTTTTTTTGGAATGATGAAGAACGTAGAAGCAGGATCGAGTTTCAAGTAACGCTCAGGCTTGCTCCAAAAATCAGGCACAATTCCAAGGTAGACGAGCGGGAGCGACAAAACGGCAAGCCAATTACGAGCAACCTGACGTGCCGACTTTCGTCCCTGAAATAGTTCGACCAGAGAACCAAAAATCGCGCGATAAAGAAATCCAAGGATGGTGTGATCGCACTTGTGATTGCGGATCGCAAAATGATCCACATCGTGAGTTAGGCACACGATGAAATTGTAGCCAACCGGTATCGGAGGGATCTCGTCGAACGCAATCTGATATTCAATAAGCAAATCCCGAAGAATTGTAATGTGAATTTCGATGGATGGGACGTTGGCGAACTGAACAGGTTGACCGTTGCAAAGAAGGTGATCCACCTCTTTGAATAGATCATAGCCAACTCGGACGAAAAATTGGCTGCCGACTCCGACTTCGCGGGCGAGCGAGAACTTCGTTTTCGCCTGAATCGGATCGTGTCCGTTTTCGATTGAAGCGAGCGCGGAGTAAACAGGCAAAAACCATCCACGATAAGATGCGGCATTACCTGAATTCTGTCGCCTTACGTGTAATTCGTGCTGGCGATCAAAGTGAAGCTCGTCTGCCGAATAAACGATGACCAAATTTGCGCGAACATCGGATGGGTTAACTCCGCAGCAAATAACAGCATCGTACTGTTCGCCGTTGCGGCAAAACTCCCAGGCGATCTTAAACAACTCGAAGAATTCGCTCGCGGTGTTTCTATACTCAGGACTGGTGGCAACGCCAATCATGTTGTTTCTACTCTAACGCCAGTTCGCTCACCAGCTGGGTGACCCAGCGCGACATCTGGGCACTGGTCAAACTGCATTGGGCTTTCTCGAGGTCGACAGCGAAGCGGCTCCTATTCGACTTAATGAAATTCAATTCTATTCCGGGCGCGAACCTTCGAGGAGATCGCCTAAAGCATCCAAGAACTTCCATCTTTCCCGCGTCCAAGTATGATCGAGATATACCCGTTGGCCGCGCTGCGTCGTTTGCATGAGTTCTTCCGGATGTGAATAGGCATACTCAATCTGGCGCGCAAGATCGCTTGCATCTCCCAGTTCGAAAAAGATCAGGTCCTCGTCGGCGAAATAATCCTGAATAGCTTTGGTTCTGGGAGCAATGACCGGCTTACCCAGGGCCAGATACTCAAAGATGCGGGTTGGTGTGTTGATTTCAGTAAAGATGTTTTTCTGGTTAGGTATGATGCCAAGATCGCAGGCATTAATTGCATCGACAATTCCGTTCAGGTTTTGAACACCAAGATAATCGACATTCTTCTCCAGTCGCCGCTCCCGCACCGTCTCCATCACCTTTTCCAAAAATGGCGTTTTATCACCGCAGACAACGAGCTTAACGCTTGGGATTGATTGGCGGACCGCATCAAGCGCTTCGACGGCGAGATCCAGACCATTTCTCGCCACAAGAGAGCCGTGATAAAGGATGCTATAGGGTTTTTCGGCCGTCTGACCGTTCGATCCGTTAAAGCTAGCCGGCCGGAATCGAAATATATAATCGTCGGGTGAATTAAGAACGACTCGAATCTTGTCGCGCGAGCAACTTCGGGCGGAGTAGAGATTTTGGCAGGCGATATTGACCGTCAAAACTAGATCGGAGAAAGCAATGCTTTTCTTTTCAATTGCCCGAAGGGTTCGAACACTCCAACTCTGCGCTGGAAGCCTGAAAATGGTTTGCATTAATTCCGGCATTGGATCGTGCAAATCGAGAACAAGCTTCGAACCACGTAGTTTTGCTATGGCGGCGGCAAAGACCAACACATCAGGCATGTTATGAACATGAATGAAATCGTAGCGTTTGCGCAGCGAGCGTAGCGTTAAGTAAACAAAGGAAATGAGAATGAAGGCCGAATACTGTCCAACATATGCGAGCTTGCCGCCGCGATAGCGTCTGAATGGAACACGCGAAACACTGACTCCATTGATGTTTTCATGACGTGGCTCCCTCTCGTTCTGTTGCATGCACAGCAGATCCACATTAGCGCCCTCGCCTATCAGTGCCTCGGCCGCTCGCCGTGGCCGCGGGTCGGCTGGATAATTTGAAAACAAAAGAACGCCAACTCTTTTGCCCCGAAGCCGTCGATGACTTCTCTTCGCCGCAACGCGCGACCCCGCAGTTCCGACCACGGCCGACGGCTGCTGGAAGGCCCGATTTAGAACGGCGGGTACCGCCAGCTTGCTGCCGAGTTGCTCATTTCTTAGGTCGAGCACATAAGAGGTGACTTCGCGCGGCAAGGCACGCCAGCAAGTGTCGAAATATTTGTCGCGGACGTAGCTCAATAATTCACGATAGCGCTCGACCGGATACTCAGATGACGTATCGGGTGCACTTTGAAACGCCATGTAGTCCGGGTGCGTATCTAACAAAGCCATCCCGCCATGTTTCGCGATCCAATCTAGCTTGCGTATCCATACCTCGGAGGTCTCGTGACGGAGTAGCAGGAAAAGCGTCGAGTCCTGCGGCAAGGTGTACGGCAATTCAAGGTAACCCTCACCCTTGCCATTAACCGGCTGATTTGCATAAGGTGAAGAAACGAAAAATGGAAAGATGGTATGTCGTCCTTCCGGCTGCGGCTCGAATGGATCCGTATCGAAAGTGGACATGTCGTAACGGATTGCCAATTGATGTAGCCAATCGAGTTTGTGCAGCATGAAACCTGACCTGAATCCTTCAGCATTCCACTCCGCAAGGTATTCGTTAATTCGCTTGGCCTTTTGGGCAAAGCCGCCCCACGTGCGATACAACCGGCCGTCATGATGAAGGTCGTGCACTCCGATTTCAAATCCTTGCGAACTAAGTTCCTCTCGTAGAGCTGGCGGAACCACATATTCGCCGGCGGGAATGAAGTTGAAACACGATCGAAACCCGAGTTCCGATTCAAGACGAGCGAGGCGACGACACCGGCGAAGTCCGGCTGGCCCCTCAACGTCGTGAGTCAAGACCAGCGCAAACTTCTTCCCGTCGGGCCACCCTTGCCAGCCGGGTGGAGTCTGCTCTGACCCTGGCATAACTGGCCAGACATCCTGCACTCTCGCCTCCAAGCGTAAAGCGATCCGTCGGCGAACAGCCGCGCGGAGGGCGCGCGGGATAAACGGCTTAACCTGGTAATAAATCCTGTTTCGTAACACGACTGCGAACTAGCGCACTAATTACAACGGATGTTCTCTCCGAATAAAAGGCGTTAACGTATCGCCTATTGGATCTACGAAAATGCTTTAACTTGCGCTTTCGAGCCAATTCGGACCGTAGGTGCGTGCTTTATTTAAGACGACTGCAACATCGGCCCGAGCGCCGACGAGCTCGCGGTAACCGCGCTTTACCGTATCGCGAGTCGTCTTCTCAGCTTCTACCACGAGAAGAACTTTATCCATTAAAGCGGCCAAACCGATGGTCGGACTGGTCTGGGTAATTGGCGGCATATCGAAAATGATATAGTCGAAATCGCTTGCCTTAAGATTCGGGACCAAAGCGAAGAATTTCTTGAGACCAAGATGGGTAGATTTGCTTCCTGATTGATTGACGGTAGCCAGGTAAAGATTGTCGGCCGCGGAAGTGATTGCGGCCTGAGGTTTAATAGCAGTCGTAAGCGCCGCGGCAGGGCGGCCGGCAAAGAATGGATGAACTTCACCATTGGTCGCATTCACATCAACCAGAAGGACCTTACCATCTCCGGTTTCTGAAAGGGCCGCAGCTACTCCAGCGGCGAGAGTCGAAGTTCCTGCGCCGTCGCTGAACCCAGTAACGCCTATCAATTTTGGTTTATGCGTAACTCCGTGTAACTCGAAGTATAACCCGAGCCGATCTCTTATCGCTTCGGAATAGGGACGGATAAAATGCTCAACCTCCCATGGAGCCAGATTCGGCTTGCTCTTGTCCGGTGTTTCCCGACCGTTGCGCTGTCCATTTTTCCAAGGCAGTCGCAGGCGCCCATTCGCACCCTGCTTTTGGTAGGGAATTGAGATCATTACCGGCGAACGCAGCTGCAGTTCAATTTCCGAGCGGCGTTTGTAACTACGGCTCAAGAAGAGTTCAGAGATTAGTGCGATACCGAGTCCCAAAACGAGCCCGCCCCCGGCGAAGCCGAGTGCGATTTTGTCGCGCGTCTTGGTCACTAGTCCGGAATAAGAAGCTCTTTGAATCGCGCTGATGTTCGGCATTTTAGAAGGATCCAGTGCTTCATCGACCCGGGCCTTTTGTAGCGCGCTGGAGTAATATTCGTAGTTTTGTTCCTCCAGCTTCTTGTTACGCTCAAGATTGGTGATTTGTGGTCCAATCTCGGTTAACTGCTTTGCTTGTTCTTGTAATTCGGCCCTCTGGCGACGCAGATCATCTACTTTTGACTTCATCCCGGCCAGACGCGCACGCTCCCCCCGCAGATCCACTTGACCTATACCTTTCTGCAGGCTCAGAAGTTCGGGATACTTCTTTTCCAAGTTCCGTTTTTGATTCTCCATGTCGATAATATGCGCCTGATTCATTTTAAGCAGGGGGTTCTGATCGGTATACTTGGCAGACATCTCCAGTTGGGTTTCGCGCAAATGCGCTAGATTGGCTATCAACGCCTGGTAGTCGCCAATCTCTTTGCTTGACGGTCCTTGGGGCGTAGGCGTCGGGGTGGCATCCTTCGGGTTAACCTTGGTGCTGTCCTTTGTATCGTCTTTGGCGGTATCTTTAGATATCTCAGCTTCACTTAAATTTAGCAGCGCTCCATTTTGCTCGATTTGCTTTACTTTAGCTTGCTGCTCCGCCACATCATTCTCCGCCGCCCGTAATTGATCATCCAGGCGCGTGACCTGCCCATTAAGACTAGACACACTATCCTGAAACGACATTACGCCTGTTTGATTCTTTAATTTCTTGAGCTGGTCTTCGGCTTGGTTAAGCCGCGCACGGATCTGGTCAGTTTGCTGAGTTACAAAGTCGAACGCGCCCGCTGATCTGTGTACTTCGAGGTGCTTAGTAAAATAGCGATTTATCAATTCATTGAGAACTAAGGTCGCCACTTCTGGTTTCTCATTTTGATAAGCGACCCCAATAATATTGCTTCCCTTCGATGTAGTGGTGGAAAGGCCGGAATGAATCACTCCTGCAGCAGCCGCGACTGAGGGCGATTTCGAGTCAGGAAGCACCCGGTTCGGTCCCAGAGCCTCTGCTACCTGGACCGACAAGTCCCAGCTCGTAAGGATCGAAACCTCGGCTGCGATGACAGCGTCGATCGTCAGGCCTGTGCCACCTCTTGTACCCGTGCCGGAGATCGTGTCGATCGAATCATAGCCACTTCTGTCCACGACATAACGAACGAGTAAACTCGCGTCAGATTCATAGACCCTGGGATAGAAATGATAGATAGCCGCTGCGGCGACAATGCCGAAGATCGTGAGACCCAGGATAGTTCGCTTCCATCTGAAAAGAGCGAACAGAATGTTGCCTAGGTTTAAATTAGAATGTTCAGGTTCGGTTCGTTGTTCAGGCATATAGTTATGGGAGGAATTGCATCAATCGAGATGCGGATAAATCATAGCACCAGCCAGCCGATTGAGCGAGGCCGGCAAGGCGCGAAAAACATGCTTGTGAAGTCCGGCGCCCGCGGGACGCGCCGCTTTCCAAGAGCCACTCTCCATTTCAAAACGGGCGTAGCGAATTTCTTCTTCCGTCGCGCCCCACGAAAGTTTGAAGCGGCGGAGACCTTCGTTTTCTTTTTCGGTCCGGCCAAAGTGCAGGGTCTCGACCCCTGCGTCGGCCAAATGCTTTATACCTTCGGACATAGCCAGGTTATTGGCGCGTAGCTCCTGCAATCTTTCATCAGAGGCCCCAAATTTATAGATCGCGTGTCGCCCGAACTTGAAGAATATCGCCGCAGCGAGAGGGCGATTCTGACCTTCGACAATCACAATAAATCCATGACCGGCACCAATTAAGTGCCGCTCAATATTAAGGAAAAACGACCACGGCTGCGGCGGAACTCCATGCCGGCGGCGTGTCCGAACATGTAGCTTGTAAAACGTCGCCATTGCATCTTCGTCAGATTGAATCCTGACCGATAATCCGCTCCGCTCCGCTTTTCGGATCGCTCGTTGAGCCGAGCTAGAAAAATTCGAGATCAGTGAATCTCGCCCGATGGTCAAATCAAGAAAATGGCCGTAGTACAATTCGGAAGCTGCCGCAGCAACCGGAATTGTCAAATGACTGCGGATCTGAAAGTAGCTCCAATATCGCTCTCGTGCAATCTGCTGGAGTTTTTGGTTTACAGGTTCGGCGGCGAGACTGCTAAAGAAAAGCGGCGCACAATAATCGCTAAATGGCAGACAAACTCCGCGCGCTCTTGTCAGCACACTTTTGACTTCCATCATGGGAACAAGAGCTTGAAGAGTGCCGTTTAACGACATTTGAGCGTAGCATGGCCTGTGGCCGTAAGTATCAACCAAGACGCGTGCCCAGGCGGCCGAATGAAAAATAGTCACATCACGATGCATCGCGATCGTCTTGTCCCAGCTATTTTCAGTCAGGGGATTCACGAACTCGGCCCTTAGCGGATGGCTAGCTAGTTCTGTTTTCACGCCTTCTTCGTCGTCCGGCCGCGGTAGAGAACGAAGCACCGGCGCGGCCAGGGTCGTCACAGTTGCTGTCGGATCCTTCAACTTACTAACTGCTGTCACGCCATTACTCCAGAATTAACGATTTCTGTGACTGCCTCGATGACGTAGTCGACCTGTGCCGCAGCAAGCTCAGGGAACATGGGGAGGGACAAGAATTCTTGCGCAATCTGTTCCGACACCGGGAACGCACCGCGTTCGTGCCCCAAACTGGCATAGGCCTGCTGGAGATGAACCGGCACGGGATAGTGGACGCCGCAGCCGATACCCTTGGCTTCTAACTGCCGCATTACTTCGTCTCGGTCGGGCACCCGAATGGCATACACATGATAGACGTGGTGAGCGTATTCCGCTTCAACTGGAGCGACGATTTCTTCGATCGCGTTAAAGGCGGCAGTATAGCGAGCAGCATGGGCACGGCGTAGTTCGTTCCCCCGCTCGAGATGCTTGAGCTTGATTGCAAGACACGCCCCCTGAATCGCATCCATGCGGCAATTCCAACCGACAACTGCGTGATGGTATTTCCGTGCCTGACCGTGATCCCGCAATATCCGAATCTTGTCGGCGAGTTCGAGATTATTCGTCACAACGGCGCCGGCCTCGCCCAACGCGCCGAGATTTTTTCCAGGATAAAAGCTAAAACATCCGATTTCGCCGATCGAACCAGCTCGTCGCCCCTTGTATTCAGCGCCGTGGGCCTGAGCCGCGTCTTCGACAACCGGAATGCCATGCTGCCGGCCGAACTTCATAATCGGATCCATATCGGCCGTTTGACCGAAGAGATGAACGGGAACGATTGCCTTTGTTCGGCTCGTTAGGACACTGGACAGCGATGCAGGTGCCATCGTGTAAGTCCGTTCGTCAACGTCGACAAAGACCGGCTTTGCCCCACAATAAGTAATTGCTTCGGCCGTTGCCATGAACGTGCTCGGCACCGTGATGACCTCATCTCCAGGGCCAACACCGCAGGCAAGCAACGCCAGCCAGACGGCCTCCGTTCCGCTCCCCAACCCTACTGCATAGTCGCATTTGGAAAAGGCAGCAAAAGATTCCTCAAAATCGGCGACCGCGGGCCCGCCGGCAAAAATCCCACTGTCGATCACTTCGGCGATAGCACTTTTGAAATGGCCTCGGAGGGGAGCGTGATGGGCTTTAAGATCTAAGAATGGAACTCTCATTGATAGAGGCAATTTGATTGTTAAGCAGACGGGCCGGGTTTCCGGCAACAGTGGCATTTGGGGGAACGTCTTTTGTTACAACGCTACCGGCGCCCACGATCGCGTTCTCGCCGACCGTAACGCCGCCAAGCAGGGTCACGCCGGAACCGATGGAGGCGCCGCGTCTTACGATGGTAGCTTCGCAACTCCAGTCCTCTTCCGTCTGCAAGGCGCCGTTGCGATTCGTTGCACGCGGATACTTGTCGTTAATAAAGGTAACGCCATGCCCGATGAAAACGTTGTCTTCCACAGTTACACCTTCACAAATAAAAGAGTGACTCGAAATTTTGCAGCGCGCGCCGATCCTGGCGTTCTTCTGGATTTCGACAAAAGATCCTATCTTGGTTTCGTCGCCAATCTCACAGCCATAGAGATTGACAAAACCAAAGATACGCACATCGCGTCCGAGCTTTACGTCTGGCGCGATTAGTTGGCGGGCCCCCGGGGCGTCGCTCATACGGCGAGAGGCCCGACCTGCACGGCTCCGCGAGTTTGTTTTGAGCGCGGAGACACAATGCCATCGGCGCGCTTGCGCAGGAAGTTCACCGGCGCCCCGTTGGCTTTGAGCGACGCTGTGGCCGCTTCCAGAATGGTGACCAGTTCCAGGCCGGAACGGCCACTGGTTGTCGGTTCCATTCCACTTTCGATGCAGTCAATAAAGTGCTGACACTCCACCTTCAGGGGTTCCTCTTGTTGAATGTGGGGAATGTAGCTATCTCCGTAATGATAAGAGTAATGGAACTCGGCAAAGGTGTCGTAATGGGGGGGGCGATCGACACGAACGTCGTAAACTCGAATTTTTTCCAGCGGTTGCAGATCATCGTAAACAATCATCCGCCGTGTTCCAACAATGGTCATTTCCCGGACTTTGCGCGGCTCAAGCCAACTGCTTTGGATGGTTGCAAATTTTTTGTTGCGAAAGGAAAGCGAGAGGTTGGTGACATCCTCGATACCCGACGTGACATGCGCATTTCCTTGGCAGTTCACCGTCAGGGGCAATTCGCCGAGAATGTGGAGGATGATGGAAATATCGTGTGGCGCAAGGTCCCAAACAACGTTGATGTCTTTCTGAAATAATCCGAGATTGAGACGACGGGAGTTAATGTAGCGAATGTCGCCAATGTCGCCGGCATTGATGATGTCACAGATTTTGCGGACAGACGACGAATAAAGAAAGGTGTGGCCGCTCATTAGAACGAGCCCTTTTTCGTCCGCGATCTCAATCAGCTCTTCACATTCTGCCGAAGACGCGGCGAGCGGTTTTTCCACTAGCGTATGCTTACCCGCGAGTAGGCTCGCTTTCGCTAGGTGGTAATGATAAGCCACAGGCGTGGCGATGGCGAGCGCATGGAGATCCGGGTCATTGAGTAGAGTGGCAGCATCGGTGTGGGCATCCATGTCGGTGTAAAGCGTTCGCAGGTGACGCAATCGGCTTTCATTGACGTCACAAATCGCCTTCAGCCGGCAACTGGTGAGTGTCTTGAAATTGCGGACGATGTTCGGGCCCCAATAACCACACCCGATTACCCCAACATTAATGGGTGATGACATTTTCGGCGGATTAGGTCTTTACCGGTGGAGTAGGTTGAGCACTCGAACGGGGCAATGATTGCACGGAGAACTGGCCAAGAATCGCCGGCAGCGTTCGCATGATAATCTTGAGATCCAATGAAAGGGAAATGTTACGCGAATAAAATATGTCCATTTCGATCATCTCGCGAAACGTTGTTTGGTTCTTGCCGTTGACTTGCCAAAGTCCGGTTAAACCAGGCAGTGCATTAACGCGCGCGCGTTGCTCCGGCGCGTAGCGTTCAAATTCTAGAACGGTGCATGGTCGTGGTCCAACTAGACTCATTTCTCCCTTCAACACATTGAAGATCTGTGGCAACTCGTCGAGCCCTGTTGCCCTCAAAAATTTCCCGCCAACGATGAGTCGCGGATCTCCTGTGGCGTCGAGTTTGATCATCGGACGGTCGCTAACAATCAGATGCTCAAGATAAGCTTCGTGCACGTGAGTTTCTGCGTTCACTTTCATGGTGCGGAATTTCACGAGCATGAAACGGCGTCCCTTAAATCCGATACGTGGTTGACGGTAAAAGATTGGTCCTGGTGACGTCACGGCGACCCACAGCGCGATCAGAGTCATGATCGGCAGCCAAAACGGAAACAGTAGCATGACGATGAAAAGGTCGAGCAGGCGCTTCCACACCGGCAGGGCGGCCGCAAATTCTTTAGGTGAGTACGGTTGCGAAAAAAGAGTACCCTCAGAGTCGGCCCGATGAACTCGTGCCACTTCGGTTACGAGATGATGCAGAAGTTCAGTCACTTCGGCCGATTCCGTGGTGTTTGCAGAGGCTACCCGTTGGGCACGTGGCTCACGATTTGTCATTCGAGCTCGGGTTGTCCTACGATCCATAATTAAATTGATTTTGCTGCGGTAAACGCGCCGTGGGATTGAGACACGCTGCCGCCCGTGGTTGCTGGCAATTAATTTTTAACCAGAACCTTTCCCCACACTAATAGTCGCGGTCACTCTCCCACGCGGACACGCTATAATTTCCACGCTTACTAGAGCTACAACTTTAACGGATTTTCGTCAACTGTATTCGCTCTTATTTTTAAAGGTTTTTGTGCTGCCTAAAATCGATATTGTCTCCTCTGTTCCGATTAAACTGTCGCCTTCTCAATCAGTTGCGCCAACCCCAGCACGCCGTTATCGCTCTTCCAGCAGAAATCATCCCATGCTCCTTAAAATTCCCGGACCGCATCCGGGCAATGCAATAAACGCGTTGTGCCACCGGCACCTCGCCATAGCCAAACTTTCCCTTGCCCTCGCGTTCCAGGCCACGCCATTCCATCCACCAACTAAGGAAACGAGCGAGTCGCTAACTCTGGTCGTCTCCAAGCTGGCACTACTTTCCATCACTCCTATCATGCCGCCAACACACACTTGGACCCAATCTGCCTTTTGTAAATGCTCTTTCATTCGATCGACGTCGTGACGACAAAAAATTGAGCCGCGCCGCGGGATAGGCGCCCGCTAGCGCGGCTCGGGGCATGGCTACTACTTTCTACGGCGGAAGTTTTATTGACAGGGAACCGAAAAATTGGTCAAAAAAGCAGCCTACCCTTTTCCAGGCCGCGCGGCGGAGTGAAAACCGCCACGCGGGCACTGGTGAAGCAATTAGTTTCTCTGAACGGGACCTTTGCCGCCGCCGGCTTGGCCACCACCGCCGCCCTTGGCGTCTTTAGTCGGCTTGAGGTCACGAACGTTAACTTTATTTTTCTTCTCTTCGCTCATATTACCTTTCTTGGTTGTGTTTTTGGTTTTGGGTTGTGTCAGTCGCGCCGAATAATTGCCGTCCCCCTACGACCTTCTCGTCCGGGATTAGGTCGTCCAAGCGGATCAGCTTATCTTTCGAACGCTTCTGCCGTTGAGCACCACGCTCCCCAGAATCTGCGTCCTTCTTTTCCTTCGACGAACTCACGGCGCCCTATTAACACCAAGCATGCCACAGAATTTTTTCATGCCATTTCTTACTCTATCAACGGAGAATACTTCACCGCTAAGCTGTTCCTAAGTAAGCTTTTATCTTTCTATGTCCGATAGTCAAAATTCTCCGCAGACCCATTTTTACCGCTTCAGGAGATGGCCTCAAATTGAGGCCAGTTGGTATTGTTTCGAACCGTACCCGGATCACTTATGATCCAGTCCACGCAGATGGCGACTCAGGGTTGCCCGCGAAATCCCGAGGATCTTAGCTGTCTTTCGCTGATTCTGGTTTGCTTCCTTATAAACAAAACGAACGTGCCGTTTCACTGCACTTGCCAGCGAAAGGTCGCCACCATCATAGTCATGATGCGGCCGTGCCGAATTCTTGTCGAAAGAATTCGCGGAAGGTTCCAGCGGTTCGAGATCCGGCGGAAAATGAACATGCTCCGGCATAATCACATCGCCATCGCAAAACAACGTCATCGTTCGCACCGTGTGACTGAGTTCACGCAAATTTCCGCGCCAATCATGCGTCAACAAACGATCCATCGCGGCAGGATGAATCGCGTTAATCTTTTTGCCCATCCTCAATGCCGACACTTTCAGTTCATTTGCGATTAATCCCGGCAACTCTTCCTGTCGATCGCGTAACGCTGGGATCAAGATCGTCAGTCCATTCAGGCGATGATACAAGTCTTCCCGAAATTTTCCGTGACGCACGCGTTCGCGCAGCGACACGTTACTCGCGCAGATAATTCGCGCGTCCGTCTTTAACATCCGTTCGGAACCGAGTCGCTCGAAGTCGCCGTATTCGAGCACGCGTAGTATCTTGACCTGCGCCAGCGGGCTCATATCAGAAATTTCATCGAGAAAAATGGCGCCACCGTTGGCCTGTTCGAACTTCCCCTTCACCGCCTGTTGCGCCCCAGTGAATGCGCCTTTTTCATGACCAAAAAGCTGGCTTTCGAGCAAGGTATCGCTCATGGCCGATGCGTTGAAGGAAATGAAGGGACCAGCCGCGCGGGCCGAGGAATTGTGAATCGCGTGAGCCAGTAATGTTTTGCCGGTACCGGTCTCGCCCAGGAGGACGATGGGAACGTCGGATTTCGCCGCCAACTTGGCCAGACTAAGGCAACGCGCCATCGCTGCATTTGTTGTGCGCAGATCTTCTACCCTTAAACTCGTTAGCGCTTCCATGGATTTTACATCTTATCGGATAAATGTTGGAAAGGTTCGAAGGCGTATTGCAGCAACGTGCGGCTGCCCACACGAATTCGTGCTTCGCCTTTCATCCCCGGTCGGAGCGAAAGATGGTGTCGATTGCGTGCTTCATCGATCGAGGCAAGACCGACGAAATATTGCCCGCTCGCGCCAGCGACGGCCGACGGGCTCACCCAATCGAGCTTCCCAGCAACGGCGCCGTAACGCTGGTAGGGATAAGCTTCGAAGAAAAATCGAACCGGCTGATTGACATTCAGTTTGGCAAGGCCGCTTTCGTTCAGAGCCAAACGCGCTACCGGTTTGACATCGGCCCGAGCCAATTGGCAAAGCTCCTGCCCACTTTGCACCACACTGCCAACATTGCGTTGCGCCAACGAGATCACGACCGCATCGTAAGGCGCCCGAATCGTTAGCAAACTTTGTTGCGAATTCTCCAGGTCGGCTTTCAGTGCGCCTAGTTTCACCTTTAACTTTTCCACTTCCGCCGCTTCTTCCGCCCGTTTGCGAATATGTTCGTTCGCCATTTGCTGGCGTTCCAGTTTCACCTGCTCGAGCGTTCGCTGGGCCACCGCCTGATCCTTCTCTGCCCCCGCTGCATCCATCCGCAGCTTAATCAAATCAACCTGGGAAAAGCCGCCACTCTGGGACAACTTCTCCAGTCGTCCCAACAAATCGGTGTTGCTGTTCGTTTGTTTCTCGCGAAACCGCAATTCACTCTCCGCCTGCGCTACCTGGGCATTCTTGATGTCCATTTCCGCTGCGTAAGCTTCGTCCATCTTGGTCAACGTCAGCTCGTGCGTCCGCAAATCCTCGGCCAGGGTCCGCCGTTGAGTGTCAAAAGCGCGAATCTCATCCGATCGTAGAACAAATAGTTCGCCGCCAGCCGGAACGGTTTGCCCTTCTGTTACCGAAACACGATTGACAGTGGAAAGTCGCGGCGACTGAATTGGGTCGGCCCCGTCGCGTGGCACCAAAACAAAGGGGGCATGTTCCGTCTCCGGTAAATGCACGAAAATCGCCCCCAGCAGAGCCACGGTAAATACTGCCAGAAGCCAACCGGCCATGTAACGAATAAGTTTGGGGGGAGGCTCCTCCGGCAGCATCTCCGCCTCCATTCCAAGCGAATCGACTCCGCCGTTCATCCGCCAATCCCCATTTGCTGGCTTGAGAGGTAAAAATACAAGCCACGCTGCGCCATCAACTCGTCATGCGACCCAATCTCCGCCACCGTTCCCTTTTCCAAGACCACAATCTGATCAGCTTCGCGAATCGTGCTTAAGCGATGCGCAATGGCGATCGTCGTTCGCCCGGTCATAATCCGGCCGAGGTTGCTCTGAATCGCTCGCTCGGATTCCGTATCAAGGGCGCTGGTCGCTTCATCGAAAATCAAAACCGGCGGGTTATTGTAAATGGCCCGTGCGATTGCGATACGCTGCTTTTGGCCCCCAGATAGGGCGAGACCGGATTCACCAATTTTCGTCTCGTAACCCATCGGCAGCCGCATGATGAAATCGTGGGCCGCTGCCGTCTGGGCTGCGGCTAGAACGCGATCGATGTCCGGCTCTGGATCCCCAAAAGAAACGTTCCGCGCGATGGTCTCGTTAAACATATGATTTTCCTGTAAGACCATCCCGATGTGTTGGCGGACGTCGCGGTAATTGAGGGTTTTCAGATCAACGTGATCGAACAGAATCGTGCCTTCCGTCGGCTCCAGCAGTCCGGCAATGAGCTTAACCAGCGTGGTCTTGCCGCAACCGCTTCGCCCCACAAATGCGATCATCTTCCCGGGCGCCAAATCGAGGGTGATATTGCTCAAAATGTTAGGCGCCTCTGGTCCGCCGTACCTGAAACTCACATTCCGCAATTCAATCCGGCCTTCCAGGCTATGCACCGGAGCTAATCGGGAACGATCAACCCCCTGTTCCGGCTCCTGCTCGAAAATATCGTTGAGCCGGTTCATCAAAACTGCCGCAAGCTGAAGGTTGTCCCAAACACCGAGCGCGCGAAGAATCGCCGCGTAGGCGATCGCAGTCAGCGAACTGAAAGCGACAAACCCGCCGACACTGAGGTGGCCGCTGATTACCTGGTTCGCCCCTACCCAGAGAAAAATTGCGGTCGAGATTAAACCGATCGTTTGCAGTACGCTGTCGTACGACATAACCACAAAGTTGGAGCGGAAGATCTTTTTCGAGACCGCCAGAAACTCGTTCAACATGGTGTCGCGGAAGACAGCTTCCGCCGCCGCAGCTTTCACTGCTTCAATTCCCTTGATCGCATCGATTTGGTGTGAACTGTATTTGCCCTGGCTTTCTTCGACCTCAGCGAAAAGTGGTCGCAAGACTTTCAACGAAAAATACATCAGCCCCGCATAGAGCGGGATAGTGATCAGAAACGCGAGAGTGAGCCAGACACTGTAAAGAAGCATAAGAATGATGGCTCCAATTAAATGGACCATCGCAAGCAGCGCTCCGATGCCGTGTTGGACCGCAAACTGCCGGACCTGCCGCGCGCCATCCAGCCGTCGTTGAATGTCACCTGTGCGCCGGCTCGTGAAATAAGTCATTGGTAGCGAAAGAAGCCGCCGGCTGAGAAAATCCAGGATTGCGGTGTCTAATCGAACTGCGGCGAAGGCGAGTAGGTATTCCTGCGCGATTGCCGCTAATTGCACAAAAATAATAGCGGCAACCATCCCGAGGATGATCATCTTGAGCAGGCCGATGTCGTTTTCGACGATCACCTTGTCCACCACCATCTGAGTGAAGACGGGGAAGAGCAGTTGCAGAAAACTGACGGCGCCAGCAAGTCCGAGTACTTTAATTAGAATAGGCCGGAACTTCGCCAGAAACGGCCAGACCCAGGACAAGCCGGGTTTACTCTCTGGCGCTTGCTCAAAGCCGATAGTGTAATCAAACAACGCCGCATATCCCGACCACTTTTGCTCAAATTCTTTCAACGGAATCTTGCGCAGACCGAGCGCGGGATCGGCCACCCGCGCGTGCGTTTCATCAACGTCGTAGAGAACCATCCAGTGATTGCCTTCCCAGTGCACGATCGCCGGGAGAGGCATGACCGGGAGATTGCGCAGCGAGACTTTGAGCGCTCGCGCCGCCAGGCCGAGTTCAATCGCCGCGCGGCAAAGCGCTTTCAAACTCGTGCCATCCGTTGCCGTATGACAGAGTTGACGGATACGCGCGAGACTGACCTTACGTCCAAAATGCCGGCAGATCATGCCAAGACTGGCTGCACCGCAATCCATCTCATCGATTTGCTGGACGAATTCGAACTTGCGAATCCGTTTTTTCTTCTTCCGAAAATGGCCTTCTTCGTCGGCAAACGGCGCCTCGGCGCTTTCGGTTTCCTTGACCGCGAACTTGCCGTCGAGCGCGACTTTGTTGTGGGCCAAAGTTTCGGCCGGAACCAATTCCTCGGTAAAATCGAGAGGGATACGCGCCTCCGCTTTCGCCTGGTATTGTGCAAGGCGCTCTTCCAGCAACTTTCCGAAGTCCGGATAAGACTGCTTTAAATTGCGCACCGCATCCGGATTAAGCGCGAGAAGATCACAATCCGAATAAGCTTCGACCGAGGCGGCACGCGGTGAGCCGTTTAATATCGAAAGCTCACCAAAAAAATCTCCATCCCGATAAAACGCCAGGTTTACCTGCGCGCCATTGTTCTGAGTAAAAGCGCGAGCTCGTCCCTTTTCCAGGATATACATTGGTCCCGCCGCATCGCCTTCTTTAATGATCAAATTGCCTTTTTGAAATTGAACCTGCTCGAGTTTCTCGATCATTCCCCGCAGCGCGAGAGTTGGCAGGCGACCAAAGTTGCTAAACTCGTAGAGAAAACTCTGTAGCGTGCGCGCGCGCCGCGTCACCTGCATGTATTCTCGCAATTCCGGAACCGCTTCGGTGAGCGCGAGAAATTCCGCACGATCCAGTCGGAACACCTCCACTCTCGTGCTGCATCGCACCGTAGCGCTTCGTGTTCCGCCCTCCGATAACGCCGCCTCACCAAAGCTGTCGCCGGGTCGAAGTGTGCCCAGCACAATTTCTTCGCCATTGTTCGCTCCCGATTTCACCACGCGCGCGCGCCCGGAAATCAGAATGTAGAAAGCATTCGCGGGGTCACCTTGTTTGACAATGAGATCACCGAAATCGTGCTGCTCTTCCTGAAGCAGGGAACAGATTTTCTCAAAATGGTCGTCGGGCAAAAACCGAAAGAGATCGGAGCGTCGCAGCAGGTCGACATCCTTAGTCTTCATTCGCTCGGAGGGAGAAAGAACCTCCAATCAATATATTTGCTTAGCAACTCATTGAAGCAGCGGTCGATAATTCGCTTTTCGAGCCGCGCGCGAATGGTTGCGTCCTGCAAAGAAGGTTCGGTGCGCGTTTTCACTCGCCACACTTCAAAGCCGTCGCCTCGCGGAATCGGATCGAACAGCGTTCCAGCCTTTACGCTGAGGAATTTTTGCTGCTGTTCAGAGGGAACATCCTCCAGCAAGACTTCGCTGCTGTGAAACGGATAACGGCCTTCTTCTGCGACCTCGCTCATTTCCATCCCGTCATTGCGAACACAAGCGACCACTTCCGCGGCGGCGTCCTTTGAATCTACCTCCACGGTTTCGAGTTCAAAACGGGTAAGGTTCAGTCGCAGCGGTCCCAGTTCCCTTTGTACTGCTTGCTCCGTCAGAATGTGCGTGACGCGCCGCTGGTAGGACGCCTCGGCAGCTAGCATTTCGTTTAGCCATTCCTCATCGCGTCCAAACTGCCGCAGCCACGCCGCCAGATCAGTGATTTTTCTCGCGCTCAAGAATCGCGCCGGCTCTTTCGCACCTTCCTCCGCGCCATTTTCGTCGGCATGCGCCGCGATCCTATAGCTCAGGCGTTCCGCCATCCGGTCCAAAGAACCCGAAAGAATCAGATCAACCAGAAAAAGGTCTTTCTCTTCCGCCACCGCCGTTTGGTAAGTGGAGGTCGGCACGTGCGTTGCGCCGCTGTAGGTGCGGCCCCAATACTTCCGGGCAAAATATTCACCGAACTCGCCCAACGTCACCCCGCGACTCTCCAGCCACCGCTCCGTTTCCTCCGCCGTGATCAGGTCGTGTTGGTAACGAAACGCAATCGCCGCAGCATCGACGGCAGATTCATCTGGTTCCAAGCCTTGCTCATTCGCCATTCGATCGCATTCACCTATGCGCACAAACTCGTCCCAGAGCGAATCGATTTCACCACGCAATAGCGCACAATCAATTATCTCTCCGGCCGTAAACTCACGCTCACCTCGTGAAAAGATGACTCGATTCTCCCGCGCAATTGGCTCGCTGATTGGCATCGTTTCGTGAATCTACCGATTCCCCCAAACCGGATCTATTTTCACCAGTGTCCGACCGTGGATTTTCGTCTTCCCAGGCCCATTGTCCAGAATGGCTGCCTCATATTCACCCATCACTTGTCTCAAAATTAGGCCACCAAAGTCAATAATTAAACTGCGGTTAGTTCCGCCAAAGGCGATCCCGTAGACCCGAGCTGCGCTCTATTTTTCGTTCGATGGTTTGACGCAGAATCTCCGCCGATGCCCATACCTCCACTGTCTCTCGCGCACGCGTCGTCCCAGTGTAAAGCAGTTCGCGGGTAAGAACCGGAGCATCTCGTTCCGGCAAAATTACGAGCGCATTATGAAACTCCGAGCCCTGGCTCTTATGCACCGTCAGGGCAAACGCGGGTTCGTGCGCCGGCAAACGTCCTGGCGCAAAATTGAGCACCTCGTCTTCGCCGCGAAAAAAGACCCGCAATTCTCCGGTGATAGCATCGGGGAGCACAATCCCGAGGTCCCCGTTAAACAGGCCAACATTGTAATCGTTCCGCACGATAATAATCGGCTCTCCCGCATGATAACGCCCAGCTCCTTCGATCAACCCGGTTTCGCGCAGCATGCCTTCGAGCAATGCATTTACTTTCTCCGCGCCGAAGGGCCCCCGCCGCAACGCACATAAGACGGCGAACTCGGCGAGCTGCTTTAACGCGACAGCCGGATCGCTCAGTCTCAAGAGCTTTTCGAAACGCGGGAAAACGCACTCACGAAGATCCCGTTCGAAATTTTTTAGCGACGGCGTTGGTCGCCATCGAATGGAACCGCCCCTCTTCAATACCTCAATTGCAGCCACCGCGTCCCCCCGATTTACGGCATTGCTCAATTCGCCGATTCCTCCTCCCGGCGTAAACCGATAGTTTCGCCGCAACTCGACCACCACCGAATGAATAGGGGCTTGGTCCGCGCTCGCCCCATCCAACTTCTCACCGGTCATATTCGCGAAAGCCTCGGCTAACGAGACAGAGACTCTGAGTTCAAAGCCCGGCGTGCAGATATCCCGAAAAGCACTTCCCGCCTCTACCGACGCAAGCTGGTCTTTGTCGCCCACCAGGATGATTCGCGCGTCCGGTCGAATGGCATCGAATAACTTGGCTAGCAATGCGAGATCGATCATCGACGCTTCGTCCACAATCACTACATCTGCCGTCAGCGGATTCTTTGCGTTGTGACGAAAGTGGGGTGAGTCCCCCCTCGCACCAAGCAAACGCTGAATGGTTGATGCATCCGCCGGAAGTTTCAGGTCCCCAGGAAGACGCAACGACACGCCCGTTTGGGCAATTGTTTCCTTCAATCGCGCCGCTGCTTTACCCGTTGGAGCCGCCAGCGCAAAACTCAGTTCATGTTTTCCCGCAAGTGTGATCAGGAGCGCGCAGATCAAAACAATCGTGCGGGTTTTGCCTGTTCCGGGAGCGCCTGAGATCACGCACAATCCTGAGGTTGCAGCAACAAAGGCGGCGACCTTTTGCAAATCCGACGAACCTGGGAACAATTGCGCGATGCTTTGAGCCAAATCAGCTGAATCGAAATCACGTGGCGACTTGTCCCGCAGCCGCGCCTGAAGACTGCGTCCAAGCTCGTCCTCATATTTCCAGTATCGTTGAAGATAGAGCCGATCACTCTCATCTAATATGAGTGGTGCGAATTTCCCCGGATCGCCGACCACGCCGGAAGAGCGCAGTTTGTTCACCCAATCCTTCAGCGCTGGAACTTCCGTCCATCCCATTTTTTCCGCCTCGGTAGCCGTTACGTCTCGCAAAGGCACACAAACGTCCCCGCTTGCGCGACTTTCCAGCACAGTGGGATCCGAAGCTTGGAATTCACGTGACTTGAAGTCGCG
>JADMIO010787588.1_pt1 | contig 38717 bp, 39 predicted proteins | sample 8958161 | NCBI WGS metagenome assembly JADMIO01 (sample SAMN16585339, study PRJNA669376) | soil metagenome | isolation source: Crop rotation soil | place: USA: Cullars Rotation, Alabama | collected 2011 | reverse complement strand
CGCGACAACTTGTCCACGTGGAATTCTAAGCTTAGGATCCCAATGTGCTGGAAAGCGACGTTGACGCGCAGCGTCTCGGTGACCTCCACCTGGCCATCGGCCTGGACGGCGACGTCGCTGTGGTAGTCGAGGATCCGCTCGTCGGCGTGCGCCGAGCCGACGGCGAGTACCGCCATCAGCACGCACGACAGGAAGGCCAGCCATGCCGCCTTGTTCACTCGACGACTGCGCTCGTGGGAGCGGCTTCCAGCCGCGAACAGGCCACCACGGTCGCCGAGCCTATGTTCGGGCCTGGAAGGCCCTCCCACGGGGCCGCCGGGATTCTTGTGGGAGGGCCTTCCAGGCCCGAACGACGCCATCTCCACGAACGGCATCGTGCGGCTCATGCCATCCCCTCCACCTTCGGTGCGGCCCGCGCGTCGTCGGCCGCGTGGAAGGATTCTGCCGCGGTGAACCCGAAGGCGTTGGCGATGATCGAATCCGGGAACTTCTGGATCCCGTCGTTGAGGTCGCGCACCGCGCCGTTGTAGAAGCGCCGCGCGTACTGCAGGTGGTCCTCGACCTGGACGAGGCCGGCCTGCAGCTGCGCGAAGTTCTGGTTCGCCTTGAGGTCCGGGTAGGCCTCCTGCAGCAGGAACAACCGCGAAAGCCCTTGCTCGAGCTGCGACTCCACCTCGCCCAGCGTCCGCGGGCTGCGCGTGGCCATCGCCTGCGCGCGCAGCGCAGCGACGTTCTCCAGCAGCGCCTTCTCGTGCCCCGCGTAGGCCTTCACCGACTCGACCAGGTTCGGCACCAGGTCATGCCGCCGCGTGAGCTGGACATCGATGTCGGCCCACGCCGTCTTCACCTGGTTGCGCAACCGCACCAGACCGTTGAAGGACCCAATCGCCCACGCCACCAGCAGCGCCGGCACGATCACGAAAAGATAGATCATCGGATGCTTCCCCGGCAGCGATGGCCAATCGTCTCACAGGTGTTTGGGCCAGGAGGAAAGGCGCTTCGTGCCGTCGTCCCGGCGAACGCCGGGACCCATCTTGATTTCAGCATTCAATGGGGACATACCCCATTTGCCTGACTGCCGCGCAGTGGGAATCGTTGCCTGCCCGGTCGTCCCGCTCAGCCCTCCGGCGCCGTCGATTTCCCGTCCCCACCCATCTCCCGATGCGTCAGCCACAGCCGCGTATCGAATTCGAGCTGGTGGTAGTCCGGCGCCATGTTCACGCACAGCTGGTAGAACGCCTTGTCGTGCTCGAGGTGCCGCAGGTGCGCGAGTTCGTGCACGACGATCATCCGCAGGAACGGCTCGGGCGCGTCGCGGAACACGCTGGCGATGCGAACCTCGCGACTGGCCTTCAACTGCCCGCCGTGTACGCGCGAGATCGCGGTGTGCGTGCCCAGCGCATGCTTGACCACCTGCAACTTGCCGTCGTAGAGCACCTTGCCCAGCGGCACTGACTTGCGCAGGTGCCGCGACTTCATGTCCTGCACGTAGTCGTAGAGCTGGCCGTCGTTGCGGACGGCGTGGCTCCCTGCGTACCGGCTCGCGAGCATGGGACCGAGCCGATCGCCGTCGATGAGCTCGCGCACCTGTGCCAGCAGGGAGTCGGGGTAACCGGCGAGGTATTTCAGGGTCTGCATGGGCGGGATAGGTGGCGAAACCATGGCGGTCGATGCATCCAGTATCCATGACCTGGGCATCGCCCATGGCGTCCCCTTTGCAATCGCGTGGCGACGCGGCGATCTGCATCGACGCGATTGCTGTCGGATCATTCGACATCGAATCATTCGACATCCGATCATTCGACATCCGATCATTCGCCATCGGCTTCGATGCGCGCTGGCAGCGCTGCGCGATCGCCGATCGGCTTGCACGCTCGCACGCCATGAGCATGGGCACGCGCGCTTCTGCGAAAACGGCAGGTGCTACACTCGATCCTCACGGATGAAGGACGCCTTGAAGCATGGGATGACCGAAGAGCTGCAGCCGCCTCCGCTTCCCCGCGGCGAGCAGTGGGCCTTGTTCCTCGATGTCGACGGCACGCTGGTGGGGTTCATGGACGACCCTGCGCGGGTGACATTGGCCCCGACGTTGCCGGCTCTCCTGCAGCGGCTCGCGTCGCGACTTGGCGGCGCGCTCGGGGTGCTGAGCGGCAGATGCCTCGCCGAGATCGACACCCTCTTCGCGCCGATGCGGCTTCCCGCCGGCGCCCTCCACGGACACGAGCTGCGCGATCCCGAAGGCCGGCTGTCGGTGCTCGCTCCCGAGCCCGGGGCCGCGCACCGCATCGCGGACGAGGCGCGCCAGACGATCGACGCACTGCCCGGCGTGACGCTGGAATCCAAGCGCGGGATCGGTTTCGCGCTGCACTATCGGCTCGCCCCGGAACACGCGGCAGCGGTCGTGCAGGCCGCCGAATCGATCGCGGGTTCCTCGGCCGGCGCCTACGAGGTCCAGCACGGTGACTGCGTGGCGGAACTGAAGCCGGCCGGGGCGGACAAGGGTTCGGCACTGCGGCGCCTGATGGCGCAACCGCCGTTCCGCGGCCGCCGCCCGGTGGTGGTGGGCGACGATCTCACCGACGAAACCGCATTCGCGGTGGCGGCGCGGATGGACGGCTTCGGCGTCATCGTCGGCGCGCGCCGGCCCACCCGTGCCAGCTACGGACTCGAAGACCCCGCGAGCGTGCAGGAATGGCTGCGGCGGATGTCGGAGGAAGACCCGTCATGAACGACGCGAACGCAGCGAAGCAGTCGCTCGAACTGGGCATCGTCGGCAACGGAAGCTTCAGTGCGCTGGTGGATGAGCGCGCCAGCATCGTCTGGAGCTGCCTTCCCTCGTTCGACAGCGACCCGACCTTCTGCGCGCTGCTGTCCCCGACGCGGCACGACGCCGGCTATTTCGCGGTCGCGCTGGAGGAATTCGCGCACGCCGAACAACACTACGTCGCCAATACGGCCGTGCTCGTCACCATCCTGCACGACGCGAACGGCGGCGTGGTCGAGATCACCGACTTCGCCCCGCGCTTCAAGCAGTTCGACCGGATCTACCATCCGGTGATGCTGCTGCGAAGGATCCGTCCGCTGGCCGGCGCGCCGCGGATCCGCCTGAAGCTGCGGCCCACGCTCGACCACGGCGCCGCCAGGCCGGAACGCACCTTCGGCAGCAACCACGTGCGTTACCTGCTCGACGGCTGGAACCTGCGCGCCACCACCGATGCGGCGGTGGCGCTGCTGCACGACGAGCACGCCTTCATCCTCGACGCCCCGGTCCACGTGGTGCTCGGCCCGGACGAGACGCTGGCGCAGGGCGTCGCCGCCTTCTATCGCGACCAGCTCGAGCAGACCTGCGAGTACTGGCGCGAGTGGGTCCGCTTCCTCTCGATCCCGGTCGAATGGCAGGACGCGGTGATCCGTTCGGCGATCACGCTCAAGCTGTGCCAGCACGAAGGCAGCGGCGCGATCGTGGCGGCGATGACCACCTCGATCCCCGAGCACGCCGATTCCGGACGGAACTGGGACTACCGCTACTGCTGGCTGCGCGACGCCACGTTCGTCGTGCGCGCGCTCAACCGCCTGGGCGCGACGCGCAGCATGGAGGAGTACATCCGCTACATGATCAACATCGCCGCCGGCCGCGCGGAGCTCGCACCGGTGTACGGCATCCAGTACCAGGCCGAACTGACCGAGCGCAACGCGCCCGCGCTGGCGGGATACCGCCGGATGGGTCCGGTCCGGATCGGCAACGACGCCTGGCGCCAGGTCCAGCACGACGTCTACGGCAGCGTCGTGCTCGCCGCCTCGCAATCGTTCTACGACCACCGCCTGAAGCGCCGCGGCGACGCCGCCACGTTCGCGCGCCTCGAGCCGATGGGGGAAGCCGCGCTGCGGTCCTGGGACCAGCCCGATGCCGGCCTGTGGGAGTACCGTGGCCGGGCGCGCGTGCACACCTACTCCAGCGTGATGTGCTGGGCCGCCTGCGATCGCCTGGCGCGGATCGCGGCGCACCTCGGGATTTCCGATCGCGCCGTCGTCTGGCATGAACACGCGGCCAGGATCCGAACTGCCGTGCTCGCGCGCGCCTGGAGCGAACAGCGCCAGTCCTTCGTCGAGGACCCGGTGGACGCGCGGCTGGACGCCAGCGCCCTGCTGTACGCGGACCTGGGCTTCGTGGCGCCGGACGACCCGCGTTTCGTTGCCACCGTGGAAACGATCGGCAGGACGCTGTGCCGCGACGGCTGCGTGTTCCGCTACGACCAGGAGGACGACTTCGGGCGACCGGCCACCGCGTTCAACGTCTGCACGTTCTGGTACGTCGACGCACTGGCGGCGATCGGTCGCCGCGACGAGGCTCGCGCGTGGTTCGAACGGATGCTCGCGCGGCGCACGCGGCTCGGCCTGCTGTCGGAGGACGTCGATCCCGACAGCGGCGAGCCCTGGGGCAATTTCCCGCAGACGTACTCCCTGGTCGGGCTGATCAACGCCGCCGTCCGCCTGAGCCGGCGCTGGGAGGATGTGGTGTGAACCGTCCCCCGATGCTCAAGTCGTTGCGTTTCCAGATCCGCTTCCTGCTGCCGTTGATGCTCACCATGGTCGCAGCGGCCTACTTCGCCCTGCCGCTGATGGACCACATGACGCTGCGCTGGTTCAGCCGCGACGTGATCGCGCGCGGAGCGCTGGTGGCGAACGCGCTGTCCGACTCGATCATCGACAGCAACCGCCACCACGACGGCGCTCGCCTGCAGCGGCTGTTCGACCGCACCGTCCAGGACGAACGCCTGTTCGCCATTGGCTTGTGCAACGCCCGCGGCCGTCTGGTGGAAGCGACGTCGGGCTTTCCGTCGAGCCTGAGTTGCGCCAGCGCGCTGGCGTTGCGCGAGGAGACCGAACCGCGGCTGCAGCTGCCCACCGGACCGTTGCTGGTCAGCACGCACGAGATCGTCGACGACTGCCCGGTGCCGCCGGGCGCGCCGCCGGCCGTCGCGCCGGGCCTCGCGGGAATCGCGCCCCACGGAGCCGGCTGCGCAAGCGCGTCCAGCCTGGGCTACCTGGTGCTGCTCCACGACCTGAGCTTCATCGAGCGGCGCAGCCAGGACACCCGCAACTACCTCATCGGCTTCATCGCGGCGCTGGGGCTGGCGGTGGCGCTCATCACGATGGTCGTCGCGCAACTGAGCTGGCTGGGCTGGATGAACAGCGTGCGCTCGCTGTTCCGCGGCGAAGTCTTCATGCGCTCGCGGGTCCCGCCACCGGAGCTCGAACCGCTGGTCGAGGACCTGAAAGGCCGACTGCGCGACCTCGAGGACGAGTACCGACGCTCGCAGGGTCCGGAGTCGGCATGGACGGCCGAGCGCCTGCGCAGCCTGCTGCACACCCACCTGCGCGGCGACCAGGTGATCGTGGTGTCCAACCGCGAGCCCTACATCCACGACCGCACCGCGGACGGCGGCATCGAGGTCCGGCGGCCGGCGAGCGGGCTGGTCACGGCGGTCGAGCCGGTGATGCGCGCGTGTTCCGGCACCTGGATCGCGCACGGAAGTGGCAGCGCGGACCGCGAGGCCGTCGACGACCGCGACCGGGTCGCGGTGCCGCCAGGGCGGCAGGACTACCACCTGCGCCGGCTGTGGCTTTCGGCCGAGGAGGAACAGGGCTACTACTACGGATTCGCCAACGAGGGGCTGTGGCCGCTGTGCCACGTCGCGCACGTGCGCCCGGTCTTCCGCGAATCGGACTGGGAGTGCTACCGCGCCGTCAACCAGCGCTTCGCCGACGCGGTCGTCGCCGAGGCGCGCGTGAACGACCCCGTCGTGCTGATCCAGGACTACCACTTCGCGCTGCTGCCGCAGATGATCCGCGAGCGCCTGCCGCACGCGACCATCCTGATGTTCTGGCACATCCCCTGGCCGAACCCGGAATCGTTCGGCATCTGCCCGTGGCGGCGCGAGATCCTGCACGGCATGCTCGGCAGCACGATCCTCGGATTCCACACCCGGTTCCACTGCAAGAACTTCATCGAGACGGTGGACCGCTTCCTCGAGGCGCGGATCGAGCACGAGCACTCGATCATCTCGGTCGGCAACAGGGAGACGTTCGTCGAGGCCTATCCGATCTCGATCGAATGGCCCGGCGAACAGGACGTCGCGGCGTGGCCCGACGTCGCCTCCTGCCGGCGTCGCGTGATCGCGCGGCTCGGCCTGCCGGAGGATGCGTGCATCGCCGTCGGCGTCGACCGCTTCGACTACACCAAGGGCATCATCGAGCGCTTCAACGCGGTCGAGCGCCTGCTCGAAAAACACCCGGCGTGGATCGGGCGCTTCGTGTTCGTGCAGGTCGCATCGCCCACGCGCAGCAAGCTGGAGGAATACCACGGCTTCCAGGAACGGGTTCACCGCCTCGTCGATCGCATCAACGGCCGCTTCGGGCGCGACGGCTACATCCCCGTGCACCTGCTGGCCCAGCACCACGAGCACGACGCCCTCCTCGAACTCTACCGCGCGGCCGACATGTGCGTGGTCACCAGCCTGCACGACGGCATGAACCTGGTGTGCAAGGAGTTCGTCGCCGCGCGCAACGACGAGCAGGGCGTGCTGATCCTGAGCCGGTTCGCCGGCGCCGCGCGCGAGATGAGCGAGGCGCTGATCATCAATCCCTACCACGTGGAGGAGACCGCCGACGCCCTCCACCAGGCGGCCGTGATGTCGGCCGGCGAGCAGCGCGAACGCATGGCCAGCCTGCGCATGAACGTGGCCGAGTTCAACGTGTTCCGCTGGGCTGGCCGCATGCTCTCTGACGCCGGCCGCTGGCGCATGCGCGAGCGCATCGAGGCGCGCGTGCGCCGCCACAAGGCGACCTGACGCCATGGCGCGATGAGCGGCTACCCGCGCGCGCTGGCCGACATCGGCGGTACCAACGCCCGCTTCGCGCTCGAACGGGCGCCGGGCGTGCTCGACCGCGAGCGTGCGTGGCCGACCGCCGGCTTTCCCGGCTTCGTCGCGGCGGCCGCCGCCTACCTCGACACGCTGGCGGGAGAACGCCCGCAGGTCATGGCGGTGGCGATCGCCGCCCCGGTCGCCGGCGACGTCGTGCGCCTGACCAACGCGAACTGGGAATTCTCGATCGCCGCGGCGCGCGAGGCGCTCGGCCTGCAACGGCTCGAGGTGCGCAACGACTTCGTCGCGCTCGCACTGGCGCTGCCGGCACTGGATGCCTCGCGGCACCGGCAGGTCGGCGGCGGCGATCCCGTCGCCGGCGGCGCGCTCGCGCTGCTGGGCCCGGGCAGCGGCCTGGGAATGACAGCGTTGCTGCCCGCCGGCGGCCGATGGACGACGATCGGGACAGAGGGCGGCCACGCCGGTTTCGCTCCGTCCGACGAGCGCGAGCTGTCGGTCCTGCGTTACGCCTGGCGACGCTACACCCACGTCTCGCTCGAGCGCGTGCTGTCCGGGCCGGGCATCGAACTGATCCACGAGGCGCTGCGCGAACACGCGGGCATGGAACCCGTGGCGATGAAGGCGGCGCAGGTCACCACCGCGGCGCTCGATGGCAGCGACGCGTCGTGCGTCGAGGCCATCGACTGCTTCTGCTCCATCCTCGGTTCGGCCGCGGGCAATCTCGCCATCACCCTCGACGCCCGCGGCGGCGTGTACATCGGCGGCGGCATCGTTCCGCGCCTGGGAAGGCGGCTGGACGCTTCACCCTTCCGCGAACGCTTCGAATCCAAGGGCCGCTTCAGCGACGCCGTCCGCGCGATGCCGACCTACGTCATCACCGCCGCCGACGCGACCTTGCGCGGCGCGGCGCGGGCGCTGGACGACGAGGCCTGACCCGCCCCGCGCAGCAGGCAGCCGCGGCATGCAGCGAAAACGCCCGATGGGACACGCGCGCGACAGGGGCGCCCTCCCCGCCGCGCACGCTCGCCTCCCCTACTTGCCGGCGCAGCCGCATTCCTTGCACTTGCAGCAGGTGCACGGCTGGCAGGTGCAGGTGGCGCACTTGCAGCAGCCGCATTTCGGTGCGACGGTCGCGGTGGTGGGGGTGTTGGTGTCTGCGTTGGTGTTGGCAGTGTTCATGACGTTCTCCGGTGGGCACGGCGGGATGCCGTGGAGCACAGGCTGAGGCTTGCCCCCATGGGAAGGTCAACGGCTCGCTCCAACTTTTTTTCGGCGCTGGAATCGTTGACCTTCCCATGGGGGGAAGGACTAGCATCCAGGGGTTCGGCACCACACCAGGCGGGGAATCGACGACATGGTCAGGCAGGCAATCCGGCCGGAACTGGCCGACGCGAAGCAGCAGGGCTTCCACGACATCGGCGACGCCTCGGCCGCCACCGGCGTGAGCGCGAAGATGATCCGTCACTACGAGAGCATCGGCCTGATCCCGAAAGCCAGCCGCACATTCGCCGGCTATCGCCTCTACGCCGACGCCGACCTGCACAGGCTTCGCTTCATCAAGCGCTCGCGCAACCTGGGCTTTTCGATGAAGCAGATCGAGGCGCTGCTGGGCCTGTGGAGCGACCAGCATCGCGCCAGCGCGGAAGTGAAGAAGCTCGCGCAGTCGCATGCGGACGAACTCGCCGCGAAGATCCGCGAGATGCAGACCATGCAGCGCACGCTGGCCGACCTGGCGAAGCACTGCCGCGGCAACCAGCGGCCGGAATGCCCGATCCTCGATGACCTGGCGGGGTGAGGCGGAAACGACTTCCCTCACGGATGGATTCGGCCACGCCACGGGACCGGAGACGAACGCGCGCTGGAAATCGTCGGTGTCGCCTCCCGGGGGTTCCGGATTACCCGCACGGGTGAACCAGTCAATCGCGCCCGGACTTCGATGGACTGATGGGCGACGACCGTGCGCTGATTGACCAGCGGCTGGGTCGTGGCGCATGCGTCGGCTACCATGCCCAGCAGGGGACAACCGGGGGCTGCGATGCGCGACGGAATCGTTGTGACGGCATTGACCGCGTGGCTGGCATGCGCCGGCGCCCACGCACAGAGCCCGGCCGCATCGCCTGCCTACCATCCGGATCCGCAAGCCACCCAACTCGACCTGCAACAACCCTTCCACGCCCGCACGCCCTGGCGCCTGGTCGTGACCGAAGGAACGCCGGTCAAGGACTACGGCGACAACGACGCGCCCGGCGCGCTGACGCTGTGCCTGCAACGCGGCCCGTCGGGTGCGTGCCTGCCCGATCCGGTCGCGCCGCCGCTCCGCGATACATCCGACGGCAGCCCCGCGTGGGAACCGCACTACCTGCTCACGGCAAAAGTCGTCTACCCGCGCGGACCGCGGGCCGCGCCCTTCCTCCTGCTGGTCACCGCGAGCCTGTCTTCCGGCGACGGCGACCAGCTCGTCGCCACCCAGCTGGTCGCCTACGACCCGGACCACGACGCCTTCCGGCGCGTCTACAGCGGCACCACCGGCCACAACAACAACCAGGAAATCCGCTTCGTCACCGACGGCCCCCTGCGCGGCAGCGTGATCACCGCCGAACCCCAGGACCGCCGCCCCTTCGGCTACTGGGTCACGGTCGAGAAGCTCACCCCCGCGAACACCTACCGCCAGGTCCTCCGCTTCCTCAGCGCCACCCACTACGGCGACGGCAACCCCCTGGCGGTGATCGACTCGGAGATGCCGACGATCTGGAGGAGGCTGGGGTTGTGGAAGACAGGGCAGGCGTTGCCGGTGCCGGCTACTGTCGGTGGCAAGGCGTGTCGTATGCCAAGGCTGAAGGATTCGGAACCGTGGTGCGAGTGATGACCGATGCGCGGAACACGAACATGAGTGGACGCAAAAGCTTTGGTGAATCCTTTCTTTGGCTTCGCCGCTCGCGGCGTCACTGACACCATTGTCTAGAACGGCGAACCCCGTTGACGCAGGTCCCACAAACTCGCAATATCGAACGACTCTTTACGCGATGGCGAGGGACCGCCGAAAGATGTCGTAAAACGTCCGGCGATGCGCCGGACTGCTAGGGATTGATTGGGATTATCGCCCCGTACAACCGGCTTGGGCTCATCGCCTCCGGTCCGTGGGTCCTCGACGATAAGCCCAAGCCGGCTGTACGGGGCGCTTCAAAGGTGAAGAGCACATGAGTGATCCAAGAGATGAGTTTGTTTCTCGGATTGAACTCGCAAGCACCAGAGTAAAAGCCTTTAGCGGTTATCTCTTCCTGTGTGGTGGACCTCAGAGCACGACCGACACCGCCCCGCTGCGATCGGTCCGCCATCTTCTTTATAACGAACTAACCTCAGGTCGCCATACCGATCTTGCACAAAGGCTTCGGTTGGCAGAAGACATCCAAGACTGGTTTCGCGACGGGACGTATCGCGACCTCGTAACCTTTGAAGAACATCTAGCCAGTCTGTCGTCAGTTATTTTGTTGGTTGTAGAAAGCGCAGGCTCCATCGCGGAGCTTGGAGCCTTTTCAGTCACGCGCGCGATCGGAGATCGGCTCATCGCCCTAGTGGCCGAGAGGCACTATCTCGACGACTCCTTTATTCGGCTCGGCCCAATTAACCGCCTTGTTGCGGAGACTGGAAGGCCGGTCTTGGTTTACGACTGGCACGATACCGACGATTTTAGTCGCGTCTTCGAAAATTTTCTGAAGATCCAGCCCGACGTAGCCGAAATTTTCCAAGAGGTGAGGACGCTCCTGAATTCAGAAGCCGGAGAGAAAGTATTCAAGTCCAACATTCCAGCGCATGTAATGTTGTTGATATGTGAGCTTTGCGATCTCTTTGGAGCATTGCAAGAAACAGAAATAAAAACTTACTTGCACAGACTAGACGGATCGATAGAAAGCACATTGATCGAGCAATTTCTATTTTTACTAAAGAAATGCGAAATACTCAAGATCAAACCAAAGGGGCATGGACGATATTACTACGCGCCAGCTTGGACCAGCCACATAACCTTTGGGTTCTCGGAAGGCATCAAGATAGAACGAGATCGACTGCGAGTCGATGTCGTTGAATACTACAAAATTAGCCAAAAGACACGCGCGGAAGTCGTTCGCTTGATAAGGGGCGCCGCATGACAATTAACCTTGTTAGGTCGATCGCGGTGGATCTCGGAATTTCAATTGGCGTAACCACCCGCATCGCATCTACTGCATCACAAAGATATAAAGTCTTCAACATCCCGAAGCGGGGGCGCGCGGGAGGCCAACGAACAATTGCGCAACCCGCTCGCGAGGTAAAGGCTCTCCAAAGGGCGCTCGTGAGATTTCTGTCGTCAAATCTGCCGGTACATCCTCGCGCGCAGGCCTATCAAAAAGGGAGCTCAATTCTGGCAAACGCGCAAATCCACAGCGGCGCAAGATTTCTCCTGAAAATGGACTTTTCTGCCTTCTTTCCATCGATTCAAGGCGATGATATTGAAGCTCATTTGATCCGCCACTACGGCGAAAAAATATCTCGATCGGAAATTTATTTCATTCAGATGGCCTGCCTATGGAGGACTGCTCCCGACCAGCCACTCGGACTGTGTATTGGCGCGCCGAGCTCGCCATTCCTGTCCAACAGCATCATGTATGAATTCGATTTGCTCACGCACAACTATTGTATTGCGCAGGAGGTCGAGTATTCTCGATACTCTGACGACCTGACTTTTTCTTCAAGGCGACCGGAGATCCTCCGGGATGTCGAATCGCATGTTCGCGAGATAGTTGGCGAAGTCTTGACGTACCCTCGACTAGGGTTTAACGAGCGGAAAAGAGTTTCCGTCTCGCGGGGCAGCGCCATGCTTGTTACGGGGTTAACACTTTCAAATCAGGGTGCGGTGACGGTAGGTAGGGCGCGAAAACGCGGAGTTCGAGCTGGCATTAATGACTTCACGATGGGTCGGCTCGGCCCGGATCGCATTGCCAGACTGCGAGGCGAAATTTCATTTGTACTGAGCATCGAGCCGAATTTTCGCGAAGTATTGGTCAGAACGTATGGGAATCAGATTTTCGGCCTTTTGTAACGAGACAAAGGCGCAATCACAGTCTTTCCCTACTTCTGGACACCCAGTTCGCCAACCCTCGTCGCCTGCCACGTCACCGCCTGCCACTTCCCGGCGCGCTTCACGAACATGCCGCTGTTGCGGAAGGTGGTGGTCTTGCCGTCGGGGTCGTGTTCGACCAGGCGGAACGTGAGGGCAGCGGTGTCGCCGTAGGGGCGGACGACGATGTCTTCGGCGGTGAAGACGGGCTCGGGGTCCGGCTTCTTTCCGGCGACGGGTTTCGGGGCGTCGGCGAAGGACTTCAGGATGTCGGCCTTGTGCATCACCTTGCCCGCGGAGCTGGTGTAGACGAGGTCGTCGGCCCAGAAGCGGTCGTGGCCGGCGGCGGTGGCCATGACGGCCGGGGACAGGAAGTTGTTCAACAGCGCGGTGATCTGGGCGCGGGTGGCGGCGTCGCCGGACGGCGGGGCATCGCCGGCGAAGGCGGCGGAGGTGGCGACGAGGGCGGCGAGCGTGATCGCGGACGTCGAACCGCGGACGATGGATGGGATTGGCATGGTGGGGCTCCGGTGGTGGATGCGCGCCGCGGTGGTCACCGGCGCCTGTGCCGGATCGTACTGCGGTTTCCTGCAGGCGGGCGTTTGGTGCTGCGCTGTTGTGGGAGCGGCGTCCCGCCGCGAAGCTCTTCACGTTGGCGATTCGGGCCGGGACGGTCCTCCCACGGCAAGCTGCAATTCGTAGCCCGGATGCAATCCGGGGAATGCGTACCGCAAGGCCCCGGATTGCATCCGGGCTACTGTGTGGCGGTGAAGCGAGCCCCACCTCGGTCCTCCCCCGCAAGCGGGGGAGGAGGAAAGGCGTTCGGTCCGTTGCCTGTTTCGGTACGCGCGCAAGTCGTTTTGGGTGCACCCCAGTCGATCGGGTCGTGCGCCCGTCGTTCTGGGCCGCGTGCCAGTCGTTTCGGTTCGCATGCCAGTCGTTCTGGTTCGAGCGCCAGCTGTTTTGGGTCGCGTGCCAGTCGTTTTGGATCGCGCGCCGATCAATTCGACCCGAGCCCCAGTCGATCTGGGTCGCTGGCCCGTCGTTCTGGCTCGACGATGACCCGCTCCGGTCCAACGCCGGGCTGCTGCGGCTCAAGCGCGAACCATTCCGGCCCGACGGTGAGGTTTTTCGGACCACCGTCGACCCGATCCGGCTCGCCAGCGAGGCTTTTTCCCTGGGCGTTGGAGCGTTATTCGCTTCCCTTGGCCCGCGGCGGGCAAACCTTGAAGCGCATCCGGTCGAACGTTGGCGCTTTTTTGCCCAATGGCGAACCGAATCGGTTCGAGGTCGACGCTTTTTCGGACGCGGGTCGAAGCTTTTCCAGTCGCGTTCGGCGTGAATCGGCTCGAGCGTCGACCGATCCGGCTCGACCTCGACGCTTTTTCGAACGCGGGGCGTCGCGAAAAGCGTCGACGTTCGACCGAATCGACTCGCGGCTCGCGCTTTTTTCCTCTCGGGGGTTTTCGCATGCGGAAAGGCTCGCGGATTGCCGTTCCGGCGGAACGCGCAGCCTGCAGTAGCTTCGCGGGGCCGGGTAGCCCGCGGGTTGCTGCCCCAGCCGTTCGCAGGTCTGGCCACGCACGGCCGCCTGGTTCCGTTCGCCTCGCGTCGATGCACCTCCAGCCGTTCCAGGCGCCCGCATTTCACGGCGCCTTCGCCCGCCACCCGCGATCCTGACGACGCTCCCTCAGGAACGTCCGCATGCGCCTGCCCACCCTGCCCGCCCTGTCCCTCGCGCTGGCGCTCGTCGCGACGCCCGCGGGGATCGCCTGCCTCGCCGCGGCGCCGTCGCGCGGCGCCGTGCAACTGCCGACGCTGTACGAACGGATCGCGGCGAGGATGGCGAAGGATCCCGGGCTGGCGAAACGCCTCTCGGTGCCGGCGCCGGAGCTGCGCGAAGCCCAGTGGCTGGTCGGCGCCTGGGACGTGGAGGCGCACGTCTTCGCGACCCGCACGTCGCCCGAGCGGCGGTCGCACGGCACCAGCGTCGTCGACTACGCGCTGGGCGCGTCGTGGTACCGCATCGTCGACACCTACGCGGACGCCAGCGACATGGGGCTGCTGGGCTTCGACGCGGTCTCGCGACGCTGGGTCGCGGTGTCGATCGACACCGTCGGCAACGCCGCGACGACGCATGCCCGCGGATCGTTCGACAAGGGCCTGGTCTTCAGCGGCCCGCCGCAGGCGATCATGGGCGAGGACGTCGTGCTGCGGCAGACGATCGCCCGGCGCGGCGACCGCGAATACCACGTCCTCAACGAGGAGCGGCTGGCGGATGGGCACTGGGTGGCGCTGGACGAATACACCTATCGGAAGAGGGGTGGCTGAGGGCGCCGTAGCGCCCGGTTCCGCCATACGTCAGGACTAGCGCGCCGTCAGCATCCCTACTTCGCAATCTTCATCAGCAGGCTGTGCCAGAAATCCAGCGCCGCCGGTACCTCGGACGCCAGTAGCTTCTCGTTGAGGCCGTGGGCGAAGCTGTCGCCGGGCTTGCCGAACATCGGCGACACGCCGTAGCTCGGCACGCCGGCGTTGCGGAAGTACAGGCTGTCGGATGCGCCGGCGGACATCTCCGGCGCGATCTCCACGCCCGGGAAGCGCTCGTGCACGGTGGCGGTGACGGCCGCGACGAGGTCGGCGCGCAGCGGCGACGGCGGGCTTTCCACCGGCAGCGGCATCTGCACGGTGAACTTCACCGTCGGATCGGCGACGGCCTTCTCGAGCGCGGCCTGCACGGCGTCGACGTGCACGCCGGGGAATATGCGGCAGTTGACGTTGGCGGTGGCGCGCTGCGGCAGCGCGTTGCGGGCGTGTCCGCCGTCGAGCAGCGTCGCCACGCAGGTCGTGTGCAGCTGCGGTGCGTAGTCGGGATCGGCGGCGATGGTGGCCGCGGCCGCGGCGTCGTCGGGATGCGCGCTGAAGGCCAGCATCGCCTGCGCGAGCGGGCCGCTGCTGTGCGACCCGACCGCCTTGAACGAGGCCAGCGTGATGTCGTTGTACTGCACAGCGAAGGTGTAGGCCTCGACGCGCGACAACGCCTTCGCGAGGCGGTAGATCGCGTTGTCCGGCATCGGCTCGCTGGAGTGCCCACCGGGCGATGTGACCGTCAGCAGGAAGTCGGCGTAGGTCTTCTCGGCGGCCTGGATCTCGTAGTCCACCGGCTTGAGGTGGTCGTCGTAGGTGCCGCCGCCGGCATCGGCGTTGAGCAGGTACTCGGCGTCGTGGTAGCGCTTCGCCAGCTCGGCGGTGCTGGCCATCTCGGTTTCCTCGTCACCGGAGAACACGAGGATCAGCTCGTGGCCGGGGACGAAGCCCTCGCGCTTGAAGCGCATCATCGTTTCGACCAGCGCCACCGCGTCGGTCTTCATGTCGGCCGAACCGCGACCGTAGAGGTAGCCGTTCTCCTCGACCAGGGTGAACGGATCGCGGGTCCAGTCTTTGGGATTGGCCGTGACCACGTCCATGTGCGCCGACAGCAGGATGGGCTTGCCCTTGCCGCTGCCGCGGTAGTGCGCGACCAGCGCGGCTGTATGGCCCACCGGGATGATCTCGATGTCCGACTTCGCGAAGCCCGCGGACTCCAGCTTGCCGGCGAGATAGGCCGCGAGTTCCGGGACCTTGTCCTTGCCCTCCTCGGTCGGCGTGGCGATCGCGTGGCGGAGCATGTCCATCATTTCGGGCATGGCCTGCGCGGTGGTTTCGGCGCGCGCCTGTGGAAGCAGAGTGATTGCGAGGGCGATGCTGGCGGCCAGGCAGATAGGACGGATCGGCATGGTGGACTCCGGGTGGCGGGAGGTGTGAATCGGCCAGTAATACAGCGCTGGGGGCGCCATGGCCAGATGGCGATCGATGCAGTGCGGTGGCGGTCACACTGCGGGCGATCGAAGTGTCGATTCGGCGATCACGACGCGGGCGTTCATGCGTCGCATCGGCGGTCGCTATCATGCGCGCATGTCCCGCTGGCGCCCGCCTCCTCCGCATTCCACCGCGATCATCACCCGCGCCGGCTTCGCGCGCCTGCAAGCCGAGCTCGACGAGCTGTGGAAAGTGCGCAGGCCCGAGGTCGTCGCCGCGCTCGCCGCCGCGGCGGCCGAGGGCGACCGCTCGGAGAACGCCGAATACACCTACCGCAAGAAGCAGCTCGGCGAGATCGACCGCCGCGTGCGCTACCTCGGCAAGCGATTGCCGGCGCTGAAGGTCGTCGACGCCCCGCCGTCCGACCGCGGCGCGATCTTCTTCGGCGCGTGGTTCACGGTGGAGGACCGCGATGGCAGGAACGCCCGCTACCGCATCGTCGGCCCGGACGAGACCGACGCGAAGCTCGGCTGCATCAGCATCGACTCGCCTCTGGCGCGCGCCGCGCTGCGCAAGCGGGTGGATGACGAATTCGAAGTGGTGTTGCCGGAGGGGGTGGCGGGGTATGTGGTTGTTGCGGTGGCTTACGAGTGACGCCCACTTGTCATCCCGAGCAAAGCGGACCTGTCATCCCGAGCAAAGCGGACCTGTCATCCCGAGCGCAGCGGACCTGTCATCCCGAGCGCAGCGGACCTGTCATCCCGAGCGCAGCGAGGGATCTGTCGCGTCGATACATAGCCACTTCGAGATCCCTCGCTTCGCTCGGGATGACAAGTGAACAGGCGGATGCGCGAGGGACCAGAGGCGGACGGGCGTGGCCGCCGCCGGCGAGGGCGGCATCGTATGCCGCAATCGAGGTCACTCATGAAGACCTCGCACGCCAACGCTCTTGAACGTCATTCCCGCGAAGGCGGGAATCCACCCGTCGCTGCGACTCGTGGATTCCCGCCTTCGCGGGAATGACGAGCTAAAGCTCATGCCCCTGACTTGCTCTGCCTCAGACTTGCTGTGCCTTTGTTTTGCTTGCTTTGCTCTTGCCTTTGCTTTACTGGCTCTTGATCTTGCGCCGTAAAGCGAGCCGAGCATCGCAGCGGGCGGCGGGAGCAAGGCGCGACCTGTCTGAGGGCCATGGATGGCCCGAGTTCGCGCCGGCCCGCCGACTGCGAGAAGCGCAGGGTACCGCCACAGTTTCACCGTGGCGGATCGCGTCCGGCGCAACGGTCTTTACTCCGGGCATCCTGCCTACGCCCTTCGGGCCGGCTTCGCCGTTTGCGCCGCTCCTGCGGCGCAATGGTTGCCTTCTGCCTTGACAGAAAGTAACCCGCGCGTCAGCGCGGAAGCCTTGTTGTTGCTTCCTGAAAAAGAGAGAAGAGAAGCACCCCTCCCCAGCCCTCCCCTGCGCTTCGCGCAAGGGAGGGGGCAGAAGCAGGGACAAGAACCTAGATCCCCCCGTACCAGTCATACCCCAGGTCTTCCCAGTACCCGCCCTTCCCCCCGCCGATCTTCGCGTAGCTGTCGACCAGCTCGATCGCCGCCAGGTACTTGGCCTGCTTGTAGCCGAGCTTGCGCTCCAGGCGCACGCGCAGCGGGGCGCCGTTGGCGACCAGCAGCGGCTTGTCGTTGAGGTCGTAGGCGAGGATGGTCTGGGGGTGGAACGCATCGACGAGGCGGCAGCTCTCGTAGTAGATGTTCTCGCCCAGCGTGTCCATGCATCGGAACACCACGAAGCGCGCCTGCGCCTTGACGCCGGCCTGCTCCAGCACGTGCTTCAGCGGCACGCCCTTCCACTTGCCGATGCAGCTCCAGCCCTCGACGCAGTCGTGGCGGGTGATCTGGGTGCGCGACGGCATCGCGCGCAGGTCGACCAGCGACAGGCTCAGCGGCTTGTCGACGAGGCCGCGCACTTCCAGCTTCCAGTCCGCGAAGTCGGCGTCGACGTGGTCGAGGTAGTCGTCGTCCTGGGGGTCGGTGGATCCGTTCGCGCGGAAGGTCGGCGCGATGTCGGCCTCGGTGTATTCGCGTGCCAGCGCATTGGCCGGTGTGACCGCGGCCTGCGCGGCCTCGGTGAACGGGCCGGCCTTGTCGAGGAAGCCCGAGAACCACGACGTGTTGCCGAGCTTGTCGCAGCCGGAGAGCATCAGCGCGCCGCCGCCGCCGACGAGCCCGCGGGTGAGGAAGCGGCGGCGGCCGTTGCCTTTCGAGGTCTTGCCTTTCATCAGCCGTGTCCTCCGCCGTCATGTCCGCCAGAATCGTGTCCACCGTGGCCGTGCCCGCCGTGGCCGTGTCCTGCGCCATCGTGCGCGGAGTGATCGGGCCGAACGAAGACCGGCGCGGGCGCAACCCCATTGCCGTCGCCGCCTTCATCGGCCTCCCCGCCGGAGCCGCCGCCGGATCCATGCATCCCAGGTCCGCCGTCGCTTCCGCCCGGCACCGCGTAGTAGCCGGTGATCATCGACCGCAGCTGGTTGAACACACCCGAGATCAGCACCTCGAAGACGTGGATCGCGATGAAGGCGATGAAGGCGAACGCGAGGATGAAGTGGAACGTGCGCGCCGACTGGCGGCCGCCGACGAGGTCGACCAGCCAGCCGAGCGTCGAGTCCATGTTGGGCGACATCGCCAAGCCCATCAGCACGATGCCCGGGCCAAGCACGAGGATCACCGCGAGATAGGCGAGCTTCTGGAGGATGTTGTAGCGCGTCGCCTCCTCGCCATGCGGATGCTTGAACTTCACGTGGTCGATGACCGAGCGGAAGAAGCCGCGCCAGTCGGCTTTGTTCGGTGCGAGGTCGCGACTGAAGTGGCGGCTGGCGAACGTCCACAGCAGGAACAGGCTGCCGTTGATCGCGAAGATCCAGGCGAAGGTGAAGTGCCACTTGCGGCCGATCGCCAACGACTGCGGTCCCGGGATCGTGGCCCAGGTCGGGAACGCGCGCGGGTGCGGCCGGTCGTCCGAACCCTTCGAGACGCCGAGTACGCCGTCGGTGGAAAACACGTGGCTGCCGACGCGCGTCATGCCGTGGTACTGGTTGTCCGCACCGCGCACCGCGAAGATCTCGAAGGCCGGTTTTCCGAACGTCGACTGCTGGCCCCAGTACAGGTGCGGGTGGGCGTTGAAGATCGACAGCCCGCTGCCGATCATCACGAACAGGCAGACCACGTTGATCCAGTGCATGATCCGCACCGGCAGGCGGTGGCGGTAGATCGTCCACGCGGGCGGCTGCGCCGCCACGGGCTCGGCCACCGGCCGCGCCATCTCCTCCATCGCCGACTGGGTCGCAGCCATCGCCATCGTCCTCCCCGACATGGCCGCAGACTACTCCGGATCGGCGTAAGTGGGGCGTGAAAGGCCTGTTCGCGACCGGAAGCCGCTCCCACCGAACCCCGTCCACGAGGCCGTCGGGTTCGGCCTTGCCGACGGCGGGAGGGCCTTCCAGGCCCGAACAGCGCGTGCCGGCAAGGCCTGGTGACCGGCCTGCATCGGGCAGCCGCTAGAATCGACCGCAGGAGGACGCCATGGGCGAACGCAAAGCACTCGACACGCCGGACGGCCGCATCGGCGCCTGGCTCGCCGAACCGGGCGCCACGCCGCGCGGCGGCATCGTGGTCGTCCAGGAAATCTTCGGTGTCAACGCGCACATCCGGTCGGTCGTCGATCGCTTCGCCGCGCTCGGCTACACCGCCATCGCGCCGGCGCTGTTCGATCCGGTCGAAGCCGGCGTCGAACTCGGTTACGACGCGGCCGGCGTCGCACGCGGCCGCGGCCTGGTAGCCGCACTGGGCTTCGATCGCGCGCTCGATGGCGTGGCGGAGGCCGCGGGATTCCTGCGCTCGCGGGACCCGCGCCAGGCCGTCTGCGCGATCGGCTATTGCTGGGGCGGCAGCGTCGCCTTCCTCGCCAACACGCGCCTGGGCCTGCCCGCCGTGAGCTACTACGGCGCGCGTTCGATGCCCTTCATCCGCGAACCGCTGTGCGGACCCATGCTGTTCCATTTCGGCGAGCGCGACGGTTCGATCCCCGCCGCCGATGTCGCCGCCACCCGAGAAGCCCAGCCGGCGGCGGAGGTCCACACCTGGCCCGCCGGCCACGGATTCAATTGCGACCTGCGCGCCGACTACGACCCTGACAGCGCCAGCAAGGCGCTCGCGGTCACGCTGGATTTCCTCGCCAGGACGGCAGCGCGATGACGCACGACGCAGGCGCCGGATTCGTGCTGCACCCGCGGCTCGCCGCCGACACCGTGGCGATCGCCTCATTCGGGCTGTCGGACCTGCGGCTGATGAACGATGTGCGCTATCCGTGGCTGATCCTGGTGCCGCGCCGCGTCGGCGCGAGTGGCCTGTTCGACCTGGGCGAAGACGACCAGGCGCTGCTGCTCGCCGAGATCCGCCGCTGCGGCGCGCTGCTCGAGGCCCTGCACGCACCGACGCGGACCAACATCGCGATGATCGGCAACCTCGTGCCGCAGCTGCACGCGCACGTGGTCGCGCGATTCGACGACGACGAGGCCTGGCCGCGGCCGGTGTGGGGACTGGGCGAGACCAGGCCCTACGCCGCCGGCGAACTGGCCGCGCGCATCGCGGACTACCGGAACTTCCTCGCTACCTGAAGGCGATGCCGTGGAAGTCCGGGAAAGCAGCGACGGCATGATCATCGAACGCCTCGGCGATGGCGCCCTGCTGCTCCGGTTCGGCGACAGCATCGATGTGTCGATCAACCTGCGCGTCCATGCCTGCGCCGACGCGCTGCGTGCCCAGGCGCCGGCATGGCTGCGCGACCTGACGCCGGCGTACGCCAGCCTCGCGATGCATGTCGACGTGGCATGCCTTGGCGGCGACGATCCGCTCGGGACTGCATCGCAGTGGCTGCGGGAATGGCTGGCGGGAGTTCGCTTCGATGCCGAACGCGGCGCCCCGCGCACCATCGAAATTCCCGTCCACTACGGAGGCGAATCCGGTCCGGACCTCGACGCCATCGCTGCGCGCATCGGCATCACGCCTGCGGACGTCGTCACGCGCCACGCGGCGGCGACCTACACCACGGCGATGCTGGGCTTCGCGCCGGGATTCCCATACCTGCTCGGTCTCGACCCGAGCCTGGCGACGCCGCGCCATGCCACCCCGCGCACGCGCGTGGAGGCCGGGAGCGTCGGCATAGGCGGCGCGCAAACCGGCGTCTATCCGGTCGCCGGTCCCGGAGGCTGGCAGGTGATCGGCCGCACGCCGCTGAAGCTGTTCGACGCCCGACGCGAACCGCCGAGCCTGCTGCGCGCTGGCGACACGGTGCGATTCGTCGCCATCGACGCGGCGGCGTTCGCGGCGATGCAGGAAGCCGCGCCGTGACGATGGAGGTGCTCGCGGCCGGCCTGCTGACCAGCGTGCAGGACGCCGGGCGGCAGCGATCGCGCGCGTTCGGCGTGGGCGTCGCAGGCGCCGTCGACGCGTATTCGCTGGCGGTCGCGAACCGGCTGGCGGGCAATCCCGTCGATGCGGCCGTTCTGGAGATCACCCTGGCCGGGCCGACGCTGCGGCTGCACCGCGCCGCCACGATCGCGATCTGCGGCGCGGCCATCGATGCCCACGTGGACGGCGTCGCCCTGCCCGGCTGGCGGCCGGTTGCGCTGCAGGCGGGAAGCACGATCGTGATGGGGCCGTGCCGGGTCGGCGCGCGGGCGTACCTCGTGGTCGATGGCGGCATCGACGTGCCGGCGGTCCTGGGCAGCCGCAGCACCGACCTGCGCGCCGGCTTCGGCGGATTCGAAGGTCGCGCACTGCGCGCCGGGGACCGGCTGGAACTGGGCGTCCCCCGCCTCGCCGTCGATCACGGCGACTCGGTATCGATCGCGCGGTGGTGGATCGATCCCGCGCCCGATCTCGATCTTCGCCTCCCGCCGATGGAAGTGGCCGGCGGCATTCCTGTGCGCGTGTTGTCCGGCAGCGACGCGACCGTACCGGTCGATGCGCTCCACGCACGCGAATTCACCGTCGATGCCGCCAGCAATCGCCAGGGGCTCCGGCTGCGCGGCGACGTTCTGCGGATCGCCGACCCGCGCGAACGCATTTCCGAGCCGGTCGTTCCCGGCACCGTGCAACTGCCGCCCGATGGCCAGCCCATCGTCCTGCTCGCCGACGCGCAGACCGTCGGCGGTTACCCACGCATCGGCCACGTGATCGCCGCCGACTTGCCGCGGCTGGGGCAGCTTCGCGCCGGGCAGCGGCTGCGGTTCGTGGCAGTGGACGACAGGCAGGCCGCGCGCGCCAACAGCGAACAGCGTGCCCGTCTGGCACGGATCACGTTGGCCATCGCCGGCAGGCTGCACTGACGAATTTAGCCAGGAATGTCATCCCAAGCGAAGCGAGGGATCTGTCCTCGCGGAAACTCCCGGGACGCCGTCGAACCAGATCCCTCGCTTCGCTCGGGATGACAGTTTCGTAGCCCGGATGGAATCCGGGATTTCGTCCTGATCCAGGTCCCGACCACCGGATTCGATCCGGGCTACGGTATCCGGGGCTGCGGCGGCCACGCTGGTTTGAAAGTCCGCCACGGATGGCGGGCTCCTCCTTGCGCGGATGGACCCGCGCACCAACTTCGCCTACTGTGCCCGCTTGCCTCGCCCACCCTGTTCTTGAGTGCGCCCATGCGGATGAACCTGCCGTCCCGCCCTGTCCTGAAGCTCCTCGCGCCCCTCGCCCTGGCCGTCACGGTCGCACTCGCCGGCTGCGGCCAGGTGTCCGCGCCATTGACCGCGAATGCCGCGCCGGCGCCCGCCAAGACCCATGCGATGGGCGTGCGCAAGCCGAACCCGGCCTGGCAGGGTCGCGTCGACGCCTTCATCGCCGGCTGGTTCCAGCAGTTCCCGGGCGATGCGATCGGCGCCGGCAAGCACGAGTTCGACGGCACGCTGCCCGACTTCAGCCTCGAAGGCCAGAAGAAGGCGATCGACTGGCTGCACGGGCAGCGCGACGCCATCGCCGCGTTCGGAGACGACAAGCTCGACGACACCCAGCGCTTCCAGCGCGACTACGTGCTCGCGGTGATTGACGGGCATCTGTTCTGGATGGAGGATTCGGGCTTCGCCACGAAGAATCCGGCGTACTACGCCGGCGACATCTCGCCGAGCATCTACCTCACCCGACCGTACGCGCCGCTGCACGAGCGCATGGTCGCGTTCGTGAAGTACGAGGAGAACCTGCCGAAGGCGATCGCGCAGATCCGCGCCAACCTGCAGGCTCCCCTGCCGGCGACCTATGTCGACTACGGCGTGGGCGTGTTCGGCGGGCTCGCCGACTTCTTCGGAAGCGACGTGCCCAAGGCGTTCGCGTCGGTGGACGACAAGGCGCTGCAGGATCGCTTCAAGACCGCGAACGCCGGCGCGATCAAGGCCACGCGCGAGCTGTCGGACTGGATCAAGGCGCAGAAGCCGCAGGCAACCCAGGACTTCGCCCTCGGCCCGGAGAAGTTCGCGAAGATGCTGCACGCGACCGAACTGGTCGACATCCCGATCGCGCAGCTCAAGGCCGACGGCGAGGCCGATCTCGCCCGCAATCTCGCATCGCTGAAATCCGCCTGCGACCAGTACCTTCCGGACAAGCCGCTCGCCGACTGCGTGGCCAAGGTCAATGCCGACAAGCCCGAGGGCGGCGCGGTCGAGGGCGCGCGCAAGCAGCTCGCCGGCCTGCGCCAGTTCATCATCGACAAGGACCTGGTGACGATCCCGGGCACCGAGCAGGCCAAGGTCGACGAGGCGCCGCCGTTCAACCGCTGGAACTTCGCCTACATCGAGATCCCCGGCCCGTACGAGAAGAACCTGCCGTCGGTGTATTACATCGCGCCGGCCGATCCGAAGTGGACCAAGGCGATGCAGGAAGCCTACGTGCCCGGCAAGGCGGTGCTGCTGTTCACCTCGGCGCACGAGGTGTTCCCGGGCCACTTCGTGCAGTTCCTGCACGCGAACCGTTCGGACTGGATCTTCGGCCGGCTGTTCGTCGGCTATGCCTACGCCGAAGGCTGGGCGCACTACTGCGAGGAGATGATGTACGACGCCGGCCTGGGCGGGCAGACGCCGGAGACGCACATCGGCCAGCTCAGCGAGGCGCTGCTGCGCAACGTGCGCTTCCTCTCCGCGATCGGGATGCACACCGGCGGCATGACCGTCGCGCAGTCGGTGCAGATGTTCCGCGAGAAGGCCTTCCAGGACGAGGGCAACGCCCTGCAGCAGGCCGCGCGCGGCACCTACGACCCGGCCTACCTCAACTACACGCTCGGCAAGCTGATGATCATGCAGCTGCGCGAGGACTGGACCGCCAAGCGCGGCGGCCGCGGCGCATGGAAGGCCTTCCACGACCAGTTCCTGAGTTACGGCGGCCCGCCGATCCCGCTGGTGCGCGCGCAGATGCTGGGCGGGAAGCCGGAGGCGGTGCTGTGGCATGAGGCGGCGGCGCCGGGGGCGGCGGCGGCGAAGGCGACGGCGACGGCGCACTGATTCCATTCGATTCCGCTACAAGACGCTTCGCTCTTGCTCGTCATCCCGGCGCAAGCCGGGATCCATTTTGACTTTGCTGCCTGAATTCAACGGCACAATGGATGGCGACTCCGCGCAACCGCTTCACCGTCGAAAACCACCCAAGTGACGGGATCGAGTTCGTCGACAGCGTCAACATTTCAACGTCAAGATGGATCCCGGCTTGCGCCGGGATGACGAGCACAGCACGATCTCCGCATTGTCCCGACATCGATCGAACCCGCACCCATCGACCGAATCGTTGGTCGTTGCCATCCCCCTTCCGAGCCCCGCATGCGCCTCAACATCCCCGCCCTCATCCTGATCGCCATCGGCCTGATCCTGCTGCTTGACAACCTCGGCCTGTGGAACGTCAGCCTCGCCCACCTGATCCACACCTGGTGGCCCGCGCTGCTGATCGCGGTCGGGGTCAGCATGATGTTCAAGCGGGGCAAGTAGCCGACCGATCCCATGCCGGCCCGCATCGACTTCAACTGCGATCTGGGCGAAGGCTGCGACGACGCGGCGGTGATGCCGTTCATCAGCTCGGCGAACATCGCCTCTGGCGGGCATGCCGGCGACGAGGCGACGATGCGGGCGACGGTCGCGCTGTGCCTGCGGCATGGCGTGGCGATCGGTGCGCATCCTTCGTTCGATGACCGCGGGCACTTCGGGCGGCGCGAGATGCGCGTCGCGCCGGAAGACATCCATGCGCTGGCGTTGCGGCAGGTGCGTGCGCTGATGGACATCGCACGCGAACATGGAACGCGCGTCGTCCACGTCAAGCCGCATGGTGCGCTCTACAACATGGCCGCGCGCGATCGCACGCTCGCCGATGCCATTGCTGCAGCGGTACGCGACGCCGATGACGTCGCCGGCGCCGCGCGCGACGCCGGTCCGTCGCTCGCGCTCGTCGGACTTTCCGGCAGCGCCCTGACCGCCGCCGGCGAAGCCATCGGCCTGCGCGTGCTGCACGAGGTGTTCGCGGAACGCCGCTACGAGGCCGACGGCCGACTGGTGCCTCGATCGCACCCGGACGCGGTGATCGACTCCCTCGACGCAGCCCTCGCCCAGGTGCGCGGCATCGTGCGCGAGGGGTTCGTCATGGCGCGAACCGGGGAGCGCGTCGCGCTGCGCGCGGATACGCTGTGCCTGCATGGCGACCGGGCCGATGCCGCCGAGTTCGCGCGGGCGGTGCGGGGGGTGCTGGATGCGGAAGGTGTCATGGTTGCGGCACCCAGCCCGTGAATCCCCGCCCTGAATCACGGCGGCATTTCGCTTCGCTGTTGATCGTCGCCCCAGCGAACGCTGGGGCCCAGCGACTTTGTCGTGGATCGCAAAGTCACTGGGTTCCCGCTTCCGCGGGAACGACGAGCAGGAGACGCATCCGCAATCAGGGGCGGGTCGCCCATCCCCGCTCTTGCCGTCATCCCCGCTCTTGCCGTCATCCCCGCTCTTGCCGTCATCCCCGCTCTTGCCGTCATCCCCGCTCTTGCCGTCATCCCCGCTCTTGCCGTCATCCCCGCTCTTGCCGTCATCCCCGCTCTTGCCGTTATCCCCGCTCTTGCCGTCATCCCCGCGAAGGCGGGGATCCACGTCGGCGACGGATCCTGCGTTTGCGACGGGTGGGTCCCCGCCTTCGCGGGGACGACGAGCACAAGACGCATCCACTATCACGCGTGTGTCGCCCATCCCCGCCTTTGCCGTCATCCTCGCACTTGCCGTCATCCCCGCGAAGGCGGGGATCCACGTCGGCGACCAATGCCGCGTTCGCGTCGGGGGGGCCCGCCTTCGCGGGGACGACGGGCACGAGCGGACGAGATCGTTCGCGATTCCGAGGGCCTTCGACGTCGAGGCGATCCAGCAGGGCCGCCCATGACTAGAATCCTCCCATGACCGACTACTGGCCCCTCGTCGGCGTCGCCGTCGTCGTGCTCGGCTTCGCGATGCGCTGGAACCCGGTGCTGGTCGTGGTGTCGGCCGGGTTCGCCAGCGGGTTCGCGGCGGGCAAGTCGCTGCTGGAGATGCTCGCCCTGCTCGGCGCGAGCTTCCTGTCGAACCGCTCGCTGCTGCTCATCGTGTTCACGCTGCCGGTGATCGGCGTGCTCGAGCGCGCGGGCCTGCGCGAACATGCGCAGCAGTGGATCCGCTCGATGCGTGGACTCACGTTCGCCAGACTGCTGATCGCCTACCTCGCGTTGCGGCAGATGCTGAGCATGCTCGGCCTCACCAACGTCGCCGGCCACGCCCAGACGGTGCGCCCGCTGCTTGCGCCGATGGCCGAGGCGGCGGCGGAGAAGGCGCGTGGCCCGCTCGATCCCGACACCCGTCATCGCGTCGACGCGATGGCCGCGGCGACCGACAACGTCGGCTTGTTCTTCGGCGAAGACGTCTTCCTCGCGCTCGGTGCGGTGCTTCTGATCCAGGGCTTCTACGCCGGCAACGGCATCCATCTCGAACCGCTGCAGATCGCGCTGTGGGCGCTGCCGACGGCGATCGCGGCCTTCCTGGTCCATGGCGGGCGGATCGTCCTGTTCCAGCGGCGCCTCGCGCGACCCGACGATTCCGCCGAGCCACTCGCGCGCAGCGAGGAGCCGCAAGGATCGCGCATCGCGACCACCGCTTCGTCGGATTCCACCACGGCGGCACGGGACGGCACCGATGCTGCGCCTTGAGTACGCCTACTGGCTGCTGTCCGCCTTCTTCCTCGCGGCGGCGTGGTCGAACGGGCGCGAGCGTCGCTGGGCGGCGACCGGATTCTGGACGGTGCTCGCCCTGCTCTTCGCGGGCGGCGACTGGGCGCTGGCGGCGAAAGCCGCGGGCGACGCGCGACCCGCGCAGGCGGCCGGTGCCTGCGTCGTCGCGCTGGCATTGCTGGCACCGCGGATGCATCGCCCCGACCTGCCTGAGCGTGCGCTTCCCGAACGGATCGCCGATGCGCTGCGCGTGCGCCATCGCCTGTTCCTGCCGGCGCTGCTGATCCCCGTCGTCACCGTCGTCTTCGCACTCGCCGACCTCGCGGCGAAGCGGCGCGGCACGACGCTCGCGTGGCTGGTCGGCAAGGACTCGGCGACGCTCGTCGGGCTCGCGTTCGCCTGCCTGGTCGCGCTGCTCGCTGCGATCGTCGTGACGCGCAGCCGACCAGCGCGCGCGCTGACCGAAGGCCGGCGCCTGCTCGACACGCTCGGCTGGACCGCGCTGCTGCCGCTGGTGCTGGCCGCGCTCGGCGGCGTGTTCACCGCGACCGGCGTCGGCGATGCGGTCGCCGCGATCGTATCCAGCATCGTACCCGTGCAGAGCGCGCTGGCCTGCGTGCTGGCCTACGGCCTGGGGATGGTCGCGTTCACCGTCATCATGGGGAACGCGTTCGCCGCTTTCCCGGTGATGACGGCCGGTATCGGACTGCCGCTGCTGATCCACCTCCACGGCGCGAACGCCGCCGTGGTCGGCTCGCTGGGCATGCTCACCGGCTACTGCGGTACCCTGCTCACGCCGATGGCCGCCAACTTCAACATCGTCCCCGCCGTGCTGCTCGAACTGCCCGACCGCAACGGCGTGATCCGTGCGCAATGGCCGACCGCGCTGGTCCTGCTCGTCGTGAACCTCGTCCTGATGGCATGGCTGGCCTTCCGGTGAGCCGGCCGACCGTCCTGCTCACCGGTTTCGAGCCGTTCGGCGGCGAGGACGTCAATCCCGCGCAGGACGTGGTGCGCGAACTGGCGGGCGAACGCATCGCCGGGCATCGCGTCGAGCCGGCGGTGCTGCCGGTGACGTTCGCCGGCATGGCGGAGATGCTTGCCGAAGCCATCGCGTCGACGCGGCCATCGCTGGTGGTCGCCATCGGTCAGGCCGGCAACCGCGCGCGCATCTCGATCGAGCGCGTGGCGATCAACCTCGTCGACGCGCGCATCGCCGACAACGCCGGCGCCCAGCCCATCGACCAGCCGGTGATCGCCGGCGCGCCGGCGGCGTACTTCGCGACGCTGCCGGTCAAGGCGATGCTCGCGGCGCTGGAGGCCGCGCAGGTTCCCGCCGAGCTGTCCTTCAGCGCCGGCAGCTTCGTCTGCAACGCCGCCTTCTTCAGCCTGATGCACCTGCTCGCGACGCGCCATCCCGGCCTGCGCGGCGGCTTCATCCACGTGCCCTACCTGCCGCGCCAGGCCGCCGCGCATCCCGGCGCGGCGAGCATGGACATCGGCACGCTGTCGAAAGGGATCGGGATCGCGATCGAGGCGGCGCTGACGAACGCGACCGACCTGCGGATCGCCGCGGGAACCACCGAGTAGGGGGGCTGGCGCAGCCCCGTCAATCAGCAGTTGCGGAGAAACGCATGCATGGCTTCGGAAAAACCTTGCTGCTGCTGATATTTGTCTTGCTTACCGGTTGCACGTCGGTTGCCCGGCCGGAGCTGGCGGCGGGGACGCTCCCCTTCGGGCCCATGCCATTGAAAGGCAGCGATTCGCCCTGGCGGGTCGTCCCCTACGGAGCGAAATGGAGCCTGATTGGCGAGTGGGATTATCCGATCTCCGATCCCAAAGACCCGATGTTCGATATCTTCAGTGCCACGACGAGCATCATCCAGCTCAAGGACGAGTACCTCGAAATCCGTTCCCAGACCATCTGGGGAGGTTGCTGCCCCTGGCCTTGGGGTTTTGTACTCACGCACCGAGCGGCCGGCACGTTCTACAATCCCGATCTCAAGACGACCTATGTCATCGATGCCGACGGATCGCTGACGGTCAAGAAGGCCGATGGAACAAAGGTGAACGTCCAGCGCACACCCGCGCGAGCGATGTTTTCCCCGCGATGGGACACGCAGTCGTTGCATCCGGGACAGGAGCAGGCGTTTTCGAGATTCCAGCACGTCGACGGCATCGCGATTTCCTGCCACTCCCGCGAGATCGCACGAGTAACCGCTCCGGACCGGATACGGGCCATCGTCGCCTTCGTAAACCATCGTCAGGATCACTGGACGATTGACTGGGAAGACACGCGCTTTCCCACGGCCAGCGTCGACCTGTTCCACGACGGGCGCCGGCTGGGCTCCTTCGGCAGTGGTGGCATCCTCGACCCCTTCGACACGAGCATCGATGCGTTCGGAATGAAACGGGACGGCGTATTCCGTTTCCGGCAATCCGACCCTGCGGACCTCGCGGCATTCAGGCGCCTGCTCGAGTCGGCAGCCGCCGGCGCTTCCCTCGATTCCTGCTGGAGCGGCTGAGAGACGCAGCAGCCCGGACACGTTTTCAATAGCGCAGCTGGTCATCCGGCGCGAAAGTGATCTTGACTTGGATGACGAACTGGATCCGGGTAACGTCGTGGTAGCCGGAATAGAACTCGGGGAACGTCATCCTGGAATGGTGCCGGACGGGGGTACCCCTCACGGTTTTCCAGTGTCATTCCGAACGCAGTGAGGAATCCGCGTGTCGACAGACCTGCCGTGGCAATGGCGGAGGAACAGATCCCTCGCTTTGCTCGGGATGACAATTGGTTTGGGGGCTACGGCTTGCCGACACCCGCGACCATCGAGTCGACCGCCGCCACCATGATCTCGCACCCCGCGCCGTAGTCGACGTTGTGGCATAGGCTGAAGTAGACCTGCTTGCCGTCGGGCGTCCACTGCGGATAGGTCGCGCGGCCTTCGGTGTTGGCGACCTGGCGGACGTTGGAGCCGTCGGCATCCATGACGTGGATCTGGTAGCTGGAGTTGCGGTTGGACGAGAACGCGATGCGCCTGCCATCCGGCGACCACGCCGGCCAGCCGTCGAAGGCCGGGCTGTTGGTGATGTCCTTCGGATTCTTCCCGTCGGCGTCGGCGACGAACACCTCGGAGTTGTCGCCGACGAAATGGCGGTACGCGATGCGCTTGCCATCCGGCGAGAAGGCCGGGTAGGTGTTGATGCCGCCGGTGAGCAGCACCTGGACCTTGCCGGTGGCGAGGTCGACCTGCTGGATCTCGGCGTCGTTCTTGCGCGGCGTATCGAGGTCGTCGGTCGTGCAGTACGCGAGATGTTTGCCGTCGGGATTCCAGCGCGGATGGATCACCTTGCGGTCGGCCGGCGTCACCGGGGTGGCGTGCGAGCCGTCGACGTCCATGGTCCAGATCCGCGAGCTGTCGCCGTCGATCGCCACGTAGGCGATGCGCTTGCCGTCGAGCGACCACGCCGGGTCCTCGTGGTCGATCGCGTCTCGGGTCAGCTGCACCGGATCGGAGCCGTCGATGTTCGCGGTGAACAGTTGTTCCTTCCCGGCTACCACGACCAGGTAAACCATGCGCCTGCCGTCGGGCGCGAAAGACGGGTCGGCCTGGATGGAATGGGTGAGCTGCCACGCCAGGGTCATGGGCCGCGCGCCCGCGATGGCCGGCAGCAGGCCGATCGCTGCGAACAGCAGCGCAGCGCGGCGTGCGAGGGCTGTTCCTTGCGCGACTGGCATGATGGTTCTCCGTCCCGGATCGTCGGCCATCATAGGTGTCCCGCGCCTGCGGCGGCATCCTCGGCGCCCCCATCGCATGGCGGCGGAGCGCATGCGCGACCCTGAACGGTCGGGCTGGGTTCGTCGTCCCGGCACGCCCAGACAGCGCCGGGCAAGGTAGCGGCCCGTATCCTGCCCCACTCCCCCAGCAGCGGATCGATTCCCATGAAGACCCTTCTCCTTTTGCTGGCCCTGCTCGGTTCAGGCACCGCCATGGCCGCGAGCGAAACCCCTGCCGCCACCCGCGAGATCGGGCAGCTGTTCACCGCCCTCGAGAATTCCGGCTGCCAGTTCAACCGCAACGGAACGTGGTACGACGCGCACAAGGCCAGCTCGCACCTGCACGAAAAATACAATTACCTGCACTCTCGCGGCGACATCACCACGACCGAGTCCTTCATCGATCTTGCCGCGACCAAGAGCAGCATGTCGGGCACGCCCTACCTGGTCCAATGCGGCAAGGGCGCGACGGTGCAAAGCAAAGTGTGGTTCACGAATGAACTGCTCGACTTGCGCAAGAAGACGGCCTCCGTCGCTCCGCCGAAAACCGTGCCCTGAAGGCTTGGGCTCGTACGGCACCTGACGCCCTGCGTCGCGCCGCGGCGGAGTATCAGGGCAGCACGGCGCCCTGCGTCTTGCCGTGCTGAGTCTTCGCGTCGTAGTCGACGTCGGCCTGGTTGGCGCGGGCGATCGCGGCGCGCGCGCCGGCATCGATCTGTTCGCCCAGCGCGTGGCAATCGGGGGCGCGACCGATGCCATCGATGAGGTGGCGGATCGCGACCGCCGCCTGCATGCCGTTGTCGCGGTGGCCCGCCTCGTGTTCCTTCAGGCGTGCCGCGAAGACGTCCCATTCCGCCTGGAGGGCTTTCGAGCCATCCGTCGGGTCGGCCCAGGTCGGCAGCGTGGTGGTCGTGTCGATCGACACCGTCGAGCGATCGAGTCGGCAGCCATCGTGGTCGTGCCCGCTCCCATCGCGAACGAACCAGTAGTGCCAGGCGACGTACCAGTGGGTAAAGCCCGCGAAATGCTTGCCTTCCTTCGCGTCCAGCGGCCCCAGGTGGTGGATCTGGTCCCACAGTTCACGGGAACTGCTCCCGTGGATGGAATAGGTCTTGATGTTGAAGGTCGAATCGATGCCGTCGACCGTCGCCGGCGCGGCCTGCAGCAGCAAGGACAGCATCAGGGCCGTGGCCATCGGGTGGCTCGCGAAGTCAGGGGTCGAGCCGTTATCCGGTCGCGGCGGTGATCGTCCATGTGCCGACGGTGCCGCCGACCTGGTCGCGCAGCTGGCCGCTGTCGCCCGCCCTGGCGGTGGCGAACACCAGTCCGGCCATGAAGACGTTGGGGCCGCCGCTGGTGCTCTGGAGCGACACTCCGGCGGCGCTGATCTGTTCCCACTTGCCGGATTGCACGGCCATCCATCCGCCGGGCGGCGAATACCACGTGCGGTTGTCGCGGATGTAGAGACCTTCGGGCTCCGGGCAGCCGGGAATCCTGCCCTGGGCCGCGATCATGCGTTGTGTCATGGCGCCCTCGGGGGTGAGCGAGAGCGTCAGGCTAGCTGCCGCGCCAGCGGCCTGCAACTGGTCGCCCGATCGTCACGCCAGGCGCCGCGTCACGGGCGCGGGCGCCCCCGGGCAGGCTCACTTGCGCTTGCGGTATTGCTCCAGGCCTTTGCCGCGGCCATCCAGCAGCGGCGCCGGCAGGCTCTTGAGGTAGCGATCGAGGAAGGCGATCGCGTAGTCGTCGACGTGGCGTGCGTTCGGCACCGCCGCGAGGCAGTCGGCGATGCGTGGATGGTCGCGGCACGGCAGGTTGGTCCAGGCCATGTGGGTGGCATTGGCCAGCTCGACGAGGTACTTCGGCGACGCGCTGGCATCGAAGGCCCCGCCCTCTCGCACCAGGTTCGGGGTGATCCCGAGATCGAACTCGCCGCCCTGGTACATCACCGGGACCCGCAGGTGCGCCAGCCGGCCCTGCACCAGGTACGGCAGCACATAGGGCGAGAAAGCGAGCACCGCGCGCACGCCGGGGAGATTCCAGTCCTGCCAGCCGCCGGCCATGCCGACGACCGTATAGCCGCCCAGCGAATGCCCCATCAGGCCGATGCGTCCGGGATCTACAGCCCGGCCGAGCGCCGGATCGTGGAGCACGAGGCGCAGCGCGTTGCGCAGGTCGAGCATGCGATCGCGCCACGCATCCGCGGTCCATTGCTGCGGCAGGAAGAACGAGGGTTGCCTGCCCTCGCGCCCACCGAGCTTGCGCGTCAGCGCGATGCCGCAGATCGCATCGCGATGGTTCGGCGCGACGACGACATAACCGTGGCGCGCGATCTCCGCGGTGATGAACACCGCCTGCTCGTTGCAGCCGGCGAGGCCGTGGGAGAACAGGACCAGGGGCCAGCGCGAGGCGCAGGCGGCCAACGGCGGGCTCGCATCGTCCCTGCGTCCGTCCTCCGCCGACTTCGCATCGGAAGTCGCCGGATACCAGACCGACACCTCGCGGCCATCGGCGAGCGCAAGCGTGCGGTAACCCACCGCATGGGTCCCGGGGCAATCGACCGCGCGAGCGTCGTCCGGGAACAGCCACGGGCCCGCCACGAGCATCAGCCAGAACAGGAAAACAATCCCGCTCGGCCCTTCCTTCCCTGAGCTTCGCTGCCCCACCACCCGCCTGCTCCGCGCCAATGCTTCCCACGATAACTGGCGCAACGACCCGATCACATGCAAGTCAGCGCGGTAGCGGTAACGGGGGAAAGGAAGTCCTGCATGGGCAGGCTTCTCCGGATTGCGCCTCGCTCCATCGTGGGAATGGACGGACTCAGGCCGTCACGACCCGCGTGCCGGCGACCAGGTCGTGGCCGCACCGGCGGTCACCGCGAAAGATCAACAGGACGCTGATGATGGAGCAGAGCGGACCGATGAAAGGAATGACACCGATGAAAAGATAGAAGGCATAGCGACCTGCAAGTTGCTGCATCGACGGCTTGCCGCCGTCGACGGAGGCGATCCTGATGGAAACCGCCTTCTTTCCCCAGGTCTGGGCATCCTTCATGAGGGGATATCCCTGGATCAGGAAAAAGATCGCGATCGCTATCAGCGACCACATCGCCGTCGTGGCCAGTGGAAGCCGCTCCTGATGGCGCGCCGCCTCCATCGCCTGCTGGAAGTAACCCGCGGCGAATTCCAGCGGCAAGAGCACGGCCATCATGATCAGGGTGTCGATCAACGAAGCCCCGAACCGGGCTCCCCGGCTGGCGAGTTCCGGCAAAGCCGCTTCCGGGAGTTCGACCCGGCTGTTTGGCGCTTGATACGGATTTTCCATGGCAGGTCTCCGGTCAGGTCTTCGGCAGGGTGACTCCGGTCTGGCCCTGGTACTTGCCGCCGCGGTCCTTGTACGAAGTCTCGCACACCTCGTCGGACTCGAAGAACAGCATCTGGGCGACGCCCTCGTTGGCGTAGATCTTCGCCGGCAGCGGCGTGGTGTTGCTGAATTCCAGGGTCACGTGGCCTTCCCACTCCGGCTCCAGCGGCGTGACGTTGACGATGATGCCGCAGCGCGCGTACGTGCTCTTGCCCAGGCACACCACCAGCGTGTTGCGCGGGATGCGGAAGAACTCGACGGTGCGCGCCAGCGCGAAGGAATTCGGGGGGATGATGCACACGTCGGCGTGGACGTCGACGAAGCTGTTCGGGTCGAACGCCTTCGGGTCGACGATCGTCGAGTTGATGTTGGTGAAGATCTTGAATTCGCGCGCGCAGCGCACGTCGTAGCCGTAGCTCGACGTGCCGTAGGACACGATGCGGTGGCCGTCGGCGGCGTGCTTGACCTGGCCGCGTTCGAAGGGCTCGATCATGTTCTGCTGCTCCGCCATGCGGCGGATCCAGCGATCGGACTTGATGGACATGGGTTCGGGGGATGCGGAGGGGGAAGGAACCCGGCGGCCATCGCCGTCGCGGGCATGGCGCATTCTAGCAGCGCGGCTCTTCGCGGCAGCCGGCAGTGGTTCGACAGGCCTGCCCTGAGCTTGCCGAAGGGCTCACCACGAACGGCCAACACGGCAGCGCCGTAGCCCGGAAGCAGCGCAGCGGATTCCGGGACACGGCCCGAATCCGCCATGCCCGGATTTCATCCGGGCTACGGCTGGATCCTCACTGCCGAGCCCGCTCGCCCGCGTGCTCGAACTTCCAGCGAAAATGCCCGACGACTTTCCACGCGAACAGCACGTCCTCTTCCTGCGCGCCGGCGCCGATGTTGTGGATCATCAGCGGCCGGCCGGATCCGTCGCCGGCCATGCGATCGGACACCAGGCCGATGTGCGCCAGCCCGTTCGGCAGGCGCCAGCTCACGATGTCGCCCGCCTGGTAATCCTGCGCCGTGGCCGTGACCGCCAGCTCGTCGCCCAGGCGGCGGAAGAAGGTCTCCAGGTTCGGCACCCGGCGATGGTCGATGTTCGTGTCCGGCCCGCGCAGGCCCCAGGTGTGCGGATACAGGGCGAAGTGCGCCGCCATGTCCTCGTGGACTCGTCTCTGCAGGTCGATCCCGTCGGCGCGGAAGGCGCGCACGATCACGTCGGCGCAGACGCCGCGTTCGAGCGGCACGTCGCCCATCGGGTACGCGATGCGCGCGTAGGACGGGTCGTAATGGATGGTGACGCCAACCTGCGAGCGGGCCGCACGGACCACCGTGACGTCATCCGCGACCACGGCGGCGCCATGCAAGGATGCGGCAGCCACGTACCACTTCTTTCCAGCAATGACCGGACTTTTGCCCCAACGGGCATAGTCGAAGGGAGAAGGGCTGTTTCCGGAGAGCTCGAGGTCATGCTCGTCCCCCACCTTGAAGGACCGCAGGTCACCGGCATCACGGGAAAATCCTCGACGCGACATCTCGACGCAGGGAATGAGCAACTCGACTGTTTTTCCCACCATGTCCGGCGGTCCACGCAGGATCAGGTAGACGGCCGGCGACGACCATGCGAACACGCCACATCCAGGAGCCCTGTCTACCGACAGCAATCTCGCCTCCACGTGGACCAAGTTGGCGGACGCCTGCGCGGCCCCACCAAGCAGGCACACGAGTGCGCCGAGGACTACGCGGGACACGTTCCTCAATCGCATCGCACGCTCTCCCTGGCTGGCGCCACGCCCTTGCCTCAGGTGTTCTGGATCACGATGTTCGGGAACGCGATCGAGCGGTTCTTCGCCTGCAGCGACAGCCGCGCCGCGGTGTTGCGCGCGATCAGGCGGTACGCCTGCGACACCATCGAATCCGGATCGGCGATGACGCTCGGATGTCCGCCGTCGGCGTCCTCGCGGATGCGGATGTCGAGCGGCAGCGAGCCCAGCAACGGCACGCCGTACTGCGCTGCCATGCGCTCGCCGCCGCCTTCGCCGAAGACGTGCTCGGCGTGGCCGCACTGCGAACACACATGCACCGCCATGTTCTCGACGATGCCCAGCACCGGCACCTCGACCTTCTCGAACATCTTCAGCGCCTTCTTCGCATCGAGCAGCGCGATGTCTTGGGGCGTGGTGACGATGACCGAACCCGACACCGGCACGCGCTGCGCCAGGGTGAGCTGGATGTCGCCGGTGCCCGGCGGCAGGTCGATGACGAGGTAGTCGAGATCGCGCCAGCGCGTTTCGCCGAGCAGCTGCTGCAGTGCCTGGGTGACCATCGGGCCGCGCCAGATCATCGCCGTGTCCTCGGCGACGAGCAGGCCGATCGACATCGCCTGCAGGCCATGGCCCATCTTGGGTTCGATCGACTTGCCGTCGGGGCTGTCCGGCCGGCCGGAGATGCCGAGCATCTTCGGGATGCTCGGACCGTAGATGTCGGCGTCGAGCACGCCCGCTTTCGCGCCCTCGGCCTGCAGCGCTAGCGCGAGGTTCACCGCCGTGGTCGACTTGCCTACGCCGCCTTTGCCCGACGCGACCGCGATGATGTTCTTCACCTCGGGCAGCGGCGTGAGTTCCTTCTGCACGCGGTGCGCGAGCACGCGCGAGCGCACCTCGACGGTGGCGCCGGCGACGCCGGGCACCGCGAACGCCACGGCCTTCGCCTGCGCCCCCAGCGCGGCATGCCAGCCGGCAGCGGGGTAGCCGAGCACGATCTCGATCGCGACCTTGTCGCCGTCGATGCCGATGCCCTTCACGGCCGCGGCCGCGCCGAGGTCGGCGCCCGTGTGTGGGTCGGGGATGCGCGCGAGCGCTTCGGTGAGTCGGTTGCGCAATTCTTCGGACATGTCAGTTCCGCGGGGTGGACGCGCAGTTTAATCCATGCGTCCGTTCATCCACCCGAGGGTGACCGATGCGATCGGTGCCCCGCCCCTGGACGAGGGCGCCTGCCGGCGACTTGCGACCTCAATCCCCGTTCGCCCGCTCGAGCTCGAGTTCGGCCTGGCAATCGGCTTTCGTCGCGTAGGCCATGAAGCCGTCGTTCCTGCCGACCTTGCAGGACCAGCCCGCGCGGTCGTCGCCGAAATTGTTGGATTTCGAGTACGAGCAGCCCTGGAGCTTCGCGATCTGGGCGGCATCGAGCCTGGCGCACTTCGTCGTCTCGGGCGCGAGCGAATCGAAGCCGTAGCTGCCCACCGGCGGCTTGCCAGCAGCGGCGCCGGACGCCGCCGGGGTGCCGGACACGGCGCAGGCATTCGATACGGCAAGCATGCCCAGCAAGCCTGTCGCAATCATTGATTTCATCGTCGCAGCCCCCATCTTCATGCGTGGCGGGATTTATACCATTGCCCCGGCGGCAACCCGTTCGTTTCGTGCACCGCCAAAGCGCGCTGGCCCGGCCGGCGCCGGGTCGACCCAGCGACTGATCGACCTCGCCAGTGAGCCACCTCGCAACAGTTCCATTCCGCCAGCCAGCGCCAGACCCGAGCCAGGTTATCCCGACCTGTGGCCCGGGCTTGACAGCTTGGCTACACTGACCGATTCGATTCGCCACGGGAAACTGCATGGCCGGCCTGGACACGATCCGCATCCGCGGGGCGCGTACCCACAACCTGAAGAACATCGACCTCGACCTGCCGCGCGATCGCCTGATCGTGATCACCGGCCTGTCCGGTTCGGGCAAGTCCTCGCTCGCGTTCGACACGATCTACGCCGAGGGCCAGCGCCGCTACGTCGAATCGCTGTCGGCCTACGCGCGGCAGTTCCTGTCGGTGATGGAAAAGCCCGACGTCGACCACATCGAAGGCCTGTCGCCGGCGATCTCGATCGAGCAGAAGTCGACCTCCCACAACCCGCGCTCCACCGTCGGCACGATCACCGAGATCCACGACTACCTGCGCCTGCTGTTCGCGCGCGTCGGCTCGCCGCGCTGCCCGGACCACGGCTATCCGCTGGAGGCGCAGACCGTCAGCCAAATGGTCGACACGATGCTGGCGCTCAACCCCGAGCACCGCTGGATGCTGCTGTCGCCGGTCATCCGCGACCGCAAGGGCGAGCACGTCCAGGTGATCGACCAGCTGCGCGCGCAGGGCTACGTCCGCGTGCGCGTCGATGGGCAGATTTACGAGATCGACCAGGTGCCGGCGCTCGCGCTGCGGGTGAAGCACAGCATCGACGCGGTGGTCGACCGCTTCCGGCCGCGCGACGACATGAAGCAGCGCCTGGCCGAAAGCGTGGAGACCGCGCTCAAGCTTGGCGACGGTCTCGCGTCCGTCGTCGACATGGACGATCCGTCGGTCGCCGAAGTGCTGTTCTCCAGCAAGTTCTCCTGCCCGGTCTGCGACTATTCGCTGCCCGAGCTCGAGCCGCGCCTGTTCTCGTTCAACTCGCCATCGGGCGCCTGCACGACCTGCGACGGCCTGGGCGTGACCCAGTTCTTCGATCCCTCGCGCGTCGTGGGCCATCCCGAGCTGAGCCTCGCGGCGGGCGCCGTGCGCGGGGAAAG
>JADMIO011246888.1_pt1 | contig 38718 bp, 41 predicted proteins | sample 8958161 | NCBI WGS metagenome assembly JADMIO01 (sample SAMN16585339, study PRJNA669376) | soil metagenome | isolation source: Crop rotation soil | place: USA: Cullars Rotation, Alabama | collected 2011 | reverse complement strand
GCGACAACTTGTCCACGTGGAATTCTAAGCTTAGGATCCCAATGTGCTGGAAAGGTTAATTCCTCCCTCGTATAAACCGTTCCTAACTCCGTCGACTGCGTAATGCTGAGGACGCGGGGTTTTTGAGCGTGTAGCTCGGGTTGTTTGGCGCTCACGGCTGCAACTTCGTTCGTGTTAACCTTGCCGTTGGTCCCTCCCACTGTCAGCAGCTTCGCACCATTCGTAAAAAACTCGGGCGCCCCACATTCATCGGTATGGATGTGCGCATGTTCGTGGCAAATCACACTGTGGATTGACTGGCAGATTTGGGCCAGTGCAAGAGCGTTCGCCGCCGTCCCCGTGAAGGTGAAAAAAACATCGCAATCCGTCTCGAATATTTCTCGGATCTGATCCCGGACGCGCGCCGTCCATCGGTCGTCGCCATAAGAAGACGCGCCCTGCGAGTTGGCCTCTTGCAGCGCGGCGAGCGCCTCCGGACAGATTGGTGCGGTATTGTCGCTAGCGAATTCGTAATGCTCTGCCGGCATAATCATGTCGATCTTGCTAATCGACTTAACGCCTGCAGGCAAACATGGCGCGACCCATGTCCTCAGAAAAAGGATTGCCTGGCGGTATTCCAAGCCTTCGCTCTCAGAAATCCGCCAGGCAAATCACCTCTACTTGCTCCCAAATTTTATGTGCAGCCGCGCAGAAGAAAAATGATGAACAGAATCGGAATCGGAATCCCGAGAAGCCAAAGCAAAATGTATCCGGCTGCACCTTTTTCTTTCAGTCTTTCTACAAATTTCATGTCCCTTGATCCTTTCTGTGCTCGTTTCTAAATCGAATCCCACCGGCTATCTGAGCGTGCCCTCTAGCAAAATCTTTGCATCCTTCCGGAATCGAAGGACATGCGCCTTCTTCTTTGCCTAACGTGAAACGCCGGACTAAATTTCCAGCCCATGAATTCCCTGCAAAGCGACGTCGAGCGGCGCGGTGAGCAAATCTTCGAGCTGGTCGATCAGCACCCCGAGTCGCTTTTCAGTAAGGCGGGTTTTTACCAGCGCATGATGGCGCTCTCCATGCGCGACGAACATTTCAAGGTGCAAATGTTTCGCTTTGTCGATGTTCTCGCTTCGCTGAAGCGCGGGAATGAAATCGTCCGCCACTTGGATGAGTATTTCGAAGATACGAGTAACGGCTTTACGCCATTAATCCGGACGGGCGTGCAGCTTGCCAAGGTCGCCCCATGGATCAGCGGCCAGGTCTTGCGATGGAACGTTTCCGGCATGGCGCGCCAATTCATTGCCGGAAAAAATTCGCGCGACGTAATGAAAACTCTGCGTAAACGCCGCGAACAAGGCATCGGCTTCACTGTCGATCTTCTAGGGGAAGCGGTAGTTAGCGAACAGGAAGCAACGGAATACGCCGCCCGCTGCATGGAGTTACTCGAGCATCTCGCCGCGCAAACCGAAGGCTGGAGAGATCCGCTCGGCAACGGTGAGCAATTATTCCCGGTCGTTAATCTTTCCATAAAGATTTCGGCGCTTTATTCGCAAATGAATCCGGCTGATCCGCACGACGCTATCGCGCATCTTGGTGGCAAACTTCGTCCCATTTTGCGGCGCGCCCGTGAACTTGGCGCCTTCATCAATTTCGACATGGAGAGTTATGCGCATAAGAACGCTACGCTTGAGCTTTTCCGCACGCTTTTCAGCGAGCCGGAATTTCTCGATTGGCCGCACGTCGGCATTGTTATCCAAGCTTACCTGCGCGATTCCGAAGAGGATTTATGGAAGTTGATCGACTGGGGCCGCACTCGCGGCACACGCTTCGCCGTTCGCCTCGTCAAAGGTGCATATTGGGATTACGAGAAGATCAAGGCTCGTCAAAATGGCTGGCCCGTCCCCGTTTATCTGCAAAAACCTGAGAGCGACGCCAATTTCGAGGCTCTGAGCCGTATTTTGCTCGAGAACGAATCAATCGTTACAGCCGCGTTCGGTTCGCACAACGTTCGCAGCATCGCCCACGCTCAAGCTTTAGCGGAGGACCTCGGTATTGATCGCAGCCGTTTCGAGTTCCAGTTGCTGTATGGCATGGCCGGTCCAGTAAAACGCGCATTGGTCGAGATGGGTTACCGCGTCCGAGAATATTGCCCAGTCGGAGAACTGTTACCCGGCATGTCCTATCTCGTGCGCCGATTGCTCGAGAACACCTCCAACGAAGGATTTTTGCGGGCGAAATTTTCTGAAAATGTTTCCGCAACGCAACTGCTTCGCAACCCAGTTGAATTGGTCGACCAAAGCACGAACGGTGCGCGAGACCTCACCGCACGTTCGCAAGATCGACATGTCCGAAACGGTGCCACTCTCGAAACTCCGCCGGGCGACACCTACGAGAATGCCCCGCTCGTAAACTTCGTGCATGAAGAAGCGCGCGAACGGATGCTGGTCGCCCTCCACGAAGTTCGTTCCGGCCTGGGCAAAAAGTATCCGCTAGTTATCGGCGGTAAGAAGATCTGGATGGATAAGACCATCGCGTCGATCAATCCGAGTTCTCCCGATCAGGTGGTCGGCCATCTTTGCGAAGCAGGAATTCCGGAAGCGGAGCGCGCGATAAGCGCGGCGAAGCACGCCTTTGAAGCATGGAGCCACACGTCGGTAGAAAACCGTGCCCGCTTGCTGGAGCGAGTCGCTTCCATCATGGATCGCCGCCGCTTCGAACTCTCGGCACTGGAGGTTTTTGAAGTGGGCAAACAATGGGCCGAAGCCGATGGCGACATTCGCGAGGCCATGGATTTTTGTCTGTTTTATGCAAGGCAAATGCGGTTACGCGGCCGCCCGCGCCTGACGCAGCATGTTCCCGGCGAGGAAAGCTATCAACACTACTGGCCACGTGGCATCGCGCTTGTTATCGCGCCTTGGAATTTCCCGATCGCGATCATGTGCGGAATGGTTTCCGCCGCGCTCGTCACTGGAAACACCGTCATCATGAAACCAGCCGAGCAATCCGCCGTTTGCGGCGCGATGCTTATGGAGATTTTCGAAGAGGCGGGGATTCCGCCCGGCGTTTTGAATTTTCTTCCCGGGAAAGGATCGATAATAGGAGCGCACCTCGTCGATCATAAGGATGTCGATGTTATCGCCTTTACCGGCTCGCGAGAAGTCGGGTTGCGCATTTGGGAAAGCGCCGGCAAGACCCGTGAAGGTCAACGCGAATTGAAACGGGTTGTTTGTGAGATGGGTGGCAAGAATGCCGTGATTATCGATTCCGATGCCGACCTGGATGAAGCGATCGTCGACACCATTTATTCCGCCTTCGGTTATCAGGGACAAAAATGTTCCGCCTGCTCGCGCCTCATCGTCCTCGAAGAAAACTACGGACGCGTCATCGAGCGTTTGCTTTCCGCCGCCGCCAGTTTGCGTATTGGCAATCCCGAAGATCCCGGTGTGACTATCGGGCCGGTCATCGATGAAGCGGCTTACAATCGCATCCGGGAATTTATCGAAATCGGAAAAGGCGAATCCACCCTCGCTTACCAAAAGGGAAACATTCCTGAAAAAGGTTACTTCATTCCGCCTACGATTTTCACGCGGGTAAATCCAAACGCGCGCATTGCTTGCGAGGAAATTTTCGGGCCGGTGCTTAGTGTCATTAAAGTGGCGGATCTCGACGAAGCCATCGCCGTCGCGAATAACACTGATTATGCACTCACGTCCGGATTTTTCTCACGCAGTCCGGCTAATATCGAGCGCGCCAAAGCAGAGCTCATTGCCGGTAATGTTTACATCAATCGTTCGTGCACGGGCGCGGTGGTGGGACGTCATCCATTCGGCGGATTTAAGATGAGCGGAGGCGGAACCAAAGCCGGCGGAGAGGATTATTTGCTAAACTTCATGGTCCCGCGCGTAGTCACGGAAAATATCATGCGTCACGGGTTCGCGCCAGAATCAACGCCGCTCTATCGCGACGAATTTCTCCCGCTTAACGGAAAACGTCGTCGTTAGATCGACATCGCGATCTAGTTATCCAACGGCTGTCCTTTGCGGAGCAGCTTTACAACGGATATCACCATGTAGATGACGGGCCACGCTGATGTGGCAAGGACGAGAATGAAGACCACCATTTCTCGCGCCCGCTCACGCGCGGACTCCATCAGGAATTCACGACTGAAATTGTGAAATCTGCGCGATTCTGAATCGCCTTCCCCGTCATATGGCGACGAAAACCCTCGAATCAGACCGGTCCCCGAATTGAAAAAGCAATCGATAATGGGAAAACGTTGGTTCTTTGGTGGAAACGGCCCGGCCGGTTTCATTTTGTGATTCGTTCCCGCGGATCAACCGGAACGTACCACGTTCCTGCGGCTGAACAATGGCCAAAAGCAAAACGCGCGACCTTGAGAAGTCGCGCGCGCCGCCTTCAAATCTCCTGGCCGAAACTATTCCCAATGACCGCTAACAAACACCCAGCCGCCTGTTCGGCGTTGCCATTGACCTTCAACCCACACCGCGGCCGGCCGCGGCCGTGCCACCCAGCTGCCTGGCACCCAAACATAATCCGTCCCGGTCCAACGCCAATATCCGCGCGTCCAAACGTATTGGGCGCCGGGCGAACGCGTCTGGGTTTCAACCCGAACCGCTGGAGGGGTTCGCGTCACGGTTACTTCGCGACCAATTACTCGGTCGCCACGCGTTTGCACAACCTCCTGTCGAACCTCGGTACTCGTGGTCGTTACCACAGGTTCACTTCTACAGCCGGCGAAAACCAGCGGCGTCAGCGCCAACAAACAAAAACTCTTTGTCATAGAAATATCACCCTCCTGTTTTCTATTCGTTTTCGACCGCACGCTCGGACCTCTCTCGCAATCCGATAGCGGGAAATGAATTTCGACACGAAGATCGGAGAATGCTCTACGTGATTGCGACGCCAATCGGAAACCTGGGCGACATCTCTCTTCGTGCCCTCGATGTATTGCGGGATGTCGATCTTGTCGCGGCCGAGGACACACGGCATTCCGGCTTTCTGTTAAAGCATCACAATATCGACAAGCCATTTGTCAGTTATCACGAGCACAATGAAGCGATGCGCGCGGCACAACTTATCGATCGCCTCGTTGCCGGTAAGAACATCGCGTTGATCACAGACGCGGGAATGCCTGGAATTTCCGATCCCGGCTTGCGTCTGATTCGCGCATGCATCAAACGCGAGCAGCCCTTCACAATCATTCCGGGTCCTTCCTCGATTTTGACCGCGCTGGTCGGATCTGGATTTTCGATGGAGAAGTTTTCGTTCCGTGGATTTCTGCCGAATAAAAGCGGCGGCCGCGAGCGCGAGTTGCGCGCCGCAGCAGAACGCGACGAAACGACGATCTTCTTTGAGTCGCCCTACCGTCTGGTAAAGACGCTCAAGGCCTGCGTCGAGATCATGGAAGATCGACAATTATGCGTGGCGCGAGAGCTCACCAAGAAGTTCGAGGAATTCCGAAGGGGCTCCGCCGCCGAGCTCGTTACTCATTACGAGGCGCGACCTCCCAAGGGCGAGATCGTGCTTCTGGTCTCGGAAAAGTAGGCCATTTATCGTGCTGCCGCCGGTAAATACCGTCGATTACCCCTGCGTTGACCGTTTCAGTAACCTTTCCACTTGTCAAAGGCGTCGTTCCGTGTGATTTTGCGCGGCTTTTCCCCAGAAGCATTTCGTGTTTTCGCTATGACCTACGCAATCATTAAAACAGGCGGCCGGCAATTTCGTGTCGCGGAAGGTGAAACAATCGATGTCGATCTTCTCGATGTTGAGGCGGGCAAAACCGCTACCTTCGGCGACGTCTTGATGTACTCCGACGGCGACAATCTCACTCACGGCGATCCCTTGATCTCGGGCGCAAAAGTGACCGCCGAAGTAGTCGAGCAACGCAAGGACAAGAAGGTGATCGCGTTCAAGTTCAGACGGCGCAAGGGCTATCACCGCACCGTTGGGCATCGGCGGAAACTGACACGCGTGAAGATCAAAAGCATCAGCGTGGGCGCCAAAAAAGCGGCGGCCAAGAAATCCGAATAAGACACTTTTTGTCATGGCACATAAAAAAGGACAAGGCAGCGTTAAGAACGGTCGCGATAGCGTCAGCAAGCGCCTGGGCGTTAAACGGTTTGGCAGCGAGATGGTCGTCGCCGGAAACATCATTATTCGCCAGCGCGGCACGAAATTTTTGCCGGGAAAGAACGTGGGACTGGGCCGCGACTATACGATTTTTGCGCTGGTCGATGGTAATGTCCGGTTCGATCGGTCGGGTCGGCGAGTGAATGTCGATCCGCTGGCCTCCAAGAAATAAGGCTTCTCTTTTTTCCGGTTTGCGCTTTCCGGCGCAAGACAGTTTCGATATAAGCGAATTCCGCCGATGAAGTACAAGACCTTTCTTCTCTTTGGTGCGCCCGGCAGCGGCAAAGGCACCCAGGGCAAAACCATTGGCACGATTCCGCGTTATTATCATTGCGCCTGCGGCGATGTTTTTCGCTCAATCGACACACGCACAAAGGTCGGACGCGCTTTTCTCGAGTTCTCCAGCAAAGGTCAACTTGTCCCCGACGAAGTGACGGTTGAACTCTGGAAAGAAGCGATCACCGCGGCGGTAGACGCTCACAAGTTTAAACCGGACATCGACACACTCGTGCTCGACGGCATTCCGCGAAATGTCGAGCAAGCCAAGATTATGGAAGAGTTGATTGAGGTGAAAAAAGTGTTCCATCTTTCCTGCCCGAACCGCGAGACCCTGTTTTCCCGTTTAAAAAAGCGCGCACTTAAGGACAACCGGCTCGACGACGCCAACGAGCAGGTCATTCAACGCCGCCTTGCCACCTACGAAGCCGAATCGAAGCCGGTGCTATCGCATTACCCAAAGGAAAGGATCACCACGGTTGACGCGACCCAGCCGCCCTCGAAAGTTTTGTTCGACATCCTCGCCAGCGTAAATGGCGTCGATGGCCATCATGAGTCAGAAGCAGTTTGAAAATTTCACCGCTTCCAGTCTTTACTGCGATAAGTGCAAGGCGGCCATGCCCGTGCGCGAGCGGTTGCTCCTAGTTCTGCCTGACAAGGAGATCTTTGATTACCTTTGCACCGGCTGCGCTTCGTCCCTGGGACAACGGGAAGTGACGGCTGGGGACAAGCTAATGGCGGAGGCCAGCGAACGGCGGCCTCGGCGCGTGCCGGTGCATTCGTTGCTGCCATAAAACACCATGCGTGTCGTTTTTATCGGCACGGGTGATATCGGCGTGCCGACGCTGCGCGCGTTGCAAAATTCCAGCGAACACGAACTTGTTGGCATCGTCACGCAACCCGACAAGCCGGTTGGCCGCGACCAGAAACTGACGCCGCCTCCAATCAAGGTGGCTGTCGCTGAAACGACAATGTCGATCTTGCAGCCCAAGCGCATCAAAGATCGACAATCGATTGACCAGATTCGGGCATTTGCTCCCGATGTGATTGTCGTCATGGCTTATGGGCAAATTCTGCCGCGCGGTGTCTTGGAAATCCCGCGCGTGGCTTGCTTAAATCTGCACGCCTCCCTCTTGCCGCGTTGGCGCGGCGCTGCACCAATCCAAGCGGCCATTGCTGCAGGCGATCGCGAGACCGGGATTACGGTCATGTACATGGATGAAGGTCTCGACACCGGCGACATTTTACTTCAGCACAAGATCGACATCTCGCCGTCGGAAACAGGAGGCTCGTTGCACGATCGACTCGGCGAAATTGCGCCCGAGGCGTTGCGGGAAGGTCTCTCACTCATTGGGCAGGCCAATGCCCCGCGCGCCCCTCAAGACAGCGCGTTGGCAACGGTAGCGCCAAAATTAAATCGTGAGCACGGCCGCATCGACTGGTCGGAAACGGCAGAAGTAATCGAGAGAAAGATCCGCGCGTTTGATCCGTGGCCGGGCGCTTTTACGGAGATCACCGGCGCGAACGATCAGCCTAGAAAACTGAAGATCTTTTCTGGGTCGATTGTCGATCTTAACGGGAAACCGGGAGAGATCTTGCCAGCCGAGAGCAGGATCCTCATTGCTACCGGCACAGGCGCATTGTCATTGGGCGAGGTGCAATTGGAAGGGAAGCAACGCATGAGCGCGGTCGAATTCGCTCGAGGTCACCGTCTGGTTTTGGCGTCTCGCGCGAATTCATAACCGCCAAGACCGCTTCATTTTGCTTTCCAAGAACCACCTGCTCTTGTTTCATCTCACTCGCCCATGAAAACGGATTCGCCCGTCTACAAACGCATAGTGCTCAAGTTGAGTGGCGAGGCCCTGCAGGAACGGGGCGGCAAAGATAATATCTCGCCGCAAATTGTGCGCGAGGTCGCGACCCGCATTGCAGAGGTTCATAGCCTTGGGGTGCAGATTGCCGTGGTCATCGGGGGCGGCAACATTTGGCGCGGCCTGACCGCGGCGGATCGTGGAATGGACCGCACCACCGCAGATTACATGGGCATGCTCGCAACTGTGATCAACGGGATGGCATTGAAAAGCGCGCTTGAACAACTCGGCGTGCAGACACGGGTACAGAGCGCCATCGAAATGAAAAACGTGGCGGAGCCATTTATCCTCGGCCGCGCTATTCGCCATCTGGAATTGAACCGGGTGGTGATTTTCGTCGCTGGCACCGGTAACCCTTATTTTTCCACAGACACCACGGCGGCATTGCGCGCGAGCGAAATCCGCGCGGATATTATTTTGAAGGCGACGAAAGTCGATGGGGTATACGATCGCGATCCAAATCTGGACGTTAAGGCGCAACGCTACGAACGCGTCACCTTTGCCGAGGCCTTAACGAAGCGGCTGCGCGTAATGGATTCAACCGCGTTCAGCCTTTGCATGGACAACAAGATTCCGGTAATCGTCCTCGACATGAATAAGCCGAGTAACATCCGCGACGCCGTCCTGGGCCGGAAGGTGGGAACCCTGGTTACCGGTGACCTTGATGAAAAGAAAACCTAAATATGACCAGCGACGACATTCTTCTTGAAGCGGAAATGACCATGGAAAAAAGCGTGGATTACATGATTCACGAATTCTCGTCCGTGCGCACAGGCAAAGCTTCGCCCGCTCTGATAGAAAATGTGGATGTCGAAGCATACGGCTCGACTATGAAGCTGAAACAGCTCGCGCTTATCACTACACCGGAGCCGCGCCTCCTTGTGGTACAACCTTTCGACGCGAGCACGGTGCAAAACATTGAGAAAGCATTGAATGAGGCACGCATCGGAATCACACCCGCTGTCGACGGGAAAATTATCCGGCTGCCAATTCCTGAATTGTCGGAAGAACGGCGCAAAGAGCTCGCCCGTTCGCTCAGCAAGATGGCGGAAGAAGCGCGCGTCCGTGTCCGCAGCAATCGACGCTCAGCGCTCGATGAAGCGAAGAAGCTAAAAACATCCGGTGGATTGACCGAAGACGGGATGCGTGATTTGGAAACAGACGTTCAAAAACTGACCGATCGTTTTGTGAAATCGATCGACACACATCTCGAGCACAAAGAGACCGAGATCATGAAGGTCTGAATCTTCCTGTCCTCCCAGCCCCAATTTCAGAGATTAAGAGGTAAAGGTAGAGGAAGATCAGAGTCTCACCAGATCGAGCAGGAACTGGCACCAGAGATAAACCATTCCGCGCCAGGAATACTTAACGTCGTCGCCATCGGCCTGCTTGAGGACGCCCTGGTCGATATTGTGTGCAATCTGATCGCGTAAATCGTTCTCCATTTCAATTTGGATACGCTCTTCATCCAGGGCGTCGATGGTATCGATCTCCACCCTGTTCTTGCGCAAAAATTCGCGATGGCTCTGATAAAGTTGCCAGAATGACTGGTCCGGCCGTTGGCGGTTGATCCGGAATTGCGGAGTCAATTTTAAGCCGTAGGAGAGCGGATAATTCCAAGTGGTCCAGATAACGCCTCCTTTGGCGCGCGAAGAAATACGCAAGTAATAAAAAGAAAGGTCGTGTTGTTCGTTCAAACAAATGGTTGCTTGGGCACGATCCTCTTCTCGATAAAACAGGCGAAAAAATTGCCGGTAATCTTCCCAATCCCAGCCTGCGTCGTTCACGTGTACAAAACCTTCGTTCTCGATCTCGCGCGTGATTTCGTTGAGCGTAGGGAAAGTGTCCGCGGACGGCGGCGATTTCGGACGCAAGCGCTTCTCCTTCGGTAATCGAAGGGCGCGAATACGCGTAAGGATTTCGAGCCACGGCAGGAACAACCAACTTAGCGCGGCGCCCAGGCCAAGAATCCAACTTCCGGTAATGAAATAAATCGCAAGGTAGGAGGCGATAAGAATGCCAAGGGCGCCGGCCTTTTGCGAAAATGACGTCTGAAAGCTGCGCAGCGCGACGCTCAGCACCGCCACCCCCAAGGTGAGGAAAAGTCCGAAAAGCATTTAGGGCTTTATCTCGTGCTCGCGCAAAAATTCCTCGAGCTGATCGGTGTCGAAATTTGCCAATACTTTGTCGCCGGCCACGAACGTGGGCACATAGGTCTGGTCGGATAGTTCTCTCATTTCTTCGTAGGCCTGCCGGTCCTGCCCAACGTCGATCTCGATAAAATTGTAGCCGCGCTCGTGCAGGTAGTCCTTGGCGTCAATACACCAGGAGCACCATTCGCGGCTATAAAGCTTCAACTCCGACATTCTGAAATAAACGGGCGCACGGTGGCTCAGTCAATACCCTTAGCGAGGCATCCCGAATTAATACGATTTCGCCCAGATAACACGGCGCGCACTTGGCTCGCCCGTAAAGATGCATTTGCCGGGTTCAGCGTCACTGAATGGAATAACCCGAATTGTCACCTTTAAATCGTTTTTGATTTGCTGCTCGACCTCGCGCGACCCATTCCAGTGCGTCAAGGCAAAGCCGCCATGGATTTCGGGTTTCGCCGGATTTTTCGGCGTGAAGAAATCGTAGAAATCCTCCTTCTTGTCGATTTTGCGCGTATTGTCGTCGCGGAATTTCCGGGCCCGGTCGTAAAGGTTTTGTTGGATCGACGTGAGGATTTCCGGCGCGCGCGCAACGAATTCCTCCACAGGAATAAATTGTTTCTCTTTTGCCGATTGATCACGCCGGCTCACTGCCACCGAATTCTTTTCCAGATCGCGCGGACCGATCTCAACGCGTATCGGCACCCCCTTCTTTATCCACTCCCAATTTTTCGTCCCACCGCCGATCTCTCGCCGATCGACTTCAACTTCAAGTGCAAGATCGACATATCTTTTTTCGCGCAGCTCACGTGCAAGTTTGTCGCAAGCTTCCAACACTTGAGCACGCGTTTCTTCTTTCGGCGCCACCGGCAAGATCACAATCTGGGTAGGGGCGATCCGGGGGGGCAGGATCAAGCCGTCATCATCTCCATGCGTCATGATCAACGTGCCGACCATGCGCGTGGTCATGCCCCAGCTGGTTGTCCAGCCGAATTGTTGCTTTCCTTCCCGATCCTGAAACTGGATTCCGCTGGCCCGCGCAAAATTCTGCCCGAGGAAATGAGATGTCCCCGCCTGGATCGCCTTGCAGTCTTGCACCATCGCTTCGATCGACAAAGTCTGGACCGCACCGGGAAAACGTTCGCTCTCCGACTTTTCACCGCTGTAAACGGGAATGGCCAGGTGATCGCGGGCAAATGTTTCGTAAACATCGAGCATCTGTTTCGTTTCGGCCCGCGCTTCTGCCTCGCTTTCGTGCACAGTATGCCCTTCCTGCCAGAGAAATTCAGTCGTCCGCAAAAAAAGGCGCGGGCGCATCTCCCACCGCACCACGTTGGCCCATTGGTTGAGCAGAATCGGCAAATCACGATATGACTGAACCCACTTTGCGTAACTGGCGCCGATGATCGTTTCACTGGTTGGCCGCACCACCAGCGGTTCGCTCAATGGACTGGCCGGTTTCATTTTTCCCTCCGCATCCACCTCCAGTCGCGTATGCGTTACGATCGCGCATTCCTTGGCGAAGCCTTCCACGTGCTCCGCTTCCTTGGCGAAATAGCTCAGCGGAATGAAAAGAGGAAAATAGGCGTTGCGATGTCCCGTCGCGCGAAACATGGCATCGAGATGACGCTGCATGTTTTCCCAAATGCCGTAACCCCATGGACGAATGACCATGCAACCGCGGACGTCGGACGATTCCGCCAATTCGGCAGCGCGGATGACCTGCTGATACCACTCCGGAAAATCTTCTTCACGGCGCGGCGCAATTGCGCTTTTCGTCACGGCCGGGTTCGACATGCGAAGCAATTAAGCGCGCCAAACCGAAATGACCAGCGGCCATTTTGTGCAATCTGGCACAACTGTTAAATGCCAGATAAGATCGACAACGACGTTGTCGTCCCCGGTCCTCAGCTAGAAATTCTGCGCAAACGTCTGCCCGCGTTCGGCATAGTTTCCCGCGAAATCGATGCTGCAAACGCTGCGGTAACGCGCGTGTGGACCAAAAGCCGCGCCCGCGTAATTGAAATTGGGGTTAAAAATGTTTTTGCGATGTTTCCGCGCCGGCAGTCCGTCATCAATAATGAGGGCCATCACCACTTCACGCGCAGTCGTTTTACCGTAGGCAATGTTCTCGCCCCAGCTTGAGCTCCATCTCCCGTAACGGTTCATGCGCACGGCCGGGTTGCCGTGGCCCATCGCGCCGCCAGCCTGTTCGGCACAATGATCAGCGGCGCCTTTGCACATCCCTGATGAGAGAACGAGAGACTGCTGGGGGCGGGCGGACTTCAGAAACTGAATCGCTTCGTCCACCGCTCCCAAACCCTCCTTGGTGTAAATCTTGGTTCGGCCCGGCAGAACCAGGAACGTTCCGTTGAAATGCGAGCGTAAATCCTCCAAGTAGGTTGCGTAGAGCGCCGGATTTTGTCGGGCCAGATTCATTTCACGGACGACCGCACTGCCAGAGGCGCTTTCCTCCTGGGCGGAAGCGGAGAAAACAAAGACGGTGGCGGGGATGACAAAAGCGAGGAAAAAGCGAAGGCTCATTATAATTTCCATAAAGCAACCACGGTGCCAGTCGTCGCTCTCCTTTCCGCTTCTCAGCGGTCCGAAATCTGTCGATCTTCAATTTGACACTCGCCCCCTCGTCCCGTAGTTTCCGCGCTCTTTCACCCTCGATGAAAACGTTTTCTGCCAAAGCCACCGAGATTCCACGCAAGTGGTGGATCATCGATGCGAAGGACCAGGTCCTCGGCCGCGTTGCCGTCAAAGCGGCCAATCTTTTGCGCGGCAAAGAAAAGGTCGTCTTCACTCCCCACGTCGATACCGGCGATTTCGTCATCGTGATCAATGCCGAGAAAGTGCGCGTCACCGGCAAGAAGGAAGAGAAAAAGACCTTTATGCGTTTCTCGGGATTCGTTGGCGGCCACAAATCGGAGAACGTCGGTTCGCGGCGAGTGCGTCATCCGGAATTGCTTGTCGAACGCGCCGTGCGCGGAATGATTCCCCACAACCGTCTGGGCCGCTCCGTTTACACAAAACTGAAGGTATATCGCGGTGAAGCACATCCCCATGCCGCCCAGCAACCGCAAGCGGTCACGCTCAAATAGTTGGAATCAAGCAAATGGCACAAGCAGAGGAATTCATCGCAACAGGTCGTCGCAAAACTTCGGTCGCGCGCATTCGCATGACGTCGGGCAGCGGTAAGATCGAGATTAACGGTCGCAATTTCGAAGATTATTTTCCGACCCCTCCTCTTCAGAACACGGTTCTGCAACCGTTACAAACCGCTAAGGTCGTCAACACTTACGATCTCTCCATCAACGCCACCGGCGGTGGACCGACAGGCCAGGCCGGTGCCGTGCGCCTCGCCATCGCTCGCGCTCTTCTTCAGGTCGATGCGAATTTCCGTGCTCAGCTCAAGGCTGAGGGTCTGCTGCGTCGCGATCCACGCATGAAAGAGCGCAAAAAATCAGGGCAACCTGGCGCACGCAAACGCTTCCAATTCTCGAAGCGCTAATTCCTGAGCGGCGGACCGCTGGTATCGCGGCCTTGCGAAACGGATTCGCGGACGACACGTCCGCCTCGATTTTTATTTCGGCTTCGCTGCGCTCGGGATGGCTGTGGCCGCAGGAGCATTCGCCGGGGCCGGCGCGGGCGGCCGCGCTAACATTGGAGGCGCCGCCGCACCCACAGGAATCGTTGTCGGTTTTGCCCCCGCTTCAGTCGCTGCCGTCGGTCGCAGGGACCGCAATTGTCGCGTCGCTTCGCCCACTACGATACTATCTCGATAATTGGTGATAATTTGCTCGCACACGCGACGCGCCTCATCTGTCCGTCCCTTCGTCTTCAATAACTCGACCTGCGCGATCAACGCGAATGGTGCGATGTAGCTTTTCGGAAACGAGGTCGCGATTTTTTGATAGTTGGCCAAGGCTTCATCTACCTTGCCGAGAGTAGCCAGGTTTCCCGCCATCGCCACTTGCGCGGCTGGCACGAGTTGGTGTTGAGGATATTTGGCCACACACGACTGCAAAGTCACATTCGCTTCGGCCAGCTTCTTGTCTTTGCGCTGCGCTTCGGCCAACAGAAGATAAGCGGACGGGCCTGACGGCGTGTTGGAATACTGATCGATTACCTTCTGGTAATCCTGCACCGTTTTCGCTTCGGCCAGCGCGGTCGCGGCCGTGGCATCGCGGCGATCCACATAAAAACTGTAACCGGCATAAGCCGCTCCGCCCAAAACCGCGAGAGCGAGAAAGAGAGCGATCTCCTTTTGAAAACGGATCCAAAAAACGCGCGCTTCAATCGCGGCGTCGCGGGGAGGTGGCGAAACGGTCGGCATGGTTTGTTGTCGATCTTGCGCGGCCAAATTTCAAACCACGCGAGCGTTGTCTATGCCATGCGAAGGTTTGCCGTGCAAGCAAGAGAACGTGGCTCGATTTCATCTCCGACGCCGCGGCTTTTTCCCAGGTCGCGAAAACCTTACTTTCGCCGATGGACGCGTGTCCGCTCCCAGGTAGTCGCGCATCAGCTTTAGCGCGTCACGATTCTCCCTGACCGCGTTTGAAGCTGTGCAATCGGAAGGGACGATCAGTTCGTAGTCGCGCATGTAGGCGTCGTTAGCCGTAAAAAGCACGCAGTAATTCCCGGCCAAACCGGTGAGAATCAGCCTTTGCGCGCCGAAATAACGCAAAAGCGTTTCGAGCGTGGTAGAGAAAAAGCCCGAATGCTTTGGCTTAAGAACGAAGTAATCATCTTCCGTGGGCTGTAAGAGGTCTACAAGCTGACGCCCCTTTCCCTTTCGACAATGCTCGATTGTCTTCCGGAAGTCGGACTGCCAGCGTCCGAAGTTATCGTTCACATAGAGAACCGGCACTCGAGCCTTCTTCGCGCGCTTTTTTAAGCTGGCAATCTTTCGCGCCATGGCCGGCGCATAACGCATCAGCTGATTCGCTTCCGGAAAAGCGAGATCGTTAATCACGTCGATAATTAACAAAGCGGTTTCGCACTTGTCCGGTGCGCTGCCGTGCAGATCCTTATTCTTGAATGGCATAAAGGAAAGGGGCGGCGCAATGCCGCCCCGGGTTAAAAGATCGACATTTCGAATGTCAGCGCTTTTTGCGCGCCCGTCCGCCTTTGCGCCCGCCCTTTCGCGCGCTTGCCTTACTACTCTTCTTACCGCGGCCACTGCCGCTTTTCTTTCCGCCTTTGTCCGACTTATTCACTGTAGCCCACGCCCGGGCTTTGGCTGTTTTCTTGCTGATGCCACGCTTCTCATAGCCTTCTTCGATGTGTTCCGCTTTTCGCTTTTGTTTGTTGGTGTATTTCTTTTTACTTCCTCTGGCCATAAATCCTCCCAGTTGTTTTTCGTGTCCCGAAATCCGGGGTTTCAAATTAAGAACGCATTTGCCCATGCCTTCGGATTTATCGACACGCGCATCCTGCGTGGCTGCGGCGAACTTTGGGTATGAATGCGCTCCACGATTTTTTCCTCAGACTTCTCGGCCCCGATGGTCACGCAACGCAGCTAACGTTGCTCCAGGTCTCCCTGCGTAGTTTGATCATTTTTGTTGTTGGATTGATCATGGTTCGTGTGGGCGATCGCCGGTCGCTTTCTGAGAAGACCGCTTTTGACGCTATCTTTATTGTGCTGCTCGGCTCGGTCTTGTCGCGCGGCATCAATGGTACAGCTCCATTCTTCACCACAATTGCCGCCGGCGTTGTCCTTGTTCTGATTCACCGAATGTGCGCCTATGGTGCATGCCGTTCCCATGCCTTCGGAAAATTGATCAAGGGCCGGGATGTTTTGCTCGTGCGCAATGGCCAGATCGATCACCAGGCCATGCGAAGCAATCTTGTCTCCGACCACGATCTTGAGGAGGACCTGCGTCTTCAGGCGAAAACCGAGGATCTTTCGCAGATTCGTACGGCCCGGCTCGAGCGCAGCGGCGACATTAGCTTCATCAAGAAGGACAAATAACCAAGGCCGATCCGTCGAACCGTTGCATTGAGCGTTGCGCGTTGCGCGTTGCACGGTGAACGTTTGTGGCCGTGATTCCGCACGACAAACTCTTTACACCAGGTCCCGTTGAGGTTTCAGCGAAAACGCTCGCCGCTTTCTCGCGTCCCATGATTGGACATCGGGGCGAACCGTTTAGGGATCTGTACCGCGACATTCATCCAAAGTTGCAAACGCTCTTCGGAACGAAGCACCCGGTCTTTCTGTCCACATCATCGGCTTGGGGCATAATGGAAGCGTCTATTCGCAACCTCGCCGGCAAGAGTGTGCTCTGCTGCATGTGCGGCGCGTTCTCCGACAAGTGGCTCGATGTCACCCGGCGTTGCGGCAAGACGGCCGAGCCTCTCCAGGTCGAATGGGGAAAACATATCGACCACAATGATGTCGATCTTGCCCTGGCCTCCGGAAAATTCGACACCGTCACTTTGATTCATAACGAAACCTCCACCGGCGTGATGAATCCCCTTTCGGAGATTTGCGGTACGCTCGCCAAATATCCTGACGTCACACTCATCGTCGATACGGTGTCATCCTTCGCGGGCATTGCGATCAACATGGACGCACTCGGTATCGACGTGATGCTGACCGGCTCGCAAAAAGCGCTCGCGTTACCCCCTGGTTTTTCCTTGTTTGCCGCTTCCGAAAAAGCATTCAGGCGAGCCGAGAAACAAAAAGATCGCGGTTACTATTTCGATTTTCTTGAGTTCAAAAAACAACAAGCTGATTGGATGACACCGAGCACCCCGAGCATCGGTCATATCTTCGCGCTGCAGTCGAAACTCGACGAAATCTTTGCGGAAGGAATTACGGCGCGGTTAGATCGACATGCGAAAACAAACGCGCTCGTGCACGATTGGGTCCGCGAGCGCGATTTCGATTTCTTCGCCGAAGAAGGATTTCGCTCCAAGACATTGACCTGTGTGAAAAATACACGTGGCGTCGATGTTCTCGCAATGGCAAAGCGACTTCGGGAAAAACATCACCTCGTTATTGATCCCGGCTACGGGACGCTCAAAGGCCAAACGTTTCGCCTCTCCAACATGGGAGACGAAACCGAGCAAACCGTTTCCCACCTGCTGGCCTGTCTGGACGATTGCTTGTAAAGGTCATATCCAACGTCGCACCTGACGTTTGTAATTGAGATATTCCTCTCCGAATTTCCGCTCCAGGTAGCGTTCTTCGCGAGAGATGACGAGTTGATCGATGAGGATGAGGCCGATCGGCACAGCCAGCAGCATCCATTCGGAATCGCACAAAATTGCCAATCCAAACGTGGACAATGCGAAACCGAGATACATCGGATTGCGAGTGAAACGATAAATTCCATGCGCCACAATTCGCGTGCTTGGATTGAAGGGAAGAGGATCAGTTCCCGCGCGTTTCTGGGTTACAAACCCGCCCACGGCGAAACCAATTCCGACAGCGAACATCAACAGGCCGGGTATCCATCGAAAAGTGCCGCGAGCAAAAGTGGTTGGGACCAACCATTCGAGGATGAGCGAGGCCACGATCGGCAAAACAAATAAGAGCGGCGGGGCGATGGGAACCCCGGGATGATCTTCCTCAGGCGACAACTCAAAAGGCATCGAGCCAAACCTAACCGTCAAGTGTTCAGGCGTGAAGCGAATTGAAAAAAGAGAAGGGCGCCTTCGTTTCCGAAAGCGCCCTTCATAATAGATGGCGGTAAGCCGAATTCTGTCCCTCGAATTTCTTCGAAGTGACGATCATTTATCTCAATCCCGCTTGCGCGAAACCGCCCGACGAACCGTGACCGGCAGTCATAAACTGCCGCTACAGCCCGCCGTGATGCGACGAACCCGAGGATCTTTGTCGGACCGGCTGTCCTCCCTCTGTTTTGTCTTGCACCGCATGGGGTTTTTCGTGCCTCGCGAATTACTCCGCGAGCGGTGAGCTTTTACCTCGCCTTTTCACCCTTGCCTGCGCTTCTTTCAAAGAACCGGCGGTATCTTTTCTGTGACACTTTCCGTCACCGCAATTTTACAACTGCGGCGCCCGCGTACTCTACGCGGCATGCTGCCGTATGGTGTTCGGACTTTCCTCCAGCAAGCCTTGCGGCTCACCAGCGATCATCTGCCATCGGCGCTGAACTTAGCACAGAAGACTGGTTCTGGAAGCCTTGAAGCCAGGAAACCAGGAAGTGAATCGGGCGAAAGCCTACGGATTCTGAGCTGCGGCGGTCTGGGCGCGGGATTGATCGCGGACGTCGTGAGCACGATCGAGCGCGCGCTTCATATAATTGTATTCCGAGGCCTGCCCGCGCGGTGCCGGTGTTAGCGCGGCCGGCTTTGTCGCAGACATCTGTGCGGTCACGGCTTTCGCTGGAGTCGACGAGGTGTCCGCGCTTTTTTTCTGATACAAAAAGACGAATCCCAAACCGGCAACGACCAGGAAGATAAGGAAAGCTCGCATTCCATGTTTTGGAGCAGCTGCCGAGCCACTAGTGGATCATCCTCTGCGCCATGAGACCGGCGCTTGTTGCGACCGCGGCATCAAGTTGCCTTAAGAAGCGGATGCATTCTCGACGCGCCTCGCGGAAAAATTCCCCACGGTTTGCTCCGACCACGGCAAGGCAACGTCGATGATCGATCCATGCCACCTGCGCGGCGGCAGCGAACAGGACTTGAAATTGGAGATTCCAGCCCGTGCACTCAATGGGAAGGAGGCGCGATTGAAATTCTCCCAACCAGTCAGCGTGAAAATTGATGTGCTGCGCTTCATCCTTCAAGATGAGCGCGCAGGTTTCTTCCAGAACAGGATCCCGCGTGCGCGACTGAAGCAGCCGGTAATAAGCGGTGCCGACTAACTCGGCGATGACGAGAAGTTGAATTTCGAATTTGAACCCGAGAGCGCGCCGGACCAGCCGAAACAAAAAATGCGTCCAGTGCTGCCGAACGATCCTACCCCCAAAACGATGGACCAAGCGTTGGAGCAACCGCGCGTGTTCGCCCTCTTCCGCGATGAACAGCTGCAGCGCTTGATGATAAAGAATATCATCGGGCGATTGAGCCCGCGCTTGAGCGATTAGAAATTTTCCTTCACCCGTTTCGCCCAGTTGAAAATGAGATAGCGATTGAGCCATCACTCGTTGTGTCCCGCTCTCAAGAGGGCTCGGCATGTTCCACTTTGGCTCCGGCCGGTTGAGTTTGTTGTTTTGGTAATAATGCAGCCACTGCCGTGAGTTCATAGGATTTCGGGTTTGGTTTGTTGTTTGACGAGTTGAGCAGATGAAATTTCTCGGAGCCGTTCATGGACGGCGCGGACAGTTTCCGGAAGCGTGGAAGTTCCGGCCGTGAGACCGACGATGTCGATCTGGCGAAACCAGTCGGCTTGCAGCTCCTCTGGACGCTCGATGTGAAATGCAATTTTTCCGGCAGCCCGACACGTCTCAACCAACTGACGTGTGTTGTTGCTCTCGCGGCCGCCAACAACGACGATCGCTTCCGCCACGTCGATCAATTGGCGGAGGGCCGATTGCCGATCTTTCGTTGGTTTACAGACGGTATCGACAAAGCGGACCTCCGATTTGGGATGACTGCGACGAACTAGATCGACAATCGTTCGCACCGTGTCGATCGGCTGCGTGGTTTGAGAGATCACGCCGAACTTTGCTCGCGGCGGCAATAAGCGAACGTCTGCAGCGGTGCTCAAAACAATGGCTTCCGGAAAATCTCCAATCAATCCTTCCACTTCGACGTGACCGGCTTTCCCGATGACAACCGGAAAAAAACCGGCGCCGACCAGCCGCCTAAGTTGCTCATGAGCATGACGCACGAGAGGACATGTGCCATCCGCAACCAACGCTCCGCGGGCGCGCCAGGCTGCCTGCTTCGCATCGGAAGCGCCGTGCGCCGTGATCATGACGCGGTCGGTGGTCGATCTTGTTTGATCGAGCGTGCCTTCCTGCACACCCTGGTCGCGAAGACGATCTCGCACGACGGGATTATGCACGAGCTCGCCGAGGATAGTGAGGGGCCCATCGGCGGCGAGCCGCTCGGCTTGGGCGATAGCATCACGGACCCCGAAACAAATACCAAAATGTTCAGCCAGGATGATTTTCATGTTAAAGAGGGGCGTGCCTTAGCTTTGTGCTACAAAGTGATTTCCCAAAAAAATTCACTTCTTTTTCCATTTCTTCACAATCTGCTCGAGCACATCCAAATGAGCGTGAAAGGCGGCTCGCCCTTTCACCGTTAAACCGTAGCTCGTCTGGGGCCGACCACGCATTTCCTTGGTCGTGGCGACCAGCCCCAGTTTGTGCAGCGTCCGCAAATGCGTAATCAAATTTCCGTCGCTCATCTTCAGCTCGGCTTTCAATTCCTGGAAAGACCAGCTCGGGCGCGACGCCAGCAACGCCATGATGGCGAGCCGCCACTTCTCGTGGATAATTTTGTCGAGCTTCTCGAAATCGAACATCGCTCATTCGTCAGCAGGTTGCGCAATCGGGGCACGATCTTTCGTCGACCAGGTGCAAGAGCGTAGGTGATGTGATAGAAACCAAAGGTCAGTCCCATGACGACGTTAGGCACATCGCCGGACAATCCTTCCACGGCATTCGCCAGCACAGGCACACCTATTCCGGTAAGCAGGAAGGCCCAGCCGAGCACGACAAGGGATCGCGGCGCGAATAACGCGGTCGAAAGCAGGGCCAAGCCATAAAAAACTACCCATACCGCCACGAGCTCCAGTTCGACTGCTCCCAGATATCCGATCCGGAGAAACCAGATGGTAAAAACGGCGGGCACGAGCAGATTCGGAAGGATCGCCCGCAGGGCCAACTGCATTCCCGAGGAAAAGAAAGGTCGCCCGGTGCTTTTGGCTTCACGCCAGACAAAAAACGCGTTGGCGACGACAGTAAGCACCAGCACATCGATCCAGATGAAAACGAATTCCTGTGGCCGGACGACGTGATTCCAGGGCCCATCGGGTTGCGAAGTGAGATAGATGAAAAGCGCAGATAGGATCGACAAGAGCCCGCCCACCATCGCAGTCGGCGCGGAAATCGCGCGATAGGTGGTGGCCCGCTCCATCAAGGCGCGAATGACGCGGAGATCTTCTTCGGCGCGAGCGCGATCGTTCATCTTGGGTTTACTTTGTATTACAAAGTTAGATCGCGTGCAACTGTTTTTTCGCGCCTACCATTGAATTGGTGACGGGACACTCATCAGAAAAATTACGATCATGCTCAGGGCCAGGGCCAGTTTGCCGAGCATCCCGCCAAGATTCCCGAGCAAACTTCCCCACCCCCCTTTTCCCGCGTCGATGGCCCGCTTGCCTGCAACAAATTCACCGGCGATGGCTCCAATCACCGGTCCGACGAACAGGCCAATTATTCCAAAAAATAAGCCGGCCAGCGCGCCGATGATTGCGCCGACGGTTCCCCATTTGGTCGCACCGAAATATTTCGCACCGAAGTAACTGCCGAGAAAATCGAGTAGGTAGGTCGCGAGCGTGAGGAGAATAAGTATCCCAAGCGTCGTCCAGCCAACACTTTTCTCCGGGCCAAGCATCATGCGATGGATAACGGCGCCGGCGAGAATGATGGTGGTCCCGGGAAGAATCGGCACCACCGTGCCGATCAAGCCAACGGCAAAGACCACGATCGCGAACAGCCACCAGAAAAGTTCCATCAGGCAGAATTGTTCATTCCTTCATGAACAGTAAGAGATGTCTCGCCTTCGCTCGACCTAAGAAAGCAATCTTTTTGACCGGGCAGATGTCGATCTTATACTGAAAGTCCTTATGCCACTTGCTGTTGGAACCAAAGCACCGGACTTCACCCTCGCGAGCAAGACCGCCGACGGTCCGAAGCAAATCAAGCTCAGCGATCACTTCGGCAAGAAAAACACGTTGCTGTTATTTTTCCCAATGGCGTTCACCGGCACCTGCACGACCGAGATGTGCGGCGTGAGCATGGATCTCGGCGCCTATGGAACCTTGAACGCTGCGGTTTACGGGATTAGCGGGGACAATCCGTTTGCCCAGGAGGCATGGGCGCAAAAAGAAAAAATCGAAGTGCCATTGCTGAGTGACTACGAGCACCACGTGGCGAAGGCATACGACGTGGCCTATGATTCTTTTCTGCCCCAAATAAATCTCGGGATGGGCGGAGTGCCGAAGCGCGCCGTCTTCATCATCGATCGCGCCGGCGTAATTCAATATGCGGAGTGCGACGACGATGCGCGCGCCTTGCCGAACTTCGACAAGGTCAAAGCCAAATTGGAGGAACTAAAATGAGCGACGAATTCAAAGCGCTCCAGAAATTTGAGGCCGGCCAAGGCCGCGAAGGATTTTTTTATTCCCTGCCGGCATTGGAAGAGCAAGGCCTCGGCAAAATTTCGCGTTTGCCGGTCAGCATTCGCATCGTCCTCGAATCGGTCTTGCGCAATTGTGACGGAAAGAAGGTTCGCCGGAAAGATGTCGAGACGCTGGCGAACTGGACGGCAAAGAAAACCGCGAACGAAGAAATTCCTTTCGTGGTCGCGCGCATCGTTCTGCAGGATTTTACCGGCGTCCCTCTTGTGGTCGATCTGGCCGCCATGCGCAGCGCGGTGCAGCGACTGAAGGGCGACCCGGAAATTATTGAGCCGCTCGTTCCGGTCGATCTGGTGGTTGATCACTCGGTCCAGGTCGACTTCTTTGGCTCGGCCCAGGCCTTACGTTTGAATCTGGAAATGGAATTCAAACGGAACCGCGAACGTTACCAATTTCTAAAGTGGGGGCAGCAGGCGTTCAGCACGTTTCAATTGATTCCGCCCGGCATCGGAATCGTGCACCAGGTAAATTTGGAATACCTGGCCAAAGGTGTCCTCAGCGCAAAGATCGACAATCGCGAGATTTTTTATCCCGACACCCTGGTTGGCACCGATTCGCATACGACCATGATCAATGGCCTGGGTGTGGTCGGTTGGGGCGTGGGCGGAATTGAAGCCGAAGCCGGCATGCTCGGACAACCGGTTTATTTTCTTACGCCGGAAGTTGTGGGCGTGAACTTGACCGGACGTTTGAAAGAAGGCGTGACCGCGACTGACCTGGTTTTGCACATCACACAAATGCTGCGGGCGCAGAAAGTTGTTGGAAAATTTGTGGAGTTTTATGGCGAAGGCGCCGCGTCGCTGCCCGTTCCTGATCGCGCCACGATCGGAAATATGTCGCCTGAATACGGCGCCACCATGGGATTTTTCCCGGTCGACCAAGAATCGGTTAATTATTTGCGCGCGACCGGCCGGACCGGAGAACAGTGTGCTGCTTTCGAAAACTATTTCCGCGCGCAAAAAATGTTCGGAATGCCGCGCGAAGGAGAAATCGATTACAGCGTCGATCTCGCGCTTGATCTGGCGGAAGTGCAACCGGGTGTAGCGGGACCGAAACGTCCGCAAGACCGAATCAATCTTCCCGCCCTCGGTCAAACATTTCGTTCGCTCCTGAAACAACCGGTCAAGGACGGTGGCTATGGGAAGGAAGATGTCGATCTTGGCGCCAGACATTTGGTGCAGTTGAACGGCACGCCACCAACGGATGGAGAAATGCCATCGACCGACAAACCTGGCTCAGGCATGGATCCAGGTGAAGAGCGGAACAAGGCAGAGATGGTCACTAACCGGCCGACGCCGGACACGGCCAAGGAATTGAAAGATGCGCCGGCGGATCCATTTCACCATGGTCAAAGCCGAATCGGTCACGGCAGTGTATTGATCGCGGCCATTACAAGTTGCACGAACACGAGCAATCCGAGCGTAATGCTTGCAGCAGGTTTACTGGCGAAGAAAGCCGTTGAACGCGGATTGCGCATCGACCCGGCAGTGAAAACATCGCTTGCTCCGGGGTCTCGCGTCGTGACCGACTATCTCGATAAGACCGGCCTGCAACCGTACCTTGATCAACTGGGATTTAATATTGTCGGTTATGGGTGCACTACCTGCATCGGCAATTCCGGTCCGCTTCATCCAAAAATCGAACAGGCCATTAGCGAATTCGATTTGGTGGCGGCTTCGGTCCTTTCTGGAAATCGTAATTTTGAAGCGCGCGTGCACCAAAACATCAAAGCGAATTTCCTCATGTCGCCGCCGCTGGTCGTGGCCTTCGCCCTGGCCGGACGAGTAGATGTCGATCTTACGAAGGAAGCCATCGGCAAAGACAAAGAGGGCCAGGAAACTTTCCTGCGCGATCTCTGGCCGACATTGAAAGAAGTGCGCGACGCCATGCAATCGGCGCTGACGCCGGAAGTGTTTCGCAAACTCTATCGCGATTTCGCCAATCAGAATCCGAAATGGAACGAGATCCCTTCCAGCGTGGGAGAAGTTTATCAGTGGGACGAGAAAAGCGATTACATCCACGAGCCCCCCTTCTTCAAGGATTTCTCGATGGAACCCGGCAAGATCGAAAACATCACCGGGGCGCGGCCCCTCGGGATTTTCGGCGATTCCGTGACGACTGACCATATTTCGCCGGCGGGCGCGATCAAACCAACGTCACCGGCTGGTCAGTATTTGATGTCGCGCGGAATCAAGGCGGAAGATTTCAACAGCTACGGTTCGCGACGCGGCAACGACCTGGTCATGACGCGCGGAACTTTTGCCAACGTGCGGATCAAAAACCTGATGGTGCCAGGAACAGAAGGCGGAGTGACTATCCATTATCCCGATGGTGAACAGATGTCGATCTTCGAGGCGGCCATGAAGTATCAGGCGGAAGGCGTTCCTCTTATTATTCTGACCGGCCACGAATACGGGACTGGGTCATCACGAGATTGGGCGGCGAAGGGGACCAAGCTATTGGGCGTGAAAGCAGTGGTGGCGGCCAGTTACGAGCGGATTCATCGCTCGAATCTGGTCGGCATGGGGGTGTTGCCGTTACAATTTCTGGATGGGGTAACGGCGCAGTCGCTCGGGCTCGACGGCTCGCAAACGTTTTCGATTGGCGGACTTTCGGACGCGATCCAACCGGGGCAGCGATTGACTTTGGAGATTCGGGCGAAAGATGGACAAGTGAGATACGTCCCGGTGAAATTGCGCATCGATACGCCAATCGAGGTGGATTACTACAGGCACGGCGGGATTTTGCCATTCGTCTTACGCCAGTTGCTCTCGAAATAGCACCTGGATGGGCGAGCCTTCCGCGATGAAAGCTGAACGCGGAGTAGCGCCCAAGGTCTCGACGAACTGCTTTCCGTAAAGTCCGGCGATGTCGGCCCGAAGCTCGAATGTTTCGGCATTCCAGACCGTCCAGCGCGGATGTTCAACCCGGTATTCGTTGCAACCTGCGCGAACAGCGGTGTAACCCCAATAGTGTTCGGTGATGAATTCGGCGTGGGAGCCGGCCGGAATTTTTTGCGGTTCACCTGTCGCGCTCATTTTGAGGAACTCCCATTTTGATCCGCGCCGCCACCAATACTCGACCTTCACTCTAAGATCGACATGTTCGATGTCGTGCTTCATCGGCAGCGCGAGGTAGGGCTCGCCGTAGAAAGTCCGCGCGATCACGGCGATGGCGCGTTTGGGAACGAGTTCACGAATGAAGACAACACCGCGTCGCCAAGTATCGGCGGATCTCTTGCGAACATAAAAACGCAGATTTACTTCCTCAAAATCGCGATGCAACGGGATGGGCAGACCGAGCAGATGGGTATCGAGAAATAGAAAGCCGACCACGCTGACAAACGTTTCGTCATTTTCGAAATCGATCTCCGTCCCGGGAGGGACGAGGGGCGCAAGAATGGCGGGATCGACCACGAAATTGAGCATGGCGAGGTAACGCCAGTTGGCGGTTAAGAATGGCTTCACGATGGAAGGCTAATCGCAATGCAACATCTCGCAGCAGCGATTGCGGTCGACCGCCCTTATCTCTAATGCAACAATTTTTCGAGCGAGGCGTCGGCGTCGGCACCGAGTTCGGTCGCTCGGGAATAATGCCGCTTGGCCAATTCCTTTGCTGGCGGTTGCGCGGTCGCGTAAATAACCGCGAGATTGAAATGCGCGTCGGCATAGGTGGGATTATCGGCAATTGCTTCCAGCATTTCTTTCTCCGCCGCTTCCTGCCAGCCCTTCTGGCTGGCCGTGATACCAAGATAATTGTGCGCCGTGGCGCTCTTTGGATTGATGGCGAGCGCTTTGGTCAGGGCTGTGAGCGCGTCGTCGTATTTGGCCTGACGATAATAAACGATGCCGAGGGTGGTGTGGGCGAATTCATCCTTGGGGGCGATGGCGACGGCCTTCTTCAGCGTTAATTCAGCCGCTTTGAGTTTGCCTGTGCGAAAATAAACGACACCGAGATTGGAGAGCGAATAAAGATTATTCGGATTCCTGGTCAGCATTTCCTGATACTGTTTTTCCGCCGAACGGTATTTGCCGTGATCGAAATTGTCTTTGGCATTCCAGGCCAGCTCCACCAGATCATCAGGCACCTTGGGCTTAAACGTTTCGGGAATAGCGGGGCCGGGTTTATCTGCAGCCGGGTCATTGGCCGTGCCATCCGTGATCTTGCCCGGAGTAGTTGTCGATTTTTTGGCAAAGGTAAAGCTGGCTTTGGTCGTCGAACCATCGTCGTCCGAAATCGAAACGACCGGCTGCCGCAACAGGGCCAGCTCTTCCGTGGTCAACTTGGCGATCGGCTGGGCCAGCAATTGGATCTGCTCACTTAAGGTGTCGGATTTGATCTGCAACTTATCGAATTCAGCCAGCATCAACTTCTTGGCCTGGTCGCGTCGCGCTTCTTCCTGGCGTTCGCGCACGACGATATTCCGCAGCATGGCGTTCTCCTTGGTCAGGCGCGCGGTTTCTTCGGGATTCGCCCCCGTCAGTTTGACTTTCTCGAGTTCGCCGGCGGCGAGGTCGAGCTGCGAACGAAGATCAGCCACGGTGACTTCAAAATCCTTGTTCTGTTTTTGACTGGCCGCGAGTTGCTCGCGCAGCTGGTCGATTTGTTTTTTCACCTCGGCGAGTTCCTGTTCTTTCTTCGGCTTGTCTGCGCTGATTTCGCGCACCGTCTTCTCGGCATCGGCCAACTTCCGCGTAAGAGTGCTGTTCTCGGCGACCAAGGCCTGCACTCGCTGCTCGGCGTCTTTCGCGCCTTTCAATTGAGCCAAGGCCGCGTCGCGTTCCTTGGTTATGCTCGCGACCTGGCTATCGGCGGCGGCAGCTTTTGCGTTAGCGGCATCGCGCTCCTTTTCGGCGGCACTGCGACCCTGTTCGACACTGGCCAGCGCTTTCTTCAACTGCGCGATCTCGCCGCGCAATGCATCCTGAGCCTGCTTATCGGTAGCTCCTCCCTCCTGAACTTTCTTGAGGGATTCCTGCGCACTGGCCAACTGGTCGCGGACCTGTTTCTCCGCCCCTTTCGCTTTGTCTAAATCGGCCTGCGCCTTCTCCAGCTTCGCATTCGTTTCCTGCAACCGGCCGTTGAGCGATTCCTTCTGCTCCTGCACGGAGTTGAAGTCGCTGCGATACTTTTGCAGCTCGGTCTCAAGTTGATCCACCTTGTTTTGCAATTTTCTCGTGGCATTGCGAATCGAATCATCGCTCGGGACCTGCACCACTTTGTCACTTCCCGGTATCGGCTTTTCTTTTGGCGCGGGACCGGCAAGGTCAACGCCGGGAGCGGTGGCCGCCGGACCATTCGGAACAACGGGAGCGTTATTCGGAAGTGGCGTCGGGCCGGTGGCGAGATCGTTTTGCGTGTTCGCCTTGTCTTGAATGCGCAAGATGCTTTCGCTTACTTTACGGCTGCGATAATCGACGATAGCCGGCTGCCATTCGGGATGACGCTTGCGTAGATCCTCGAGCAGACTTCCGGCGAAACGGTATTTGGCCAGGGCGGTTTTAAACTGGCTGTCATGCTCCAGTTTTTCGCCCTGCTGGGCAGTCATGTAAGCCTTGAGAAAAACTTCGCTCGGATCTTCAGTCTGCGCCGCGAGCCGGATGGCAGGAGATATCAAGAAAAAACCGGCCAGGATAATCGAACCGATCTTTTTCATGCGCGCACGGGACGAAATGATAGTCCTCTCGCGTCTAGTTTCAATTCCAGCTTCCACCGAACAATAAATAAGCGGAGAGCGTGCCACAAAGCCCGAGGCTTTGCCTTTGCAAAGCGCTGTCACAACCCTAAATTCCAAGCCCATTGTGGTGGCCGTAGCTCAATGGTAGAGCTCCAGATTGTGGTTCTGGTTGTTGCGGGTTCGAGTCCCGTCGGCCACCCCCCTTTTAGAAATCCCAATCTCCAAAATCAACGCTCAAGACTGGCAAAGTTCATCCCGAGATTTGGGGCTGGAGTTTTAAGCTTTCCGCCTCCCAAGGCTAGTGGCATGGCCAGTGCTAAAAACCTGGCACATGAACAACCCCGTAGATCTCTTTGGTCAATCCGAACTTCACGTCGTAACTCCGACCTTCTGGAAACGCATCCTTCATCACGAGGAATTGCGGGAGTGCGATAACCTCGAAAAATTGCTCGCAGGCTGCGAGATCATCGCCGTGCTGGACGGGACCGACCTTCTCGCAGCCTAACGAGCCTTCCCATTCCCGATGGCAAGAGGGGGAGGACAGCTCCTTTGGATCTAACGGGCGACCCGCTCTAAGAAAATCCTTGGCAAAGCGGGGTCGCTATTGTGGGCTTGACCTGTGCCTCCAGTTGCTGGAAAACAGACGTCATGAAGCCCTTAGCCCGTTTATTTGTTGTGGTTTGCGCGTGTCACGCGCTTGCCTTAATTGCCTACGCCGGTCCCGAACCCATGCGCGAATCCAAAGAAGTGGTGCCGGCCCCGGCGCCTGATTGCTGCGATTGGGCGGGCTTTTATCTTGGTCTGCACATCGGCGGTCAGTTTGGCAACAGCGAGAGTCGGTTTGGAATTCCCGAAGAAGCAAACTTCGAGGTCGGATGGGACTACTCCGAATCAGGTTTGGTGGCTGGCGGACAGGCCGGCTACAACTTTCAGTGGAAGTGGCTCGTGGCCGGACTGGAAGCGGATATCGGTTACATGAATCTGGACGGCAAGGGCAACGCTCCCAGGAACGAACCGCCATTTTCGAACTTCTTGCAGGGAGAGAGCAGTAGCGATTTTTATACTACCTTCCGCGGGCGAATCGGAGTTGCTCAGGATTGCTGGTTGTTCTATGTCACGGGTGGCGGCATCGGAGTCAATTACGAGACCCGCCAAATCCTTTTACCCGAGCCGCAGGAGCTGGATAGTCACACTGAGGAGTTTAACTGGGGCTATACCGTTGGTGGCGGCATCGAGCGCAAGATCGGTTGCCATTGGTCGGTCAAACTCGAATACCTCTATTTCAATCTTGAAGATCAATCTTCCGAATTCACTCCAACTGCCACTGGCGTAGCCGCCGTTAACGGGGCGGCACCCGTGACGAATCAACTAGGCGGTGCCCTCTTCCATTTAAGCGGGGAAACCGATGGTCACATCGTGCGCGCCGGTTTGAACTACCACTTCTAAACGCGCCCGGCGCAGGTCTTTTTCCACCGAGGCTGGATTTATCCGGCCTCGGTGGTTTGTTTTCGACCACCGTCTTTTACTGGCTAAAGCGCCCGTAGCTCAACCGGATAGAGCACCAGACTTCGGATCTGGGGGTTGGGGGTTCGAATCCCTCCGGGCGCGCGTTTGATTGTCAACGCCAGGCCCACTCCGCTACCATGCGCGCGCATGAAAAGTACCGGCACTCGTTCCGGCCTCGATTCCACCGTAGCGGAGATTGAGCTCACCCTCATCAGCATTATTCAAGGTGTCGCGCTAACTTTTCTAATTGAGAGCGCGCGTCACGTGATCCACGAATTCGCCTTTTGGCCCTACGTGGCCGGAGGCCTTCTCGTTATTCTCATTTTCTGGTCCCGCTCCGTTCTGCACATCATCACGGTAATTCGCTGGCCACTCGAATTTGGTCACAACTTTCTTTACATCGCATGCGCTCTGACCGAAGCGGTCCTCTTCACGCGGCTGCAAAATCCGCGAGCATGGTTTGCTCTCGGCGCCCTTTACGCCCTTATCGTTTGGTTCCTCTTCGCCTACGATCTGCGCTTGATTCATGCCCGCGAGCGCGACAGCGCTGGTCCAGCCAGCAATCGTCTCTACGCCATCGTGACCCGAGACCAATGGCTCAACATCGGAATTCTCATACCGGTCCTCTTTATTTTGAATGTCGCCTGTGCCGTCCTAGTTCACTGGTATGGCGATTTTTTCCTGCGCGCCAATGGCCACATCTGGTTGGCAATCGCTCAACTCGTGGGTTTCGGCCTTTATCTCCTCTACGTCCTTCGTTTCTTTAAACACCTCGCCCCGCTCATCGAGCAGGCCCGCGAGGAATGGGACTCCGGGCAAACCCAATAATCCGGAACCGCGCGCCTTCTTGGCGAAAGAGGACAACCAGCTTCGGCGGCGCAATCTTGCTCGGACCGCTTTCATTTTGCCTAATTGAAGCAAAACGAATAGGGTGATCATTCGCTCAATGAAAACGATCGTTTCTGCACTGTCGCGTAATGGGAAGACACGATCCAACATGTCGTTTCCTTCCGTCGATCAAGTGATGGCGGAAGAGCGCGCCGCCGCCTTCGCCAAACGCAGCATCAAAACTTCCGCAAAACTGGCGGGGTTAAAGTTGGCTACCTCGATGATGGATCTCACGTCGCTCGAGGGGAAGGATACGCCAGGAAAGATCGCGTTTCTCTGTCGCAAAGCCATGCAGCCTCTCGATCCGCGCTACGGAGCTCCGTCGTGCGCGGCGGTTTGTGTTTATCCGAACCTGGTGCGAGCCGCCCGAAAATTTCTCGGCAACAGCAGCGTGAAGGTCGCGAGCGTGGCCACCGCTTTTCCCACCGGCTTGATGCCATTGCGTTTGAAATTGGAAGAGGTGCGGAGCGCCGCGAGTGACGGCGCGGATGAAATCGACATGGTGATCGACCGCGGAAGGTTCCTGTCCGGGGATCACAAACGCGTTTCGGATGAAATCGCCGCGACCAAGGAAGCGTGCGGCCCAGCGCACTTGAAGGTGATTCTCGAGACAGGCGAATTACAAACCTACGATAACGTCAGGCTAGCGAGCGAGCTGGCCATGCGCGCCGGCGCGGATTTCATCAAGACCTCGACGGGAAAAGTTTCGCCAGCCGCAACTATGCCGGTAACGCTGGTGATGCTGGAAGCGATTCGCGATTATTTTTATGAGACCGGCATTCGCATCGGGATGAAACCGGCCGGAGGAATTCGCACCGCCAAACAAGCTCTCGCTTATCTGGTGATGGTCAAAGAAACATTGGGCGACGACTGGCTCACGCCTGATCTATTCCGCTTTGGTGCAAGCACCCTGGTGAACGACGTCCTCATGCAAATCGTGAAGACAGTGGACGGAAATTATCAGGGACCTGACTATTTTTCGCTGCCGTAGGATCGTCAATCAATCCATTCAAAAAAAGGGGCGGATTCTTCCCAAAATGTAATTACATTTTGCGTAGTCAGTCGGCTGCGTAAATCCCCACTGCTGAACGATTTCGATATATTGAAAAGCTGGAGTTCTACGGTACCTGCAAATTTATCTGGAGTTTTTAGCCTAAATCCCCATAAAATCCCGGCTCAAACGTGAAGAGACCGCTTCTAATTTCAGCGATGAAATTTTTACAACCGGCATCTCTGGCGACCGCGATGTAGATTTAATCCAGCCTTAACACTCCACCATCGAGCAACATGAAAACACGACTGCACAAACTGATCCTCGGCCTGGCTCTTCTTCTTCCCTGTGCCTTGGCAAATGGAGCCGTAAATCTCCTATTTGATGTCTCAACAAAAAACGCTACACCGGGCGGATCGTTTAACATCACATTAAGCCTGCAAACTACCGCCGGCGAACAAGTCACCGGAGTCGACTATTATTTGCAGGAGCTTTCTGCCGCTGGCTTTTTCATCATCGACCGCAACATGGCGGCGAGTCCCTTTAACGGCGTAGTCTTTTTTGACGATTCCCTGGTGGAATCCTCAAATGATGCCGCCTCGCCAGCTGGAGCCGATAACGCTTTGGCCGGCGGCACTGGCGCCCAAACCGGTCGTAACGACTATGATCTGGGCGGCGATACCAGCCCAACTGGAACTACGGTCACCGGTACGCAGTTCGTGGGTACTTTCACTATCGGCGTTCCGAACACACTGACTCCCGGTCAGCAATTCACGATTTCGACCACCTCGAATGCGGGAACGGGTTGGGTCGGCGCAGGACCGAGTTTCACGGATCATCCATTCGATTCGAACGCGAGCGTGGTAGTAACAGTTGTTCCGGAACCGGCCACTTGGTCGCTGCTGGGACTGGGCGCGCTGGCCACACTGGGCCTTAACGTCTGGCGCTCCAAGGTCCGTCGCTAATTAATCACGCGTGAGTTCTCGACGGGCTGGCTAAAATGCCAGCCCGTTTTTTTTCGCGAAGGCCGAAATCGAGAAATCACATTTCCTTAAAATACATAAAATGTTTGACACCGGTTCCAAGAATCTCTTTAGTCGCTGATTCCTCATTCATTTTCCACCTCCCCCAGACCCAACCAACCCATGAAACAACTACACATCCCGTTTGGAAACGTCCTCGTCCGAAACAGCGCTGTTTATTTGGCGCTCATGATTGTCCCGGCCCTGACAATCATGGCACGCCCTGTTCCGCAAAACCTGGGCAACGGATTAGATAAGCTGGTTGAGAGCAATCTGATCCTCAAAGGACAGCTGCCCTTGCCAGCACCTGTTCGAGGACAAAAAGCCGCCGCACCTGCAGCCAAAACTTCCGCCGCAAAACAGGCGGCCGGCGCCGCCGCAGCGAAAACAAATTTCAACGGTTACGCGACGCAAGAAGCGGCCAACTTGGCAGCGGCTGCTATTCGCGATCCGATTTCCCAGCGTTTCATGGTGGATATTCCGTTGAGTGGTCGCGTTCCGTTCAATCAAGCGAAACAGGCGCTACTCCAAAAATTTCCTTCCCTGCAGATCACGGCTGCGGATGAGAAATATCGAGGCACCGGGATAGTCGAAGGCTTTGTTTCCATCGACGACGTGCCGGCACTGGCCAAGGCAGCGGAAGTTCGTTCGGTCCATCTTTCACTCAAACCGCTTCATCAGGCGGCGCGGAAAACTCAGCCGGCCAGCCTTGCTCTCCCATCTACTCCGCTCACTTTACTCGGCACCACCTTCGATCAAGGAGTGACGCAGCATCGCGTCGATAAGATTAGCCAGCTCTACACGCCGACAGCGCCGGTAAATTATGACGGCACCGGCATGTCTATTGGATTCCTCTCCGACAGTTTCAATACCAGCGGCAGCAATCCGAGTGCTTCGCAAGACGTGACCAACCGGGATTTGCCCGGCCCCGCCAATCCGACCAACACGCAACAAGTGGTCGTGCTCGAAGAAGGTCCGAGTGGTTCTACCGACGAAGGGCGCGGGATGGTGCAGATCGGTTACAAAATGGCGCCGAAAGCGCGACTTGCCTTCGCCACAGCGGATAGCGGCGAAGTTGGCTTCGCCAATAATATAAGAGCGCTGGCCGCGTTGCCCGGCTTCACCAAACCGGCAAATTTTCAGCAAGGCTTCAAAGCCGACGTCATTTGTGACGATGTCGGTTATCTGGACGAACCATTCTTCCAGAACGGCGTGATCGGAGATGGCATCGATGACGTTTACCAAGCGGGAGTTTCCTATTTTTCTTCCGCGGCCAACGACATCGGCATCAACGGATACGATTCGGATCTGCGGATCGTTGCCAATGGAACTGGATTAACCGCGGCCACGAATAGCGCGCTGCAAAACACGAACATCAATCTCGCCTCGGTACCGCCCGAGTTGTATGCCGGCGGCTTTCATAACTTCGACACTAGTGGCGACCCGAGTAAAAAAGATGTCGCCCAACTCGTGAACATTCCGAGCCTCGCTGTCCTCGGCCAATACGGGCTCACGGACTTTTTCGTCATCATGCAATGGGATGACGCCTACGACAGCAAGCCACCGGTATTAAATCAGCCTCCCATTTATCACAACACCGGCACGATCGACGGCACTACAACCACGTCGATCACCTACGACAATACCAGTACTCCGCCGCTCCCGGCCTTCTCCGCTGGAACTGAATACGTAATTACCGAAACGGCCACGAGCGGTGATTTCGACGGAATCATTTCCGTGATCGACCCGAACGGGAACACTGTGCTCACGCAGGACACCGGCACCGACGAAGTGGTCGTTTTCTTCCCCTCGATTAGCGGTCAATACAAAATCAAGGTCGATCATTTTGCCTCCACCACCGGCAGCTTTACGCTCGATGTAAACACGGCCAATGGAACTGCGCTCGTTTCGACCGATCTCAACCTTCTCATGTTCGACGCCAACACTGGCGCGTATCTCTCGAGCAAATCGCTGACCTCCAACAATGTGGCGAGCAATCGCCCGATCGAGCTCGGCGTGATCACGGGAGATAATTCGAGTCAGGTGCAGTTCGTGATCGCACGCGGCAACACGCCTACTGCGCCAAATCCGGCGACGCATGTTCGCTATGTTATGCCGGGTAACGGCCTGCCTGATCTCGGTCCGGCGGAACATTTCGCTTACAACGCGCCGACGACGGGCGGCCACGCCATCGCGGCGGGATGCAATGGCACAGCGGCGTACTCCGTTTTCCGGCCAAGCATTCCCGAGTATTTCACTTCGCCCGGGCCTGGCACGATTTACTTCGACAAACTGAACAATCGCCTCACGCCCCCGGAAGTTCGTCAGCAACCTTCAGTGGCGGCGGCCGATGGCGGAAATACATCCTTCTTTGGCGGGGATGCCAATGGTGATTCCGATAGTAAGCCAAATTTCTTTGGCACCAGTGCGGCCGCGCCGCATGCCGCGGCCATCGCCGCCCTGGTGCTGCAGGCGCACGGCGGTCCGGGCAAAGTTTCACCTGCGGAAATGCGGACCATTCTGCACACCACCGCGTTTCAACATGATCTCGATCCGGTTGTGGCCAAAGGTTCGGCCCAAACCTTAAACGGCGGAACGGTCACGGTGACCGTGAACAGCGATAACGAAGCGCAGGCTGGAACGGGCGTGAACGATCCTAACTCCATTACCGTGGATTATGCCGGGCCCGGCCACATTGCGACTCTGAGTTTCAACTCCAATGGACTGGCGGCGGAAGGCGGGAACGTGACCGGCGGCAACAACGGTGTCGACGCCACCAATACATATTTCAGTAACGTCTTTCCTGGAATCGTTTTCCTGCCGACAGACAAAGCCTTCACGGTCGGAACTTCGTTGCCGAATAGTCTCTCGCCCATCGATGTGGTCGCTACTCCAAGCAATCCCGCGCCGGCGCCGTCTAACGGTGTGAGTCAGTTCTGGACATTGGGAATGACTTTCCCAACGGGCAATTTTACCAGCGGCAAAGCGCTGCATTTCACCATCGGTCGCGGCGAACAGCATTCGTCCGATGTCGAAAATCTTATCGGCGTGCCGGTGAGCGGCACCACCATCGCCAATTATACTGCTGATATTTGGGGCGGCGGTGTTCTCATTCCCGAAAACATTAAAACGTCCGATGGCATGCGTTTCAGCGGCACAATGGATGACGGATCTCCGTTTGCCGGACGCATCGTTAATAAGATCGGGTCCGGTTATTCCACTTTGGACGGTTATGGTTTCATCAACGCCGAAGCAGCGGTTGGTCTTCCTCAGGTAACCAAAGTCGTTTCGCGAAAAGTTCACGGTGCCGGCGGACCAACGTTTGATATCGATCTTCCGTTAACGGGCACGCCTGGAATCGAATGCCGCGCCGGCGGACCAACTTCCGGCAACCATACGATTGTCTTTACCTTCGCGGGGTCGATTCAAACAGTCGGCAGCGCTTCTGTGGTCGCGGGTTCCGGCGGGACGGCTTCCGTTCTTGGAACACCAAGCATTAACGGCAGCAGCGTGACGGTGAATCTGACTAACGTGAGCAACGCGCAGACTCTCATGATTAATCTGGTCGGCGTAAACGATGGAACTCACACTGGCAATCTCTCGGTGCCGATGAGCGTTCTTTTCGGCGATGTCAATGGCGTCAGCGGCGTTACCGGATCGGATGTGAACGTTTGTAAATCCCAGGTCGGTCTGGACCTTTCGGAAACGAACTTCAAAAACGACGTCAATATCACCGGCTCAATCAGTGGCTCCGACGTGAATTTAGTAAAAGCTCAGGTCGGCGCGACTTTGCCGTAAAATTATGGTCCTAAAAGCCGCGCGGTTAATCACCGCGCGGTTTTTTGCGTACTTCGATCTGGCGCTGGCGCATCACGTATTGAGATTACGAACTTGTAATCTCACCCGGTTTATTTCGCCGCCTCTTCGGCGGTCGCGCGCTTGTCGATAAACGAAATGAAGAAAACGCACCCTTAACCCCATTTCCGAGCCAATTACTATGAAGTCGAAACGGCCCTGGTCTGCTCTCATTGTTTCAATTGCTGCTTTCCTGATTCTTTTCGGAGTCTTCTTTTCCCAAGCGTTCGGCGGGCGAACCTGGTCGCTTCGATCCTTCGCCCGCAAAACCATTGCTCCAGCCGCCACCGCCCCGATCCGCAGCGCCGTTTATGTCAACGGCGGCTTCACATTTTCGCCAGCTCTGCAACTGCAGCGTACCGGCATTCCCTTCACCCCGCTGGTTTCCTTTAAAGACCAGGACGCCGAACCCGAAATCAAGATCGACATCTATGGCAACATTTACATCACCGCCATCCACGGCGTTCCCGGTGGCGTGGATCTTTGGAAATCGACCGATAACGGAGCGACCTTCGTCTATCTTGGCGAACCCGATGGCGCGCAAGACCAGTGCGATGTTCAGGGAAAGTTGCCCTGCGGTGCCGGTGCCGGCGGCGGGGACGATTCCATTGATGTTTCCACTGGCGGTTATCTTTATGTTTCCAGTCTCTCTCTGGCGGGAGTGACGATGTCGGTCTCAACCGACGGCGGCGTCGGCGGGGTAGAGCCGGGACAAAAATGGGAAGTAAATCCCGCCTCTTCCGGCATCGTGGTTAACGATCGTCAATGGATGGCCGCTTACGGCCCCCAAACCGTTTACATGACTTTCGATCAGGCGCCCGCGCCCGGTCCGCTTTGGTTTGTGAAATCGACCGACGCGGGAAAAACTTTTTCTCCGCCCACCATGATTGCCGGCGTCGGTTTGGTCGACCGTCCCGGCAATGTCGCGGTCGATCAATACAGCGGAAATATTTATACGGCTTATTCGCCGCGCACCATGGTCGGTGTGAATTTCGTGGCCAGTCCCAACCAGATCAATCTACTCAAATCGACCGATGGCGGCGCCAACTGGACCACGTCGGTCGCTTATACCGGTCCGGCCGGCACCACGGTTGAAAACGCTTTCGTTATTCTCGCCGTCGATCGCGGCGGAAACCTGCACATGGTTTTTTCGCAATCGAGCCTGGGCCCGCATCGCACCAACTGTCACGTGTATCTAATGAGCTCGGCCGATGGTGGCGCGAATTGGACAACGCCGGTCCAGGTCGACAGCGGCGCTGGAAACAACAGCGCCCTCATGCCGTGGGTTGCCGCCGGCAGTCCGGGCGTGGTCGATATTACCTGGTACGGTTCGACCATGAATTCGCCGGATGATGTTCCCAATCCGGACGTGAACGCCGGCCAATGGTGGAATGTTTTCTTCGCTCAAGTTACCAACGCGCTCAGCCCGAATCCCACCATCGCCCAATCGAAGGCTGCCTCCAATGTGCATAACGACGCCATCTGTTCGAGCGGCGGAAATTGCGCCGGTTCCACCCGCGATCTCGCTGAATATTTTACCGTCACGCTCGACAACGATGGCAACGCGCACATCGCTTATGAAGATGGCGTCAATAATTGCGTTGGCCCGCCCGCGTCGAATTGCTACGTCAAAACCTGGTACACAAAACAACTCAGCGGACCCAGCGCCAAAATCGCGGTGGCCGGACCCGCCCCCGCGACTTTCTCCGCCAACATTTCGCTCGGATCGCCTGGCGGCGAACCGGGTCTAAAGGTTGATTCGCATAATTGTATTTTCGCCACCGCGCCCGGCGAACCGTGGTTGAGAAAATCTGTCAACAACGGCGCGAGCTTCCTGCCCAAAGTCAATCCTGTGGCGGATCGGGCCTTGAGCGCGGGCGATGAAGATGTTCTGCCCATTGCTCAAGTCGGAGGCGCGCGCCCAGATCGTTTGTACTCTTTCCAGCACAGTGGGATCCGAAGCTTGGAATTCACGTGACTTGAAGTCGCGGC
>JADMIO010930464.1_pt1 | contig 38720 bp, 37 predicted proteins | sample 8958161 | NCBI WGS metagenome assembly JADMIO01 (sample SAMN16585339, study PRJNA669376) | soil metagenome | isolation source: Crop rotation soil | place: USA: Cullars Rotation, Alabama | collected 2011 | reverse complement strand
GCCGCGACTTCAAGTCACGTGAATTCCAAGCTTCGGATCCCACTGTGCTGGAAAGGAGTCCGTGTCCTGGCCGTCGGTGAGCAGGACGACGGCGTTGATGCGCGCACGGTCCTTCAACGCCCGCACGGTCTCGAACGCGTTCACGCTCGCGTCGAAGAACGCGGTGCCGCCCTCGGCGAACAGGCCCGCCACCGCGGAGCGCAGCCGCTCGCCGTTCTCCTTGTAGGGCGCGATCGGCTCGAGCTCGCGCAGCTGGTCGGAGAACGTCTGCAAGCCCACGCGGTCGTTCGGGCCGACGTCCCGGAAGAAGACCCGCAGCCCGGCCTTCGCGCGCTCCAGGCGGTCCTCCTCGCGCATGGAGCCCGACGTGTCGAGCACGAGCAGGATGTTCGCCGGCTTGCGGTCGGCGCGCCACGCCTTCTTCGCCGCGGCGAGCACGCGCGGCTCCGGCAGGCCGAGCACGCGGGTGGGCTGCTTCGGGTCGGCGCCGTGCTCGGCGTCCACCGGGGCGACGGGCTTCTTGGCCGGGTCGGCCGGACGGAAGCCGCCGCGGGCCGCGATCTCCGGCGTGACCTCCTTGGCGAGGAAGCGCTGGAAGGCCTGCGCGCCCGCCTTCTCCTGGGGCGACACCCAGTCGGCGTCGAGCACGATGAACGGGTTGTCCGAGTAGAAGGTCCCCTCACTCGGATAGATGGCGATCAGCTTGGGCTGCTTCCCGCGGTGGTCGTTGAAGTCCAGCAGCGTGGCCTCCTCCATGGCGACGGCGGACGCGTAGCCCTGGCCGGCCTGGCGCATCTGATCGGCGATGAACAGCGTCGTGTCGCCGTAGTGGACGATCGAGCGCTCGATGCCGCGGACCGTCTTGCGCGCCTTGGAGCCCTTGATGTCGGCCTCCGTCAGGCCCTCCTTCTTGCCGGTCGAGGCGTAGTACTCGGCGACGACGGCCGACAGCCCCGAGGTCGAGAAGTCCGGGTTCGTGTGGACGAGCTTGAACGGCCCCCACTCCGGATGCCCGAAGCGTCCCCAGCCCGCGCCCGACGTGGCGAGGTCGAGGATGTCCGCGAAGCCGACGGGCTTCTCCGGGTAGCCGAGCGCCTTGGCCATCGGCTCCCACATCGCGATCACGAGCGGGGTGCGGACGATGCTCGGGTTCTCGGCCGGCGCGAGCGGCTGGTCGGCCTCGAAGTTCAGCAGCCGGCCCCACAGCGAGCTGGAGGGTGACCAGGCGACAGGTTCGTAGCTGCCGTCCGCGACCTTCGCTTCCACCACACCGGAGGAGACGTTCTCGGCCTGCACGAAGACCGGCCGCCCGCCGACCTTCTCGCGCTGCGCGTTGAAGCGCTTGACGAGCGGCAGCAGCAGCTTCTCCTTCTCCGGCGAGTAGGCGAACGTGACCTTGACCGCGTCCTTGGAGGCCTTCGCCGGCGCGTCGCCGCTCTCGCTGCCGGTTCCGCCTCCCCCATTGCCTCCGCCGTCGCCCCCGCCCGAGAAGACGAGCGCCCCCACCACCGCGACGACGGCGAGCACCGCGATGACGAACTGGCTGGGCTTCACGACCGCAACCGTATTCGTCTCACTCGGACAGATCGAGCAGCTTGGTGATGGTGTTCCAGTTGCGGGCCGTCGCCGTGACGCCGAGCTTCGAGTCCGTCAGCAGGCGGGCGAGCGGTGACTTGTGCATCCCGCCGGGGTGGAACGCGTAGACCTCGCGCCCGCGGACGGCGAGACGCTCGTCGCCGAGGTCGCGCGCCTCGATCTCGCGGATCGCCTCGGCGTCCGGCGGGCCGGAGCAGAACGAGACCTGGAAGACCTTGGGCTGGTCGACGGCATCGGGCCACGGGTTGGCCTCGACGACGTCGGCCACCTCCTCGCGCGAGCGCGCGACGACGGCTACGCCCTCGACGCCGCAACGCTCCTCGATGACCTGCTCGACCGCGCGCTCCACCTCGTCCGCCGTCGCGTCCGCGCGCAGGACGACGTTGCCGCTCTGCCCGACCGTGGCGACGTCCTCGTAGCCGAGACCCTCGAGCGCGGAGCGGAGATCCGCCATCGGCAGCCGCCGGTGCGCGCCGACGTTGATGCCGCGCAGGAGCACGATCCACTGCGCCACGGGTCAGGCCGTCCGGGCGGGCGCGCGGTCGACGTCGCGATGCTGGACCTCGACGAAGAAGCGGTCGTCGTCGCGGAAGCGGTCGCCCAGCGCCTCGGCGATGGCGACGGAACGGTGGCGGCCGCCGGTGCAGCCGATCGCGACGATCAGGTGCGACTTGCCCTCGCTCACGTACTGCGGCAGGAGGTACTCGAGCATCGGCACGACGTGGCCGTAGAACTCGTCCAGCCGCCCGTCGCGGGCGACGTACTCGACGATCCGCCGGTCGAACCCGGTCAGCGGCCGCAGGTCCGCCTCGTAGTGCGGGTTGGGCAGGAAGCGCACGTCGAACAGCAGGTCGGCGTCGCGCGCCGGCCCGTTCTTGAAGCCGAAGGACTGGAAGCGCACGGCCAGCCGGCCGGGCGAGGTGCTCTCGAGCATCTCCGAGGCGATCTTGCGGCGCAGCATCGCGGCGCTCATCCCCGTCGTGTCGAGCAGGACGTCGGCGCGCTCGCGCACCGGCCCGAGCAGCTCGTTCTCGCGCCGGATGCCGTCGAGCACCTGGCCGCCCTCCTTGGCCAGCGGGTGACGGCGGCGCGTCTCCTTGTAGCGCGTGATCAGCGTCTCCTCGGAGGCGGTGAGGAAGAGCACGCGGTGCCCGACGCCGGCGACGTCGAGCTCGTCGAGGACCGCGGCGAGGTGCTCGAAGTACGTGCCCCCGCGCAGGTCGCTCACGATCGCCGCGCGCGCGACCTTCGAGCCGCCGTGCGTGAACAGCTCGGCCAGCGATTTGATCATCTCCGCGGGCAGGTTGTCGACGCAGAAGTAGCCCGCGTCCTCGAAGACGTTCATCGCGGAGGACTTGCCGGCCCCGGAGAAGCCGGAGATGACGACGAGGTCCTCGAGGTTCGACCGCCGTCGGCCGTTGTCGGACATGTCGGCCATTGTGTCCCTCGCAGCGGCGGCCTGCGCTACCGGCCGGTCTTGTTCAGGTGCGCGTAGAGGTCGCGGCCGACCTTGGCCGGCACGCCGGGCACCGCCTCGAGGTCCTCGCGGGCGGCGCTCATGACCGCCTCGGGCGAGCCGAAGTGCTTGAGCAGCGCGCGCTTGCGGGTGGCGCCGATGCCCGGCAGGCCGTCGAGGATCGACTCCGTCATCGCCTTGTCGCGCCGCGTGCGGTGGTGGGTGATCGCGAAGCGGTGGGCCTCGTCGCGCAGCCGCTGCAGCAGTTGCAGCTCCGGCGTGTCGTGGGCCAGGCGCAGCGGCGCGGCGACGCCCGGGAGGAAGACCTCCTCGATGCGCTTGGCGAGCGACACGACGACGACGCCGCGGTCGCGGAAGTCCTGCAGCGCGTCGAGCGTCGCGTTGAGCTGGCCGGGCCCACCGTCGATGACGATCAAGTTCGGCAGCGCCGCGAACGACGCGTCGCGGTCCTTGTCGTACGGGGACAGCTCGCGCTGCGTCGAGAAGGCGGCGGCCCGGCGCCGCAGCACCTCCCCCATCGCCGCGAAGTCGTCCGGCTTGCCTTCCTCGGCGTCGCGGATGCGGAAGCGCCGGTAGTCGGACTTCTTCGGCGCGCCGCCCTCGAAGACGACCATCGAGGCGACCTGGTGGGTCCCCATGAGGTTCGAGATGTCGAAGCACTCGATGCGCACCGGCAGCGTGTCGAGCGCGAGCGCGGCCTGCAGCCCGTCGAGCGCCTCGACGCGCTGCTGGCGGCGGCGTTCCGCCTTGAGCTTGTCCTGGTCGAGCGCCAGCCGTGCGTTGCGCTCGGCGAGCTCGAGGATGCGGCGCTTCGGCCCGCGCTCGGCGGCGCGGATCTCGACGCGCCCGCCCCGCCGCTCGGCGAGGATCGCGGCCAGCACCTCGAGCGCCGACCCCTCCGCGACCTCCTGCTGGACGACGATCAGGCTCGGGATGGACAACGCGCTGGCGTAGTACTGCAGGAGGAACTCCTCCGTCGCGCGCGCCACGCCGTGGCCGGCCTCGTTGATGAGGTAGAAGGACTGGCGGTCGCTGAGCACGCCGTCGCGGATCTGGAAGACCTGCGCGTTGGCCTCGGTCCCGTCCACCGAGACGGCGACCGCGTCCATCGAGCCGCCGGTCGCGTCGGACACGCGCTGGCGCTCGAGCAGGCCGCGCATGGACTGCAGGCGGTTGCGCTCGACGGCCGCCTGCTCGAAGTCCTGCTCGCCCGCGTGGAAGTACATGCGACGCTCGAGGTCGCGCTCGATCTGCTTGAAGCGGCCGGACAGGAAGGCCACGACGCCGTCGATCGACTCGCGGTACTCCTCCTTGGAGACGTAGCCGACGCAGGGCGCCCCGCAGCGCTTGATGTAGTAGTCCAGGCACGGCGAGCCGGAGTGCCGGCCCGGCGCCGTCCCCTCGCACGAGCGGTACTGGAAGACCTTGCCGAGCAGGTCGAGCGTGTGGCGCACGCGCTTGGCCGACGAGTAGGGCCCGAAGTACGCGCGGTCGCGCCGGTGGCGCTCGCGCGTGAAGTAGACGCGGGGGAAGTCCTCGTCGAGGCTGATCGCGATGTACGGGTACGACTTGTCGTCGCGCAGCCGGATGTTGAACTTCGGCTTGTACTGCTTGATGAAGTTCTGCTCGGTGAGCAGTGCCTCGGCCTCGGTGTGGACGACGAGGTACTCGATGTGGTCCACCTCGCGCGGGAGGTCGGTCGAGCCGTAGGACGTCGGATTCGAGAAGTGGCTCTGGACGCGCTTGCGGATCGACTTCGCCTTGCCGACGTAGACGACCTTCCCGCGCGCGCCGCGGAAGAGGTAGACGCCGGGCTCGTCCGGCAGCGCCCGCCGCTGCTCGGCGAGGCGGGTCTTCCGGTCGTCCGCGGGCGGCGTGTCGGCGGTCGTGGCCACTCCCCTCCAGGGTAGGTCCGGGGGTGGTCGCGTCGGTGTCCTGACACGAACGCCGCAACTTCTGGCCGGAGGCTTGTTGGTACCCCCGATGAGATTCCGCCTTCTCCTACCCGTCCTGCTCCTGGCTGCGCTGCTCGCGGTGCCGGCGAGCGCTCCTGCGAAGTCCCGCTACAAGGTGGGCATCAGCGAGCAGAGCGCCGCGTCATTCACGCAGCCGCTCTTCACCGCGCTGAAGATGAAGCGCGTGCACTACATCATGCCGTGGGACTGGAACACCGCCTCCGGCGTCCGTCCCGAGGTCGAGAGCTACATGGCCGTCGCCCGCGCCCAGGGCCTCGAGCCGTTCGTGACCTTCACCGCTCATCGTGGCTGCTGGTCCGGCACGAAGTACTCCAAGAGCAAGGCCTGCAAGGCCCCGAGCGCCAGCAAGTACACGAAGGCCTTCAAGGCCTTCCGCAAGGCCTTCCCGACCGTCAAGACCTTCTCGGCCTGGAACGAGGTCAACCACAAGTCCCAACCGACGTACAAGTCGCCGAAGCTGGCCGCCCGCTACTACAACGCGATGAAGAAGGCTTGCAAGAAGTGCAAGGTCGTCGCCGCGGACCTGCTCGACTCGTCGAACCTGACGCGCTACCTGAAGTCGTTCAAGCGCTACGCCAAGGGCAAGCCGAAGCTGTGGGGCCTGCACAACTACTCGGACGTCAACCGCAAGCGCGACACCATCACGAAGAAGATGCTTCGCGCCGCGGGCGGCGAGGTCTGGCTGACCGAGACCGGCGGCCTCGTGAACTTCACGAAGAAGTTCCCGTACAGCACGTCGCGTGCGGCCAACCGCATCTCGTACATGTTCAAGCTCGCGGACAAGTACTCGAAGAAGCGCCGCGGCTTCAAGTCGAAGATCACGCGCATCTACCCGTACCAGTACTCGGGCGTCGCGAAGACCGAGCGCTTCGACGCCGGGCTCATCAATCCCGACGGCACGGCGCGCAAGGGCTACACGGTCTTCAAGGCGAAGGCCAAGACCCGCTCCAAGTAGCACCGATCTCCCAGCCAAGGATCGGCTGAGCGCACGGGGCGGCCTTCGGGCCGCCCCGTTTCGTTTCTATAGGTTTCGCGGGCCATGCAGATCCCCCGCGTCAACCTCTTCTCCGACACCCAGACCCGGCCGACGCCGGCGATGCGCCGGGCGATGGCCGAGGCCGAGGTCGGCGACGAGCAGCAGTTCGCGGACCCGACGGTGAACGCGTTGTGCGACCGCGTCGCCGAGTTGCTCGGCATGGAGGCGGCGGTCTTCATGCCGACGGGCACGATGTGCAACGAGATCGCGATCCGGGTGCACGTCGGGACCGGCGGCGACGGCGTCTTCCTGCACCGCGTGTCGCACCCGCTGCGCTTCGAGGCCGGTGGTCCGTCGGCGCTCTCGGGCGCGGTCATGATCCCGCTCGACGGGCCGCGCGGGATGTTCGACGCCGCGACGTTCGGCGCGGCGCTGTTCCGCGACGGCGACCGCTACGCGCCGCGCAACCGGCTCGTCTGCGTCGAGCAGACCACGAACGTCGCCGGCGGCTGCGTGTGGCCCTTCGCGCAGATCCAGGAGGTGCTCGCCGTCGCGCGCTCCCGCGGCATGGTCTCCCACCTCGACGGCGCACGGCTCATGAACGCCGTCGTCGCGAGCGGCGTCACGGCCGCCTCGTGGGCCGACGGGTTCGACAGCGCGTGGATCGACTTCACGAAGGGCCTCGGTGCGCCGGTCGGCGCCGTGCTCGCCGGGTCGCAGGCGTTCATCGACGAGGTCTGGCGCTACAAGCAGATGCTGGGCGGCGCGATGCGCCAGGCGGGGATCGTGGCGGCCGGCTGTCTGTACGCGCTCGACCACCACGTCGAGCGGCTGGCCGACGACCACGCCAACGCCCGCGCGCTCGCCGACGGTCTGGCGCAGGTCCCGCAGATCACGATCGACCCGGCCGCGGTCGAGACGAACATCGTCGTCTTCGAGGTGCCGGACACCGCGGCGTTCGTCGGCCGGCTCGCCGAGGACGGCGTCGCGATGACGCCGCTGGGCGCGACGACCGTGCGCGCCGTGACCCACCTCGACGTGGACGCCGAGGGCATCGCGCTGGCGGTCGATGCGGCTCGTCGCGCACTCGCCTGAATTGGGCAAGCCGCTCCCGGACCTGCTCGGGCCGGACCTCGCCGTGCTGTTCTGCGGCATCAACCCGTCGCTGCTGTCGGCCGATCGCGGGCACCACTTCGCCCGGCCGGGGAACCGCTTCTGGCCCGCGCTGCACGCGTCCGGCTTCACGCCGCGACGGCTGACCGCCGACGAGGACGGATTGCTGCCGTCGCTCGGGCTCGGGATCACGAACGTCGTCGACCGCCCGACGCGCGCCGCGGACGAGCTCTCCGACGACGAGCTGCGGGCGGGCTTCCACGCGCTGGTCGCGCTTGTCGAGCAGTGGCGGCCGGGCGTGGTGGCGATGGTCGGCATCGGCGCCTGGCGGGTCGTCTCCGGACGCCGCCGCGCCGGGATCGGCCTGCAGGAGGAGCGCGTCGGCGGACGCCCGGTCTGGGTGCTGCCGAACACCAGCGGGTTGAACGCGAACCACCAGCTCCCGGACCTCGCCCGGCTGTTCGGCGAGCTGCGGGCGTGGGTAGAGGCAGAGGGTCCCGAGTCGGCTTGAGACGTTTCTGGAACGAGTCCAAGTTCGGCCTCCATCCGGTGATAGGTTGCAGACATGACCGACGTCGCGAACACTCCTCCTGCGGACGGCGATGACCGTCGCGTCCTGACCACTCGTCAGGGCCACCCCGTCTACGACAACCAGAACCTGCGCACGGTCGGCGATCGTGGTCCGGCGACGCTCGAGAACTACCACTTCCTCGAGAAGATCAGCCACTTCGACCGCGAGCGCATCCCGGAGCGCGTCGTGCACGCCCGCGGCGCCACCGCGTTCGGCCACTTCACGGCGACGGGCAAGGTCGGCGACGAGCCGATCTCCAAGTACACCCGCGCCAAGCTCTTCCAGGAGGAGGGCAAGCAGACCGAGGTCGCGCTGCGCTTCTCCACCGTGGCCGGCGGCCGCGACTCCTCCGAGGCCCGCCGCGACCCGCGCGGCTTCGCGGTGAAGTTCTACACCGAGGACGGCAACTGGGACCTCGTCGGCAACAACATCGGCGTCTTCTTCATCCGCGACGCCGTCAAGTTCCCCGACTTCATCCACTCCCAGAAGCCGGACCCCGTCACGTTCGAGACGCAGGTCGCGAACCGGGTCTTCGACTTCATCTCGCAGACGCCCGAGGCCATGCACATGGTCACGATGATCTTCGGCCCGCGCGGCGTCCCGGCGAGCTACCGGAACATGCAGGGCTTCGGGGTCAACACCTACAAGTGGGTCAACGAGGCGGGCGACACCGTCCTCGTGAAGTACCACTGGCACCCGAAGCAGGGCGTGAAGTCCTGGACCGAAGCCGACGCCGGCGCCATGCAGGGCAAGGAGCTCGGCGTCCACACGGCGGACCTCTACAACTCGATCGAGGCGGGCGACTACCCCGAGTGGGACCTGTTCGTCCAGATCATGGAGGACCACGACCACCCCGAGCTGGACTTCGACCCGCTCGACGACACGAAGGTGTGGCCGGAGGAGATCTTCCCGCTGCGTCACGTCGGGGTGATGCAGCTCAACCGCACGCCGGAGAACTTCTTCCTCGAGTCCGAGCAGATCGCGTTCGGCACCGGCGTCCTCGTCGACGGCCTGGACTTCTCCGACGACAAGATGCTCGTCGGGCGGACGTTCTCGTACTCCGACACGCAGCGCTACCGCGTCGGCCCGAACTACCTGCAGCTGCCGGTCAACTCCGCCAAGGGCGTCCGGAACCCCGTCGCGACCAACCAGCGCGACGGCGCGATGGCCTACTTCCAGGACGGCGGCGGCGAGAACCCGAGCGTCAACTACGAGCCGTCCATCAAGGGCGGGCTGCGCGAGGCCCAGGCGCCGGCGCACGACGAGCAGGGCCCCGCCATCGACGGCCGCCTGACGCGCAAGCGGATCCCGCGCACCAACGACTACATGCAGGCCGGCGAGCGCTACCAGCTCTCCGAGCAGTGGGAGAAGGACGACCTCGTCCTCAATCTCACGGGCCTGCTCGGCCAGTGCGACCGCGACATCCAGGAGCGCATGGTCTGGCACCTGTTCATGTGCGAGGACGAGCTCGGCCAGCGTGTCGGCGAGGGCCTCGGCATCTCGGCCGACGACGTCAAGGGCCTGCCGCCGTTGGCGACGCAGACGCTGTCGGACGAGGAGCAGGAGCGTCTGCGCAACCTCGGCAACAACGGCCCGCGCGACGTCGAGGGTCACCAGATGACCCACTGCGTGCCCAACGAGCACGCCGCGGTGGCCGACGAGGCGGAGCTCGCCACCTCCTGAAAGCCCGCAGCACCTGATCGACGTTTGCCTGCCGCCCGCGATCTTTCGCGGGCGGCGGTCGTTCAAGCGGTCGTCACGGACAGCTGATCGGCGCCGGGTCCAGGCCGGCGTCGACGATCGCCGCGGCGTCCGTCCCCTCGCCGCAGTCGATCACCAGATCGGCGACCCCGTCCTGGGCCTTCAGCCGGTCGACGTTGCCGAGGCCGAACAGGCGGTCCGCGCCGGCGCCGCCGACGAGGAGGTTGCGCGCGGCGCTGCCCGTGAGGTCGTCGTCACCGCGGCCGCCGACGAGGTCCTCGACGTCGAACGCGAGCGTGTCCCGGTCGCCGAGCGGGCCGTCCTCGATCCCGCCGTCGTCCCCGACGCCGCTGCCGAGCGAGGCCACGACCCGGGTCCCCCGGCTCTGGTAGCTGGCCTGGTCCGTTCCGTCTTCGCCCATCAGCAGGTCGGCGCCGTTCTCGCCCGCGAGGCTGTCGTCGTGGAACCCGCCGGCGAGGATGTCGTCGCCGTTGCCGCCGCGGAGCCGGTCGGCTCCCGAGCCTCCGCAGATGACGTCGTCGCCGCCGGCGCCGTTGATGGTGTCATCGCCGGCGAAGCCGACGATGACGTCCGCACCGGCGGTCCCGGTCAGCGTCTCCGGGGAGTCGCTGCCGACGATCGTCGCGGCACGTCCCTGGCAGTCCGTGCTCGCCGGACCCCACGCCGGGAACTGGTCGTCCGCCGAGTTCCTGGTCACGTTGGCCACATCGGTGCCGTCGGCGTCCATCACGTAGACCTCGAACGAGGCGTTCCGGCCGGTGCTGAAGGCGATCCGGTGACCGTCGGGCGAGAACTCCGGCTGGTAGTCGGGGCTCGGGTTGTTCGTCAGATTGACGGCGTCGGTCCCGTCGGCGTCCATGACGTAGATCTCCTGGTTTCCGTCGCGGGTGCTGCTGAACGCGATGCGCGAGCCGTCCGGCGAGAACGTCGGCTGGGAGTTCGAGTTCACGGTGTTCGTCAGGCGGTGTTGATTCGTGCCGTCGGCGTTCATCAGGTACACCTCCTGCCCGTTTCGGTCGTCGCGATTGCTGTGGAACGCGATCTGCGTGCCGTCGGGCGAGAAGCTGGGATTCGCGTCGTCGGAGGGATGCTTGGTCAGGTTGACGGGGTTCGTGCCGTCGGTGTTCATGACGTAGATCTCGGAGTTGCCGTCGCGCCCGGTCGCCCAGGCGATCTTCGTCCCGTCCGGCGAGAACGTCGGATCCAGGTCGTAGCCGCCCTTGTTCGTCAGGCGCTTCTGGTCCGTTCCGTCGGCGTTCATGATGTAGATCTCGAAGCTCGGGCTCCGGACGGAGGTGAACACGATCCGGGAGCCGTCGGGCGAGAAGTTCGGCTGGGTGTCGGTACCCGCGTTGTTGGTCAGATTCGTCGCCGAGCCGCCACCCACCGTGGTTCGGATGATGTCGGTCTGATTGCCATCACGGTTGCTCGCGAACACGATCGGGCCGTTGACGCCTGGGAACGCGGCGAGCGCGTTCGGGGCTGCGGCGAGTGCTGCGACGAAGCTGCACGCGATGACGGCGAGCATCGCGCGCCGCCGCTGGTCCGGAAAGGCGCTCATATATGCGACCCAACCACTCCACCGACCCCGAGGCAAGGAGAACCGACGCACTCCCGCCAACAACGGACGGTCTACGACGCCCGGCGGTAGGTGACGTGCAGGTCGTCCTGCCAGGCGTCCGGCGCCCGGGCGAGCTGCCACTGCCCCTCGAAGCCGCCCTGCTCGATCGTCGCCGAGTAGCGCTGGTCGAAGCCGGGCTCGTCGCGCCACATCCGCAGCACGCCGTCCTCGATCGCGACGCCATAGGTCCGGCGCACTCCGCGCGAGTCGAAGTACTCCATGACCAGGCCGTCGCCACGCTCCGGCGCACCGACCACGCAGATCGCGTCCGGGAACTGCTCGTGGTCGTTGCGTGAGCGCTGCACGAGGAACCGGCCGCCCTCCAGCCACTCGAAGGAGATGCTGCCGGGCACCACGCCCTCGAACATCGGATGGGTCGCCTCGGTCGCCCAGGTGCCGATCAGGGCGTCGAAGGGTTCCAGGGCGGAGTCTCGCTCGGTCATGGTCGCTAGGACGCCCGATGGCCGCGGAAGTCATCGGACGAGCCTCACCGCGAGCGTACCTCCGGCCACGTCGCCCGCGCCACCCATCAGCCCGAGGATCGATGCGACATAGCCCTTCGTCTCCGGGATCGGCGGCACGCACATGCACGCGGCCACGCGCGCCGGACCGGCGTTGTATCCGGCGAGCGCGAGCGGGATGGACGCGAACTGGCGCAGCAGGTCGCGCATCAGGCGCGCCTGTGCGTTGATCGCCTCGTCGGCGTCGAACGGGTTGCCGAGCCCGTACGCCTGAGCGGTGCCCGGCATGAACTGCGCGATCCCCTGCGCCCCGGCGCCGCTTACGGCGTTCGGGTTGAACTTCGACTCCTGGTAGATCTGCGCCGCCAGCAGCGTCGCGGACACGTTGTACCGCTGCGCCGCGCGCGCGATCGCCGGCGCGTACGCGGCGGGCACGAAGCCAGGCATCGAGCCGCGACCCGAGCTCCGCGCGGTGCCGGCGCCGTCCTCGCGCTCGCGCTCCGGCGAAGGCGACGACTTGGGGTTCAGGACGTAGCCGAAGTGCCAGGGTTCCCAGGCGTACCGCTGCTTGAAATGGAACCGCGGCGCGTTGGCGGCCAGCCAGCCGTACGCGGCGGGCGGGCCGATGTCGAGCTCGGTGCCGTACCGGTGCAGGGACTGGCCGGGCGGCGCGACCCACTTCGGGTCGGGGTGCTGCGCGAAGAGGATCGCCTGCTCCGCGTCCGACCGGTACGCGGAGTTGATCAGCAGCGCGACACCGGCGGCGCGCGCGGCGGACTGCATCCGGTCGAACGCCGTGGCCACGTCCGGCCGCATCCGCTTGCCCTGTCGCGTCGCCAGCGGGCCGCCGTAGTCGCCGCCCGCGGCGCCCGGGCCGATGTCCTGGGTCACGGGCGACAGCTCCGCTTCGGCGCTCGCGGCCACCTCGGTCGCCGCCCGGCGGTCGCCGTGTTCGACCGTCACCGTGCGCCGGACATCGACGCGCACACGCACGGGCGCCATGGCGTCGTCGTCGGGGAACGCGACCGTCACCGCCGGGGCGCCGTTGCGTCGGGCGGCCGTCTGCGCCGCGGTGCGGCCGAGCGCCAGGTAGGCCGCCTTCTCCAGGTGCGACGGGTTCGGGACGCCGTCGACCGTCGCCGGCTCGAACAGCCGGGAATAGGCGTCGAGCATCGCGCGGGCGGCCGAGAGCGCGGCGAGGTCCGCCGCGCGCCGGTCGTTCGAGCGCAGGCCGATGCCGCGGGCGACGGCGCCGAGCACGAACGCCCCCAGCAGGACGGCACAGAGGACGCCGACGACCAGCACCAGTGACTGGCCGGACGCCTGCCGGCAGCTCGGTCTCACGCCGGCGCCCCGGCAGGTCCGTAGCCGGGCTCGAAGGGTTCGGGTTCCACGGTGTCGAGAATGTCCTCGGCCGTCCCGTCGAGCGGGATCGCGTGGAGGCCGAGCGCGGCCGCCCGCCGGGCCACGAGCGTGGTCGGTGACAGGGCGCGCGTGGCGACCGGCCCGAGCGCCGCGAGGGAGGCGAGTGCCAGCTCGGTGAGCGTCTCATCTGCGCCGGCCGGCGCGGCGAGCACGAGATGGTCGAGCTGTGTCAGCAGCCCGTCGAAGCCGTCGCGGCGACCGGCGAGGACGAGCACGACCGGGACCTCGACCGCTCCGGCGACGTGCCACAGATCCCGGGAGGCCTCGACCGCATCAGCCGCCAGCCCGACGTGACAGAGCGTGCCCGACGCCGCGGCGTTCAGTTCTCGGTCCGCGAGCTTGCGAGCCAGCGTGGTCGCAGCAGGCGACGCGGCGTGCTGGACGGGCGGCTCACCGACCCGGCACACCACCGCCGTCCGCGACCCCGCGGCCCGGCGCAGCGCCGCGGCGATCCCGCCGGCCGCGGCCGCCAGATCGTCCGGCGCGGACAGCACCCCGACGATCTGCGGCGCCGAGCGGCGGACAGGACGGGCCGACTCGCCGGCTTCGGGCGCGACGAACAGCTCGCCGATGCGCTTCAGCAGACCGCTCACCGCCGGTCCTTCCGCTCGTCCGATGGACGCGAGCTGTCGCCGTCTCCCCCGCGCACGACCGTCGTCGACGACCGGGCCAGCGCACCCGGTCCCGCGTCGGCGGTCGAGGTCGCGGTGAGGGTCTCGGCCAGCCGGCCGATCGGCGCGGTCGGCCGCACGCTCACGGTGACCGTCCGGCCCTTCACCTCGATCGTGGCGCGCGAGGTCGCCGACGGCCCGAGCGCGTCGCGAGCAGCAGTTCGGGGATCGCCGTCCTGGATCAGCGCGACCGCGCCGGCCTCGGCTGCCGAGGCTGCGGCTTCGGACGCCGCGCCGGCGGCGAGCACGTGGACGATCGCGAGCACGACCACCGCGATCAGCGGCAGGATCGCGACGATCTCGACGGAGGCCTGACCGCGCTCGCTCATGACTGGTCCGCGAAGCCGGCGCGGGCGGTCAGCGGGCCGAGGCGCAGCCCGGGCAGCACGGACGGCACGCGCACGCGGACGACCGCGCGCCCGGCCTTGTCCGCGTCGCCGATGGTGACCCGGCGATCGAGCGAGGGCGGCAGCACGCCGCGCGCCGCTGCGAGCTCATCGCCGCCGACGGCGTGCGCGCGTGCCACGGCACGGGCCGCCGCGTGGGCGGACCACGCCGTGTGGGCGGCGAGCACGACCTGCCAGACCCCGAGCAGACCGGCGACGACCAGCGGCAGCAGGGCGACCAGCTCGACGGCGGCCTGGCCGCTCTCGCGGCGGAGGTGGTCGTGGCGCTTCGGCATCGGGCTGAAGACTCCCGATGCGGGTGTGACGGATCTACGCGCGGGTGTTGCGGAAGGCGCGCAGAAGTGTCACGAAAGTGTGACGGGCCGAGCGCTCGCTGTGCCCGCGCATCGGCCTTGGCGACTTATCCATCCATCGGATGGATTTCTCGCCAAGGCTGCTCGCTGCGGCGCTGGGCATCGGGCGGCTCAGGCGGGTGATGTCGAGTAGGTGACGTCCTGGCATCACCTGGACGACATCACCTTCGTTCTCGGGAGGATCGGGGCGACTTGAAGGCGCCCCAACACCCCGAACTCGCCCCGACCGCCCGGGGCGACCGCGACCGAGCGACAGCCGCGCCTAGTACTCCCGGTACGCCCGGAAGACCGTCATCAGCCCGTACACGGCCAGGCCGATCAACCCGAACCAAAGCAGCACGAACGCGCCGTTCGAGTTCCACATGCGACTCGTCGCCACCAACGTGATGACCATGAGCCCCGTCGACCCGTAGAGGAGCACCCGCTGGCGCTCCGGGAGGTCGAACAGCGTCGTGCGGTTCTCCATGTAGGTCCGGTAGGCGAAGAACGTCAGACCCGCGAGCAGGATCAGCGACAGGAGGTTCGAGATCGTCTGCCCCGCCGTGGCACCCTGCGGCAGCAGCCAGACGAGCAGCGCCAGGACGACGATGATCCCGATGTTGCGGAGGGCCTTCGTGCGCTCGCTCACGTCCCGGAGAATAGCCCGCCCGCGGGCCCCCACCCACCAGGCTCAGACGCCGGGAGCATGACCGTCGCGGCGACCCGGCTCAGGCCGCGACGGGGAGCGACACGGCCGGCGTCTCGTCGGCGGGTGCGTCCCGCGTGGAGGGATCCGGCGCGTCGGCCGGCTCCGCGTGGAAGCGGTAGCCGACACCGAAGTGCGTGTGGATGTAGCGCCACTCCGGGGAGGCGCGCTCGAGCTTCTGGCGCAGCTTGCGGACGAAGACGTCGACCGAGCGGTCGCCGTGGGCCATCGCGTAGCCCCAGACCCGCTGGTAGATCTCCTCGCGCTGCAGCACCTGGCCCTGCACTGACGCGAGCAGGTGGATGAGCTCGAACTCGCGCCGGGTGAGCTCGACGGAGCGCCCGTCGACGAAGGCCTGGAACTGGTCGGAACGGACCTCGAGCTGGCCGGCGGCGATCGGGCCCTCCTCGGCTGGCTGCTCGGAGGTCTTGCGGCGCCGGACGACGGCTTCCACCCGGGCGATCAGCTCCTCCGCGTGGCAGGGCTTGGTCAGCCAGTCGTCGGCGCCGAGCCTCAGTCCGCGGACGCGCTGGGCGACCGAGGACTGGCCGGTGCAGACGACGATGCCGAGGCCGGGCAGGCGCTGGCAGAGCTGCTCGATGTAGGTCCACGCCTGATGGCCGAGGACGGCGGGATCGACGACGATCGCATCCAACCGCATCGCCACCAGCGCGTCGGCCGGCATCGGGCCACCGGAGATGCGGTAGCGCCAGTCGAGCCCGTCCATCCGGTTCGTCAGAACCTGGATGAAGCCGCTGTCGTTGTCGATGACGGCCACCTGCAGCGGCTGTCCGTTCTGTCCCGCGGGCTGCATGTCAGATCAGCATAAGCGCGATCCGGAGCCCGTCCAGGGCCCGTAAACGAATTGTTCACACCGCCGGCGACTGGTGCGAGGCGTCGGAGAACTCGCGGAACAGCCCGGTCTCGACGAACGCGACCTGCTCGCCGATGTCGACGGCGTTGTCTCCGAGCCGCTCCAGGGCACGGGCCATGAGCATCATGTGCATCGCCCACTCGCGCCGGTCCTCGTCGGTCCCGATCGCCACCGCACGGCTGAAGACCTGGCGGTTGAGCCGGTTGATCTCGGCATCCTGGCGCACGAGATCCTCCGCGCAGGCGACGTCGCGCTCCGCGAACGCCTGCTTGCACTGGAGCGCCTGGGCGCGGGCGAGCTCGCCCATGCGGGCGATCATGTCGAGCATCTCGCGGTCGATCGGCGGGTCGTAACCCGCGAGCGGGACGAGCTTGGCCATGTTCACGCACTGGTCGCCCATGCGCTCGACGTGGCGGATGACGTGCAGGAGCGCGGCGATCACGCGCAGGTCGCCGGCCACCGGGGCCTGGCGCGCGAGCAGCGAGAGGATCGACTGGTGGACCTCGAGGAAGCGCCCGTCGACGCGATCGTCGTCGGCGACGACCATCGACGCCAGCTCGGCGTCCTGGTGCAGAACGGCCTCGATGGCACGGTCGAGCTGGGACACGACGAGGTCGATGCCCCCGAGCGCCTGCTCTTCGAGGCGCTCGAGCTCCTGCTGGAAGTGGACGCGCAGGACGGCCACCGGCTAGCCGAACTTCCCGGTGACGTAGTCCTCGGTCCGCTGGTCGGCCGGGTTGGAGAAGATCTTCTCCGTCTCGTCGAACTCGACGACATGGCCGACGCGATGGCCCTCCTCGGCGAGCTGCACCGTGAAGAACGCCGTGCGGTCCGAGACGCGCGCCGCCTGCTGCATGTTGTGGGTGACGATGACGATCGAGTAGTCCGTCTTGAGCTCCTCCATCAGGTCCTCGATGCGAGCCGTGGAGATCGGGTCGAGCGCCGAGCAGGGCTCGTCCATGAGCAGGACGTCGGGCTGCGTGGCCAGCGCGCGGGCGATGCACAGGCGCTGCTGCTGGCCGCCGGACATGCCGAACGCGTTGGTCTTGAGGCGGTCCTTGACCTCCTCCCACAGCGACGCGCGGCGCAGGGCGCGCTCGACGATCTCGTCCATGTCGCCCTTCAGGCCGATCACCTTCGGCCCGAACGCGACGTTGTCGTAGATCGACTTCGGGAACGGGTTGGGCTTCTGGAACACCATCCCGATGCGCTTGCGCACCTGGACGGGGTCGACGTCGTCGTCGTAGAGATCCTGGCCGTGGTAGATGACCGCGCCGTCGACGCGGGCGGCCGGGATCAGGTCGTTCATGCGGTTCAGGCAGCGCAGGAAGGTGCTCTTCCCGCAGCCCGAGGGGCCGATGAGGGCGGTGATCTCGTTGCGGCCCATCGTCAGCGCGACGTCGCGCACGGCGAGCTTGTCGCCGTAGGAGACCGAGAGGTCGCGCGACTCGAAGATCGGCGCGGCCATGACGCGTGGCTCGGTGGCACCGGCCACGACGTCGAATCTCGGGGCCGCGGCCTGGGGGGCGTCGGTCAGGTTGTGCGGAGGCATGTTCGGTTCCTCACCACTTCTGCTCATAGCGGTTTCTCAGGTAGATCGCGACGCTGTTCATCGCGAGGAGGATCACCATCAGGACGCAGATCGCCGCAGCGGCCAGCTCGATGAAGGACGAGTCGTTGTCCTTCGAGAAGCTGAAGATCTGGATCGGGAGGGCGGTGAAGCTCGACATCAGCCCGTCGGGGTTGAAGCGCGGCGAGACGGCCGCGCCGATGACGATCAGCGGCGCCGTCTCCCCGATCGCCCGGGAGAGCGCGAGGATGACGCCGGTCGCGATGCCGGCGATCGAGCCGGGCAGGACCTGCTTCCAGATCGTCTGCCACTTGGTGGCGCCGAGCGCCAGCGCGCCGTCGCGGATCGAGGACGGGACGGCCCGGATCGCCTCGCGGGAGATGATGATCACGACGGGCAGGACCAGCAGGCCGAGCGTGATCGCGCCGGCCAGCAGCACCGGCCCGAGGCCGAGCGGCCCGCGCACGATGAAGGCCAGGCCGAGGATGCCGTAGACGACCGAGGGCACCGCCGCGAGGTTCTGGATGTTGAGCTCGATCATGCGGTTCCACCACTTCGAGCGGTCCGCGTACTCCTCGAGGTAGATCGCGGTCGCGACGCCCACCGGCACGACGAAGACCGCGACGAGGCCCATCAGGTAGAGCGTCCCGAGCAGCGCCGACTGCACGCCGGCCGCCTCGGGGCGGATCTTCGACGGCTGGTTGAGGATCAGGTCGGTCGAGATCCGGCTGTCGCCCTGGGTGATGATCCGGACGAGCAGCGTGATCAGGCAGATCGTGCCGATCGCGATGGCGCCGTAGAGCAGCGCGGCGAACAGCCGCTCCGCCAGGCGCTCGCCGCGCGGCTTGAACGGCAGGACGGAGTCCTGGCGCATGGCCTTCGCCGCGATGGTGGCGCCGCTCATTCGTACACCTGGCGGAACCGCTCGACGAGCCGGATCGAGACGACGTTGAGCAGCAGCGTGAAGACGAACAGACCGAAGCCGACGGCGAAGATCGTCTCGTACTCGATCGAGCCGGTCGGGGCGTCGCCGGTGGCGGTCGACGCGATGAAGGAGGCCATCGAGCCGCCGGAGTCGCGCGGGTCCCAGACCACCTCCGGGAGCAGCTGGCCGGAGCCGCCGGCGAGCAGGATGACCAGGGTCTCGCCGATGGCGCGCGAGGCGCCGAGGACGAGGGCGGCGACGACGCCCGAGAGGGCGGCCGGGAAGACGATCCGCAGCGCGACCCGCATGCGGTTCGCGCCGAGCCCGAAGGCGCCCTCGCGCAGGGAGCCGGGAACGGCGCTGAGCGCGTCCTCGGCGACCGAGGCGATGGTCGGCAGCACGAGGATGCCGACGATCACGCCCGCGGAGATCTGGTTGAACTGCTCGACCTGGACGCCGAGCACCCCCTTGAGGATCTCGGGGGTGAAGAAGGTCAGGGCGAAGAAGCCGAAGACGATGGTCGGCACGCCGGCGAGGACCTCGAGGACCGGCTTGACGATCCGGCGGACCCGCGGCGAGGCGTACTCGGCGAGGTAGATGGCGCTCAGGAGGCCGAGCGGGATGGCCACGAGCAGGCCGATGAAGGTCAGGTACAGCGTCCCGATGAGCAGCGGGAGGACGCCGAAGGACTGCTGGTCGCCGGCGAGCTGCGGCGTCCATTTGGATCCGAACAGGAAGTCGCCGACGCCGACATCACCCAGAAAGCCGACCGTCTCCCGCACGAGCGAGAGCACGATCAGCACGGTGGTCGCCACCGACACCGCCGCAGCGAGGAGGAGCGCGACCTTGATCGCGCCCTCCCCCACGCTGCGGCGGGTCCTGCTGCGGGTCAGGAGGACCCCGTCCGTCATGTCAGCTCGCGCTCTCCGCGGACTGCAGGTCGGACTTGGCCTTCGTCGCCTGCTCGTCGGTCATGCCGACGATCTTGGCCGCGTCGGCGATGTCGGCCTGGTTGGCGAGGATGTAGTCCATGAAGGCCTTCACCTCGGGGCGCTTGATGGACTTCGCCGACGGATACATGAACAGCGGGCGCGAGAGCGGCTTGTAGGAGCCGTCCTGGATGGTCTCCTTGCTCGGCTTGACGCAGCCGTCGCCCGCGTCGATGCCGACCAGGTTGAGGTTGTCCGTGTTCGCCTCGTAGTAGGAGAAGCCGAAGTAGCCGAGGCCGGCCTCGGAGCCCGAGACGCCCTGGACGAGCTGGTTGTCGTCCTCGGAGCCCTCGTAGTCGTCGCGGGTCACGCCCTCCTCACCGTTGATCTCACCGGTGAAGAAGTCGAACGTGCCGGAGTCGGTGCCCGGGCCGAACAGCGAGAGGTCGCCGCCGGGGAGCTTCGGGTCGAGCTCGCTCAGGGTCTTGACCTTCGAGCCCTTGTTCCACAGCTGCTTGAGCTGGTCGGTCGTCAGGCAGTCGGCCTTCAGGTCCTTGTTGGTGACGACCGCGATGCCGTCGTTGGCGATCTGGACCTGCGAGTAGGCGACGCCGTTCTTCTCGCAGACCGGCACCTCCTCGTCGTCCTTGATCGGGCGGGAGGCGTCGGAGATGTCGGTCTCGCCGGCGCAGAACTTCTCGAAGCCGCCGCCGGTGCCGGACTCGCCGACGGTGATCTTGACGTTCGGGTTGTCCTCATTGAACAGCTCGGCGGCTGCCTGGACGAAGGGGAAGACGGTCGAGGAGCCGTCGATCTTGATGGCGCCCGACAGGTCCTGGCCCTCGGAGGCGCTGGCGGAGCCGCCCGAGGAGTCGCTGTCGCTTCCGCCACATGCCGCGACGCCGGTCGCGAGGGCCGCCGTCGCCGCGATGGCGAGGAGGCTGCGGGTGATGTTCGTGTTCTTGTTCATCTACCCGCAAGCCTTCACTGCGGGGCGCGCGCCGCTGTTATCGCATCGTCACCATTCGGTGAAAGAGATGTGAACGCGGGCTCGGCGGCGAAGCGGTACCCGAAGCCGAAGTGCGTGTGGATGAAGCGCCACTCGGGCAGCGCGCTGGCCAGCTTGGCGCGCAGCTTGTGGATGTAGACGTCGACCGAGCGGTCGTCGTGGCGCAGCCGGCCGCCCCAGACCGTGGCGTAGAGCTCCTCGCGCGACAGGATCCGCTCCTGGCGGCGCGCGAGGGCGACCAGCAGCTCGAGCTCGCGGACCGACAGGGTCAGCGCGCGCCCGCGGGCGAGGGCGAGGCGCTCGTCGGGGCGCACCTCGAGTTCAGCGGCTCGGAAGACTTCCAGCATCCCGACAACCATCCCCGCGCGGCGGCGGGTACCGGTTATCAGGGTGTGAAATCGCCGCCAGGACCTAGGACGCGACGGCTTCCCACTCGGCGTAGAGCTCCTCGAGCGCGCGCTTGGCCTTCGCGTGGCGCTTCGTGGACTTCTCCGCCGTGCGGGGGTCGTTCCAGGCCGACGGGTCGGCGAGCTCGGCCTCGAGGGCCTGGATCTCGGCCTCGGCGCGCTCGATGCGCGCCTCGAGGTCCTTGGCGCGCTTCTTCGCGTTCTTGGACGGGGCGAGCGCGGCCCCGTTCCCGTTCTTCTTCGCGGCGCCGTTCACCGGCTTCGCGGCCGCCTTGGCGGGCTTAGGCACCTTCTCGAGCGCTGCCCGCTCCTCGCGGATGCGCACGTACTCCGGCCAGCCGCCGACGTAGGAGTGCAGCGTCTGGTCCTCGACGGCGACGGTCCGCGAGCCGACGGCGTCGAGCAGCGCGCGGTCGTGGGAGACCAGCACGACGGAGCCGGGAAAGTCCTGCAGCGCCGACTCGAGCGCCTCGCGGCTCTCGAGGTCCAGGTGGTTGGTCGGCTCGTCGAGGACGAGCACGTTGGCGCCCGAGGCGACCAGGTTCGCGAGCGACAGGCGCCGGCGCTCGCCGCCGGACAGGCCGGACACCGGCTTCTCGGCCGCCTCGCCACTGAACAGGAAGCGCCCGAGCAGCGCGCGCGCCTCCATCGGCTTGAGCTTGGTCGCCCGGACGCATGCCTCCAGCACGGAGCCCATCCCCTCGAGCTCCTCGGCGTGCTGGCTGAGCACGCCGAGCTTGACGTTGTGGCCGCGCCGGATCTTGCCCTCGTCGAGCTCGCGCTCGCCGTAGAGCACGCGCAGCAGCGTCGTCTTGCCCGTGCCGTTGGCACCCACGAGCGACACGTGCTCGCCGCGCTCGAGCCAGAACTCGGCGCCCTCGAGCAGCGTGCGGTCCCCGATGCGCAGCGACCCGTCCTCGATCTCGAAGATCACGCGGCCGGCACGCTCGGGCGGCTTGAAGGAGAAGCCCATCGAGCGCGTGTCGCGCGGGTCGTGGGTGAGCTTGTCGATCTTCTCGAGCTGCTTCTGGCGCGAGGCGGCCTGCTTGGCGCGGGTGCCGGCCTTGAACCGGTTGACGAAGCGCTCGAGCTTCTCGATCTCCGCCTCCTGCTTGTCGATCGCCCGGCCGAGGGCGAGCTCGCGCTGGGCCTTCTCGGCGCGCCACGCGTGCCAGGTGCCCTGGAAGAAGCGCGAGCGGCCGGCCTCGAGCTCGAGCACGGACGTGCCGACCGCCTCGAGGAACCAGCGGTCGTGGGCGACGAGGACGACGGCGGCGTCCGCGGTCTGCAGGTAGGACTCGAGCCACTCGAGCGAGGCGATGTCGAGGTGGTTGGTCGGCTCGTCGAGGAGCAGGAGGTCGGGATCTCCCGCGAGCGCGCGCGCGAGGGACCCGCGGGTGAGCTCGCCGCCGGAGAACGTCCCCAGGTCGCGGTCGAGGTCGTGATCCTCGAAGCCAAGGCCGTGCAGCGTGGCGTTCACGCCCTCGCGCCAGTTGTAGCCGCCGGCGTGCTCGAGCCGGGTCTGCGCGCTCGAGTAGGCGTTGAACGTCGCATCGCCGAGGGCGCCCTCGGCCATCGCCTGCTCGAGCTCGGTCAGGCGGGCCTCGAGCGCGAGCAGCTCGGCGCAGCCACCGAGGACGTAGTCGCGCAGCGTGACGCCGTGCTCGCGGGGCGGCCGCTGGTCGTGCAGCGCGATGCGGACGTCCTTGGCGAAGGTCAGCTGACCGCCGTCCACGGACGTCTCGCCGGACAGCATCCGCAGCAGCGTCGTCTTGCCCGCGCCGTTGCGGCCGGCCAGCGTCAGCCGGTCCCGGCGCTCGAGCTTGAAGGAAACCCCGCGGAACAGCGGGTCCCCCGCCATGTCCTTGGCGAGGTCGGAGGCGATGCAGACGGCCATGGGCACGTCGATGGTAGGCCCGATGCGGCGCGCCGGGTGTCGGCCGCGCCCGGTATGATCAGGCGTCCATGAAGCGCGTGCTGACGACCCTCCTGCTCTCCGCCATGACCCTGCTCGTGTTCGCCCAGCTGGCGCTGGCCGACGCCGAGAACGACCATGGAGAGGGCTGGTACGGCGAGAGCAACGACCTCGCCGTCACGAAGGCCGGCTTCATCATGATCGCCGGCTTCCCGCTCTTCATCCTGCTGGCCTCGCTGCTCATGTGGCGGCTGGACAAGCGCAAGGACCGCCGCAAGGCGGCCGCCAAGGCGCGCATGTCCCGCGCCGACGCCCGCGGCGGCTGGTAGTTCCGCGGCGGCCCGCGCGATGGCCGTCCATTACGCCCGCAGCGGCTCCGCCGCGCTCCTGACGATCGAGCGCCCCGAGCGGCGCAACGCCGTGGACGGGGAGACGGCCGCCGCCCTGCTCGACGGCTTCGAGCGCTTCTGCGCCGACGACGGCGCCCGGGTCCTTGTCCTGACCGGCGACGACGTCGCCTTCTGCGCCGGCGCCGACCTCAAGGCCATCCAGACGCTGAACCCGGACGCCCCCGGCGGGCCGCTGGGCTTCACCCGCCTGGCGTCCCCCAAGCCGACGATCGCCGCCGTGTCGGGCTGGGCCGTCGCCGGCGGCCTCGAGCTCGCGCTCTGGTGCGACCTGCGGATCGCGTCGGAGAGCGCGACGTTCGGCTGCGCGGAGCGCCGCTGGGGCGTGCCGCTGATCGACGGCGGGACGCAGCGGCTGCCGCGGATCGTCGGCCAGGGCCGGGCGCTCGACCTGATCCTCAGTGGCCGGATGGTCGGCGCCGTCGAGGCGCTGGCGATGGGGCTGGCCAACGAGGTCGTTCCCGTCGGAGCCCAGGTGGAGCGAGCCCTCGAGCTCGCGGAGACGCTGGCCGGCTTCCCGCAGGAGACGATGCTCTCCGACCGCCAGGCGGCGCTCGCCGCGTTCGGGCAGCCGCTCGCGAACGGCCTCGAGCTCGAGGCCGAGCTCGGCCGGCGGGTGCTCGCGACGGGTGTCCGCGGGGCCGGGCGCTTCGCCGGCGGCGAGGGCCGCGGAGGCGTCGCCCCGGGCCCTTCTGACAAGTAGGCTCGCGCCTGGATGGAGTGGGACCACCAGACGGCTGGAGGCTGACGCGTTGACGTACTTCGTGACCGGCGCGACCGGGTTCATCGGCCGCCACCTCGTCGAGCAGCTGCTCGAGCACCGCGAGGGCGACATCAACGTGCTCGTGCGCGAGGGGTCCGTCGGGAAGCTCGACGCCCTGATGGCCGGCTGGGCCACGCACGGCGACACCGGGCGCATCAAGCCGGTCGCGGGGGACCTCGGCGAGCCGTCGCTGGGCATCGACGAGGCCACGAAGGCCCACCTGAAGGGGGCGGTCGAGCACTTCTTCCACCTCGCGGCGATCTACGACATGACCGCCGGCGAGGAGCGCAACACGCAGCTCAACGTGGGCGGCACGGAGCACGCCGTCGACCTGGCCAACGAGCTCGAGGCCGGGACGTTCCACCACGTCTCCTCGATCGCGGCCGCCGGCCTGTTCAAGGGCCTCTTCACCGAGGACATGTTCGACGAGGGCCAGAAGCTCGTCCATCCGTACCACCGGACGAAGTTCGAGTCCGAGCGCGCGGCCCGCACGCGGACGACCGGCGCCTGGCGCGTCTACCGCCCGGCCATCGTCGTCGGCCACTCCAAGACCGGCGAGATGGACAAGATCGACGGCCCGTACTACTTCTTCAAGGCGATCCAGAAGATCCGCCACGCGCTGCCCGAGTGGGTGCCGCTGCTCGGGATCGAGGTCGGCTGGACCAACATCGTCCCGGTCGACTACGTCGCCGCGGCGATGGACCACATCGCCCACCAGCCGGACCTCGACGGCCGCGCGTTCCACTTGGTCGACCCCAAGGGCATGCGGGCCGGCGACGCGATGAACACGTTCGCCCGCGCCGCCCACGCGCCGCAGATGGCGGTCCGGATCGACAAGCGCGTCACCGACATGCTGCCCAAGGGCGTGCTGTCGATGATGATGCAGCTGCCGACGCTCAAGGACATCCGGCGGCAGTTCCTCGCGGACTTCGGCATCCCGGACTCGGTTATCGAGTACATCGGCCTGACCGCGAAGTTCGACGCGCGCGACACCCTGCGCGCGCTCGAGGGCTCGGGCATCGAGCTGCCGCCGCTCGACAGCTACGCCGACCGGCTGTGGGACTACTGGGAGCGCAACCTGGACCCGGACCTCTTCAAGGACCGCTCGTTCGAGGGCGCCGTCAACGGCAAGACCGTGATCATCACCGGCGCGTCGTCGGGCATCGGCGAGGCGGCGGCGCTCAAGATCGCGGCGGCCGGCGGCATCCCGATACTCGTGGCCCGCAGCGCCGACAAGCTCGAGGCCACCAGGCAGCAGATCGAGCGCCGGGGCGGGACGGCGTACACGTACTCGTGCGACATCGCCGACCCGGACTCGGTCGACGCCTTCTACGAGCAGGTCTTCAAGGACCACGCGGCGATCGACGTGCTCGTCAACAACGCCGGCCGCTCGATCCGGCGCTCCGTGGCGCTCTCGTACGACCGCATGCACGACTACGAGCGGACGATCCAACTCAACTACCTCGGCGCGATCCACATGATCATCCGGCTGCTGCCGCACATGCGCGAGCGCAAGACGGGCCACATCGTCAACGTCAGCTCGATCGGCGTGCAGACCAACCCGCCGCGCTTCAGCGCCTACGTGGCGTCCAAGGCAGCGCTCGACGCCTTCACGCGCGTGGTGTCGACCGAGACGATCGGCGACAACGTCACCTTCACGACGATCCACATGCCGCTCGTCAAGACCCCGATGATCGCCCCGACGAAGATGTACGACTCGTTCCCGACGATCACGCCGGACGAGGCCGCCGACCTCGTGTGCGAGGCGATCCGCGCCAAGCCCAAGCAGCTCAACACGCGGCTCGGGACCTTCGGCGAGGTGCTCTACGCCGTCGCGCCCAAGGCCGTCGACCAGATCCTCCACATGGCCTACAAGGTGTTCCCGGACTCGGCCGCCGCGCGCGGGGAGAAGGACCCGGCCGAGAAGGCCTCCGGCGAGGCCATCGCGCTCGCGCATCTAATGCGCGGCGTGCACTGGTAGGCCCCTGCTAGATCTCCAACCGCTGGTCCTCGAGGTCGAGCTCGCGCTCGATCGCGTGCATGACGTCGTTGGAGATCCGGCCCTCGTTGCGCATGCTCACGATGGCGGTGCGCTGGGCCTCGAGCACCTCGCGGACGGTCCGCTGGTAGGCGGTCGAGCGATCCTCGTACCCGTCGTCCTCGATCTTGCCGGCGCGCGCCTTGATGCGCCGGCGCCGGTAGTCGTAGAGCCCCTTCATGCGCTCGATGGTGTCGTCGCGCGTCCAGTCCTCCACCGCGAGCTCGTCGAGGCGCGCGAGCGCCGCCTCCGTGGCGACGTACCGGGCCTTCATCTCCTCCTGCTCGGCGCCGCCGTCGTCGCGCACGCCGAGGCTCCTGATCATCAGCGGGAGCGTGAGGCCCTGGACCACCAGAGTCACGAGGATCACCGAGAAGGTGATGAACAGCAGGAGGTCGCGCTGGGGCGTGTCGCCCGGCAGGGCGAGCGCGGCGGCGAGCGAGACGGCGCCGCGCATCCCCGACCAGCCGCCGATCAGCCGGACCTGCCACGAGGCGCGGCGCGCCCGCTGGCTCTCCCGCCGGTCGAGCGTCCGGATCACGACCGTCATGCCGAAGATCCAGACGATGCGGGTGACGATGACCACGACGCAGACCGCCGCGGCCGTCCCGAGCACCCAGAGCGGCAGCGTGCCGCCGAGCTCGTCGAGGATCGTCGGCAGCTGCAGCCCGATCAGGACGAACAGCAGCGCGTTGAGCAGGAACGTCAGCAGCTCCCAGAGCGCGAGCCCCTGCTGGCGCACGAGCGGCGAGGCGATCGACGGCGCCCACCAGCCGACCGCGATGCCGGTCGTCACGGCCGCGACCACCCCGGAGGCGCCGACACGGTCGGCCGGGACATACGCCGCGTAGCCGCTGAGCAGGGAGATCGTGATCTCGACCGGCGGGTCGTCCAGCCGGCGCCGGACCTCCGCGATCAGCTTGGCCACCACGAGGCCGATGGCCACGCCGCCGAGCGCCGCGAGGAAGAACTCCACCGTGGCGCCCAGGACGGAGAACGCCGCGCCGCCCACGGCCCCGAGCGCGATCTTGTACGCCACGAGCGCCGTCGCGTCGTTGACGAGGCTCTCGCCTTCGAGGTTGTTGATCATCCGGCGCGGGACCCCGAGCCGGCGGGCGATCGTCGTGGCGGCCACCGGGTCGGTCGGCGCGACGATGGCGCCCATCACGAAGCACACGGCCCACGGCAGGTCGTCGACGCACAGGTGGACGACGACGGCGACCGCCACCGCCGTGAACAGGACGAGGCCGGTGGCGTTCAGCGTGATGGTCCGGGCGTCGGCGCGCAGGTCGCGCAGCGAGGCGAAGAACGCCGACGAGTACAGCAGCGGCGGCAGGAAGACCACGAGCACGAGCTCCGGCGCGAGGCGGACGTCCGGGACGCCCGGCACGAAGCCCATCACGAGCCCGCCGAGCACCAGCACGATCGGGTACGGGACGCCGAGGCGCGTCGCGAGGGCGCTGAGCACGACGACCGCGACCAGCAGGGAGATGATGACCGTCTCGATGTGCTCCACGTGGAGCACATCAGCTTCTCAGAGGAAGGCGATCAGCGGATTCACGACCGCCCCGCGCACGCGGATCTCGAAGTGCAGGTGCGGGCCGGTGGCGACGCCCGTCGCGCCGGCGCGGCCGACGAGGTTGCCGCCGGTGACGTACTGGCCCGCACGCACATTGAGCGTCGAGAGGTGCGCGTACCAGGTGGTGACGCCGAAGCGGTGCTCGACGATCACGAGGTTGCCGTAGCCGCCCGGGTCGTAGGAGGCGCGGATCACCCGGCCGCGACCGGCGGCGGTGATCGGGACGCCGTAGCCGACCGGGAAGTCCAGGCCGGAGTGCAGCCGGTTGCCGCGCGGGCCGAAGCGATCGCCGACCGGCCCGCGGACCGGCCGGTAGAAGCGCAGCGGGGACCGCGGCGGCGGGCGGCGCAGCGCAGCGCGCGTGCCCGGTCCTGCGACGCCGTCGGCCCCCAGGCCCGCCCAGGACTGGTAGCGGCGCAATGCTGCGTCGAGCCGCGGGCCGAAGCCGCCGTCGACGCTGCCGGACGGGAACCCGTGGCGCGCGAGCTGGAACTGCAGGACCGCCACGTCCCAGCCGCGCATGCCGGAGCGCAACTGGCGGCTCCCCCACCGCGGCCGGCCGCGGCGCCCGAGCGCCCGGCGGGTCGCCGGACCGGCGATCCCGTCGGCGACGAGCCCGTGCCGGCGCTGGAAGGCGCGTACGGCGCCGCGTGTCCCTGACCCGGTGACGCCGTCCACCGACCCGCCGTAGAGCCCGACCGCGCGCAGCGCCACCTGGAGCGCCGCGACGTTCCCGGACGCCGCGCGGGCCGCGGGCGCAGCCGCGACGGCCGAGCCGGCAAGGGCCAGGCACAGGACAGCGGCGATCGCAGGACGGCGCACTTCACCGGGGTTCGGGCCGGCCCAGTACACCCCTCGCCGGTGCAACGCGCCGCCCAGCGGCGGGCACCGGAGGATCAGCTGGTCGCGGGCCCCGCGTGCTCGGCGTGCAGCGCCATCAGCTCGCGCTGGGCGTTGCGCAACGGGCCGTCGCCCGGGGTGCGGCGGACCCAGTGGCCCTCCGGCCCGAGGTCCCACGCGTTGGTGTTGTCGGCGAGGCAGCGCTCGAGCGCGTCGAGCAGCTGCTCGCGCAGCGGCGGCTCGTCCACCGGGGCGAGCAGCTCGACGCGCGTGTCGAGGTTGCGCGGCATGAGGTCGGCGGAGCCGATCCACACGCGCCAGTCGTCCCCGCGCTGGAAGGCGTAGATGCGCGGGTGCTCGAGGAAGCGGTCGACGACGGAGACGACGCGGATGTTCTCCGACAGCCCGTCCATCCCGGGCCGCAGGCAGCAGATGCCGCGGATGTTGAGGTCGATCTGCACGCCGGCGTTGGACGCCTCGTAGAGCGCGCGGATGCAGGCGCCGTCGACCAGCGCGTTCATCTTCATCGCGATCCGCGCCGGCCGGCCCTGGCGATGCGCGTCGGTCGTCTCGCGGATCTCGCGCAGGATGTTCTCGCGCAGGAACGCCGGCGCCACGCTGACCTTCCGGAAGCCGCGCTGGCGCGAGAAGCCCGTCAGCCCGTTGAACATGTCGGCGACGTCGCCGCCGATCTCGTCGTCGCAGGTGAGCAGCCCGAAGTCGGTGTACAGGCGCGCCGTCTTGGCGTGGTAGTTGCCCGTGCCCACGTGCACGTAATGGCGGACGCCGTCGCCCTCGCGCCGGATGATGAGGATGCACTTGGCGTGCGTCTTGAGCGTCGGGAGGCCGTAGACGACGTGGACGCCCGCTTCTTCGAGCTTGCGCGCCCAGCGGACGTTCGCCTGCTCGTCGAAGCGCGCCTTGAGCTCCACCATGCAGACCGCCTGCTTGCCGCGCTCGGAGGCGCGGATCAGGGCCGGCACGAGCGGCGTGTCGTCGCCGGTGCGGTAGACGGTGAGCTTGATGGCGAGCACGTCGTCGTCGGCGACGGCCTGCTCGAGCAGCGCGGTGACGGACGTGCTGAACGAGTCGTACGGGTGGTGGACGAGGATGTCACCGGTGCGCATCGCCGCCATCACGTCGGCGTCGTCGTCGACCTCCCCGCCGCGCAGGCGCGGCTGCGTCACCGGGTGCCACGGCTCGTCGCGCAGGTGGCCGTAGCCCGACAGGCCGTGGATCGCCCACAGGTCGGTCAGGTCCATCAGCCCCTCGAGCGGGAAGACGTCCTCCTCCTCGGCGCCGAGCGCGTCGACGAGCTGCGCGCGCACGCGGTCGGGCATCCCCGCCTGCACTTCGAGCCGGACGACTTCGCCGAAGCGCCGCCGGCGCAGCTCGGTCTCGACCGCCTGGAGGAGGTCATCGGCCTCGTCGCCGACCGTGAAGTCGGCGTCGCGGGTGACCCGGAACATCGAGTGCTCGAGGATCTCCATCCCGGGGAACAGCCGCCCGAGGTTGGCCGCGATGACCTCCTCGACCGGGACGAACGACGTGCCGCCGTTGACCGGCATGAAGCGCGGGAGCAGCTCCTTCGGGACCTTGACGCGGGCGAAGATCTCCTGCCCCGTCTCCGGGTCGCGGACGAGGACCGCGAGCGAGAGCGACAGGTTCGAGATGTAGGGGAACGGCCGCCCGAGGCCCACGGCCAGCGGCGTCAGGACCGGGAAGACCTGCTTGAGGAAGCGTTCCTCGAGGCGCTCGCGCTCGGCGTCGCTGACGTCGTCGAGTGAGACGATCTTGATCCCGTGCTCCGCCAGCTCGGGCAGCAGCGTCCCGTGCAGGCAGCGGCACACGCGGACCAGCTGGTCGGACACGACGGAGCGGATGCGGGCGATCGTCTCCGCGGCGTTGAGGCCGTCCTTGCCCGGCGACTGGATGCCGGCGTCGACCATGTCGTGCAGGCCGGCGACGCGGACCATGAAGAACTCGTCGAGGTTCGACGACCAGATGGCGCAGAACTTCACGCGCTCGAGCAACGGCGTGGCCGGGTCCTCGGCGAGCTGGAGGACGCGGTCGTTGAACAGCAGCCACGACAGCTCCCGGTTGAAGAACCGGTCCGGCCGCGAGCGCTCGTCCTTCTCGGCCGTGACATCGGGACGGACGGCGAGATCGCTCATGCCCGACCGACTCTAAACGTCCGCGTGAAGCTCGTGTGATCGTTCTGTCAACGCGAAGCCCAGGCGCGCCTCGAAACCCGCGCGCTGGAGGTCACGCCAGCGCTCGAGGAAGACGGCGAAGCACGCCTCGCGGTCCGCCCGGAGCCGCACCGCGGCCGCGACCAGGCCGGCGTACGCCTCGGCGTGCGGCGGATCCTCGCCGGCGGCCTGCGCGCGGGCGTCCTCCTCCATGACATCGGCGAGGACCTGCAGGACGTCCGGCAGCTGGACGTCGCAGTCGTGGATCTCGCCGAGCACCTCCTGGAGGTCCTTCACGACGTCGATCGCGTCCGCCGCGTACGGGCCGAAGACCGCATGGGTGACCTCGAGCACGTAGCGCAGGCGCTTGGCCGCGATGCGCATGTCGTGGAGCGCGGTCACCTGCGCGGCATCGGACGCACGCGGCATGAAGCCGCAGAGCTCGTCGAGCCGGACGCGCACGATCCGCTCCGCGTTCTCGGCGAGCGGCGTCTGCGGGTCGAGGCCGCGGACCTTGCGCGCCTTCATTGGGCAGGCCCCACGAGCGCCGCGAGCCGGCCGCGCAGGTCGTGGTCCTCGACGTCCTGCAGCGCCGCCGCCAGCCGGTCGTTGCCCGCCTCCTGGCGCGCGCGCTGGAGCTCGGCGAGGTGGCGGATGCCGCCGCGCTGGTCCTCGGGGACCTTCGCCTCGAGCGCCGTGAGCGCCTCCAGGTGCACGTCGGGGTCCCGCCGCTCGCCGAGCGCGTCGGCGAGCGCCTTGACGTCCTTGAGGACCGCGCGGTGCCCGGCCTCCGGGAAGCAGGCGGCGAAGATCTCGAGCACGGCCCGCAGCCGGCGCGTCGCGACCCGGGCGGCGTGCACGCGCTCGATGTCGTCCGTGTCGAGCACGCCCGCGAGGTGCTCCCACAGCTCGTCGGCACGGACGGCGACGACGCGGTCCGCGGCCTCGCCGAACGGCTCGTCCGCGGCGATCGGGACTTCGCGGGCCTTCGCCATGGGGCAACCCTATCCCGGAACGCCGTCGGCGATGTCGAGGCAGGCGCCCTCGCGCATGCCTCCGCGGCCGACGGCGAGCGCGCAGCCGAGCCGGCCCGACGCGGCCTCGAGCAGGTGCAGGCCCGCGGGCAGCAGGCGGACGCGCTCCGGGTCGAGGCCGTGCTCGGCGCCGACGGCCTCCGACGGCGCCGCGCACAGCCGCGTCAGCGCCTCGCCGACCAGGAGCGCGTCGATCCGCGGTCCCACGATCCGGGCCGTCGAGGTGGCGCTGCCGCCGACCGCGATCGCGTGGGTGACCTCCGGGATGTCGAGCGCGGCGAACGCCGCGTGCGCCTGTTCGAGGACCGCGTGCAGCTCGTCCGCCGTCGGCGGGTCCGTGCGCAGGTGCGCCTCGGCCAGCGACCCCGAGCCGAGCGCCAGCGACGCGGACCACTCGACCCCGCCCGTCTTCGTGCCCACGGCGACCTCCGACGATCCCCCGCCGACGTCCACGACCGCCACGCGGCCGGGCAGCGGGTGCGGATACGTGCGCGTGGCGCCCGCGAACGCCAGCCGTGCCTCCTCCTCCCCGGTCAGGACCTCGACTCCCAGGCCGGTCCGCTCACGGACGGCGCGGCAGAGGTCCCCGCCGTTGGGCGCGAGGCGGATGGCGGCCGTCGCCACGACGCGGATGCGCTCGGCTCCGGCGTTGCGGGCGGTGGACAGCTGGTCGGCCACCACGGACGCCACGAGCTCGACCGACGCGGGCGGCAGGACCCCCGTCCGGCGCAGCTCACGGCCGAGGCGGGTGAACGCCTTGTCCGTGAGCACCTCGCGGAGGTGCCCACCCGTGACGTCGGCCACCAGCACGCGGGTCGTGTTGGACCCGATGTCGATGCAGGCGCAACGCATACTCTGGACGGCATCATGACCGGCGCGGCGATCGAGGTGCAGGGCCTGCGCAAGGCCTACGGCGACCGCGAGGCGGTCCGCGGCATCGACTTCACGGTCCGCCGCGGCGAGGTCTTCGGCCTGCTCGGCCCCAACGGGGCGGGCAAGACGACGACCGTCGAGATCCTCGAGGGCTACCGCGATCGCTCTGCCGGCGAGGTCAGCGTGCTGGGCCTGGACCCGGGGAAGCGCTCGCAGGCGCTGCGCGAGCGGGTCGGGATCGTCCTGCAGTCCTGCGGCATCTACCGCCACCTGACCGTGCTCGAGGCCGTCGAGCACTGGGCCTCGCTGTATCCCGCCCCGCGCGATGTGCGGGAGACGATCGAGGTCGCCGGCCTGGCGGAGTCGGCCGGCAAGCGCACCCGGACGCTGTCGGGCGGCCAGCAGCGGCGGCTGGACTTCGCGCTCGCGCTCATCGGCGACCCGGAGCTGATCTTCCTCGACGAGCCGACCACGGGCTTCGACCCCGAGGCGCGCCGCAACGCCTGGGAGACCATCCGCTCGCTGCGGGATCTGGGCAAGACGGTGCTGCTCACCACGCACTACCTCGACGAGGCGCAGGCGCTCGCCGACCGCGTCGCGATCATCAAGGACGGCCGCATCCTCGCCGAGGGCGCGCCGGGAGAGCTCGGTGTCGGCGCGGCGCGCTACCGCGTCAGCTGGGTCGAGGACGGCGAGATCGTCGAGCACGAGACCGAGGACGCCACGGCGCTGCTGCACGAGGCGACGGGCGCGGCCCTGGCCCGCGGCACACGGCTCGAGCAGCTGACCGTCAGCCGCCCGTCGCTTGAAGAGGTCTACCTCGAGCTCACGACCGAGGTCGTCGGATGAGCGCGGAGCACGCCATCGAGCACGCGCCCTCCGCCGCCGCCCGTGGCCGCGGCAGCCGCGGCTCGTGGCCGCGGGCCGCCTGGCGCCAGTACCGCCTGGAGCGCCGGATGTTCTGGCGCAACCCGAGCGCGGCGTTCTTCAACTTCCTGCTGCCGCTGCTCTTCCTCGGGCTGTTCGGGGCGATCTTCGCGGGCCAGCAGGAGGACCTCGACGTCATCGTGCCCGGCATCGCCGGCATGAGCGTCATGTCGACGACCTTCACGGCGATCGCCATGAACCTGACCTTCCTGCGCGAGCAGGGGATCCTCAAGCGCGTGCGCGGGACCCCGATGGCGTCGTCGGCCTACCTGGCCGGGCTCGCCGGCAACGCGATCACCAACACGGCGCTGCAGGTCGGCATCGTGGTGGTCGCCGGGCGCGTGCTGTTCGGCACCGGGTGGCCGGACCACCCGGTCTCGCTGATCGTCTTCATCGTGCTCGGCGCCTCGTGCTTCGCCGCGCTGGGCGTCGCGCTGTCGCACGCGATCCCGAACTTCGAGTCGGCGCCCGCGTACGTCAACGCGGCGTTCTTGCCGATGGTGATGATCTCGGGCGTCTTCTACGACGCCGAGAACGCCCCGACGATCCTGCGCGACATCGCCCAGGGACTGCCGCTCAAGCACCTGATCGACGGGCTCTCCGGCGCCATGGTGCGCGGCGAGGGGGTCGGCGCCCACGGCGTCGCGGTGCTCGTGCTCGTGCTCTGGGGCGGCGTCGGCGCCGTGCTGGCCGTCCGCGGGTTCAGCTGGGACCGGCGGCGGACCTGAGCGTCCAGGACTACCTGCGGCGGGCGGCGGCCGAGGGCCGGGAGCGTCGGCGCGCGGGCTGCTTCGACGTCTACGTGAACACCGCGGACGACGCACCGCACTCCAACTACGCCATACCGCTCGACGGCTGCGAGCCGTCACCGCGGGACGTCGCCGAGCTGGTGGGCGCCTTCGAGTCGGCCTCGCGGCTGCCGCGGCTCGAGTACCTCCCGGCGACGGCGCCCGCGGCCGAGGCGGTGCTGCTCGAGCACGGCTTCGAGCTCGATCTGCGCACGCCGGTCATGACGTGCTCGCCGCGGACGCGGCGGACGCCGGCGCTTCCGGAGGGCGTGACGCTGCAGCGGCTGGACGCGCTCAGCGACCTCGACGACGTCAAGGCGCTCGTGCGCCTGCAGCACGTCGCGTTCGGTGGGACCGCCGGCGCCGAGGGTGACGGGCTGCTGCGCCTCCCGCTCGCGGTCCTCGCCCGCGTCGACGGCGAGCCGGCCGGCGGCGGGATGGGCCTGGCGATCGCGACCGGCACCACGGAGATCGTGGGCATCGCCGTCGCCGAGCCGTTCCGGCGCCGCGGCATCGCGGGCGCGGTCACCGCCGAGCTCGCCGCGATGGCGTTCGAGGCGGGCGCCGCCTCCGCCTTCCTCACGCCGGGCGACGAGGGCGCCCAGCGGGTCTACGCCCGTGCGGGCTTCGAGCCCTCCGACGTCATGCTGCACCTGTGGCGTCCAGCCGCCACCCCTCCGGCGCCGGCCCGCTGACCTCGGCGGGGACCGCCCGCAGCGGCGAGGCCTCCCATTCGGCGCGCAGCAGGGCGAACACGACCACGTCGTGGACGCCGGACTCGTGCACGTGCCAGCCGCGCAGCACGCCTTCGCGGCGGAAGCCCACCCGCTCGAGCGCGGTCTGCGAGCGGCCGTTGCGCGTGTTCGCCCACGCCGTGAGCCGGTTGAAGCCGAGATGCCCGAACGCGAGGGCGGCGATCAGCGCCTTGGACTCGCGGTTGACCCCGCTCCCCCACCACTGCCGGCCGAACCACGTGCCGACGGTCCCTCGCCGGTCGCGACCCGAGACCTCGGAGAGGCCCGTGATGCCGACCGGGCCGTGGTCGCGGTGAACGACGAGGAAGTCCAGCAGCGTGCGGTCCTCGCGCTTGGCGGCCAGCCCCTCGATGTAGCCGAGCGGCTGCGAGGCGTCCGTGTACGGCCCCCAGGAGAACCAGCGCGTGGTCTGCTCGTCCGATCCGAGCTCGAGCAGCGCCGGGACGTCGTCCGCGGTCGGGTAGCGCAGCGTGAGGGTGGGACCCCGGACCTCGAGCACGCGGGCGATCCTACGGGCTGCCCGTGCGCCATGTCCGGCGTGGGGACTGGACCCCCTTTCGCCGGGATGCGGGTCCTGGGATGATCGGCGCGCTCCGTGACCATCGAGGTCCCCCATGACGGCGCTGCGGCGCGCTTCCGCTCGTTGGTGGACCATCTCGGCGCCATCGTCTGGGAGGCCGTCCCCGGCCCGGAGCGCGGCCACGCCCGGCTGACGTACGTGAGCGAGGGCAGCGAGGCGCTGCTGGGCTACGCCGCCGAGCGGTGGACGAGCGACCCGGGGTTCTGGCTGAGCACCGTCCACCCTGACGACCGCGAGCGCGTCCGCACCCAGGTCGGCGCGGCGATCGTGACCGGGATCGGGACCGACCTGGAATACCGCTCCACCACCGAGTCCGGCAGGGAGATCTGGCTGCGCAACATCCTGCGCGTCCAGGACGACCACGAGGGACGCCGGCTGCACGGCGTCATCGTCGACGTGACCGAGCAGCGCGAGGCCGACGCCCGGCTGCACCGGTTGCAGGAGCTCACCGACGCGCTGTCGCGGGTCCTGACGGCGCGGGAGATCGCCGCCATCGTCGCCCGGCAGGGCCGCCGGGCCGTCGGCGCCGCGGCCGTTGCAGTCTTCCTGCGCGTCGCCGAGGACGAGTTGGAGATCTCGGGCTATGACGGCTTCGCCGACGAGGCGATCGAGGAGTTCTGCCGCCTCCCGCTCGACCGCGACGTGCCGGCCGCGGAGGCGGCCCGGACGGGCGAGCGGATCATCCTCGACACGGAGGCTTTCGACCGCCGGTATCCGGGCGCCCGCGACTGGCGCCGGCTCGGCGGCCGCGGGCAGTTCATCGCCCTGCCGCTGAACCTCGGCGACCGCACGTTCGGCTCGCTGGCCATCCGCATGCCGGAGGAGCAGACGATCGGGGCGGCCGAGCACCTCGTCCTCGACGTCCTCGGCCGCAGCTGCGCGCAGGCGCTGCAGCGGGCCGAGACGATCGCCGCCGTGCGCGAGGCGGACGCGATGCTCGACACGATCATCACCACGGCGCCTGAGGGCTTCGCGCTGTTCGACACCGAGCTGCGCTACGTCCGCGTCAACGATGCGCTGGCCGCGATCAACGGCGTGCCCGCCGCCGAGCACGCGGGCCGCACGCTGCAGCAGATCGTCCCGGACATCCCGGTCGCCGGCGCGGAGGGGCCGCTGCGCCGGGTGCTCGAGACGGGCGAACCGGTGGTCGACGTCGAGGTGACCGGCCACACGGCGGGCGATCCCGAGCGCGCCCACACCTGGTTGACGTCGTACTACCCCGTGGCCGGGGCCGACGGCCGGCCCGCCTGGCTCGGCGCGTTCGTCGTCGACATCACCGCGCGCAAGGACGCCGAGAAGCGCTCGGCCATGCTGGCCGCCGACAACGCCGAGCTCTACGAGCTCGAGCGGATCGCCCGCGACCGCACCGAGCGCCAGTATGCGGTGGCCGCGGCGCTCGCCGACGCGCTGACGCCGCCCGACGTGGCGACCGCGATCCTGTCCGAGGTCGTGGACGCGGTGGGCGCCGAGAAGGGCACGGTCTGGCAGGTCAGCGAGGACGGCGTGTTCGTGGAGCTGATCGGCCAGCGCGGCTTCGCCGAGGCGGAGCTCGCCGCACACCAGCGCGTCTCGCTGCGCGAGCACCGGCCGGTGGCCGACGCCATCCGGGAGCGCCGGACGCTGACCTTCGACACGTCCACCGAGAACGAGGCCGTCTACCCGCAGTTCGCGGGCACGTTCGCCCGGAGCGGCATCGAGTCGGCGATCGTGATCCCGCTGCTGTCCGCCGGGCGCGCCGTCGGGGGCTTGTTCCTGTCGTGCAGCCGCCGGTACGCATTCGGCGACGGCGAGCAGGCGCTGGCCGCCGCCCTCGCCGCCCAGGCGGCTCAGGCGCTCGAGCGCGCGCGGCTGTTCGAGGCGGAGCGCCGCGTCTCGGTCACCCTCCAGCGCTCGCTGCTGCCCGCGCACCTGCCGGAGATCGACGGCCTCGAGCTCGCCGTCCGCTACGTGCCGGCCGCCGGCCTGGAAGCGGGCGGCGACTTCTACGAGGCACTTCCGCTGCCGGGCGGCGCGGTCGGGATCGCCGTCGGCGACGTGGTCGGCCGCGGGGCCACCGCCGCCGCGTCGATGGGACAGCTGCGCAGCGCCCTGCGCGCGTTCGCGATGGTCGGGGAGGATCCCGGCGCGGTGCTCACCCGGCTGTCGACGTTCGCCGACACGGTCGGTGGCGCCATGGCCGCGACCGCGATCGTCGCGCGGCTGCGCCCGGACACCGGTGAGCTGCGCTACGCGTGCGCCGGCCACCCCTGGCCGCTGCTCGTCCACCGCGACGGCAGCGCGGAGTACCTGACGGAGGGTCGCGGCGTCCCGCTCGCGTGCGTGGCCGCCCCGGAGTTCCCCGAGGGGACCGCGCGCCTGCGCCCTGGCTCGACGCTGCTGCTCTACACCGACGGGCTGACCGAGCGCCGCGGGCACGACCTCGAGTCCGTGCTCGAGCGTCTGCGCTCCGCGGCCTCGCGCGCAGCCGGCGCGCCGCTCGACGAGCTGCTCGACCGCGCGCTGGCCGAGACCGGCGACGCGGCGCCCGCCGACGACGTGGCGCTCGTCGCCGTGCGCCTGGCGTCCGACCCGACGATGCAGACGCTGCGCTTCGCGGCCGAGGCCGCCCAGGTCCCGGTCGCGCGTGCCGCGCTGCGGCAGTGGCTCCAGGCCGCCGGCGTCCCCCCTGACCCGGCCGGCGCCGTCCTGCTCGCGACGGGCGAGGCGGTCGCCAACGCGGTGGAGCACTCCGCCGGCGCCGAGGTCGCGATGGAGCTCAGCCTGCCCGCTCCCGGGGTCGTGGCGGTCACCGTCTCCGACCGCGGGCGCTGGAAGGACCCGGTGATCGCCCCGCACCGCGGCCGCGGGTTCGGCCTGATGCGGATGCTGCTCGACGAGGTGACCGTCGAGCGCGGCGACCGCGGCACCGTCGCGCGCCTGCGCCACCGCTTCGGCGACGCGCCCGCCGGGTCGCCGGAGGCGCCCGTGGACGAGGCCCCGTGCACCGTCCAGCACCGCGACGGCGTCGCGGTCGTGCGCGGCGAGCTCGACCTCGCCGGCGCCGCCCGGATCCGCGACGACGTGGTCGCCGGCGATCCGCACACGATCGACCTGTCCGGCGTCGGGTTCCTGGACCTTTCCAGCACATTGGGATCCTAAGCTTAGAATTCCACGTGGACAAGTTGTCGCGGCCGCTTCTATAGTGTCACCTAAATACTAGTGACTCCAGCGTAACTGGACTGGCCACAGTTAGGCCGCAAATGTAATCACACTGGCTCACCT